>Ga0315307_1000644_pt1 | contig 15039 bp, 10 predicted proteins | sample TDP2_MG_FD_203079 | JGI IMG/M metagenome (GOLD analysis project Ga0315307, IMG submission 203079) | Freshwater sediment microbial communities from Lake Towuti, South Sulawesi, Indonesia - TDP2 | ecosystem: Environmental > Aquatic > Freshwater > Lake > Sediment | place: Indonesia: South Sulawesi... | reverse complement strand
AAGATTGCGACGATTTGAATAGTGCTTTAATGATTAGAGGGCTGTGTCGCTAGTCGCGCGTTGAAATGTAATAGTATTCGTTGATTTTTTTCTGATAGCGGTCTAGTTTGGAGCCTTCTTTGTTGACTCTGGGTCTTTTGGTGGCGGGGTCTCTTCTGAAGGTTATTTTCATGTCTTTGAGGAAACTGTTCATTCCTTTGCGAAGCGTGGTCGGCGCGTCGGCGTGGCCTTTGATTCCTGGGTCGCCTTTGAATATCATGAGTCGGTCGGCGATGAAGTCTTGTGCTACCACGTCGTGTTCCACTACGAAGGCTGTGGCGTTTCGGGTTTCTATTACCCTTCTTATGGTCCTCGCCATGGCTAAGCGTTCTTCTACGTCTAGGTAGGCGCTGGGTTCGTCGAGAAGGTATAATTGTGCTTTTTTAGACAAGCATGCGCCTATTGCGACTTTTTGCAGTTCGCCTCCGCTTAGTTGCGAGACGTCTCTTTCCAAGAGTGGCTCTAGGTTTAGGGGCTGTAGAATCTCGGTTTTGTACCAGCCTGACGTGAAATCGTCTTTAGCCACGTTTCTGAGCAGGTCTGCGACTGTGCCTTGGTATTCGGCTGAAATGTACTGTGGTTTGTAGCCTACTGCGGATTCGCTTGGCATTGGTGGTGTTCCTTCATCGGGTTTTTCGATTCCTGCTAAGAGTTTGACGAATGTGGTTTTTCCGATGCCGTTGGGTCCGAGGATTCCTATGACTTCGCCTAGTCCTGCTTCTCCTGCCTCGACTGAGAGTGAGAATCCGCTATACGATTTTTGCATTGTGTCCCATTTTAGTGGGGTTTCGCCTGTTGCCCAGCCTGTTGAGGGCGGTTTAACGTGGAAGATTATGGGTTCTTTGCGGAACCGGACGTTTTCGTCTGGGACGAATCCTTCGAGGTAGATGTTTATGCCTGTTCTTACGCCGTGGACGTGGGAGACTATGCCGTAGACGCCTGGGCTGCCGTAGAAGACGCAGATTTGGTCTGAGAGGTAGTCGAGTATGGCGAGGTCGTGTTCGGCTACGATGACTGTTTTTCCCTCGTCTTTTAAGCTTCGGATCACGCGTGCTGCTTGTAGGCGTTGTTGGACGTCTAGGTAGCTTGAGGGTTCGTCGAACAGGTAGACGTCTGCTTGGCGGCTGACGGTGGCGGCTATGGCTACGCGTTGGAGTTCGCCTCCGCTCAGCACATCTAGCGTGCGCTCTAAGATGTTTCCGAGTTGCAGCTGTTCGGTAAGGGTTTTGAGCATGTCTCTTTCGTCAACTTTCTTAAGTAGAGCGCCTACTTTGCCTGACACCGCTTGGGGCAGCTTGTCCACGTATTGTGGTTTGTGTACTACTTTGAGGCGGTTTTCGCTGAGTTTTTGAAGGTATTCTTGGAGTGTTGAGCCTCGGAAATGTTGGATTATCTTGTGCCAGTCTGGTGGTTGAGCGAATTTTCCTAGGTTTAGTTTTGTTTCGCCTGAGAGGATTTTGAGGGCGGTGGTTTTTCCGATGCCGTTTTGACCGAGCAGGCCTAGGACTACGCTTGCTGATGGTATTGGGAGGCGGAAGAGTTTGAATGTGTTTGGTCCGAAGCGGTGGCTGCATTCTTCTTCTAGTTCGTCGGGGAGGTTGATGATTGACAGCGCCTTGAAGGGGCATTTTCGGACGCAGATGCCGCAGCCTACACAGAGTGGCTCTACAACAACTGGTAGATCGTTTTCGAAGCGTATGGCTTCTATTTTGTTTCGTACGGGTGGGCAGAAGCGATAGCATGTTCTGCCGCATCGTTTGGGTTCGCATTTGTCTTCTTCTAGAACGGCGACTCGAACCATGCGTTTTGGTTGCTCCCACGGTGCCAAGTTGAGAAATCAAGAATGGAAAAGGCTGGTAATAAACTTACTTTAAATGTTCCTTAGGACCTACGACAGTAGAACCTTTAATTCAAAAAACTTCAGATTTTCGCAGATTATACACAAGTTTAAAATATCTCTTTTATTTTACATGTCTTATTCGGTGCCGTAATGGAGGATTTCAAAAACAAGTTTTTGGTTTTGACGTTTTTATTAATTCTCTCTCTACCTTTATACGGGTGGGTTGTTCAGGTTGTGAACGGACTTGGCCCAAAAGACTTGACAGATTCCTTTGTCCTTGAGAGCCAAAGACAAGCTGGCGCTTCCACGATTTTTCAGATTGGCGACACCTTGGTCGTTGCTGCTGAGTCTCAGTTGGCTAGTACCTATATGTTGGACATCTACGAAAACTCTTCACTCATCATCGTTAAGCATGGAGAATTCAACGAAGCGCAAATAGAAGTTGAAGTTTTGCTGAGTCCCCAAATGTTTTCCGCGGGGCACACTTACGCTGCGGTTTTTCATGTGAACTCCTACAACAAGTTTATTCCTGGGACCTTCTTTACAGATACTGTTGTCTCTGCTTTTACGGTTGTGAGCGTTGATACCAAGCTTGGGCTTACAGCTGAATACAGTGGTCTGTTTAGTAGTTTGTATTTGAACGCGAACTTAACCGCAGTTGATGGTTATCCAGTAGCCAATGAAAAGGTTGATTTCTTTTTACAGTTTGATAAAGGCAGATCTACCGAGGGGTGGATTCCCTTAGGATCGGCTCAAACCGGCCTTGATGGTTCAGCGAAATTGAACTTGGCGGTCGGTCTGTCTGATGGGGATTATCATGTAAAGGCTTTTCATGAAGGGAACGCGAACTATGGTGAGTCGGGAAACGTTACGGAAATTGAGGTTTTATCAAATGCAACTGGAGATGCAATGAAAACACGTTATTTTCGTTCTGAATCATGGGGTCTCTATGACATGTGGGCAAACAAGTTACTCTTTGAAGAAGGCAATTTTCTGGGACAGTTTCAGAACTGCGAAAGTGGAGACTTGACAGTTTACTGGGGTTCAAAAGTTGCTCTACTTCACATGAATGGTTCTTTGACATATATAACATCAGACCAAGTTGCCATTGTTTCGAGGAGTGTTTTTGGATGGGGTCTACAAAGTGCCACTTGGGAATGTCCAGAGACAACACTTGCCGTATCAGACTGTCTGTATATAGAAGTGTGGGTAAAATTTGGTGATTCATGGTACAGTTACTGGATGTGGATGACTGAGGCGTTAGGAACGACCAAGCTTGATCAGGCAACATGGACTTTTTACTATTATACTTTTCGTGACTATCTTGAATGTGTTAATTTAACAATTGGAGATTTTCAATATGGAGATTCCGCTCACAACAGCCGCATTGAGAATATTAAATATGGAATTAGTGTTGGAAATCTAACGCTTGAAGTAAGTAGTTCTAATCCATATGCGTTGTTGCCTACGAACGCTACGGCAAGATACGCTAGTGATACTCCCCTCCCAGGGCCTTACCACGCTATGTTCTTTTATCTGGATTTTCCAGCGTTTGCCTTTGCGGGATTATTTGCTGAAGCTGAGAGTGGTCCTCCATATATTTATGAGACTCCCCTTGTTTGGTGTCCAATGGCTGCTGGTGTTCATATACTTATTGCTGGAATTGCATCTGGAGACTTGGATGTGCTCATGGAGGCACACGATTATGGTGCTGGACTTGTCGCCACCGACGAAGTTATTTTGAATGTTCAACGTTGCCCCGCAAATATTGTTCTTGATCATCCTAAAGCAGCGTATGGCGATAGCGATGTTCTTCCGATTACGGCCGCTGTGGCCACACCTAGGCCTTATGAAGCTCAAAACAATGATTTCTCTATCACAACCACTTTGGCGCCTCGATTCCTCTATAATGGTGTTGAGTATGTTATTGATGAATGGGCTTCGACTGTTCCATTGAATTTCTTTGTGAACGACACCTTGATAACAGCTATGAGATACACCAATATGTATGGACTTGCTAATTTTGAGCTGGATTTGAACTTTACAAGCGCTCGTATAAGAGTTGCAATTGATGATAATTCTGTTCTTTCTTTGGTAGCTGTTGAAGAGGTTTTATCGTTCAGGAAAATTCGTGTTTATGATAGGCCCAGCGCCGTGAATGATCCAATGGCATATGTAACATCCTATTTGGATGAAGGGAGTCGCTACCTTGGGGTTGGTGGAAGTGTCTATGTTTCAGCTGACGATAATGCAAACATCTTAGCCGCCTATGGAGGAGGAGCTGCCAACAAGTATTTCTCATTCAGGAAAAGCACCGATGGCGGTTTAACTTGGGGTTCTAGAGTTTTGATTGATCCAAGCATCATTGGCGAGTATTATGGAAATACTTTAAACTTCTACGATTCTGCGTCTAAAAGGATAGGTGTAGTTTATCACGATGGCTTCGACGATTTGGGGGCAAGGTATAGTGCCGATGGAGGTTCAACTTGGAGCACCAAAAACGTTGGAAGGAAGGGAACCATGCCTTTCATTTATGGTACTCCTGTTGGAAGCAAAATTCTAGTTGAATTTTGTGACTACACCGCAAGCTACTATCTTTATCAGATGAGCTACAACATTGCAACAGACATCTGGAGCACAGTTACCCAAATAACAAACTTTGGAAAAATCTATTATGCCAGAATTTTCAAAGATGTGAACGGGAGAGTACACTCAGCTTTCTGCAGATACGATACAGGGCTCTCAAAATATTGTGACATCTATTACATGTACAGTGACGACCAAGGCTCTACTTGGAGAGACATAAACGGAAACATTTTAACCCTCCCAATAGCCATGAGCTCAACAGCAAGAGTTTACACAGGTGTAGACACCAGTGTAAGCTCCGTTACTGCTGACGGAACTGGAAAAATCTATATAGTCAATGGTCCGAACGCGAAGATATACTTCTGGAGCGGCGCAAGTTGGACTATGAAAACCGCTAGCATATCAATCGACGGCAAGTCAGGTAACTTGCAGGATTTAATATGGCATAAGGGAGCACTGCGTGCAGTCTTCAGTGTCTGGGACGGCGCTAGTACAGCAACAAGAGATTTTGTTTACGGTCACAGCCAAGATGACGGAGATACTTGGAATCGTTTGACAAAGATAACTTGGGATAATATCTATGATGCTTCGTTAGTCATGAATAACGTCATATACAACGATGAGTGGTATGGAGCCTATGTTCATGGATGGACAAACGCTTACGGACAAGACATATACTTTCTAAGCTTATCAGTGCCGGCGATCGTTGATCTTTGTGGATTTAACTTTACTGTTCGCAACGGCGCTGAAAATGGGAAGCTCTTTGTTGGAGTTGACAGTCGACTGGAGGCTGAAGCCAGCCTGTTGAACCAATCGGTCTGGAATCTTCCAGTGTCGGTCACATATGGCAAATTTGTTTCAGGCATTCAAACTGACGCGTCTGGAGTTGCATACATCCCTGCTGGAACAGACTATATGCGTGTTCTTAATACGACTGTGTTGTGGGGCGACGTGAATGGTGACGGAGTGGTCGACTTGGATGACATCTCTGCCGTGCTATCTTCCCATGGGGCTTATCCGGGCCATCCACAATGGAATGTGGATGCTGACCTTAACCACGACAACATTGTTAACATGTTTGACTTCTTTATGGTCAGGGATAATATTGGAGAGATGGGGGATTACTTGTTTTTTGATAATGGTCAAACGGTTTATTTGGACAGTAAAGGATTTGCTAGAATCCCAGCTGGGGCAACAAGTTTAACTATGTATAGGAACGGTGTTCCAACTGCCAATGCTTCTATAGAATTTTTCAAGATATCATTAGAGAAGACATTGTGGACGAATAATTTGGGACAAATTATGGAAACGTGGGTTCCGAGTGAAAGCGGTATATACTTAGCGCAAGTTAAAGTGTCTTCTAAATTCGATGTACTTTCATTCACCCAGAGCAACGTAACAGGCTTGGATGCCCAAGCAAATCTTGTTGACTATTTTGAAGTGGTGAAGAGACCTGTTTATCTTAGTCTATCGAATTCATCTAATGTTTCGGTTGGAAGCCCTGTTGATTTAATTGTGGATGCAGTTGATGGAGCAATTGGTGAGTCCGCGTCCAGTCTTCCGATTCAACTTTTTGTTAATGGCGAGTCGATTGGTACGGTCTATACGAATTCAACCGGCACTGCTTTGGTTTCATGGACTCCCTCATCTAATATAGTTTATAATGTGGTTGCCAATTATTCTGGGAACTCTACTCACAATGGGGCTTCTGCTGCTCTTCGCTTAGATTTGAGAAAGCCCACGAATTTGCGTTTGTGGTTAATGGGTGAAAAAGTTGAATCCGCAACAACAAAACCAATGGTGTGGCAAGATGCTTTCGTTACCGGAATTAGCCCAGATAGCAATTTTGGTGAACAGGGTGCATTGTGGGTCTCTAATGAGATCCCATACCGTTCATGGCTTAAATTCTCATTACCGACCCTTCCACCGTCTGCTTCTATTACAACCGCAAAAGTTTGGCTGCACACCACTGACCGCATTGGCACTCCCGTCAGCGCCCGTTTCTCTTCAACTGATTCATGGGACGAAAGCGGTATAACTTGGAACAATCAACCCAATTATGATTCGATAGATTTGGACGTTGTGACCCCAACTTCTGGTTTCTCATGGTATTCATGGACTGTTACTTCCACGGTTCAACAAGAGTTGGCTGGCGACAAAACAGTTACATTTGTTATGCTCCCTTCATCAAGTTCTGGTTTTACAACTTTCTATTCCGGAGATTCTCAGTTTGGGTCGTATCCGCCATATCTTGAGATTGCTTATACGTACCTCACCTATTATCCAGCTCAGGAAATTGAGGATAATGGAACAATAAATGTGGGCACGTTTGTGGATAATCGGTTTTATGTTGAGGGTTTGCCTGTAAGTGGGGGTGACGAGACTGTTAATGTCTCTGTAAACAGCAAATTGTATAAAACCGTAACCACACGCACAGGCGACGCTGTCTTCGATTGGAGAGCTGAGTCTACGGGCGCGTATTTTCTCAACGTTTCGTATACTGGCAACAGCAACTACAAGCCAGACGATTTCAATTTTGCAGCTATAGCCAGAGCCAGTCCAGTCAGCTTAAACTTTGATGTTAATCCTACCGAGTTTGAGATGGGCGACACTGTTGATTTGTGGGCTAAGGCAATCAACCCATTAAATAACCAATCACTCAGTGGGGTTCAAGTTGGGTTTTGGCAGGATGGTTACGGTTATGGAACGCTCGTTGGCGGACAATACCACTACACCGATGGCAACGGTGTTGCAACCGCAAACTGGGTTTATCCAACAGATGGAAGCGCTCACACAATAGTGGCTAAGGTGAAGGAAGGTCAGGCGTTAGCCAATGTTACGTTGTCAATGCGGCCTGTCACGCTGACTGTTGGAACAGAAACCAAGCTTTGGCTTTCAGTTGAGCGTTGCTCCACTAACACAGAGCACACAGTCTATGCGAGGCTTATCAGAGCTAGGGACTCCACGCCTATTGCTGACCAGCTCATTAAACTTGACGTGAACGGCACAGTCTACACGCTGACAACAAATAGCACAGGTTACGTGAGACAAGCCCTGAAACTTGAAACCATTGGCGGGCAAGCAACCACATATCAGGTGAAGGCCACGTTTGAAGGAACGAATCCTCAAACAAGAAGCTTGGAAGTCACAGACCCGTATGGAAAAGAATACGCCGTATGCACCACCATCCAGTATGGCTACAAGCCGTCGAGCAACAGCGCCTCTCTAACGGTTGAGCCGCCGAAAACAGACGTCACAGCTCCAGCCGGAAACGAGCCGCCAACCCAGTCGCCAGAAGGCACAACAGTGTCGATACCGCCGCCAAAAACACCAGAACAACTACAACAAGAAGCAGAACAGAGCGGAGCGTTAACTGTATGGCACGAGTTCACATGGTGGTACCCATGGTACAGACTACACATAAAAATCCACGTAAACCCAACCATCGATATAGGTTTCAATCCAATACTGCCAGGTGGAGAAGTCGCCGACTGGAGCGGCCTAGAATTCTTTGGAGCACTAGTCGGAGAGGTTCTTGAAGAAACCCTAATAGAAGCCTTTGCGCTGATTGGGGCTTATCTTGTGGCCAGAACTATCGGCATCGCTCAACCTTGGATAGGAGTCGCAATTGAGGCAGGAAAGATCAGTGCACAGGCTTTATTGTTTCTTTCCGACTGGGACGATGCCCTAAGAATGCTGGCTGCTGGCTTGGTGAGCATAGCCATGAGCTTCTTTGCAATTGTAAACTTTTATGTTCAACCAAACATCTTTATGAAATTCGTGGACGCACTTTGGTCTCTATGTGGATCTGCGCAGGGTGCTCTTCGATGGATGTTAATGAGGTTGACTGAAATGGCTTTGTTGGGTAAGGCGGTTAGTAGATCTTGGATGGACGCTGTAGAAGCAACAGCCGACTTTGTGATAGGTTTAACAGCTTTGTTGAGATACGTGGATCTCACCACTTAATGCTCATCTATGAAGGGAGAATCGTGTCTAGAACAGAGAAACTCAGTCAAGAAGAAAACCAACGTATCATGGGCATATCAGCCATGTTAACCCTTCCCATTTTGCTTGGAGGTGCTTTCTACGTCGTTATATATCTGCATGCGATAACTAATCTCATAGATATTAATCAAGCAATCATGTATCTATTCCTATTAGTGGCTCCGATTTCAACAGGTTTCTGTTTTGCAATCTATGAAGTTCTGTTCAGTCGAAAAATCGATAAAACCATCCTGTCCCACTTGAAGCGGTTCCTGTCTCGTATGATAATTGTGTCAAGCTATTTTTTTTCCGTCGTAATTATTTGGACTGTTTTCAACTTCTTGCTGTCTGCGTTAATATCATGGAGGTACATTCTGTTACTAACGTTACTCGCATCGTCCTTGACTCTGGTTATACTGGTGGCAATCCCGAAAACCAGACAAATAATCGAGAAATTCACCAAAGAGGATAATCTATAGTCAATCCTTTTCTCAGGGTGACAGCCATGTTTGACGGGACAAACGCTCAGACGAGGAACCTTGCTGTCACAGACCCAAACGGCCAGGATTATGTGGTGTGCACTACCATCCAATACGCCTACAAGTCTTCTCAGAACACTGCTACGTTGACGGTTGAGCCGCCAAAAACAGACGTGACAGCTCCAGCCGGAAACGAGCCGCCAACGCAGACGCCAGACGGCACAACCGTAACCCTGCCGCCGCCAAAAACACCAGAGCAAGTACAACAAGAAGCAGAACAAAACGGTTGGATGAAGCCGCCTGAGCCGCGATTCACGTGGGGGTATCCATGGTTTAGACTACACTTCGTAGGCGTGTATGAAGGTCAAGACATAATAGACATTGGAGTGTCGCCCATACCCTTCGCAGACTATTTCCATATACCAGACATTTCTGTCTGGAGGAAGGTTAATGAATGGTTTGGGAAAATTGCATTTAACGTGATCTCAGGGATGGTAGCTGTGGAAACCGCCCTTTGGCTTCTAAGTCATGCAGGACCTATAGCATTCGGAATAGCATTGTTCACCTATATTGGGTACAAATCTTACGGCTTGTTCGTCCAGAACTGGAATTCAGTCGAGGGGTTATGGATTTCCCTCTTATCAACGATTGTTTCAATCGAGATAAGTATTTGGACTGGAGTAAGTACATTCATTTCATTCATTTTTCATGCTCTAATCGCTGGTGCAGCCGCTGTCAAGAGTCTGCCTTATGGGTTCTTGTGCAAACTCATAATGATTCCAGTAAATATATCTCTGCTAGTCATGACTGTCATAAGATTGGCATCGTTGGGAGCGCTTTAAATGGACAGAAGGGCTACTCCAAAATCGAAAATCAGGACTGTCATGAGCGCCATTTTCATCCTAGGCTTTTTCGTCTGGGATGCATTCTTCTTCTATCATCTACTTTCCACTTACCCATACACTACTCCAGACAAACTTATTGTTTGGTTTGGGATCATAATTGCGGGTTTACTTATTTTCATCGGTATAACCGTGGGCGCAGGTGCAGATGCCAAAACGATTGCGGTCGGTTCTATTGTCTGTGTTGTTTGGAGCTTAGGTCTTTTGGTAATACCGGTTCCTGAAGGGTACGGGGAGGCAGTTCTGGGAAGTTATGCAATTCTTCTGATGGTCATGGTTGCGTTGTTTTTCGAGTACAAGAAGTTCAGGAAAAAAAACAAAACAAGATGATAGGAAACTGATTTGCGCGGATTGGGTGTGTCTGGAAATCAAGTTAGGAATATCGGCCAATGACATGCTGATTGGCGTTTTGACTGGAAAGCAGGAGCGGTCGTTGATGGTTGAAGTGCCTAAAACCGACGCCACAGTGTCTGAGCCAGCTTCACCCTCAGACAACGTCACAGTCACACAAACACCTGAGAGCACAACCGTCACATATTTCAATACCTATGCTGGTCGGTTGAGTCCAGTCTACTACAGCAACGCAACAAACGCAAACACCAGAACAGAATGCAGCAAATAGACAGCAATCCATAACCACACGACAAAGTGAAATATGGTAACGCTAAGGACGCGATTCGCCACCACACACAGCTTTGCCCCAATTCCGCCTCTGCAAAGAAGCAGCAGTCAACGTACACGCAGCGCAGACTAATACTGCTAAACCGAAACCAGCTCGGTATCATTACTGCTTCCTACAGAAAGTTAACGACATCTAAACAGAAACTCGCCACAAACAGCATACGTCCACGCGTTCAACTACAACAGTCCAAGCCAACATGGTAGAAGAAGGCTAAAGGGAATTGTCTCCTTCTTCTTCTGAAATTTCTCTTCCCGCAGAGCCGCCACACCCAAGAAATCACCATTAAATACCCATTAATTCACCAAAAAACACCAGCCAACAGAACCAGAAACACCAATCAAAAACCAAAACAGCGCTCAAAACACCATACAGAAAAACCCAACCTTCACAAAAAAAATTTTCCAGCACCCATACTAACCATCCCCACACCAACATACACTTAACATTCAAGCCATGTTTGAGGGCGATAGCCAGAGCACGGCAACGGCGTACACGACTGTAAACGGAACCGAATACGCCGTCTGCACAACCATCCAGTAAGGCTACAGGTCTTCTCAGAGCTATGTCACCTTGGCGGTTGAGCTGCAATCGACAACAGCAACACAATCAACAAAAACACCAATAGTTCACAAACCCAACCAAACCAAACAGAGAATTCCAGCAAAAACAGAAGAGAAGAGACCTAGAACAAAAAACAACTAAAACTTACTAAAAACAACCAAATTCCACCAACAAAACCTACCACAGATTAATGGAATCGCAAAGCACATAAAAATAAAATAAAAGGTAAACTGGAGTTCAGGAGCGTTACCATTCTTCTTCTTCCCATTCTTCATCTTCTGTTCCTTCTTCTTCTCCGCCTTCTTCTTCCCACTCTTCTTCCAAGTTTTTTCACCTCCCCCTATGCCATTGAGCACCCTTAGTGAACCCATGGTGAGTTTTTTAAGTGTTTCGATACGTCAACTGTTGATGTTTTAGTAATGAAAAAGCTCGAATGAAGCATTTTAATTTCGGTTTTTCGTCGTTTTAGTTTGCGCTCTCTGTGTTCTACCCCCTCTCCTCTGTGGCAACAATTGTGGTAATGTTGAATGGTAGTGTTGATGGTAGCAGACTTTGCAGTATTTGCCTAGAGGTTTGCGCTTTCTAGGGTGGTTTCGACTATTAGTTTTGCTTCCATGCTTGCTTTTGGTTTGTTTGTTTTGGGTGTCATGTACGCCCAGCATAGGTTGGGTGTGTTGTGTGCCGCGCCAATTCCGCCTTTTGTGTCGACGGCGATTAAGCCCATGGAGGACTTGATTCGTAGTCTCTTGTTTACGAGTGCGATTGTCTTTTCTACTGCTTCCTGTGCGGTTTGTTCGTTGTGCATTTGGTCGCAGACGTGTTTGGCTAGGACAAGGCGGATGGCTACTTCGCCTATACCTGTTGCTGAGCAGGCTCCTGCTTCATTATCGGCGTAGTTGCCGCATCCGATTTGGGGTGAGTCTCCGATTCTTCCTGGGAGTTTCAGTGCGAAGCCGCCTGTTGAGGTGGCTGCGGCTGTGTCGCCTTGTGTGTCTAGTGCCACGGCGCCAACTGTGTCCATTTCGAAGAGGTTTGGGTTGGCTGCGATGAGTTTTTTGAGTTTGGGCAGGTTTTCGATTTCTCCGTTCTTAAGTTTTTGTGTTAGTTCGTGCCAGTAGCGTAGTCGGAGTTCGGTTTGGGGGTTTCTTCGTTCTACTTTGAAGAGTGTGGCGATTTTTTCTGCGCCGTCTCCCACGACGAAGACGTGGTCTGTCTTTTCCATGACTAGGCGGGCTAGGCTGACTGGGTTTTTGACGTCTTTTAGGAGGCCGGCAGCGCCTGCCATGAGGGTTTTGCCGTCCATTATGGAGGCTTCCATTTCTACTCGTTTGTCTATGGTTAAGGTGGAGCCGAGTCCGGCGTTGAAGACTGGGTTGTCTTCCATGCTGCGCACGGCTGCTTCAACCGCGTCTAGGGCGGTTCCACCTGACATTAATACGTCAAATCCTGCTTTAGCTGCGGCTTTGACTCCGGCTAATCCAGGCTTTCGTCTTTCGGGTTGCCATGCGCCTGCTCCGCCGTGTACGAGAATGGTTGGCTTTTGCATGGTTGGGTCACTTGATTCCTTTGTTGGATTTTGAGAAGCAGAATAGAGTGTTGAAAGAAGTTATTTAAAGTCTCCGAAAATGCCTTTGTGGACGGTTTTGTGGGTGTTGAAGAAGGCGCTGAGACCCCTTAGGGCCTTCTTCTACAGATTCTGGAGCATGCAAGACTCATAATAGAAGGACTGCGTCTTCAAGTGTACGTATGGTTGGGATAGGTGGGGTCTGGATGGGAACCTACTATGGTTAACAAAAAACTGCGAATCTCCGTCGGAATAGTCATACTTGCTGCCGTGTGGCTCTTCTTCCTCTACGAAACAGTCATCGGAGACCTGTTGACCAACGGAATTATTGTTGTTCTGTTGCTTTGCACGGGCACGTATTTTGGCGCCAGACTCTTAGGGTTAGGGTTTCCGAAATAGCCGTCCGATTTTCAGCCAAATCAGAGCGAACTGTACATATTAGTCGTCTTGACTTGTCGTTCATACTTCTTTTATTTCGGTGCGGTTGTAAGATAGAAGACTCGATGAAGGGATGGGCAGTCGATTTTGACCTCGTTTCGGTTTGTGGCTGTCGTGACCTCGCTGGTCTTTCTCGTGTTGTTCTCCCTCATTCCTTGTTCTTTTGGAGCTGATTTTGGGTATAGTTGTTGGGTTCTTGACCATCCTGATGGGTCTCAACGTTCTAAGTTGAATGTTTCCGTGTCTTCTTCGCTGTATGAACATTTTGTTGGCAAGGATCACGGTTTGAGTTCTGAATATGATTTTGGGAAGTTTGTTACTCCGTACGCTCTAAAGCCTGTGGCTGATAGTCTGTGGAGTATTTATCAGGATGATGAAGACTTTGCGAACGGTGTCTTGATGATTGTGCATCAGATTCCATACGAGGCGAGTGCACCTCAGAAGTATCCTGTTGAGACGATTGTTGATAACCTGGGCGACTGCGATCTTTTCTCTTTTGTGGCAGCGTCGGTTATGATGGCTGGCGGATTAGACGTCGTGTTGCTGTACTATGACGGTGTGGATCACATGAATGTTGGGGTGAATCTTTCAGACGCGCCGCATGATGCGAGGTCGTCAGTTTCCTATTTCAGTCATAACGGTGAGCGTTATTACGTGGCTGAGACCACGGGTGGCAATTGGGAAAGCGGATGGAGAGTTGGTGAGTATCCAGACTTACTTGAGGGAGTTACTGCTCAGGTTGTAACTTTGGAAGACGCTGAGCAGATGTCGCCTGGGCAAGTTTCCTCGAGCTTTAGTGCCTTGGCAACTTCTTCAATTACGCTGTCGCTTTCGTCGACTCTGCTCATCGAGGGCAATTCGATCAAAATAAGCGGGTTGATTTCTCCTGTTTCAGTTGATGGAGTAGTCACGATTTATGCGAGGTCTGGCGACTCTTCATGGGTTGTTGTGAGAACTGTGTCGTGTGATTCGAGTGGGCGGTACTCCTACGAATGGATGCCTGCGTCTGCTGGATTGTACCTTGTTCGTGCGAGTTGGTCTGGAGACACCGTTAATGCTGGTGCAGACAGTGGCGTTAGTTCTGTCCGTGTCATCTCGTCAAGCCTGGTTCTCTTAGGGATAGCATCGGTTGTGTTGGTGGCTGTGGCTGTTGTTCTGTTTGTTGTGTCAAGGCGAATTAAACCAGTTCATGAATACTCAGTTGCGCAGTGATTGTGTGTCCAAAAATTTAGAAAGTCATTCTTGAGGAGCAAAGGCTGCACAACTCATAATAGGAAGACTGCGTTTTCAAGTATATTGGGATGATGTGAGGCGACGGCTGGGAGCCTCAAGCTGTGACACGGCCAAAAGCCGAGCTGACCTCTTCGTGAGGTTGAAGGCTAATAATGTTTAGGGCGACTAAGCTTAGTGGTTTAGGTGTCGTTGTAAGTTTGGTTGCTTTGGCTTCTCTTTTCTTGCCTTGGTGGTCTATCAGGGCCTCGGGTGTGAGCATAGATGTTTATCCGTTTAAGGTGGTTGCTTGGAACGTGCCCGCGTGTGATGTTGACTGGGTTATTGCTAGTCTCTTAAGCTTAGACAGCACTTTGCTGGTTGTTGGTCTGCTTGTGATTGTTTCCAGCGTTTTGGCAGCGGTTGGAGGTCTCAGGCTTCGACCCCTCTTGGTAGCTCCATTTGTGTTGAACCTTGCTGCAGCCTTTCTGTTCTTTAAACTGATCTACTCGGCTATAGGCGACCTTGCATTCGGTAGTTTCAGCGGTACAAACTTGACTCCGACTCCAGGAGGGCCTTGGGGCTTCACTGTTGGAATAGGATTATGTGTTCTTGCAGGAATAGTTTCACCAATCCTCCTAGGATTGTCTTACGTGAGCTACTTCAAATCAGAGCCACGCAAAACTGCAAAACCAACTTAACAAGTCGCCTAAAAAACCAAGTCAGACAGAGTGAAAACATCGACTAAACCGAGA
>Ga0315307_1000642_pt1 | contig 15047 bp, 17 predicted proteins | sample TDP2_MG_FD_203079 | JGI IMG/M metagenome (GOLD analysis project Ga0315307, IMG submission 203079) | Freshwater sediment microbial communities from Lake Towuti, South Sulawesi, Indonesia - TDP2 | ecosystem: Environmental > Aquatic > Freshwater > Lake > Sediment | place: Indonesia: South Sulawesi... | reverse complement strand
GACTAGAGCCTGGCCGGAGACCTGAGCCTGGCCGTAGACCTGAGCCTGGTCGAAGACTCGAGCATGGCCGTAGACCCGAGCCTGGTCGAAGACCAGAGCCTGGCCGGAGACCTGAGCCTGGCCGTAGACCTGAGCCTGGTCGAAGACCAGAGCCTGGCCGAAGATCCGAGCCTGGTCGAAGACCCAAGCATGGCCGAAGACCCGAGCCTGATCGGAGACCAGAGCCTGGCCGGAGACCCGGGCGTCCGGGCCTACGTAGGCAGTCTCGGCAACCTGGGCCGTGTCCTGGACCCACCCACCACCATTGGGGTGGCGGTGCCAGCCGGGACGGGTAGAAGGACTCATAACAGCTTCATCCCGGCTACCTGACTACAGACCTGCGGATCGGTCGAGCACTACGCAGAAGGCCCCGCGACCCTCGAGCACCTTCACAAGTGCGTCCTGCACGAGTCGGCCATGCTCGGGGCAGAGAACCAACTGCTTCAGGTCGCGCGACCGTACAGCGCCGCGCCCTCGCCAGCCCCAACCGATCCACAGGTAGTCAAACATCCGGGTATTGACGTGCGCCTCGCAACCCGGCATCTGGCACTTCAGGAAGTGCCTAGGCAAAGGGCCTGGCATCACCGCCACCTACGGATCTCTAACCAGCCAAGACACAACGACCAGCGGTACGCCAGCGCCAGCTCAGTTTCAGACAGCCGCAAGACGCGCCAGCCGAAAACCGGCCGGCGCCACCAGATGAGCTGGAAGCCGTTGATCACCATCACAGCACCCCGGGCAGGTCCTTTAGGTCGATCTTGCACGGCCCGCCATGAACGCACCGCCGCGTTCCCGACTCGTACGCCATCCAAAGCTCGTTCACGAGCCTGTCAAGGAGCCGACCGACCGGCATCTGAAACCGGTCGCGCAGAGAGTCAAGCCGCGTCACGGTATCCGGGTGCACTGTCGGCGAAATCTTCACTCGAGCGCCAGGCATAAAAACACCTCCAGTTTAGACTCACAGAACAAGTCTACCCAGAATCCACCGGATGTCAAGCGAAACGGCTGAAACCACCACCGGAAAGGAAGTAGCCGATAATGAGCATTACGTAAACTAGAACCGAAACCACCCCGCCGAGCACCCGAATCCGACCACCGACTGGGGGAGGGGGAGCGCTACCCCCCCTGCAACAAACCACCAGACCGATGCCACCAGCCCCGCGTCGAGTTATCCACCGAGTTATCCACACGCCTTACCCCGCCCAAGCCACTGGGCCAGGGCACCTTGCCGAGTTGTCCACATTTTGGCACCCGACCATCAACCCTGAGCTGATTCTGTTACGCTCAGTTGGTAGTGCTATGCGTGACAGAGGGAACCCCCCAGGAAGGCGAACCACCCCCCCTAGGGACATAGGGGGGGTCAGACAGAACAGAAGCCCGTAGAAACGGGATGGTCAGGGGAAACCAGTGACTTTCACAGAAGGCCTATTGGCCGCGTTGCGCCTAAAGGCGCGACCGACGACCAGCCCCAAACCACTGACTACCCCCTACCCCAGCTCGAGATCGTCGCTCTAATGCGCTCCTACGAGGTTTCTCCTATGCGGTTCCTGGGCCCGACGTGGCCACCAGCCGCCGACCACAATCCCTAGTAGTAGAGTGAGGACGCTCCACTACTCGCTGCTTGATTGCTGCGCTGCAAACCCTGGTGTGCCGGTGTTCCACCGCGACACCAGGGCGAAAGCTGACCAGGCGCACCAGTCGGGCACTACCTACCCGGGCCGTAGTGCCTGCCGACCGGGACGCCGTCAAGCGTCGGCAGCGCATCAACCGGCGCAGCGACGGGTCGTGGTCTGACCAAGCAGCGGCCACGCCGAAGCCGAACTTGACAACGGAGTCCGGGCGGCCAGAATGGTAGGTACATTCCGGGCCGGGCTGGGTAGGATGAGGACGGCAGGCATCGTACCTCGACGCTGTAAGCCCGACCCGGAAATCCCGCCTAACCCGGCCCTCTTTACAGAGGAGCAGTCGTGAAGAGCGAACAGAACCGCAACGAGTCCTACGTCGCAAAGACCGTCCCAGCAACCGTCAGCCTGAAGTTCGCGGCGCAGTTAGCCACGATGAAAAGCGGGTTTGAGGGTGAGACTGAGACCCTTGTCGCCCACCAGATGGCCACGGGGCAGGTCCTTGACGGCGCGGGAATCGTCGGACTGATGCGCGGTCGGTACCACGCATTCTCCAACCGGCTGCACCAGATCACCAGGCACTACCAGGGCGCGGCAGCGACCAACATGGCCCAGCTCGAGCACGACAAGTGGGAGAGCGTGTGCGTGTCGGCCACCATGATCAAGATCGCCCTGGACGTGTACGGGATCACCATCGCCTAGGAGGCCACGTGGTAGGTTCAGCGAAGCGCATCGAGCACTACAACAACCGCATGGTCTCCAGTCAGGTGGACCCGGTCCTGGCCGCCACGAACGCGGGGCAGAAGGCGAACTTCGCCGAGTACGTCATTGACTACGTGCCCTTGCAGATGCTGGTCCACCAGTATCTGGACAGTCAAGGCGCGTTCCCAGCGGAGTACTTCAACTACAACGCGTTCGCGGGCGAGATCTATCACGTCTCCGAGCACTTCAGCGGAGCCGGCGCGGTTGCGGCCGCGAACGACTTCGTCATCAAGTACACGGGGATGGGGTGCACCGCAGCGAGACTGAAGGCCATCGCGCTCATCTTCGGCATCGTCGTTCCGTAGCGGACGACCGAAAGGAGACCAGCCATGCCCGACACCATTGACGTCGGGGTAGTGGCGCTCGTGCAGCCACCGGCGACGGCGGCGGTCCTCACCAGCTACACCCCGGCTCTGTCCGTCAAGAACAACACGCCATCCCCACTCTACCTGCAAGGCACGCTCGAGATCCGCGACTCACACAACATCCTGGTTTACTCAGAGCCGATCTCGGCCACCGGCCAGATTGCGGCCGGTGCGACCGCGCCGCTTAGCGCGACCCGGGCCTGGACGCCCCTAGTGACCGGCGCCTATTCGGTCCGCGGCACGGTGTATGCCGGTGCATCTGACGTCAGCGGCAGCGTCGCGTTCGGCCCGTACCCCATCACCGTTGGCGCGGTAGCGCCACCGACCGGCCGGCGCCGCTACCTCGAGCTCACGATCGCCCACCCGCGGCTAGGCACGCGCATCTTCTACATCGATACCGGCGAGAACGAGACGGACGACGAAAAGAGCGTCGAGACCATCCGGTACCCGAACTACCTATAGTTACAGGCCGTGCCTGATTACGACGTCGGGATAACTGGGCTTGACCAGCCACCGGCGACCGCGCCGGTCCAGACCTACTACCCGGCGGTCGCGGTCAAGAACTACGGTATCCACCCCGCCGCAGTAACCGGCCTGCTGCGCATCTACGACAAAGCCACCGGTGAGTTGCTCGAGACCCACGACCTCGCGTCCACCGCAGACATCCCGGCCGGCGAGACCCGCAACGTCGCGTCCACCCAACACTGGGTGCCAACCGAGGCCGACATCGGACGGCAGTTCCTATTCATCGCGGACGTCACCACCTGGCGAGACCAGTACGAGCCGAACAACCACCTACCGCCCACCACTGTTACCGTCACGGTCGCGCCACCACCGCCACCACCGGCCGTCACGCCTCACGCGGCCCAGCACCAGTCAGCCGGGGCCGACGCGATCAACGTTGACGGCCTGCACGGAGAGCTAGACGACCCGCAGGCTGCCAAAGCCCACAAGACCAGCCACCAGCTCGGCGGTTCTGACCAACTCAACGTCACCGGCCTATCCGGCATCCTCGCCGACGGACAGCCCATCGCCGAACACCACAAGGAGCACGAGGCAGGCGGCGGCGACGAGCTGAACGTTGACGACCTGCACGGAGAGCTCTACAACAAACAGAAACCCAAGACCCACGACAACCAAGCTCACGACCCCAACTACAGCATCAAACCCCACGGCAACGCTGACCACGACCCGGACATGGCCACCAAGACCGAGTTCGACAACCACACCGGCGCAGCGACCGCACACGCCGCCGCGACCAACCTCGAGAAGACCACCAACAAAGGCGTGGCCAACGGCTACGCACCGCTGGACGCCAACGCCAAGGTCCCAGTAGAAAACCTGCCAGACATAAACAGCGACGTGGACGCCATGCCAGCCCTCACTGAGATCGGTCCAAACTGGGTTCACCTGGCAGCCAAAGACTACGACCCCTACACACTCGGCACCCCCTGCCACTGGCACTGCACCGCGCTGTTCCAGCTCGACCACACGAACGGAACCGGCACGATGCACATGGCGGCCGGGTTTGGAATCATGGCCGAGTTCTCATTCGACTTCGGCCTCGACCCAATCCAGGAATGCGTCCAGGTGGACTGGGACATCTACCTCATCACGACCCCAGGCGGGACATACGCCTGCGCCAAGGCCATGCTGACCCACCAGCCCGACGCGATTGGGACCAACCCGATAATCGACACCATCGCCGCATTCCGGATCAACCAGGTTGACCCAGCCGAACCACTCCAGATGCTAGTGCAGGCCAAGCTGGACACGAACACCGGCAGCCCAGAAGCGGTGTGCTACGGCGCGACCATCACCCAGCTACTACTGACCGGGTACGGATGAACAAACCCACCACCGTCACCATCACCGCCATCACCGCCATCTGCCTGATCGAGGTCGTCGCGCTCCTGAAAGGAGTCGACGGCCAGCTCCTGTCGGTCGTGATTGCGGCCCTAGCCGGACTCGGCGGCTACACGCTCCGAGCGACAATCCGATGATCAACTGGATACTGCGACACTTCGAAGCCTGGACCAGCGAAGCGCCAGCCGGCCCGGTCATCACGACCTTGACCATCAGGGAGTACCTGAACATCCGGGTCAAGCTCCTGTTCACAATCACCTTCTCGGTTCGCTTGACCCGCTAGCCCCCAGCTGCTACAATCTCGCCATGCCTGACTACGACGTCGGGGTAACCGAGCTAGTAGAGCCGCAAGACCCCTCACCGCTCGGGACTTTCAGGCCCGCGGTCAAGGTCTACAACTACGGCATCCACGAAGCGGCAGTGACCGGCCACATCCGCTTCTACGACCCGGATGGTGCGGTCTGCTTCAGTTCCGGCCTCAAACAGGTCATCATCCCCCCCAACGAGTACCGCCTGGCCTACTCAGCCGGACTCTGGACGCCAGCCAACACCGGTGCCTATTCGGTCCTGGCCGTAGTCGCGGCTGAGAACGACCAAAACCTGACGAACAACATCCTCGGCGGCGTCAGCGTCACCATCACCAGCGCGGCAGCACCGCCAACCGCAGAACACGGCAACGAGGCCCACGACCCCGACATGCTCACCGACGGCGACCTGGATGCCCATGCAGCGCTACAGGCCGGAGTCCACGGCTACGACGCTCACGGCGACCTGGGAGTCGGAGCCGCGCCGTCAGACCGGGCGATACTAGAGATCACAAGCGTCACCAAAGCCCTCATCGTGCCGCGCATGACCACCGTCCAGAAGAACGCCATCATCCCACCCAGCGCCGGGATGATCGTCTACGACACCGACCTGGGCAAGCTCTGCATCTACACCGGCGCGGCCTGGGAAACCATCCAGTCAGTCTAGCCCACCAGGTCACTTGCCCTGGAATGAATCATCTTGACAAACGACCGCCGAGCGCTATGATTCATACATGGCTAGGCCAGGAGAACGCATCACGCAGAGAAACTACCCCAACCGATGGGACTGGTGCGCCAGAGTGGGAGTGACGAAGATGTCAATCACGGTGCTGACCTGGACCTGCCCGCGCTGCCAGACTACGAACGAGACCATCATCAGACCAGACCAACACCGTCCCAAGCGGTGGCCAGTGACAGGCCGATGCGGGAAGTGCCACGACCGACAGAGGACACTGCTAGGACCAAAAGACAGGACGATACTGCCATGAAGCTAACCGGCAAGATCTCCTGGTTCGGCGGCGAGCGGCGCCACCTGCTGAGATAGCAGCATGGAGCTCACCATACCGCCACCCTGGCACAGCGCGAACTGCGCCGAACTCCGGCAGCTCGTCACCGGACACTACAGCCGCCGACACCCACTCAGGCCCGGCGCGCACTACGGCGGCGTGGGCTCACCCCTATACCTTGCCACCAACAGCGGCTCAGCATGGATCGCCGTACGCCAGTTAGGAGGCGGCCGGAAGGCCGACTGGCGCAGATACCCAAGCTGGTGGGTCTCCCTCTTCCATCGCGCGGCCGACGACACCCTACGCGCTTCCGAGCTCGTGAGACTAGCTACGGACATAATGCTGCGAATACGTCCAGAGCCAGCCTACACGGCCATTAACCCGCGCCGTGTCCAGCACAAGCGACAGCCGGGCCTGTGCTTCCTGCGCGCGAACTGGAGATATCACTGCTGCACCCGGCCGCTCCAGCGCTGGCGGAGTCTCATCATCATGGTAAAGACACCATCGTGATACTCCGCGGCAAGATCTCCTGGTTCGGCGGCTCCAAAGACACCGGAGTCGGAGAGGACGAGCGACTAGCTCTGTATCCGACCGTGAGAGCCAGGGAACTAGACCGGCCGCTCTACGACCCCGGCTACTGCGCCATGCGCTGGAACTACACCAAGACCCAGGAAAACCTGAAACTGAGCCGAGAAGACACGCTTGACAAGATTCGCGCGGCTGAGATCACCGTCAGTTTCAGGCACCGCGAAGTCACGCTGATTCCGGTTGACTGGGGACCAGCAGAGTCAACCGGCCGTATAATCGACGTCAGCCCAGTCGCGATGAAGGCCCTAGGATGTGACACCGACGACGTAGTTGAAATCGAACTACCTGACTGGCTAGAACTCCAGTAACAACCAGACTGAAGCTGTGACGCAATGCCCGAGCGCGGGTGGTGGGCTGCTGCTGCTCTTCTTCCGGCTGCTGCGCTCCTAAAGTCGCTGGCTGCTGGAAACCTCGACTGAAGCTGTGACGGTGAGTGGTGATGGGCAGCTGTGACGGGCCGATTGCGCCTTACCCCGCGCGCTCGCTTCGCCGCCGAGGACGGCGGCTGTGCTCGTTGCGGGGGCCCCCGGCGCCTGACGGGGGGAGGAAGCGCGGGCCGTGGCCCCGGCCCTCTGCGGGCCGGGCGGCCCGGCCCCGCGAGAAGGGTTTGGGGCCGTGCCGGGCTAGGCGCCCGGCCACGGCCCGCGCGTGTGGGTCGGACTGGCGCGCTGCTGTCTGACTCGGGGCGGGCGGTTTGACTGATGCTGCGACGCCAGCCGCTGTAACGGACCGGCGCACTCCACTTTCCTATCAATCCTTCCGTGCGCCGGTTGCCAGAACTGTTGCTCTGGCATGGGAGTTGCGCTGTGACCTTCATATGGCTAAAAAAGGAGCTATCATGAAGTATCGGCCTGTCCGTGGTCTGAATTCGGGCTGGCAGATGTTCCAGCCCTACTTCAAGAAAGGTCCGCTGGTCTACAGGCTGCCGGTGTATCGGTCGTTTCGGGCTGCGGTGCTTGCCGCCTGGAACTCCTTGTTCGCTCGCCTGCCCAATCAAATTGAGATGCACTTGGCGGTGTGGAAGGTATATAGTCTGGCAGGCGACCATCCCTCATCACCGCCTGTGCCCCCCGATATCGTGTTGGGCAGGCGAGCGTTAGAGTTCTGGCGGCGGCTACTTGATCCGCAGCCCGAAACTAAGCCCGCACACCGCGTCGTCATCCTTCCTGGCGGCGACCAGTTCGTTGACTGGGACAGCCCCAAGTTCAAAGAGAATGGCTGGTCAGACGAACTGGTCGCCGAGGTCAGATCGGTGATGCGGAAGTAGGGCTGGAACACAGACCATCTGCCAGCCCTCATCCATCCCACAGGGCCGACTTCATGCTCCTTTTTTAGCCCGGCGATGGTTGCGCAAAACTCCCATGCCAGAGCCGGTTTACCTGGCCGGAAAGGACTGACGGTCCGAGTCAGACAGCAGCGCGCTGCGTTGGTGGTTTTGTCGTTGGGAAGGGAGAGTGGTGCGGTGATGGTAGCTGGCCGGAAGACACCGAGAATTCCGGCCGGCCCAAAGCCGGCCGGACAGGCCGGAAGAACCGGCCTGTCGATCTTATGTGGTGCTATGACGCCTCTTTAAAAATAACCGCAGCGTTAGAAATCAGTTCCCAGCACCCGGCCCGGCCCGGGACCGGAGGCTGGGTGACGGCCCCGGCGAACGCCAATAGGACAAACCTCTCGCTATAAGCTCGAGCTCCAGCGACCCATCGCGCGTCGGGGAGCGCGTCGGGGAGCGCGTCGGGGAGCGCGTCGGGGAGCGCGTCGGGGAGCGCGTCGGGGAGCGCGTCGGGGAGCGCGTCGGGGAGCGCGTCAAGCGCTTGACGGTAAGGTGCGGCCAAGAACGGCAACGGGTGCTCGGCAACCAGACTGCCAGCGGAAGGCGATGCCACGCGCCTGTTACAGAACATTCATTCTGCAAACTAGCCTCAGAAAGCGCTGTCGCTGTCCACGTCCATGTCGGAGTCGGCGTCATCTCGGCAAGGCGGCGCAAGCGCCAGCCGCCTCGGTCGCCGTCACCGTCGTGGTCGTGGTCGCACGTCGAGCGCTGGCTAGTCAAGCAGGCGCGGTCACGCCTCTGACTTTGCCGCAAAGTCAGAGGCGTTGCAAGGCGTCCGAGCGATAGAGTAGGACTTATCCGCTCGGACCAATCGCCCTGGCCGCTGGAGCCTCAATTTCTCCAGCGAGTTGCCTCGCACCCCCGACCCACCAGGCCCCCACCCACCACCCCCTGAACAGACTGGGGCTGGCTGCCGGCGCGTATGAAACGGAGGCGATAAAAACCGGGAACGCGGCAGCCAGCCCAGAACTACCTGGGGCCGAAGACCCGGGCCCGGCTGGAGACCCGGGCCTGGCCGGAGACCCAAGCCCGGTCGTAGACCCGGGCCCGGCCGTAGAACCGGGCATGGCCGTAGACCCATGCCCGGCCGGAGACCCGGGCCTGGCAGTAGAACCGGGCCTGGCCGGAGACCCAAGCCCGGTCGTAGACCCGGGCCCGGCCGTAGACCAAGGCGGCCGGGCCTACATAGGCAGTATCGGCAACCTGGGCCGTGTTCTGGACCCACCCACCACCATTGGGGTGGCGGTGCCAGCGGGTCGCAGGACTCGTCACAGATTCATCCCGGCTACCTGACTACAGACCTGCGGATCGGTCGAGAACCACGCAGAAGGCCCCACGACCCTCGAGCACCTTCACAAGTGCGTCCTGCACGAGTCGGCCATGCTCGGGGCAGAGTACCAGCTGCTTCAGGTCGCGCGACTGTACAGCGCCGCGCCCTCGCCAGACCCAACCGATCCACAGGTAGTTGAACATCCGGGTGTTGACGTGAGACTCGCACCCCGGCATCTGACACTTCAGGAAGTACCTAGGCAGCGCCATTAGGGATCCGAGTGCGGCTGAGCAGACCCAGAAGCGAAACGATCGGCACACTCCAGGAAATAGCTCAACGCGCCCAGCTCCTCGATGCGGAGCCGCTTCCGGGTCAGAAACAGCCGGTCAAGCTCCTGCACAGCGTCACGCAGAAAGACAGCGACCTCGGCCTCGATCAGATACCGTTGCTCCATCATAGCACCCCGGGCAGGTCCTTCAGGTCGATCTTGCACGGCCCGCCATGAACGCACCGCCGCGTTCCCGACTCGTACGCCATCCAAAGCTCGTTCACGAGCCTGTCAAGGAGCCGACCGACCGGCATCTGAAACCGGTCGCGCAGAGAGTCAAGCCGCGTCACGGTATCCGGGTGCACTGTCGGCGAAATCTTCACTCGAGCGCCAGGCATAAAAACACCTCCAGTTTAGACTCACAGAACAAGTCTACCCAGAATCCACCGGATGTCAAGCGAAACGGCTGAAACCACCACCGGAAAGGAAGTAGCCGATAATGAGCATTACGTAAACTAGAACCGAAACCACCCCGCCGAGCACCCGAATCCGACCACCGACTGGGGGAGGGGGAGCGCTACCCCCCCTGCAACAAACCACCAGACCGATGCCACCAGCCCCGCGTCGAGTTATCCACCGAGTTATCCACACGCCTTACCCCGCCCAAGCCACTGGGCCAGGGCACCTTGCCGAGTTGTCCACATTTTGGCACCCGACCATCAACCCTGAGCTGATTCTGTTACGCTCAGTTGGTAGTGCTATGCGTGACAGAGGGAACCCCCCAGGAAGGCGAACCACCCCCCCTAGGGACATAGGGGGGGTCAGACAGAACAGAAGCCCGTAGAAACGGGATGGTCAGGGGAAACCAGTGACTTTCACAGAAGGCCTATTGGCCGCGTTGCGCCTAAAGGCGCGACCGACGACCAGCCCCAAACCACTGACTACCCCCTACCCCAGCTCGAGATCGTCGCTCTAATGCGCTCCTACGAGGTTTCTCCTATGCGGTTCCTGGGCCCGACGTGGCCACCAGCCGCCGACCACAATCCCTAGTAGTAGAGTGAGGACGCTCCACTACTCGCTGCTTGATTGCTGCGCTGCAAACCCTGGTGTGCCGGTGTTCCACCGCGACACCAGGGCGAAAGCTGACCAGGCGCACCAGTCGGGCACTACCTACCCGGGCCGTAGTGCCTGCCGACCGGGACGCCGTCAAGCGTCGGCAGCGCATCAACCGGCGCAGCGACGGGTCGTGGTCTGACCAAGCAGCGGCCACGCCGAAGCCGAACTTGACAACGGAGTCCGGGCGGCCAGAATGGTAGGTACATTCCGGGCCGGGCTGGGTAGGATGAGGACGGCAGGCATCGTACCTCGACGCTGTAAGCCCGACCCGGAAATCCCGCCTAACCCGGCCCTCTTTACAGAGGAGCAGTCGTGAAGAGCGAACAGAACCGCAACGAGTCCTACGTCGCAAAGACCGTCCCAGCAACCGTCAGCCTGAAGTTCGCGGCGCAGTTAGCCACGATGAAAAGCGGGTTTGAGGGTGAGACTGAGACCCTTGTCGCCCACCAGATGGCCACGGGGCAGGTCCTTGACGGCGCGGGAATCGTCGGACTGATGCGCGGTCGGTACCACGCATTCTCCAACCGGCTGCACCAGATCACCAGGCACTACCAGGGCGCGGCAGCGACCAACATGGCCCAGCTCGAGCACGACAAGTGGGAGAGCGTGTGCGTGTCGGCCACCATGATCAAGATCGCCCTGGACGTGTACGGGATCACCATCGCCTAGGAGGCCACGTGGTAGGTTCAGCGAAGCGCATCGAGCACTACAACAACCGCATGGTCTCCAGTCAGGTGGACCCGGTCCTGGCCGCCACGAACGCGGGGCAGAAGGCGAACTTCGCCGAGTACGTCATTGACTACGTGCCCTTGCAGATGCTGGTCCACCAGTATCTGGACAGTCAAGGCGCGTTCCCAGCGGAGTACTTCAACTACAACGCGTTCGCGGGCGAGATCTATCACGTCTCCGAGCACTTCAGCGGAGCCGGCGCGGTTGCGGCCGCGAACGACTTCGTCATCAAGTACACGGGGATGGGGTGCACCGCAGCGAGACTGAAGGCCATCGCGCTCATCTTCGGCATCGTCGTTCCGTAGCGGACGACCGAAAGGAGACCAGCCATGCCCGACACCATTGACGTCGGGGTAGTGGCGCTCGTGCAGCCACCGGCGACGGCGGCGGTCCTCACCAGCTACACCCCGGCTCTGTCCGTCAAGAACAACACGCCATCCCCACTCTACCTGCAAGGCACGCTCGAGATCCGCGACTCACACAACATCCTGGTTTACTCAGAGCCGATCTCGGCCACCGGCCAGATTGCGGCCGGTGCGACCGCGCCGCTTAGCGCGACCCGGGCCTGGACGCCCCTAGTGACCGGCGCCTATTCGGTCCGCGGCACGGTGTATGCCGGTGCATCTGACGTCAGCGGCAGCGTCGCGTTCGGCCCGTACCCCATCACCGTTGGCGCGGTAGCGCCACCGACCGGCCGGCGCCGCTACCTCGAGCTCACGATCGCCCACCCGCGGCTAGGCACGCGCATCTTCTACATCGATACCGGCGAGAACGAGACGGACGACGAAAAGAGCGTCGAGACCATCCGGTACCCGAACTACCTATAGTTACAGGCCGTGCCTGATTACGACGTCGGGATAACTGGGCTTGACCAGCCACCGGCGACCGCGCCGGTCCAGACCTACTACCCGGCGGTCGCGGTCAAGAACTACGGTATCCACCCCGCCGCAGTAACCGGCCTGCTGCGCATCTACGACAAAGCCACCGGTGAGTTGCTCGAGACCCACGACCTCGCGTCCACCGCAGACATCCCGGCCGGCGAGACCCGCAACGTCGCGTCCACCCAACACTGGGTGCCAACCGAGGCCGACATCGGACGGCAGTTCCTATTCATCGCGGACGTCACCACCTGGCGAGACCAGTACGAGCCGAACAACCACCTACCGCCCACCACTGTTACCGTCACGGTCGCGCCACCACCGCCACCACCGGCCGTCACGCCTCACGCGGCCCAGCACCAGTCAGCCGGGGCCGACGCGATCAACGTTGACGGCCTGCACGGAGAGCTAGACGACCCGCAGGCTGCCAAAGCCCACAAGACCAGCCACCAGCTCGGCGGTTCTGACCAACTCAACGTCACCGGCCTATCCGGCATCCTCGCCGACGGACAGCCCATCGCCGAACACCACAAGGAGCACGAGGCAGGCGGCGGCGACGAGCTGAACGTTGACGACCTGCACGGAGAGCTCTACAACAAACAGAAACCCAAGACCCACGACAACCAAGCTCACGACCCCAACTACAGCATCAAACCCCACGGCAACGCTGACCACGACCCGGACATGGCCACCAAGACCGAGTTCGACAACCACACCGGCGCAGCGACCGCACACGCCGCCGCGACCAACCTCGAGAAGACCACCAACAAAGGCGTGGCCAACGGCTACGCACCGCTGGACGCCAACGCCAAGGTCCCAGTAGAAAACCTGCCAGACATAAACAGCGACGTGGACGCCATGCCAGCCCTCACTGAGATCGGTCCAAACTGGGTTCACCTGGCAGCCAAAGACTACGACCCCTACACACTCGGCACCCCCTGCCACTGGCACTGCACCGCGCTGTTCCAGCTCGACCACACGAACGGAACCGGCACGATGCACATGGCGGCCGGGTTTGGAATCATGGCCGAGTTCTCATTCGACTTCGGCCTCGACCCAATCCAGGAATGCGTCCAGGTGGACTGGGACATCTACCTCATCACGACCCCAGGCGGGACATACGCCTGCGCCAAGGCCATGCTGACCCACCAGCCCGACGCGATTGGGACCAACCCGATAATCGACACCATCGCCGCATTCCGGATCAACCAGGTTGACCCAGCCGAACCACTCCAGATGCTAGTGCAGGCCAAGCTGGACACGAACACCGGCAGCCCAGAAGCGGTGTGCTACGGCGCGACCATCACCCAGCTACTACTGACCGGGTACGGATGAACAAACCCACCACCGTCACCATCACCGCCATCACCGCCATCTGCCTGATCGAGGTCGTCGCGCTCCTGAAAGGAGTCGACGGCCAGCTCCTGTCGGTCGTGATTGCGGCCCTAGCCGGACTCGGCGGCTACACGCTCCGAGCGACAATCCGATGATCAACTGGATACTGCGACACTTCGAAGCCTGGACCAGCGAAGCGCCAGCCGGCCCGGTCATCACGACCTTGACCATCAGGGAGTACCTGAACATCCGGGTCAAGCTCCTGTTCACAATCACCTTCTCGGTTCGCTTGACCCGCTAGCCCCCAGCTGCTACAATCTCGCCATGCCTGACTACGACGTCGGGGTAACCGAGCTAGTAGAGCCGCAAGACCCCTCACCGCTCGGGACTTTCAGGCCCGCGGTCAAGGTCTACAACTACGGCATCCACGAAGCGGCAGTGACCGGCCACATCCGCTTCTACGACCCGGATGGTGCGGTCTGCTTCAGTTCCGGCCTCAAACAGGTCATCATCCCCCCCAACGAGTACCGCCTGGCCTACTCAGCCGGACTCTGGACGCCAGCCAACACCGGTGCCTATTCGGTCCTGGCCGTAGTCGCGGCTGAGAACGACCAAAACCTGACGAACAACATCCTCGGCGGCGTCAGCGTCACCATCACCAGCGCGGCAGCACCGCCAACCGCAGAACACGGCAACGAGGCCCACGACCCCGACATGCTCACCGACGGCGACCTGGATGCCCATGCAGCGCTACAGGCCGGAGTCCACGGCTACGACGCTCACGGCGACCTGGGAGTCGGAGCCGCGCCGTCAGACCGGGCGATACTAGAGATCACAAGCGTCACCAAAGCCCTCATCGTGCCGCGCATGACCACCGTCCAGAAGAACGCCATCATCCCACCCAGCGCCGGGATGATCGTCTACGACACCGACCTGGGCAAGCTCTGCATCTACACCGGCGCGGCCTGGGAAACCATCCAGTCAGTCTAGCCCACCAGGTCACTTGCCCTGGAATGAATCATCTTGACAAACGACCGCCGAGCGCTATGATTCATACATGGCTAGGCCAGGAGAACGCATCACGCAGAGAAACTACCCCAACCGATGGGACTGGTGCGCCAGAGTGGGAGTGACGAAGATGTCAATCACGGTGCTGACCTGGACCTGCCCGCGCTGCCAGACTACGAACGAGACCATCATCAGACCAGACCAACACCGTCCCAAGCGGTGGCCAGTGACAGGCCGATGCGGGAAGTGCCACGACCGACAGAGGACACTGCTAGGACCAAAAGACAGGACGATACTGCCATGAAGCTAACCGGCAAGATCTCCTGGTTCGGCGGCGAGCGGCGCCACCTGCTGAGATAGCAGCATGGAGCTCACCATACCGCCACCCTGGCACAGCGCGAACTGCGCCGAACTCCGGCAGCTCGTCACCGGACACTACAGCCGCCGACACCCACTCAGGCCCGGCGCGCACTACGGCGGCGTGGGCTCACCCCTATACCTTGCCACCAACAGCGGCTCAGCATGGATCGCCGTACGCCAGTTAGGAGGCGGCCGGAAG
>Ga0315307_1000640_pt1 | contig 15077 bp, 13 predicted proteins | sample TDP2_MG_FD_203079 | JGI IMG/M metagenome (GOLD analysis project Ga0315307, IMG submission 203079) | Freshwater sediment microbial communities from Lake Towuti, South Sulawesi, Indonesia - TDP2 | ecosystem: Environmental > Aquatic > Freshwater > Lake > Sediment | place: Indonesia: South Sulawesi... | reverse complement strand
ATGCCAACAGGGTCTAAACCTAGACTCGGCTCGTCCAATACAACCAATTCGGGTTCATTCAATAATGCCTGTCCAATGCCTAAACGTTGTTGCATCCCTTTACTATACTTTCCAATAAGGTCTCTTCCCTACCCTTAAGCCCGACCATTTGCAAGAGTTTGGGTATCTGATCTTTACGCTCTGGCTCTGTCATTCCATACATTTTTCCATAAATGTCTAGAAGTTCCCAGCCCTTCAAGTGTTTTGGAAACTTTGGGAGTTCAGGCATGTAGCCCATCTTCAATCTAACATCTGGCCGATCTCCACGAACTTCCTGTCCGAGAACTTTGACTGTGCCCTCATCGGGCTTTAACAATCCAACCAAGACTTTTATTGTGGTAGTTTTTCCAGCCCCGTTGGGACCCAGAAAACCGTGGATGGTGTTTCGGTCGACCCTTAAGTCAAGCTTGTTCACTGCGGTGAGTGACCCGTACCTCTTTGTTAATCCACTGGTTTCTATGGCGAGTTCCATTTGCAGAACCCTCTTAACACATTTATCTTTTTAAACCAATTTTTTACGACCAAGAATATAAGCGTTGAATTTAGCTTGAACCTTTCATCCCTCCGCCTTAGCCAGCAACTGTTCAGCATTATTCAACGCCATTTTACGGAACACGTAAGTTATGATGGCGGCAATGACCCCGCTTAGCAGTACTGCTATATACGGATAATAATCTGGCAGGGATAGAGGCATTATAGCCGTTATTAGCGTCTTAAGCCAACCTTCACTAGTCTCAAAGATAAGCTTAAGACCATACGGGATTATGGGAGAGACTATAGCTAGCCCAGCAATGATAGACGCAATCATGGTAATTAAGCCCCATACTGGTCTTATAATCCTAGGTCTAGGAAATTCGCGGAAATCGGCTCCCTTTATTCCAAAGGTGAGGGAGACCATGGACAACGAGAAGATTAGGAATACAGCTTCAATCAGGCCTATGGCGGCTATCTGTACCGATGGAGCCGTCAGCAGGCCACCGATGACCGAACAAATCAAGGTTACAACGAGACTGAAAAGAGTTGCAAAAGAGTGCTTAGCCTTGACAAGGTTCTTAGCAGAGAGGGGAAACGAATGTAAATACCGTATGCTCTCTCCTTCTGAACCAACAATCGAGCTTCCTAGAACAACGGCCATTAAAGTTCCTGGAAGCAGAGTCAAATAAATGAACATAAAGGAATAAATCCTTGATGGCAATGGGGTGGCAGCTTCGCTTCTCATTGAGAAGATAAGCGGCATGATTGTGAAGATTATTGGGATAATAAAGATGTACATCAGCTCGTGCCGTCTGGTGAAGGCCCTAAAGTCCTTCCTTATGATGGCTGCTTCAACTGTAGAGAAGCCCAGCCTCCCTAACAAACCAACCTTTGGAACGTAAACTCCACGAGATATCCTAATTGACGGCGCTTCATACAAACCAAACTTCATGTTTAGATGCACAGCCGACAGAAAGAGGGCATATATGAAGACGAATGAGGCTAGGAAAAAAACGACAGTCTCTAACCATAGGCTACTGATAAAAGTGGAAAGGGCTACTCCAAGCCACACATAGGGAATGAACCAAAGCGCCCTTTGTCCGCCAGCAATGGACTCGATGAGGGCGATTGGCGTCACGCTATAGTAGAGAGAAAAGTAAATCAAATAAAAGACAACGAAGAATAAGATGGAGCCTAGAAGCCTGACCCATATGGCTGCTCGGCCGGCAACCTTAGTCACCGCGCCTGAGAGCCTAACCTGCAAAGTCTTGAAGATTTCTGTTGTGGCGCTAGCTAAGATGACGCTTGCTAGTAGAGCGAGTATCGTGAGAACTGCTAAAGGGACGAGTCCCAAGAATAAGGATGCGACGAATATGCTAGAACTGACGAAGACTGTAACTATTAATGGTACGCCAACCACGCTGGCAAGAATAGAGGCGAGCGTGTGCTCTTTCCAAGTAATGGGAAACCAGTATAGGGGTTGAATTGACACTCTTGTCCCAATCCGCTGGATCTGGCTCATCTGGGTGAAGACTAGACCGTAAATGAGGGAAAGAGTCGGAAACGATATAAAAAAATAGGTAGCGCCATCAAAAATGAGCTTCTTCAAGGCTGAGTCGGATACTCCACTATAAAAGTTTCCGATAAGCCAGCCGATCAGTGTTCCAATCAAGCAAGCGCTTACGTATAGCGAGTACGTGACCAATTTATTCTCTCGGAATCTTCTAAATTTTGAGCCTCTAACTAGTCTGTAAGACTTGATATCGACGCTCATCAGCAGAAGAACGTTCTTCCAGTTCACTTTAGTAACGCCTCGACGATAGGCTTAATGTCTCCAGTTCCTGTTAGCTTGAGAAAGATGTCCTCTAAGCCAGATTCAGGCAATTTTGCCTTTTGCCTTAACTCCTCAATGGTGCCTAATGCCAATAACCTTCCTTCATACATGATGGCTATCCGGTCGCACATGGCTTGGGCGATCTCCAAAATGTGCGTAGACATAATAGTGGTTATGCCTTGTGAGGCTAGTTGGCGCAATAAGTCCTTAACTATCCTCGCCGATTTTGGGTCTAGGCCACTCAGAGGTTCATCCAAAAGCAAAAGTTCCGGTTTATGCATGATCGCCGATATGATAACAACCTTCTGCTTCATTCCTTCAGAATAGGAACTTATCATGTCGCCTTCTCTCCCCTCCAAATCCAGAGCTCTGAGAAACTCTTCGATACGCTTTTTCTTCTCATCGGGCTGCATTCCATAAACATCTCCGGTGAAATCCAGAAATTCAAGCCCGGTCAAGAAATCGTAAACACGGGGTGATTCGGGCACATAACCTACTTTTCTCTTAACTGCAACAGGATCGTCCTCTACGTTGATCCCTAAAACGTTTACAAATCCAGAATCAGGCTTAACCAACCCTAAAATTGTTTTAAGAGTTGTGGACTTGCCCGAGCCATTTGGGCCTAGAAGGCCGAATATTTCACCCTTTCCTATTTCCAAGTCAAGATAATCCACCGCTGTCACATCGCCATATCGCTTGGAAACGCCAGTCAACTTGAGGGCTTGTAAATGTGCCAAGATCTAACGACCTCTATTTAAAGAAAGCAAGGCGTCACTTTAAAATTTTCCCGGTGCTTCTCAATCGCATAAACTGTAGAGGAAAAGTGCAATCAGCTTTCAAAGCTGAAGATATTTGATAGAAAGCCAATTCTCTCTGTTCACTTTATCTATTCTTTCCGTATTCTTTTCTCATGTTTCATAATCAGAAGATGGTATGCTCTCACACATGAATTGTATTACAACACAAAATAAACCTTATTGAGTAGTAAAACAAGTAGTTCGAGTTGGATGATGATGGAAGACTCGGAAGAGAGGGTGGACAATGAGTGAAACGGTTAAAAGATGGTATGATGCACGTTCGGAGTATGAATGGATAAGGCTTTTTCAAGATGGCTATCATCAGCTTGAATATCTAGTGACAATGCATTTTTTGGAAAGGTATCTTCCGAAGACTGGCTTGATTTTGGATGCTGGCGGTGGACCCGGGCGATACACGATTGAATTAGCCAAAAAAGGCTACGAGGTCGTTCTCATGGATTTGTCACCAAAATGCCTTGCAATTGCAAGAAGGGAAGTAAGAAAGGCTGGTTGTGGGGATAGGGTTAAGGAGATTGTGCAGGGCTCTGTTACTGATTTGTCGAGATTTGGGAATGAACTTTTCGATGCTGTACTTTGTCTGACACCGCTCTCTCATATTCTTGAGAAGCCAGAAATAGAGCGAGCAGCAACGGAACTTGTGCGAGTAGCTAAGAAGAAGGCACCACTATTCATTTCGGTATTTAACCTGTACGGAGCTTTCAGAGTCGTTTTGGGGTGGCATCCAGAAGACTTGACTGATCCATCCCATGAGGAATTGTTCACAAGAGGAATACATAGAGCTCATTATCGGCATCTGAAAGAAGCAAAGCGAAGCGCCAGTGAAACTGACGCCTACTTCTTCCATCCCAACGAACTGAAAGAATTGTTTGAGAACAAGGGGCTCCGGACACTAGCATTGGCAACATGCGAGGGATTATCGACTCACCTGCCTGAAGCAACAAACACGCTTTACAAGGATAAAGAAAAGTGGGGGCAATGGTTAAAAATCCTTTTGCAGACGTGCACAGACCCTTGCATAATCGGCCTAGGAAACCATCTTCTATATGTTGGACGAAAGAAAAGCATATAGCTCAACTCTTGGCTTGTTTAGTGCATGTTTCTTGTGGCTCAATCATGAGATTTTAATAGTTGATATTGTTAACTAGGGTTTCTGCTAAAGCGCTGAGTGTCTTTACATGAAAAATATTGAGAAAATTCGTGAGCAGTTTCCGATAACTAAAAACAAGATTTTCTTGAATCATGCTGCGCAGTCTCCGCTTCCGAAACCAGTGGCAGATGCGGTTCATAAATGCACTGATGAGTTCTCGAAGTTCGGAACAACTTCGATTGAATGGAACGATGGTGGAAAACCATTTTTCGCAAAACTGATCGGAGCGAAGCCAGAAGAAATAGCCTTCGTCGAAAATACCTCTGTGGGCTTGAATATAGCTGCAAATGTGCTTCGTTATCCTCTTGGCTCAAAAATAGTGACGACTGATTTGGAATATCCCTCTGTGGTTTATCCTTGGCTGCGCAAAAGCCTAGGTGTGAAGGTTCATTACGTGAAGAATGTTGATTGGAAAATCCTGTTGGAAGACTTAGAGAAGGCCATTGATGATAAAACTGTGGCTGTTGCCATAAGCCACGTTGAATACGTTAATGGCTTTCGCCATGATTTGCGAGCTTTAAGCGAAATAGCCCACGAACACGGAGCTTACCTAATTGTTGATGCAATACAATCAGCTGGCGCCATGCAAATAGACGTTGAAAGGGATGACGTCGACTTTCTGACAAACGCATGTTACAAATGGCTTCTAAGCCCGCCCGGAGCTGGCTACCTATATGTGAAAAAGGAGCTTATCGAAAAGTTTGAACCGCCCTATGTTGGGTGGGCAAGCGTAAAACAAGACATCTTCGAGACCACAGACTTTTGGGACATTTGGAGCCTAAAGCTTTCGGAAACTGCAAGCCGCTTCGAAGTTGGTTCACCAAGCTTCATAAGCCTCATGGGAGCGACAGAAGCCTTGAAATTATTGTTGAACATCGGCATAGAAAACATCACAAGGAGAATACTGAGGCTAACAGACCATCTGATAGAGGCTGTCAAAAATTTAGGACTGAAACTCCAAACACCAGAAGAATCGCCCTATCGGTCTGGAATAGTCAACTTTAAGATAGATAAACCACAAGAGCTGGCAGAAAAGCTAAAGCAGAAAGGCATCATTGTTTCTGCTAGGACTCATGGGATAAGGGTTTCACCTCACTTTTACAATACAGAAGAAGAAATTGACAGGTTGATAGAAGAGGCCAGGAAACGGTGAAGGATGGCTCATGGCTATTGCAGTGTTATTCGATTTAGAAGATACATTAGTTCAAACTCCATGGATAGATCACCAACATGTTCTAGAGTTCAGACGCAAAACGAAAGAGAAACTCATAGAGCTTGGCATTCCTCCAAGCGTACTTGAAGGAACAGAACGCGCCACTATAATGCGCAACAGGGCATCCGAATATATGGAGCAAAACTTTAGTCACGCAGAAGCTGAGAGGTTCAAACTAGAAATGGAAAAGTTCCTCAGCCAGTACGAGCTAGACTCAGCTAAAAAGTCAAAGCTTTTCCCAGACACTGCCCCGACACTAGAAACGCTGAGAAAACTCAGAATAAAGATGGGGGTCATTACAAATACCTCAGCTAAAGCAGTAAGCATCATATTTCAAGTGCACGGTCTCAAGAAATACTTTGATGTTGTCGTAACGAGGGAACGCGTGAAAAAGCTGAAACCAGATCCCGAAGGCATTCTGCTCGCTGTCAAGGAACTGAGTGTAAAACGTTTCTTTATGGTTGGCGATTTGGTCCTCGATGTAGTGGCCGCAAAGAGCGCAAAAGGAAAGGTTATACTTGTTAATAGATACTCTGAGCAATTCGATTCGCAAGACCTCTTCAAAAGCTTGCCTGCAGAGGTGCTGGAGAAAGCCACGGAAAACTTTGGGAGAAGTGATTTACAGCCAGATTATATTGTCCAATCTCTAAGTGAAGTTCTAACAATTGTCAAGACCGAAATGAGGAAAACTTGATGTATCTAGTGGAGAAGGTTGATGAGAGCAATAGGCGACGTGTGATCGATATACTTAAATCAGATGTTATAAGACATGTTTTCGCTTTCTATGACATCCAACATGAACCTGAACATACGACTGTGCATGCCGCATTTGAAAATGGAAACCTCAAAGGGTACATTCTTGTCTATAGTGCTCTAGAGTTTCCAAGCGTAGTCTTGGAATGCGAAGAAAAAATTGCAGAGAAACTAATCCAGTACGCCCCAGAAAACCACTTCATCATTCACGCACCATCAAACCTTCTACCCATCATAATAAGACAATTCTCAGACGCGAAGCATTATGTTGAGAACTGGATGCTAGTCCGGAGGGGCCAAGCAAACTTTTTCAAGTCAAACTCGGTTCGCAGACTGAGAACCGGCGATGACGCTTCTAAGCTTGCTGCACTTCTTTCGAGTCGTGAAGACCGTCAGAGAGGAACAAAGAGGAACTATTTTGATTGGATTAGTAGAATGCCCATCTACGGAGTCTTTTTAAACGATGAATTAGTATCTTATGCCGGTTCTTTTCTGCAGCTTCCGCAAGTTTGGATGATAGGAGGCGTTTTCACAAACCCAGACCACAGGAATAAGGGGTACGCGACACTGGCCAGCTCGGCAATAACTGAAGACGCATTGAAAAATGCGGAATCTGCAGCCCTTTTTGTAAGGTCGGACAATTATCCGGCGGTTAGGGCTTATGAAAAGATTGGCTACAAGAAGATAGGTGAAAAACTCTGGATAGACGTTGGAACTGGGCTAAGGCCTTGATGCTTAGTACTCGCTGATGAAACTTATTTCCGTGTTTTCTTGGATCTTTGTTCCCTCGCCTTTTTCAGGTAAGATTTCAATGTCTAAGATTTTGCATGTTCCAGCAATGTCTTCGCTGTTCTCGCTGAGTATCCGCGCAAGCTTGCGGTTTCCAGCGTAGATTTTAACCGTCTTTATAGGAGTGTTTAGCGGTTTTCGCTTTTCCGACTTTTCTCGTCTAATCTCTGCTATCACCGCCACTACTAGGTCACCCTGCTTCTCAGCTTCTTCATTAATCTTTCTTGCTTCGGCTATTGGCCAAGGCGTCAACTGTAGGCTTTCTACTCCTACATCTTCCACATACATTGTTTGGTAGATTTCCTCTGTCATGTGAGGTGATATTGGAGCAAGAAGTTGGATTACGCGGTACAAAACGTTGTACAGCGCAAATTGAACGGCTCCCCGTTTTTCCTCTCCATAAAGTTCTGGCTTGTAAAGTCTATCTTTCACAGCTTCGATGTATTGGTCGCAGAACATTCGCCACGTGAAGTTGCGTATTTGCTCTAATGCTATGTTGAATTGGCATTTTTCCAAAGCATCTGTAACTTGGCGCGTCAGTTTTTCAGCTTTGTTCAGAATCCATCTGTCCAAAAGTTGCAACTCATACTTTTTGTTGAATTTAAAATCTTCTAGCTGGGTGCTTACGAATCGCGCAGCATTCCACAGCTTAGTCAAGAATCGTCTTCCAAATTCGACATCTGGCCAACGGAAGGGAATGTCTGAACCTGTGGCCCCTCCTCCTGCGGCCCATTGTCTGGAGGCATCTGTCCCGTACTTGTCCAACACGTCCGGTGCGGCAACATAGTTTTTGAGGGATTTGCTCATCTTTCTGCCATCTGAACCTAAGACCATGCCATTGATTAGACAACTCTTGTAAGGTTTCTCATCAAAAAGGGCGATGTGCCTCACCATTAGATAATAAGCCCAAGTCCTTATGATGTCAATCCCCGAAGGATGCAAATCAGCTGGGAAAAGTCTTCTCCAGTCTTCTCGGTCCGGCCATCCAGCATGCACCGCACATGAAATGGACGAATCCATCCACGTGTCGAAAACGTCTCGTTCCGGAAGGAACTCTTTGCGACCGCATTTTAGGCAACTATCGATTCGCGGCTTTTCCATTTTCGGATCTATCGGAACCCATTCTGACTTCGCCAGAATTACGTCACTGCAGTTTTTGCAGTACCATATGGGTATGGGCGTTCCAAACACACGCTGGCGGCTTATCACCCAATCCCAGTCAAGAGAGCGGGCCCAGTCTATGAGGCGGGTTCTCATGTAATCAGGATACCATGCAATCTCATTAGCCGTCTTTTCCACCTTGTCAGTCAGGATGCGGGTTTTCATAAACCACTGTTTACGCTCAAGAATCTCAACTGGAGCCTCACATCTTTCGCATGTACCTATTTCCTGCTGAATCTTTGCAGTTTTTTCAAGCAATCCTGTAGCTTTAAGATCTCTGACTATCGCTTCCTTAGCCTCGCTTATTGTTAAACCCGCATATTTGCCTCCATTCTCGTTTATGTTGCCATTCTCTGTCAAGATCGTGATGACCGGAAGCTTATGTCTAATTACGGTTTTTACGTCTTCCTTATCGCCATATGTGCATATCATAACGACGCCTGTGCCAAACGATGGTTCAACATCTTCATCCGGAATTATCTCAACTGAGCGGTTGACAATTGGGACGATGATTTTTTTACCAATGTACTTCTTGAACCTGTCATCTATTGGGTTGACTGCAACCGCGACGCATGCAGGTATGAACTCCGGACGTGTTGTAGCTATTAGCAAATACTCATCGCTACTTTCCAATGGAAACCTTATGTAGCTGAGTGTACCCTCCCGTTTTTCATAATTCACTTCTGCATCGGCAATCGCTGTTTCACAGCGTGGACACCAGTTTACAGGGTGCGTGCCTTGATAGATAAAGCCCTTATTGTAAAGGATTATGAAGCTCAGTTGAGTGCGTCTCCAATAATTGGGGTCCATTGTGCGATACTCTGTCGCCCAATCCACACTGCAGCCTAAGCGTATCACTCCATCCTTCATCATCGCAATGTACTTTTCAACGAGTTCCTCACACAATTTGCGAAACTTGTCCGGAGACACCTCCCTCTTCCTAATGTTGTGTTCCCTTTCCACCTGAACCTCTATACTCAAGCCATGGCAATCCCATCCCTGGGGAAAATAAACATTGTAGCCTCTCATACGCTTGTAACGCGCCACCATGTCAAAGTAGGTCCAGTTTAGCACGTTTCCCATGTGAAACTCGCCTGAAGGATAGGGCGGTGGAGTATCAATACTAAAAATTGGGCGTTTCTTGTCATTCCAGTCAAAGCGGAAAATGCCCATATCTTCCCATTTCTTCTGCCATTTCCTTTCAATCTCAATGACATCAAATCCCTTGGACAAAGGCTTCATGCGGCAACATCCTAAACCTGTTTGAACCTTAGGAAAAATAAATATACAGCTAAATAACAGTTATCCTTCAAAGGTTTAGGGGAGCTGGGATCGGGACCCGGCTGAGAGGACAGCTGAAAGCGCCGTCGACCCTTAGAACCTGATCCAGGTAATGCTGGCGGAGGGAATGAACCGTGAACACAAAACACGATAGTTCTAGAATTCGAAAATCTAATTCTACGAAAATTTTTGGAGGTAGATTGAATGGTTAAGTTGCCCCCTGAATGGGGTACTGAACCAGTACCGCCTGACAAGAAAGTTCTGGGATCTATTGACTACTTTTTCTTATGGTTTAGCCTAGCGGTAGGTCTACTTGTACTTCAAGCTGGCGGTCTGCTTGTTCCAGGCTTATCTCCATTCGGGGTGATTACCGTTGCTGTCTTGGGTTCACTAATAGGTTCTCTTATGCTAGGATTGGCGGGAGGACTAGGAAGCAAGTATGGCATACCAACGATGGTTAGTCTGAGAGCGATTCTAGGCTTAAAAGGATCTTACATACCTACCATGCTCAACGTTCTTCAATTAATTGGCTGGGCATCCTTCGAAATACTGATAATGGCAAATTCCGCCTTACTTATTACAGGTCCTTTTCTTGGCTCATACACAATGTACTTTTGGATTCTGATATTTGCACTCTGGTGTATGCTGCTAAGCATTGGTGGCCCTCTAGTAGTCATAAGACAGTGGCTGGAGAAATTCGCAATATGGTTAACTTATGGCACCACGATCTTCATCACCTACGTAGTTCTCTCCAGCTTTCCGCAAATCTTTTCGTTTCAAGGGGACGGTTCTCTACCATTGACATTGGCGCTAGACCTTGTCATAGCCATGCCGATATCATGGTGGCCCTTAATATCAGATTACAACAGATTTTCAAAAAACGAAAAGGGAGCCTTCCTAGGAACAGTAACAGGCTATACCTTTGCAAACTCGTGGTTTTACGCTTTGGGCGCTTTACTGGTCTTGGCCTATACTGGATATACCATAATATCAGCAATAGTTTCTATCACTTTTGGAGGTCTCGCTTTAGCCATATTACTGGTAGATGAAACCGACAATGGATTCGCAGACATATATTCTGGAGCTGTCTCCATACAGAATATTCTGCCCAAAACTAAACAGTGGAAACTTATCGCCATAATTACTGCAATAAGCATTCTTTTGGCATCCTCAATACCTCAAAATTGGCAGCTAACATACGAAAGCTTCCTCATCTACATTGGAGCAGTTTTCGTGCCATTATTAGGCGTGCTTGCCATGGATTTCTACATCATTAAGAAAAAACAATACAGTCCAGAAGAGTTCTATTCATCAGCACAGAGTTTCAGGATCAAACCGCTGTTTTCTTGGCTTGCCGGCATCCTAGTGTATTTTGCATTTTACAACTACACGAGTTTAGGCTCAAGCATACCATCCTTCATAATTTCAGCTTTCACTCTTTATGTACTTGAGAGGGTCGTTTAAAACATGTTCAAAATAGAAGGCAAGATTCCTGTAGTGATAACGATAGCTGGAAGCGATTCGGGAGGAGGAGCTGGAATTCAAGCAGACCTCAAAACTTTTGCAGCTTTAGGAGTACATGGAACAACGGCAATAACGTCCGTCACAGCTCAGAATACATGTGCGGTTACTTCAGTTGAGGACTTGAAACCTGAGATCATTCGAGAGCAAATAAAAGCAGTGGCTGAAGATTTAGGTATTGATGCAGGAAAAACCGGGATGCTCCATACAGAAGAAATAATCAGAGCAGTTTCTTCAGAAGTGTCAAGGCGTAGGTTCCCCTTAGTTGTTGACCCGGTTATGATTGCAAAGTCTGGATCACCACTACTGAAGCCTGAAGCCATGGACGCCTTGAAAAGTCGCCTTTTGCCGAACGCAACAGTCATAACACCCAATAGATTTGAAGCTGAAAAGCTGGCTGATACGGAAATTAAGCATTTAAAGGACGCAGAAATTGCAGCAAGAAAAATCTCCAAAATGGGGCCCAAAGCCGTTGTTATCAAAGGTGGACACCTAGAAGAGAAGGAGGCCGTTGACATCCTCTATTACGAAGGCGAATTCAAAACGTTCAGAACCCCGAGAATAGATGTCAAAACCACTCATGGGACTGGTTGCAGTTTTTCTGCAGCTATAGCTGCTGGGCTCGCTAAAAAACTGGACATTCCAATGGCTGTCAAAGGCGCAAAGGAGATTGTGACTTTGGGAATCAGGTCTGGATTAAACATTGGAAAGGGCTATGGTCCAATTAATCCAATGGCTTACCTTTACCGTGAATCTTCAAAATACAATGTTTTGACCAATTTGGAGAAGGCTAAGGCTCTGATTGAGGCAACTCCTGAAGTTGCAATGCTCATACCGGAAGTGGGCATGAACGTTGCTATGGCAATTCCTTACGCACAAGGCATTGATGAAGTAGCTGCAATAGAGGGCAGAATCGTAAAAACGTCTGAAGGCGCTAGGGCAGTTGGCAGTCCAAAATTCGGATGCTCTTTGCATCTAGCCAAATACATACTCGAAATCATCAATCACAACGAAAAGAAGATGGCTGCGCTTAACCTGAAGTTTTCGGATGATACGCTTAGAATTCTAGAACAGCGGAACATGACAACCTCTTTCTACGACCGGAAAAAGGAACCTAAAGAGATCAAAATAGTTGAAGGAATGACTATTCCCTGGGGTGTAAAAGAGGCTATAAAGAGAGTTGGAAAAGTTCCAGACGTAATTTTTCATAGGGGGGACATAGGCAAAGAGCCAATGTTAGTGATTTTCGGCGAGCAAGCCTACGACCTAGCGAAACTCCTCACAGAGCTTACAAAGGAGTTAAAGAAAACATGGAAACAAACACAATATACGTCAAAAAGTTAGCCTTAGTTATTGTATTTTCTTCCTTAGGAGTGGTTCTATCGCCTTTATCTTGGTTTGAGTTTCTAGGCACGAAGGCTTATCCGGCACAACATATGATTAACGCAATTTTAGGAGCGTTTGTAGGCCCATCTTGGGCAGCTCTCGCAGCGATTCTTATAGGGACAATTAGAAACATGTTGGGAACAGGTACTTTCTATGCATTTCCAGGGGGGATACCAGGCGGCATGGTTGTTGGTATTGTTTATTGGCTTCTTAAACGCTTTAAAGTGAGTGGAAATAGACGTTTGATATCAGGTCTTGCAGAGCCAATAGGGACAGTTTTGATAGGTGCTCCACTAGCTCTTTTCCTATTGGCCCCTTGGCTGGGGACGCCAAAACTCCTTGATTTGACGGCTAAAGAAGGATTTCTTCTTGCTTTTTTAATTTTCGGGGCAGGTTGGGCTTTAAGCAGTGTTCTAGGGAGTATCATAGGATTTATCATCCTCTTGATTTTAAATAGGATTCGTATAAGCAGGGAGACTTTGTTTGGCGAAAAATGAACAGGAAATTGGGCTAAGAGGCAGAGATGTCATAGACAAGAAAGTATTAATATTGGGTGAGGCTGGATCTGGAAAAACTAGACTAGCAGCCAAATTGCTCCAAGAATTGATGACTCTTGTAAATCCTGAAAAAATAACGGTTGTTGACCTGGCTCCCAAAAAGGTCGGCGAAATCGGCGGAAAACTAGCGGACTACATCAACTTAGCTGGCCGAGTCAAATATCTTTCACCAAAAAATGTCTACGCACCCAGAATGGCTGGGGCTTCACATGAGCAAGTGTTACAATATGCAGAATTGAACAGGAAAATTATGGAACCATTGCTTAATAAGTTCATTCGTAGTCCCACTGAAACCCTGGTCATAAACGATGTCACATTGTATTTTCATTCAGGCGAACTAGAAACCGTTCTGAAATGTGCAAGATTGGCTAAGACATTTTTGGCTACGGCGTATTATGGTTCAAGACTTGCTGAAGATTTAGGAACAGGAATAAGCTCAAAAGAAAGACAATTGACCGATAAATTGGCCACTTTCATGGATTTAATTGTCAAGATTAACTAGTCTAAGAGAATTCTTTCAGGACAATTATAGATATTCATGTGTTTTCCACGCACAAATCCGACCAAAGTCAAATCTACATCCTTTGCAACGGCAATGCCCGAATCGATCGCAGCAGCCAATGAGGCCACAAGTGGCAATTTGACTTTTGCTGCTTTCAGGACAATGTCACGTGTTAACCTTCCACTTAGAGCAAGAAAGCACTCGCCGAAATTGATCTTGTTTAAAGCTCCGATGCCGATGACTTTGTCAACAGCATTGTGACGACCAACATCCTCAGCAAAATTCACAACGTTTCCATCGCTTTTGTAAATTGCGGCTGCGTGTACCCCACCAGTTTTTCTAAAAGTCTCAGCAAGAGAGTTCAAGCGGTTGACGCAGTCTGCGATGACTTCAGCCATTACTTTCAAATTTGACTCAATCGTGGGAAGCCTTCCCGAATACTGATAAGGTGATTGGCTACCGCACGCCGAAAGAATTATGCGTGAAGAGTATTTTGAAATCTTTAGTCTTTTCTCCACATCTATATTTGACTTTAGTTTGACATGGCAGACACCTTTCGCTTTTAAGACGATTTCTTCGATTTCCTCAATCGATTTTAAAATTCCTTCTGAGAGCAAATGGCCGACCGCTAATTCTTTCAGATTTGTGGGTGAACAGAAAATGGTGGCATAATGAGTCCTATTCAGGAACAGGTACAGCGGCTTTTCTTCCGCCACAAAATCTGTGAGCCCTTGAACCTTTTTAGCTGAAACATCAACCTTTACAATTTCAACTTCTAACAAGATGATTACTCCATCATTACTTCTTCAATTCTGATAGGACGAAATCAACAATTTCGTCAGCGATATTAACCCTTGTAACTGATTGCAGGCCTCTCCATCCTGGCTGGCTGTTAACCTCAACTACGATAGGTCTCTTTGGACTTTCTATGATGTCGACGCCAGCTATTTTGCATTCTATGAGTTTTGCTGATTTAACAGCAATCTCCTCAAGCATATTGTCAAGTCCGATCGGTACTGGACGGGCTCCTTGACTGTAATTTGTTTTCCAGTTGTCAGCCACGCGACGCATTACTGCGACAACATGGTTACCTAAGACAAACGCGCGTATGTCAGAAAAACCATGGGGAACAAATTCTTGAAGGTATATTACGCCGTGATAGAATGTTATGGATCGGAAGATCGTGGAAGCGATCTCTGGATCTCTGACTCTTGTTGTTCCGATGCCCCTAGAACCGAAGATTGGTTTGACAACAACATCCCCGCCTAGTTCATTAAAAGCCTTTAAAGCCTCGTCAACGTTCTCTGTTACTGCCGTGCGTGGTACTGGTATACCATTGTCTTCCATAATCGCCAAAATATCGTATTTGTCAACGCAGTGTTCAATTGCTTCTGGCGGATTTATAATATACAAGCCTAAACGTTGAAGCCTGTAGAGCATGTCCATTCTAAAAACTATCTCCTCCAAGGAGCCCCGGCCAATCGGACGAATTAGTATGCCATCTAACTCTTCTAATATGCTAGCATTGCCAACGTTTAGATGAGGTCTGTATCCGATTCGCGCGACCAATTGTGGAAAGCTGAAACATACATGAGGAATGTT
>Ga0315307_1000636_pt1 | contig 15114 bp, 8 predicted proteins | sample TDP2_MG_FD_203079 | JGI IMG/M metagenome (GOLD analysis project Ga0315307, IMG submission 203079) | Freshwater sediment microbial communities from Lake Towuti, South Sulawesi, Indonesia - TDP2 | ecosystem: Environmental > Aquatic > Freshwater > Lake > Sediment | place: Indonesia: South Sulawesi... | reverse complement strand
CGCACGCCTCTCCAGATCGACCAGCCGGAGCAGTTCCCTTGCCTTTTCCGTCCTGCTCGCCTGCTCTTTGCTCGAAAGCACCATGGGGAACTCGATGTTCTCCTCCGCCGTCAGCGTCGGGATGAGATTGTACGACTGGAACACGAAACCAATGGTGTGGAGCCTCAAATCGGACAGCTCATCGTCAGACAGCGCTGAGACATCCGTGCCGAAGATCTTGATGGTTCCTGAGGTGGGGCGATCCAGGCAACCCAGGACGTTGAGCAGGGTGGTTTTGCCCGAGCCGGAGGGACCAGAAATAAGCAGGAAATCGCCGCTTTCCACGTCCAAATTGACGCCACTGAGCGCCTCCACCTCTATTTCGCCCGATTTGTACAGCTTTCGGAGATTGCGGGTCTCTATGGCCTTCAATTGTCCCCCTCGAGGGAGCCCAGGAAAGCCTTTAAAGGTATTCTATTAAATTTTCCCCATGGCCGCAGCGCGGTCCATCTGGAAGATCGCTTTCAGAAACCTGTCGGCCCAGAACACGACCACCATCCTGACCGTGGCGGCCATCGCAGTCTGCGTCATGACGTTCGTGTCCATCTTCTCGATACTCGACGGCCTGCAGCTCACCATACAGAGCGTCATGAACAAGTCCTACCAGCGCAACGCCTTCGTCCTCACGACGGTCGGCACAACCCTCTTCCAAGACAGCGCGATCCCTCGGACGGTTGCGGCCGAGTACAGGCAGATCCCGGGGGTCTACGCCCTATCGGAGGAGGACCTGGTCATGACATCCTGCGAGGGCGTGAGCGTGCTCCTCGCGGGCGTGGATCTTAAGGACCTTGAGGCGCTGCACCCCTTCCAGGGACTGGGTGACACGGCGGCCATCGAGCCCGGTGAATGCCTCGTGGGCGAGACCTTCTCCGGGACGGTCGGCATCCAGACCGGAATGAACCTCTCGGTGGAAAGCCAAGAGGCGGTGTTCGAGCTGCGGGTAGTCGGGGTCTTCCGAACCAACACGCCCCTGGACGCCCAGATCCTGGTGGACCGGGCATACCTCTCAGCCAGGATTCCAAGGTTCGCGGCCAACTCATCGATCGTGAGAATCCGCGTTCTGGACCCCGCCGACATCCTGGCCATAGCCGAGTTCACCCGATCAGCGCATCCCGAGCTCAGCATGAGGGAGGGGAAGCAGGTGAGCAAGTTCTTCGAGAAATCGATCATCAACGTCTCGCGCCTGCTCAGCACGATCGTCGTCTTCGTCGTGCTCCTCATGGTGCTCGGGATCTACAACTCCATGAACATGGTCGTGTCCGAGCGGAAATGGGAGATAGGGGTCGTCAGGGCCATGGGGGCACGGAGGTCCTTCATCCTCAGGCTCTTCATCCTCGAAAGTGCCATGCTCTCGGTTCTCGGGGGCCTGTTCGGCACTGCCCTCGGGATAGCCTCGTCCCACGCCATCACCTCGTTCTTCTCGATCTTCGTGGCGGGCTCATCCAGCGTCGTGCCACTCACCAAGACCACGACCATCGGGTGGGCCATGGCTGCATCGCTCGCCATCGGGCTCCTGGGCGGAATGCTGCCGGCAAGCCGTGCCTCCAGGGTGGAGATATCGGAGGCCCTCTCGGGGGGATGAAGATCGGCACCAAGCTCGGCTTCAGCATGAGGGTCTTCCCCAGGAGGAGGATGTGGCTATCCCTGAGCGGCATCCTCGTTTGCGCCATCCTGTTCTTCGGCATACTGTCGGTCGTGTACTGGCTTAGGTTCTCGTCCAGTGCGTACTTCGGCGAGGCCCGGGACATATACGTGCTTGCACGGAACAGATCCGCAACGGTGAAGCAGTCCCAGATCCCGCTGGCCCTTGCCCCCGCGCTGGTCAAGATGCCCGGCATAGAGGTCGTAAGTCCCGAGCTCTTCATCTACGGCGTCCTGAATGATAAGGCGGTGATAGTCCGCGGCATCTACCCGCACGATTTCCACGCCCTCGAGAACGTACGGGTAGTCCAGGGGCGCTGGCTCAACGAACGGGACGTCATGGGAGCGGTTGCCGGCTACAACCTCGCAAGGAAACTGAGGCTGCGGGTCAACGACACCTACGTCCTGTCCGGATCGGAAGTTGACGACTTCCTAACCATCCAGGTCGTGGGCATATTCCGGACGGGAGGGATGATCGATGACGATCTGCTGCTGAACATGAAGTACGCCCGGTTTCTCCAGCAGGAGACCCCCGAGGGCTATGCCTCCATCATACGGGTCAAGGTGAACACGACGATCTGGCCCACCGTGGAGAGCGTCTGGAAGGCCGTCAGCGGGCCACCGACTGTATCCTCCTTCAAGTACCAGCCCGAACACCCCAACAACACCGAGAAGATAAAGATAACCTGTGACGCGAGGGCCTTCAACCCCTTCAACCAGATAGGATCCGTCATCCTACAGTACAACAAGTCCGGCACCAAGAAGGTCAACGAGAAAACCATGGAGATGACAGGGCCCTTCAGCTATCGAACCGAGATCGGGCCGGTGAAGGACTCGGCGTGGATCGTATTGTGGGCCAAGGCCGTCGACGTCCTCGGGCATGGGTTCCGGACCGACCCAGTGAACATCTCCGTCACAGATGCCTCGGGCCCCGACATCTTCGATGTGGACATCCAGCCCCCGCCCCCACAGACTAAGGACGACAACCTCAACCTCTCCTTCAAGGCGGTTGATTCAAGCGAGCTTGTCAAGAACGTGACTGTCTACGCCTACAACGAGGGCAGGAATGTCTCGGTAACGTTGCCCGACTCAAGTGGCGGCCCGTACACTGCCCTGCTTGGGAGGTTCGAGCCGGGCCAACTGCTAGTCTGGATCTCGGCCAGGGACAGATTCGGCAATCTCCGTCTGACCGGCTTCTACACATACCGCATACTCAACAGGACCGACCAATCCGCGCCGGACATCTCCGAAATCCTCTACGTGCCGACGCCCCCGTACGACAACTCGACCGTCAACATCACCGTCCGCATAACGGACGACTCAAACATCACACTTGCCAACATCATGTACGACTTCCAAATCAGGGCAAGACACTTCAACGCAACGCTTGCGTTGAACCGAAGCACGGAGAAGGATCTCTGGACCGCCACGCTGGGTCCTTTCCAGGGCGCAACCAACGTACACCTCAAGATACTCGCCCAGGATGAATTCGGCAACGCCGGCTATTCCCAACCGAAAAAACTGTCCATACGCTACTCGGAGCCCCCGGAGCAGTTCTTCATCACCCGATTCCCGTTCGCCTCAATCCCCAGCATCAACAACCTCCTTTTCATGAATCTGTACGACGCTTCTGAAATAGGCAGAGTCGACATCACCTTCTACGACAGGGGCATCTGGAGGAACCTGTCGATACCTGTGAACATCACGACCTTCAGAGAGCCTCTCCTCTTGGGCAAGTTGGGCCCGGGGACGAAGCAGTACTCTGTCGCCATGACGGACGGAAAAAACCAGACCACGAGGACCCCTGTGGTGGGCCAAGACAGCTTCCTCGTCTCAAGGCAGGCACCATCCGCATACAACATCTACTACCCCGCCGAGGTTCTCCCGGATAGATCCGTGATGGTGTCCTTTAACGTATCCTCCTTATTCCTGACTTCCCATGTGTACATAACGGATTCCCGGGGCGTGATCGTCCCCTGCAACTGGACCGGCTCCAACTACATCGGCATCATAGGGCCATACTGGCGAGCCGGGCAATACAGTTTCGTCGTCAGCGTCGAGGACTTGGCCAGCAACGCGTACCGGTCGCCCGAGATGCCCCTGACAGTGCTCGACAAGGTGATACAGGATATCGACTTCTTCCCCAAACCTCCACTTCTCGGAGAGGACCTGACCGTCACCTGCAGGGTCATCGGTGACTCCCCCGGGGTGAACGTTGAGCTCATAGCCCTCCTTGGCGGAGGGACCTATCTCCGAACGCCCATGTCGATGCAGGGCAACACACGAACGGCAACCTTCAGGATCGATCAGCCCAACACTACCACACTCTCCGTGGAAGCTAGGATCGGAGGCCAGCTATACAGATCGGAACCGTACCGGGTCTTCGTCGCTTCTTGGGGCTCTTCTCTCTTCGTCGCTCACTCACCCTCATATCCTACGTCCAGCGATGACATTGTGATACAGATCCGCTGCCGCGACGCCGAACGAATCTATGCGGTCGCTCTCGACTGGACGAATGGGTCCCATAGCAGACGAGAGTTGTGGCGCTCGGAGGGTCCCGATTTCGCGATCGATTTCCATCCGGGGATGCAAACGTCGGCACGACTGGACTACAGACTGAAGGTTTTCGGGTCAAAAGGCACCATAGATTACGATCCAACTGCATTCAACGAATGGGTGCGGATCGCCCGCAATGTTTTCGATCCCCCCGAGATCATCTACTACGCCCTTTCCCCCCAGAGCTACATCAACTATGCCGGAGTGAGACCGGACGACTTCCTGATCGCCGCCTCCTGCGACGTAGGGGATGAGGAGGGGCTATCCAAAGTATGGATTGAGTACCGCATCGGGCAGACCCTCCTTACAGACCCCCTCCTTCCATCACCAAGCCTGTACTTATCGCTTTCGGGAAACTACACCGCCTACCTCGGCCCGTTCCCGTTGAATACCACGATCACGGCACGAATCCTGGCCACCGACATCGCGGGAAAGACGTCATCCACTGCCTACTTCCAGTACACCCTGATGGACAAGCAACCGCCGGATATCACAAATGTCTATCACGACCCTCTCGACCCGAGCCCTGAACAAGAGGTCACCATTGGCTGCGATGTCACTGACGACTCCGGCGTCAAAGAAGTCCTGCTGGCAGTGAATGACACAGCCGGAGGCTACGTAGAGAGGATGACCAAGTATGGGAACACCTACACTTTGCAGGTCATCTCCCCTGATGCTGGCCAGACCATCTCCTACAGCATACGGGCCACGGACAGCTACGGAAACTCGAATCAGACGACCATACGCAACATCCGGTCGATCGACGTCAACCCGCCGGAGATCAGAGAGGTTGGCCAGGAGCCAGCCCAGCCCACGGACAAGGAAACCGTGAACATCACGGTTGTACTGATCGACTGGGAAGATGAGATCCAGAACGTGACCCTCCTGTGGTACCAGTACACCTGGAAGCAGAAGACGCAGGAGGGAGGGAGGAATTGGCTTACCCGTGTTTTCACCATCAATGCATCGGAGTTGGAGCCAGGCATCGATGTCCGCTACAAGGTCGAGGCCTACGACCGATCTGGCAACAAGGCGGTGTACCCCAAGATCGAGCAGCCTGAGTCCGTAGCCCGGGCCCTGGCCCAGCTGGGGCACTTCTACGGGTGGGAGCCCTCGGCCCTAGAAGGATTGGGGGCACTCGGCCAGCGGGGTGAGCTCTACCTGACTTTCAGGGTGATCGATCGCACACCACCAAGCGTCTACCTAGAGGCCTCTCCTCCAGATCCCAACCAACTCCAGACCGTGACCTTCTCGATCCGGGCGCTCGACAACCACCTGCTCAAGAACCTTACCCTGGTTCTCGCCGTAGACGAAGAGGACCGCGGGTACCATTGGCAAATGGGCCGCCCCAGCTTCGAGGAAGAGGTGTCCTCGGGGCAGCTCAAGCCAGGGGGGTCAGTGGTCTGCCATATTGAGGCCTATGATCAATCGGGCAACTACGCCCGCTACCCAACCTCCACAAACCTCACCATTTCCGTGAAGATCCTCGAATATGGCGGCCTGATCGCCGTGATAGATCCGACCGTCAACCTCGAGGTGTCCGGGCCCGCCGACTTCTCGGAGGACATGGCCAGACAGGGCGCAGGGAAGATAGTCGCAAGCATAAACGGGATCCTCTTCATGACCTTCCTCGCGACGATCGCGGGGATCGGGAACATAATATACAGCTCGATCTACAAGTCCAAGCGCGAGATCGGGATCGTCCGGACGTTGGGCGGCAGCAAGAAGTTCATAACCCTCCTCGTTGCATCCCTGACCATCCTCGTCGGATTCCTCGCGGGCCTCATGGGCTGCGGCATTGCCTACCTCTTGATGGTCGCTCTATCAAGGCTCGGCGCCAGCCTTGCATGGGTGACGCTTAGGCCCACCTTCGACCTGCTTATCCTGGGAGCCACCCTGGCCGCGTCGGTCAGCATCAGCGTCTTCGGTGGATTGGTGGCCCTAGGAAGGCTATTCTCCTACACCCCGATTGAATCCCTCAGGACGCTTCTGCCGCCCGCGCCCAAGGAAACGGAGCCAACCTACATCGAGAAGACCAAGGTCTTCTCCGGCAAGACCATCGCCGTGCTTCTCCTTCTTATCGTGCTCGCGGCCGCCACGATGCGGTTGTACCCGACCCGCATATCCGGGGAACCGTTCGACCCGGACTCCTGGTTGCACCTTCGGGCCGCCAAGGACATCAGCATTTCGCACCATCTTCGGTTGAACTATGAATCGCGGGAGCTACAGGCCGTGAGCGCCCTCCCGGGGCTGAACATCCTCCTCCTGTTCGCCCAGGAGCTGACGGGTACCGAACTCCTGCAGGCAAGAACCCTGACCCCCATAGTATCCTCACTGGGCCTTCTGTTCGTCTTCGTTCTTGCGCGGAGAATCTCCCGAAGCGCCCTGGTGGGCGGGATCGCGTGCGGGGTGTTAGCCTTCGCGGGCTTCTATGCGAACCGGACAGCTGCCCTCACCAAGGAGGCCCTGGGGTTACAGGTTCTGCTATTATGCCTGCTGCTGCTGTACGTTGCACGACAGCTTCAGAGCGCAAGGTTCAAAATCCTGACCTTCCTCGCTTCCGTTGTTCTCATGGTCACCCATCACCTTACGGCGATCTACTTCGTGCTGATTCTCGCAGGCTACCTCGCCTTGGTCAACCTGCTGAGCTACTCTAGGGGCACCCTGGATCGAAAGAAGGCCCGGCAGGATGGGCTGCTGCTGTTGGCGGTCCTGACGAGCTTCATGATGATCACAATCACCTTGGGAAGGTACGAGACCAAGATGCCCCTGCAGGATGCCCTTCTCATACTCTCCCTGTTCTTCATCGTGATTGGCTTCGGCAGACTCCTCCTTGCATCATCCTTCATGAACCGGCATCGCCGGCTGATCACGCTGATCTGCGCAATGGCGATGGTCGCATCCCCGATCCTTGCCCAACGCGCCGGACTGTTCGCCTATGCACCTTGGGAGCAGATCATGCCCATGATAACCCCCCACCTGATCCTCCTAGCACTCGCGGTGCTCGCCGTCTTCCCGCTGTCCATCCTCTCCGAGGAGCAGAAGGCGTTCCTTTTGGCCTGGATTTCGGCGGTGCTGCCCTTCATCCTGTTCGGGGTGGTCAAGAGGGATCTCTTCGGCTACATCCTCCTCTTCCGGGACATCGCATACGGCTACCAGCTCTCGGCCGTACTGCTGGCGATAGCCGTTGCCTATGCCTGCAAGCGATTCGAATCCGCACGACCGACGCGCCTTAGGCGACTCGCCGTGGGCCTAGTCATGCTTTTGCTCGTAGGCAACATTGGCCTCGCCTCCTACATGGGATTCCTCTCACAGGACTACGAAACCAAGGATCTATACCATCCCGAGGAAATGAGCGCCGCCCTGAAGGTGAATGCCTCGACCCTCCGGAGGCAGCTGATTGGAGCGGACGAAAGGGGCCGAAGGCTGCTCCTCTACGTCACCGGCGAGGATGGGGACCAGGTGACCACCTACGTGTACCTCGTTCGGATGGAGAAGTATGTCATAAACCAGTACTACCGGAGGCAGTTCGAGATGACGGACAGGCCCCTCACCCACATCTTCCTGTATGCGGACATGTACAGGGTCGGGTTCATCGACTCAGTCCTGTTCAGGGAGATCCCGAGGCTGCGCCTCAACAGGTTCGAGGATGTGGTCTTCGACAACGGCAATGATGAGCTGATCTATGTCGCAAGGAAGGACTGGCCATAGGGGGGCGCAGGTGCAGAAGAGATTCGCCCTCAGAGTCGACATCGACACGGTGCGGGACCTCGTGGACGGGGTCCCCGCGTTGCTGGGGATTTGCGACGAGCTGGGCATCAGGGCAACGTTCTTCGCAACCGTGGGAACGGACACGGCGGCCAGGGCCTTCGTCCTTGCCCCACGAATCCGCAGACACATGGCGATCAGCCCGCTGGCAAAGTACGGCCTTCGAGAGCTTCTGGGGTCCGTGGTCGGACGGCGATTCCTGCCCCATGCGGAGAAGATCAGGGCCATCGAGAAGCGCGGGCACGAGCTCCAGCTTCACTGCTACAACCATCTCGAGTGGGTCAGAAGGATCGAGCATGCAGACGCATCGACGGCGCTCTCGATGATCGAACGGGGCGCGGAGGCTTTCCAGAGGATGGTTGGCAGACGCCCCGAGGGCTTCGCCTCGCCCTCGTTCAAGGTGACCGACGCCGTCCTGGATGCGGAGGAGAAGCTCGGCTTCAGATACGCAAGCGACTACAAGCTGGAAGGCGACCCCGGTCCCTTCAAGGATGGCAAACGATCCGTGCTCCAGATCCCCGTGAATGTGCCCCTGATCGAGGACCTGGTCGCCGAGGGGCTTCCCGACGATCGCATACTCTCAAGGATCGTCGACGTCGTTGGAAGCAGCTCCCTCACCGTAATGTATATCCACGCCTGCTACGAGCCCTTGGCGAAGCCGCAGCTCCTGCGGTCAACGCTCCAGAAGGCCCTGGAACTCGCCCAGGGTGTGACGTTCACGGAGATCTGGCAGGCTTGGAATCGATCAGAATAGCCCTGATATACGAACTCGGGCCAACGGACGACGGATCCTTCCTCGGCGGCATAGAGTCCCACATCCTCGGCCTGGCCAGGCAGCTTGCAGGCGAGCACGAGGTCACCCTGCTGACGGGGATGATCCCGGGGGCAAGGCGCAGGGCGGAGATGGATGGTTTCACCCTCATACGCTCCGATGCCTTTGGGCTGCTCTCGCGATCCTGGAACCCAACAAACCTGACCAACGCTCGGCAGCTCTTCTCGATCCCGGCCTTCGCGGCGGAAGGGCTCCGGGTGGAGGCCGACATATACCACGGCCATGTCTACGCATCCGGCATCGTTGCCCTCGGCCTGGCAAGGCTCCATCAGAAGCACTCAGTGAACACAATCCACGGGTCCTACTACGACCACTGGCGCGAGATCACCGGCTCACGTTTGAAGGCGAGGGCTTACCAGGTGTCGGAGAAGTTCCTCGCGACGCTCCTCGCCAGAAGATGCGATAGACAGATCCACACCGCAACCGACTTCGCAGAGAGGGTGAAGGCCTGGAGCGGCGCGGGCGAGAAGATCAGGGTCGTACTGAATGGCGTTGACACGGAGAGATTCTCGCCCGACGTCCAACCGCCGGAGCCTTCCGACCGGCCGGTTGTGATGACCGTCCGCAGGCTGGTCCCCAAGAACGGCGTGCGTTACTTCGTGGAGGCACGCCGGTATGTTGCGGCGGATGCCCAGTTCATCGTCGTTGGCGATGGCCCCGAGAGGCCGACCCTTGAGAATCAGGCCAAAGACCTGGGTGTTTCCGGCGCGGTCAGATTCGTGGGCCCGGTTCCGAATGATCGTCTCCCCGGCGTCCTGGCCTCAGCGGATATCGTGGTTGTTCCGAGCATCGTGGAAGCGTCAAGCATTTCGTTGCTGGAGGCAATGGCCATGGAGAAGCCCTGCGTGGTGACCAACATCCCGGGGATCGACGAGGTTGCCAGCCCCGATAGGAGCCTGATGGTGCCCGCTGGGGATCCCCGAGCCATAGCCCAGGCCGTCGACCTGCTGCTATCCGACCCCTCGATCCGGGCAACGCTTGGCCGCAGGGGGAGGCAGTATGTAGTCTCGGAACGATCCCAGAAGACCGTCGCCGGACAGACACTGGAGGTCTACAAGGAGACGCTCCAGCGCTAGGCCCGGGACAGTAGAAGGACGGCGACGATTCCGAAGGCTATGCCCGCGGCGACTTGCAAGTTGAGTTTCTCGCCCAACAGCAGCACGCAGAGCGCCGCAAACACGACGTTTCCCAGCACTATGACCAGGTTCAGCCCGACTATTGCCGGCACCTCATTCGACAGAAGGCCCAGATCCAAAGCTAGGACAAGCAGCCCCATGACCAGAACGACATAGACGTACGGGTTCTTCGCCAGCGAGCCGAGGTATGACGTACTGAAGACGCCGCCCAGCCCGGTTCTCTCCAGACGTGAGGCTGCGACCTTGTGCAGGAAGAGGTTGGCCCCGCTGAGGAGCCCCGCCACGATCGCGAAGACCACCAGCTTGCTTTCCAAGAGCCTACCCCACAGCAGGGGTCGGACGCGCGACCTCGCCCACCCGGACTTTGCGGTAAACCAGGAACCAGAAGATGAAGATCCATCCTATGAAGAAGACGAAGCCGAAGTTGTCGTGGAAGCTCTTCATCGCTTTGAAACCGACATGGGTGGTTATCAGGCACAGCACCACGATGCGAACTATGTTTGCGGAGTAGGTGCCTATTGCGCCTATCGCGAAGTAGATGGCCCCCATCCGCCTGCTCAACCTCGCGCGCAGGTCCACAAGCATCATGGCGAAGAAGGCTAGGAACAGGAAGGATGAGTGTATGCCCGAGCATGCCTCGGTCACCTGAAGCGTGACAGGCGTCGCGTAGTCCGGGGCCGAGAGCACTATGTCGTTGCCGGTGCCCGAGAAGGTCAGCCCTATCAGCCTTAGGACCGATCTGGACAGATACATCACGTTGCCCAGCCACACCTTGCCAAAGGGCGTCTCGAGGATGTACTTGTCGAACCCGATCGTTATGAGGAAGTAGAAGACCAGGACCGGGGTCACAAAGAAGTACAGGAGCTCCTTGTACCTCAGCAGGGTCTCGTATTCTACGGAAAGGTACCGATAGGCCAAGAAAAGCGAGGCGATCCCCGTGAAGACCAACCCCGTTGCGATCAGAAGGCTGGTGGCCCGCAACCTCTGAAAGAGCAGGTAGGCCGCGAGAGCGAACCCCACATACACATACCCGAGGATTGCCCTGGGCGTGAAGGAGAGATGGGACTTTATCCCGGAGGAGTACCTCATCAGATCCGCTGTGGGGGTCGAAAGGCTGATAAATGGCTCGCGATCCCGAGTCAATGCTCCATGGGCAGCACCGGGTATAGCAGGGCCCCACAGAAGGTAAGTGCGATTGCGGGGAAGCCGATGGATGCCGCCAGGGGAATGTCAGTTCTCGGCAGGGTACCCGCGGAGATGATCCTGGCGATCTCTCGTTGGGAGGCTAACCCCGGGGTCTGCCTCAGGACAGAAAGCATGGAGACCAGCGACTCATACTCAAGAGGATAGGCCCAGGAATATGGATTGGAATTCCCGATGAGAAAGAGGGTGACAGACTCCGGTTGCGGGCCCAACCAGTGCGTCGCGTTCACCAAATAGTATGCATCCCTAGTGGCAATGGCCTTGTCTCTGGCTGTCCCCACAACTGGTCTCCAGATCGGTGTAAAGACGGTGCTTCCTACTACGATGAAAGGTTGGTTCCCCATGTAGACCCACGTCTTCGGCATGTAGACGTAGTCCGATCCCGTTACAACGGATCTGATCGCTATCAGGCAAAGCATGATCACGGCGAAGTAGGCGACATCCCGCCAAAGGACGTTCCATCCGGAAGAGGCGCCGGAACGAAGATAGACGATGAAGATGATGATGACGCCGAGCGCGAGGGAAAAGACCGTCATCGGGGAATCCAAAAGCCCGTCCCCCAGACGAAACCGTTGGCTCGCGAGGTTGAGCGCATCGTGAAAGAGGAAGAGATTCAAGACCGGTCCCGTATCGAGCTTTCGGTCGCCGAAGAACCTAGAGGCCTGCGGCACCGCCGCGAGAGTTCCCATCACGAGCATGACCAGGACGATTTCCGGGCTGGTCAACCCTGACCTGGGCAACCCCCGCCTGCGACGCGGCAACTCGATTCCGAAGGCGACCACGCAACCCCCCAAAAGAGCGCCGAAAAGGAAGTGGGCCGCAGGATGCATTGCCAACAGGGCGCCTCCACGAGACTCTTTAATATTTCACCGAACCCACGCGGGCGAGACTACTTCCTTCTGTGAAAGCTGGCGAACGCCTCTGAGGCCCGCCGGGCCAGCTGGTCGTGGAGTCTATGGGCACGGACGGCCTGATGATCCCGCACTTCGTGCTAGTCTGATCCCTCATTCCCTGAGGTGACCTGATAGCGGTAGTTGAAGCGTCCGTTTGGCGCGCTGTCGCCGTTTACCGTGAACTCCTCGATGCTGTCGTCGCTCTGGAAGTTGTCGGCCCACTTGAACTCGAACCTCAGAGGCACCTCACCCTCTGCCAGTCCCAGCATTTGGCGGGGAATGGCCAGCATTAGCTCATTGCCTCGCACCCGGAGGTTCACCTCCGCGGCAACCTGCCAGTTCCACCCGTTCTTTGTGCGCTCCAGGAAGCTCGCGGTTGCATCCTTGACTCGCCGGTTCACCGCGAAGTCGTAGCCGTGCCAGCCGGTCCTGGGATCGCAGTCGATGTCCAGAAGGAGCACCATCCAGTTGGGGTCGGTGTGGAGAGTGATGGACTCCCTCGTTCGCGCGTAGAAGTACATGAAGCGGGCGTCCCGCGCCACCTTGACCACGATGAAGTCATTGCGTCCCGTCCTGTTCACATACCGGGTGGCGGTGTTGTAGCCGGGATGGTTTCGGTGAAAGGTGTCGCCAATGTCATCGCGATACTCCGGACCCACGTCATCCCATTGGTCGAAGTCTCCGTCGAGATTGACCGTCTTGGGCGGAGTTGCCGCAGGGATGGGGCGGACTCCTTTGAAACGCCGGATGTAGCTGACCATCTGGTAGTAGTAGTTGTCGCCGTGGCCGCCGTTCATCGGCTCGATGTCCCGGCCGTTCTCCTGGTTGAAGGTATCCACGAACATCACGGGCATCCTCACCCCAAGGAACTCATCGAACCTCCCCGCAAACCACTCGTTCCAGCCTGTGACAAAGACGAACTTCGGATCCTCCTTCAGCGCCCGTTCCCACTGCTCGGCAAAGTTGTAGCCGTACAGCACCGCCTCCGGCTGGGTTGAATGTTGACCGCCATGGAAGCTCCGGCCCAAGGCGCCGGGCTCGCTGAAGGTGCCGAGCCTCAACCCCTTCGCATCCTTCACCGCGTTCTGAGCAACGCCGACCGTCATCTCCTCCCTCTCCCCTCTCTGGTTACAGAACACATGCTGGGGGTGAACCTCCAGCCACCCCCACATATTCGGCTCGGTCGGCCCGACGAAATAGTCGGGCTGCGGGCGGCGGAAGGTGAAGAACTCCCGAAGCTCGGGGTTGACCTGGGCCTGATTGGCCAGGATAAGCGGCTTCCCCTCCCACCGGAACCATAGATCCTCGTAGAGGCCCTTGGAGTAGAGTTCGTCGTAGAGTTCCTGCACCGTGCTTGCCGGGTCCCAGAAGGGAGTGAGGAAGGCAACGCAGGGAGTCCTGTTGCCCTCCCGCCGCACCGTGGTCAGAACGTCAAACAGAGCAGCGTAGTTGTGCTTGTAGATGAGTTTGTTGCTGGTATCGAATATCAGCGTGTCCACGCCTGCGTCAGCCAGCATCTGGGCGTGCTTGCGCAGCACCCATTCGTCGTCCCCCAAATAGTAGCCGAAGAGGGGCTCGCCCCAGTGGTGAGGGGCTGTAAGCGGCCCCCACAGCGGGCTGTCGCTCTTCTGCATCGCCTCGGGATCCTGGCGAAGGATCTTCGTGATGTCGTAAGGGCCGCCGTTGACGTGCGCTCCGTGCCAGAGGAAGTAGAAGATCCCCACCCAGCGTTCGGGCCGGGGCGGGCCGACCTCTTTGAACGTCGTCGTCCTGCGCCCCAAGCCATCGGTGGCCACCCAGGTGTCGCTGAAGTTGTCCCAAACACCCTCACGTTGACTCAACGCTCTTTTCCCTCCCTAGCCTGCGACGCGCCGTGGTCCACCGCCGGCCCAGCGATACATCAGTGGAACTGAGATCAGGACCAGAACGGGGATCGTCAAGCCTTCGTCCAACTGCTCCCTGAGGGAGATGGGATAGGCGCACAGGCTGACGACGGACTCGTACAGTCCCTGATCCATGGACAGCATGGCCCTCTGAAGGAACAGCTCGTGCCGACTTGTGTCTATCCCGGCCCTCTTTGCTGCCCATATTGCGTCCTGCGCGGCCATCAGGTAAGCCTCGGCCCTCGCCTTGTGAGCCAAAAGTGTGGTCTGCCAGATGGTCTCCAGAAGGCTCGAGATGTTCATGGCCATCCTTTCAACGTAGGTCACATAGAGGTCGTCCGTCAGGGCCCTCAGGTCGCCCACAAAACCCCCGACCTTCTCCGCGGAGGCGACCGTCGCGTTGAGCTTGTCGATCTCAACAACAACCTCCTCTGGGAGGAATGCCGTCAGGAAGTCCGCGTCGATCCCCCTATCCTGCAGCGCAATCTCCATTTGAACCATCAACGACAGTGTCTCGGCCATCACCCGATCCATGGGGAGGTATTTCCGGGAGAACACCTCCAATGCCATGCGATGCTGCTGGAGTATGCGGGGCTCGTAGAGGCACAGAAGGGGCCATTTGTGCGCCAGACGGGTGTAGTCGTCATCCTGAACCACCGTTCCGTCGACCCTCATAGCCAAGGCTATCCCGGTCCTGAACATATCAATCCCTTGCCAGATTTTCCTCTGGTAGGTATTGACCAGTCGCCTCATGTCGGTCTCATTGAATACAAGCGAGTGCTGGTAGGCTTCGATCATGAACTCAAGATCGATGGACCCGTGGGAGACGTCCTCGGCCCCCGCCTGCCCAACCGCGTATGGCCAGACATAGCAGTCATCCCGTTCATCGTACTTGAGGTTGTCCTTGATCAGCCTTGCCATTCTCTCCGGCTTGTCAAGATATGCGGAGTCCTGCAGGATGTCGCAGAGCAAGAACTCTGCAATGCCCAGGGCAGCGAAGCGGTTCACTATCACCAGTTCATCGCTGGTTGGGTCGTTCCAGTAGTAGCCTGAGTCCTCCGTCACATCAGTCCAGTAGGCATGGTGCCTATCAACAACCCTCTTGACCAAGTCAAGGTAGGCATCGGCCTTCTGCTTCAGAGTTTCGTTAAGCACAAGTTCAG
>Ga0315307_1000635_pt1 | contig 15123 bp, 12 predicted proteins | sample TDP2_MG_FD_203079 | JGI IMG/M metagenome (GOLD analysis project Ga0315307, IMG submission 203079) | Freshwater sediment microbial communities from Lake Towuti, South Sulawesi, Indonesia - TDP2 | ecosystem: Environmental > Aquatic > Freshwater > Lake > Sediment | place: Indonesia: South Sulawesi... | reverse complement strand
TCAGATAATGCAGGGGCTGTTCGCCGGTGAAACCGTTGAGTTTAAAGGTGAGGTCTTCCAGGTTTTAAGGGCTAGGCTGAACTTTAAGCCTAAGGAACGGGTTCCAATATACATCGGCGCACAGGGCGCGCGGATGTTAACCCTCGCCGCCAGCATCGGCGACGGGGTCTTAATCAACGCCTCACATCCCAGGGACTTCGAGGAAGCCTCTGCTCATATCAAGGCTGGAGTTTCCAAGGCTGGGAGAGACTTAAGCGCTTTAGACGTCGCCGCGTACACGTGTTTCTCCATCGATGAGGACCTTAAGAAGGCTGTAAAAGCAGCCGTGCCCATTGTAGCTGTAATCATCGGTGGAAGCCCTGAAGCCGTCCTTGGGCGTCACGGGATTAAGCCTGAGGTTGGGGTTGGAATCAGGGATGCGCTTGCCAAGGAGCGTTGGGGCGACGCCTTAAGCATGGTTACACCAGATTTGATCGACGCCTTCTCCATCTGTGGAACACCTGACACGTGTATCGAGAAGATAAATGAAGTTCTGAAGATGGGTGTCACCCAGTTTGTAGTAGGCTCGCCCATAGGTCCCGACGTGAGGAAGGCAATCGGGGTCGTAAGCAATAAAGTCACGCCGCATTTCAAGGAAGCTGCGTAAAAAGCTTCCTCTATTTTCTCTACGCGTTTAAACGATGTCGTGATTAATCCTGAGAGACCCATGCGTTGAACACTTTAAGCCAATACCCTCCACACCGTTCATAGAATTAAATCCCGGTATTAACTTCGAAAATGTAACAATAGCTTCGTACTCTCTCTAGAAATGTATAAATGATGTCGACACAATCCCTTCTCTAACCCGGTTGCATGGGGCGTATGGAAACATGGCGGAGCTTTGGGAGAAGGTTTTAGCGTATGATTATGAGAGGGAAGTGGTTGAACTCACGAGGAATCTCATCGCCATCCCGAGTGTGTCTGGGCAGGAGAAGGCTATAGGGAAGTTCCTAAGGTCTACGATGGAAAATATGGGTTTAGAAGTTGAGTTCCAGGAAGCTAGGAAGGACCGACCTAATGTGATCGGTAGGGTCTTGGGAAAAAGCGGGAAGCCCGGTCTTCTCCTTAACGGTCATATGGACACGATCCCTGTCGGAGACATGGAAGTCGACCCCTTCGGCGGGGTTGTGGAAGGAGGTCGGATCTACGGTCGCGGCACCGTTGACATGAAGGGTGCCATAGCCGCCATGGTCGTAGCCGCGGCGCTCATAAAGAGAGCTGGGGTAGAGCTGGACAAGGATCTCATTGTGGCGGCCGTCTCTGGGGAAGAGGCTTTCAAGAACAGGGCTGGGGGTATTGGAACCCGGTACATGGTTAAGAAGGGCATCGATGCCAGCGCGGCCATCGTAGGTGAGGCTACCAACCTTGACATAGGCATAGCCCATATTGGTTTGATGTTCATCAATATAATATGCAAAGGCCGAGGCGTGCATAGCGTCGACCGAGACAGGGGAGTAAACGCCATCCTTAAAATGGTTAAAGTCATCAACGCTCTTCAGGAACTAGGAAGCCGGCTGGAGCTGAAACGGCATAAACTCCTGGGAAGGCCGCCGGTTATGAACATCGGTATCATCCATGGTGGTACCTTACATAACTGGGTTCCTGACTTATGCAGGTTGGGAATTGATAGGAGATTAATACCCGGTGAAACGGTTGAAGAAGCCGTACAGCAGATCAATGAACTCGTTGAGCGTTTAAGGCGGGAGGACTCTGAGTTAACGGTCACGGTTAAGCCTAGAATAGCGAATAGGGGAATGGAGATATCTCCAGATGAAGCCGTTGTTCAAGCAATACAGAAAGCCCGTAAACACGTGTTAGGGAGCTACGCGAACGTGGTGGGCATACCCTTTGGAACAGACGCCGCTATTCTCGTCAACGAAGCAAAGATTCCAACAGCCATCATCGGACCCGGTGACTTTAAGCTGCTTCACTCACATGTGGAGAGTATAGGAGTTAAGGAACTCGTCGACGCGGTGAAGATCTACGTCCTAACAACCCTAACGATGTGTCAACACCCTTCCAAGGAATGAGTGGTATCTTCACCCATCGAATTAGAATTAAATTATAGACGGTTCTAATAAAACCCCCATGCTAAGCTGTAAAGAACCTGAAAATAGTATACTTAAAAGAAACCTAGCCGGCTCTCTCAACTTGGAAAAGCTTTAAAACTACTTGCTTCCGCCTTTAAAGGCAAAGGTGAGCTTGTTGAAGGCCGCTGTTTGGTATGGTGGAAGGGACGTAAGGGTTGAGGATGTTCCAGAGCCTAAAGTCGGCTTTGACGATGTGTTAATTAAGGTAGGAGCCGTGGGCATATGCGGCTCAGACCTCCACGCCTACGAAGGGCTCTCTAAGAGACGGGTTCCTCCCCTTATCATGGGCCACGAGTTCGCCGGCGACGTTGTTGAACTCGGAAGCAACGTTAAGGGTTTAAAAAAGGGGGATAGAGTCACTGTTGAACCCATACTCAGCTGTGGGGAATGCGTCCCTTGCAGGAGGGGACAGTACAACATCTGCCTAAACCTTAGGTTTATGGGGTTACATACACCGGGAGCCCTTGCGGAGTACATAGCCGCACCTGCGCATAGGTGCTACATTATACCTGACGGGCTTACCTACGAGGAGGCTTCGCTTGCCGAGCCTCTTTCCATAGCTGTGCACGCGTTGAATAGAACATCCATGAGGGTGGACAACAGCATTCTCATAATAGGCGGAGGGATCATAGGTTCACTGATCCTCCAAGTGGCTAAGCGTAAAACCTCCGGGCAGATCATCGTCACCGACCTTATAGACCAGAGGTTAAGGCTCGCGGAAAGCCTTGGAGCAGACATCACAATTAACGCTGGGATAGAAGACGTTCATGGAAGGGTTATGGAGGCAACGAGTGGACAAGGCGTTGATGTAGCTATTGAAGTCGTTGGTCTTCAGAAGACCGTGCAGCAGGCTGTATCATCGGTTAAGAAGGGTGGAAGCGTCGTTGCTGTAGGCTTACTCGAACGCTTGATGGCGGTCGATATGATGAAGGTTGTTTCAGGCGAGGTGGAAATAAGGGGCTCATACGCCTGCGCAGGCGACGATTACCAGACGAGTTTAAACCTCATCTGCAACCATAAGGTTAATTTAGAACCTTTCCTCGCCCACATCTTCCCCTTGGAAGAGGTCCTTAAAGGCTTTGAAGCCATGGCTGGGGATGGTGACCGCATCCTGAAAGCCATAATAAAGCCCTAAACCCGATGAGCAGAGTCTTAAAGCCTGCGCTAGGATGAGCCTTTTCGCGTGTTCCTGCATTTAATCTCCAACCCTTACTGTACAAGCTTCAAGGCGTCGACAGTGGTTGCGGCCAGATTGGGACAGGCATTCTCTTAGTACGCAGCTCAGGGTACTTCTTCACAAGGGCTTCGTAGCGTTTGAAGGACCCCCGCGGGAACTCGTCTGGGTCGATGCGGATGTCGATGATGGATGGTCTTCCAGAAGCGAAGGCGTTTGCTAAGGCTTCCTTAACCTCCCCGGGTTTTTCAGCTACCTGACCGTAGACATGGCAGGCTTCAGCGAACTTCATGAAGTCCATGTCGTATACATCCGTGGCCACGTATCTTTCAGGCTCCCATATTCCGTAGCCGAACTTCTGTCCCTGCTTGATCATCCCGAGGTTCTTGTCGTTGAGGATGCACCAAACAGCTGGTATACCATAGGCGCTAGCTGTAAGGGCCTCTTTACACAGCATCTGGAAGCTCCCGTTGCCGCATATGTCGACAACCTGTCTATCCGGCGCTCCCAGCTTAGCCCCTATGACGGCGGCTACGCTGAAGCCCATAGCCGTATGTCCGCCATCGGCGAGGAAGCCCTTCGGGAAGTACGTTTGGAGGTACCCTATCGTCCATGCGAGGTTGTTTCCGCAGTCCGCTAGGACGATGGCGTCCTTGGCTAGAGCCTCCCTGATCTCCCTCACAGCCCGTTGGGGCTTAAGCGGCGTAGCCTCGGAGAACATCTCCGGCTCAGCGAAGAGCTTGGAGTCACCCTTAAGCTTCAAGAGTTGCTTCACCCTCTCCCTCCTCGTTTCTTCGAGGGCTTCAAGCTGTGTTCCATCCATCTTCGCAAGCCTTGACTTTATCTCATCGATGATGTCGCTTAGGACAGCCTTAGCGTCACCCACGATCCCGATGTCTACAGGGTAGTTTTTCCCGATCTCCGTCGGGTCGATGTCGACCTGTACGTGTTTCTGCCCACCGAAGTCCTTCACCCAACCCGATGTGGTTACCTGGTGGAAGATACACCCGACCGTAAGCAGGACGTCTGTCCGCGCCTTGCTGAGAACCGTGTTAGCGGCTTCATGTCCCCAAAGCCCTGTGACCCCTACTGAAAGGCTATGGTCTTCCGGGAAACTGCTTTTCCCCATGGCTGTTGTGGCTACAGGGATGGCGAGGAGCTCCGCGAGCTCGAGGAGTTCAGGGGAGGCTCCTGAAGCGATGACTCCGCCTCCTGCGAGTATGGCTGGGTTTGAAGCCTGGACCAGAAGCTCCGCAGTGTTCTTTACCTGGTCCCTGTCTCCCCTTACACGCCCGGTGGGTCTGTAGGTTTCAGGGGTGCTTGGACTTACGTCTTCAAACTCCTGCCTTATTATGTCGTAGGCGATGTCTATGTGCACCGGACCCTTACGCCCCGAAAGCATAACCCTGAAGGCTCTTCTCATAACCTCAGGTATAACATCAGCCCGTGTGACTAGCACACTCCACTTTGTGACAACTTGGAAGAGCCCTACGTGGCTGATCGACCTCGGTCCCCAACCGCTTGAGTCCTGTATACCCCCCTTACCAAACTGGTTTGTAGCCACGTTGTTCGTTAAAGCCAGTACGGGCTTCGAGTCTTGGAACGCTGGGTGAAGCCCTGAAGCCAGGTTAACTCCGCCGGGGCCAACCGTGGCTCCGCAAGCCGCCACCCCGTCTGTAACCCTCCCGTAACCGTCAGCCATGAAACCCGCTCCCTGCTCATGCCTCGTTAAAACCACCTTGATGTCGGGGAAGTCGTAGAACTCGTTGAAGAGTGGGGCGATGCCGCCGCCTGGGATCCCGAAGAAATACTTAACGCCTTCATTCATAAGATGTTTAACTATGTAGGTTCCTGCACGCATCTCAAGCAGACCCCTGACACGATATGTTGAAAACGTATTTAAACCATAAGCGCGTGTTTCCCTCAAACTTTAAATAAACGTGGACGGGTCCAACCTTGACCAGGTGAGGTTAACGTTGAGTCTTGAAAAGGGAAAAAGCATGTTTATGGCTAGACCTGAAGACATAGACCCTGATAAACATGTTCTGGCCATCTATCGGGTTGAAAGCGCACTGCCTGTTTGGGAGGCGGGTATACTGATCGCCACCGAGGAATCTGTGGGAACCTGGACTGAGTTAACAACCATCACAGAATGGGCTGTTAAGAATCTCTCCGCCAAGGTTTTCAAGTGGAAGGGGAAGCGTAGGGGAACTGTGACGGTGGCGTTTCCGAAGGAACTCTTCGACTTTGAAACCGGGGGTATCCCGAATATTTTAAGCATCATAGCCGGCAACCTCTTCGGGTTGAAGGCTTTAGAAAACATCCGCCTCATCGACGTTGAGTTTCCAAGAGACGTTGTTAAGGCTTTTCCAGGGCCACAGTTCGGAATCGACCACATAAGGGGAATGGTGGGAACTCTTCAAAGCCGCCGCCCCCACTTAGGCACTATCATAAAACCTAAAGTGGGTCTTAACCCTAGGCAAACCGCTGAGGTCGCCTACGAAGCCGCATTGGGAGGGGTGGACTTCATAAAGGACGATGAAACCCTTACAGATCAGGGTTTCTGCCCCCTCGACGACCGGGTTGTAAGGGTTATGGAAGCCTTGGATAGGGTTAGGGAGGAAACAGGGAGAAACGTCATATACGCGGTCAATGTTACATCAAGCGTTAAGCATATTCTAAGCCTTGCTGAAAGGGCTCTCGAACATGGGGCAAACATGCTTATGGTCGATGTGTTAACCGCGGGTTTCTCAACCGTCCAGATGCTTGCAGAAGACCCCTCTGTGAAGGTTCCGCTGCACATCCATAGGACTATGCATGCGGCTATGACGCGGAATCCAAGGCATGGAATCCACATGCTACCGTTGGCTAAACTCGTTAGGTTGGCGGGTGGAGACCAGCTTCACACAGGTTCGGGAGCTGGTAAAATGGAGAGAGCCTTAGACCAGGTTAAGCAACTTGTTGAATTCCTAAGGCAACCCTACTTCAACCTGAAAAACGTGTTCCCCGTTGCTTCTGGAGGAATCCATCCTGGACTCGTCGCCGCCAATGTAAACGTGCTCGGGAAAGACTGCGTCGTTAACGCGGGTGGTGGTATCCACGGTCATCCCATGGGTACACGCTCAGGGGCTAAGGCTATGATGCAGGCTATCGACGCGTACATGGAGGCTGTACCGTTGGAGATGTACGCTGAAACCCATGAGGAACTACGTTTAGCCTTAAAGACATGGGGCTACAGATACGGTGAGGAGGAAGCCTAGACGCTTCGCCCAGTAGTCCAAAGGAATCCATGAAGTTATTTAAATCAATTCCTGAAGGTAGGGGATTTGCGTAACATTGGTGCATGTACACAAGTAATACGCAGAAGATTCCGTGTTTCATCAAGGGCTTTATACATGTAAAAGATAACACCTCCCCTAGCCAACTTTGAAGAGTTCTTATTCATCACGCCTAAAAGCAGTTACCCATCTAAGATAATAACACTTCTAGAGGGAGGTGACTGCATGGCATTGAAAGGTTGGGAGAAAGGTGGGCGTTTCATACATAAGGAGCCTCTGAAGAAGAAGGTTGACCAAGCGGTCTACAGGCTTAGGGTTCAGCGGTCGAGGCTTGAAGGTGCCAGCATGCGTATGAACCAGCACGATAAGGAGCTTTTCGCAAAATGCGTAGCCGCTCAGACAACCAAGGACGCTCAGAGGGCTGCCATGTATGCGAACGAGTGCGCTGAGGTAAGGAAACTCTCTAAGGTTATTATCCGAAGTGAGCTAGCCTTGGAACAGGTAATGCTGAGGCTGGAGACCGTGGAGGAGTTCGGGAACTTCGCTGCTTCAATGAAACCCGTTGTCGGCGTTGTACGTGCACTAGGCTCACAGCTGGCAGGCGTGATCCCAGAGGTATCCTTTGAGCTGAATCAGATAGGCGAAGACCTCACTAAGCTCGTGATCGACGTTGGTGAAACAACAGGTCACACATGGGACATCGAGGCTTCCGGTGAGGCGCAGAGTATCCTAGCAGACGCTTCGGCTGTGGCGGAGCAGAGGTTAAAGGAGAGGTTCCCTGAGCTACCCGCAGCTGTACCTGCAGGCGAGAAGGTGCCCACTTCAACAACTAGCAAAACCTAGTCGTTAATGGAAACGGAAACCTGACAGAGCAGGCTCCAAGGGAACTACTTCCCTTGAAGCCTGTGAACGTAAACGGGTGCGTATGTGCTAACGTAAGGGTTTTACCCTTTTTTACCCCCTCCACTCTCTGTTTAACCTGTTTAGTAAATGTATAAACAATGGGGATTGAGAATCCTTGTATGGACCTTATGTGAGGTGTCACGTGTGCGGGCATAGGCGGGCTTCGCATAACGTCAGATACTGTCCTACATGCCGCAGGGTCTTATGCCATGAATGTTACGTGCCTGGCATACACGTGGAAGGTAAATGCTTAACCCGTGAACTCGATGAAGACGCGTTAGAGAAAAGTAGGCCGAGGACACTTTAGTTTTATGCCTTAGTCTTTTCACGGTCTGAGCTTAGGACGCCTCCCTGAGCTACGTTGTGTTTTGGAAGGTCGACGATCTGTATGATCACCATGTCAGGGGTAACTCTAAGGCTTTGACATATGGCTTCCGTAACCGCCTTGACCATCACGCGTTTCTGCTCAACGGTTTTTCCCTCATACATGTGGATGTGAACCACGGGCATATACGACCACCACCCTCTTACCCTTCGAAGAATCTACGCATTTAGGCTTTATGGCGTTCTACAGAATAGGTTAGAGTTTTTCCGCAGAGGCTTATGTTTACTCTACGAGCTCTGTAGAAACCCTCCCAACGATGTTCATTCATGTGCCTAACAGACGCATGCTCCACTTGGCCACCCGCTTCGTTTTTAATAGGAATTAGATACCGTCTGTGAGGGTTTCTACAAAGCCACTCTACGTGAATGTTTAAATATCTGAAGGGAAAAAGCAACGTGTTTAAACCCGTGGTGGAGAGAGTATGGTAGAGAAGGAAGAGTCTTTAATCCTTTGGTTCAATGAGCTGAGGAAGGGTGACATCCCTAAGGTCGGCGGTAAAAACGCGAACCTCGGTGAAATGCTCAACGCTGGCATCCCTGTTCCACCAGGTTTCGCCGTATCCGCTTATACGTACCAGAAGTTCATCGTAGAAACCGGTATCTCCGACGAGGTTTACGGAATTATCCGTGAAACCGTTAAGGTTAAGGAGGACCCCAAGCAGTACGAGGAGGCCTCTAGGAAGATTAGGCAGCTTATCGAAAGAACACCTATACCGAAGGATATCGAGGATAGCGTGAATAAGGCTTACAGAAAGCTTTGTAGGGAAACTGGTTTAGCCCAGGTCTTCGTCGCCGTTAGGTCTTCAGCCACAGCCGAGGACCTACCGAACGCATCCTTTGCAGGGCAGCAGGAAACCTTCCTCAATGTAAAGGGTGAGAGGGAACTCGTTGAAAGCCTTAGGAAATGCTGGTCAAGCCTCTTCACCCCGAGGGCGATCTTCTACAGAACTGAGAAAGGTTTCCCCCATGAGAAAGTCCTCATCAGCGTAGGCGTTCAGAGGATGGTCAACAGTAGGGCTGCGGGAGTGATATTCACGCTTGACCCCGTAACCGGGGATACGTCGAAGATCGTGATCGAGGCGACATGGGGCCTCGGTGAAAGCCTCGTTTCAGGGACTTCCAACCCTGACAGGTTCACCGTAGATAAGGCAACGCTGAAGGTGGTTGGTCGAGACATCATAGATAAAAAGATCGAGTTTATCAGGGATGTTAAAACCGGTAAGACCGTCCACGCCACAGTTCCACCCGATCGGCAGAACATCCCATGCCTCAACGATGATGAGGTTGCCAGACTGGCTGAGCTCGCTAAGAGGATCGAGGACCACTATGGGCGGGCTCAGGACATCGAGTACGCCATCGACAGGGACATGTCTTTCCCTGCCAACGTCTTCATAGTCCAATCACGACCTGAAACAGTTTGGAGCCTTAAGAAAGCCGTTCCAAAGCCTGAAGCGGCTCCTGCTGTCGGTAGGTCGGGGGAGCATCCGGTTATCCTCAAGGGGTTATCGGCGAGCCCTGGCGTCCACGGGGGGAAGTCTAAGGTCGTGTTAACCCCGGAGGAAGCGGGGAAGATGATAGTGAAGGGTGACATCCTCGTCACGAAGATGACGAACCCAGACTGGGTTCCCTACATGAAGGTGGCAGGCTCCATCGTAACAGACGATGGGGGGGTGACCTGCCACGCGGCCATCGTTTCCAGGGAGCTTGGTGTACCGTGCATCGTCGGTTCGAGGGAAGCTACAAAAGTCCTTAAAAACGGGTATGAATACACGGTTGATGCGAAGGCGGGGGTTGTCTATGACGGAATTGTGGAAGAGCTTGTGAAGCCCCCGTTAGCCCCTGTATCGACGGCTGGTGTTGCTCCCGGGATCGTCGCGTTTTCCGCGCCTACCATCACGGCCACGAAGATCTACGTTAACATGTCCATCCCTGAGGTCGCTGAGAAGGTTTTCAAGGAGTCTCAACCCGACGGCGTAGGCTTGCTTAGGGCTGAGCACCTCATGCTGAGCGTTGGGAAGCATCCGCGGCTGCTCATCGAGGAGGGCGGCGTGGATACGATGGTGAACGCTTTCGCAGACGGTATCAGGCGTGTCGTCGAGGTCTTCTTCCCGAAACCCGTGGTCTACAGGTTCCTAGACTTTAAGCCAGACGAGTTCCTCGGCTTACCGGGCGGGGAGAAGTACGAGAGGGAAGCGGGACATGTGGGTCCAAACCCGTTGATCGGCTACCGTGGAGCCTTCCGCTACATGAAGGAACCCGATGTCTTCAGGCTTGAATGTCAGGCCATCAAGAAGGTGCGGGAGGAGTTTGGGCTTAAAAACCTCTGGGTTATGGTTCCCTTCGTCAGAACCGTTAAGGAGCTGAGGCAGGCTAAGCAGTTGATGGAGGAGGAGGGTCTTATGAGGAATCCAGACTTTAAGGTCTGGATCATGGTTGAGGTTCCGAGTACATGCCTCATCATCGACAAGTTCATAGAGGAAGGCATCGACGGCATCAGCTTCGGGACGAACGACTTAACCATGCTCATCCTCGGAATCGACAGGGACGATGCTTCAATACAGGAGATCTACGATGAAAGAGACCCGGCTGTTCTGAGGGCTATGAGCCACGTCATCCGTGTGTGCAGGGAGAACGGCGTCACCACCAGCGTTTGCGGACAAGCCCCCTCCAACTACCCGGAGATCGTGGAGTTCCTCGTAAAAGAAGGGGCGACGAGCATGTCCGTGAACCCGGATAAGGTTATTGAAACAAGGCTTCTCGTCGCTTCCATAGAGCAGAAAATCCTGCTTGAGGAGCTTAGGGAAGCCCGTGAGAGAACCCATGGTATGGAGAAACGCATCTTTAAAACACGTTGGACTAAGGCATAAGCCCAGCCCCACCTATCTTCTTTTATAGCTCTTTCAAAGAAGTGACGTAGGGGGAAAAGGGAGCGGTTTGAGGAGGGGAGTAAGCGAGGAGCGTGAACTCGTCCGTCGATTGGACGGTTTAGGCTTCGCTGTTTTAAGGGCTCCCTCCTCAGGTTCGAGTACAAAACTCGACCGCCCAGACCTAGTTGCCGGTAGAAGGGGGCTCATCATAGCCTTCGAGGTGAAGACAACCCATAGGAAAACCCTTTATGCGAGGAAGGAGTCCATGGAGCAGTTAACGCGTTTCTCCGAGAAGTTCGGGGCTAAACCCCTCCTAGCCGTCAAGTTTAAGGGCGTACACCGGGGTTGGTTGCTCTTAGAGCCTAAGAATCTAACCCAAACCGGTAAGGGTTACAAGGTTACGCTGAGAAACGCCCTGAAAGACGGTATACGCCTTGAAGCCCTCGTCACGGAAAAGATCACCGACTACGGGTAAGAAAGCCAGGTGTGATGGAAGAAGGGGTTAACCAGATGAGGAACACGGAATCAAACGGCTTCTTAACAAGTGATGCTAGGGACCTCACTTCCTTCATCGTTAGGAATTACATGAACGCCAGTAAAATCGTGGAGGTTGGCGTCGGCGCCTATCCATGGGTTGCACACGGTATTCAGAAAGGGCTTCCGCGCACAAGGGTGGTCGTAGTGGACATAAACCCAGAGCACATAGCCAACGTGAGGAAGGTATGCCCAGACCTTGAAGCCGTAATAGATGACATATGGAATCCCTGCTCAGAAGTCTACCTTGACGCAGCCCTCATGTACGCGCTACACCCGCCGCCGGAGATGGTTCCACAGATCCTTAAAACAGCGCGGAGCATAGGCGCAGATATCATCATCCGCCCCCTCTTCAGTGATGAAGCGGGGTACAACTACCCTGGAAACGAAGGCTGGAAGTTCATCCGGCTTGAGCAGACGAGCTTCTACTTGCTAAGACCACAACCCTGAACTCGATGATTTTCCATTAATTTTGAATTCAACATGGCATCCTTCCGTAAGTTATAAAAAACTTAAACCGACATAAATTGAGTTTGAGGTTACGAAGTGAGTACTTTAGAGGAATACGTAAAGGGATTGGATGCTCTGAGGATAAAAGTTGTTCAAACCTACTACTCTCCTGGGGCTTGTGAGAGAGCCTACAAACTGGCGTCAATGGCGGATAGAAGTTATGCTTTTCTCAAGGACTTTTTCAAAGCCGACGCAGACTTAGCATTGCTTGTACTCAATTCAGACGATTGGAGCAAGCGTACATCCTTCCCGTATGGGGTACTTTACGCAGACATGGGCGCTGTACATCTTACAGCCGACATTGAAACACCTGCTATCAAATCCCTGTCACCAATGTTTGACAATTGCCCTCAGGATTTGAGAAAATCATTGACTTCAGCTGTAGGTGATGAAGAAGCAGCCTTCACCCGGGCGTTGCAAACATTGTTTGATCACCTCGTAGTGCATGAGTTTACACATGGGTTCCAGGAAAAGAGGCGAATCAGTTTTGGAGCGGCTTGGCTCAGCGAGCTATTCGCTGACTATACAACTTACGCATTCCTGAAGAGGTTTGAGGCAGAGTACATGAAAGATCTACGGGTGGTTGAGATTGTGGCTAAGACTATGTATGAGGGTGGACGCCCTCTTGTAAAGTATACAACGTTGGAGGATTTCGAGAGACTGTATGCGCGTGTTGGATTTTTGAACTACGCGTGGTATCATGGGAAGTTCTTCATGGGCGTTTTCGAACTGTACAGCAAATACGGAGAACCCTTCATAAACAACTTAATTGACACGTTCGAAGTCACAGACGAATCTTTGGCACAAAGAATAGGCAGGTCTTGTAAAGATTTCAAGCAATGGTTTAAAATCTGGGGACAGGAGAATTAACGTCATATTCACTCGCTAAAGTATCTTTCGGAAAAAAGTGGACTCGACACGTATTTGAGCCCATTCTTTGCACTGTAGAATAACTACCAGAACAATTTGGAAACCGAGAAATTAAACGCCCGTCGGAATCAACGGGGTTGAGCCGCCATAAATTTTCAGGGCTCACTAAGCATTCATGTTAAAGTGTTAAAGTTTTATATAGAGATTGGCTTGACCATAGAGGGAGGTATGTATGGCGCGATACGTTCGGGTTTCAACGATCTCCTTCGGCGGCGCTGGGGGAAACCCTGAGGGGATGGTTGAACGTAACCGTGAAAGTGCTTTGGAGTGGCTTAGAAGAGCGGCTTTAGATAAGCCAGACATCGTCTGCCTCCCCGAAACCTTCCATGCGTTAGGCCTAGCCTCTAAGGAGTGGTTTGAAAGCGCTGAACCGGTTCCAGGACCGACCACGGAGGCGGTGCGTGAGGTTGCTTGGAAAAACGGTATGTACGTGGTCTGCCCCATCGTTGAAAGGGTCGATGATAAGGTGTACAATTCAGCTGTTCTCATAGACCGTGAAGGTGAAATCGTCGGGAGATACCATAAGGTTCATCCAACAATCGGGGAGATCGAGTGCGGCATCACCCCTGGTGTGGAAACCCCTGTTTTCAAAACTGACTTCGGGAACGTAGGCTGCGCCATCTGTTTCGACCTGAACTTCACGGATGTGGTTGCGGGCTTGAAGGCTAACGGAGCTGAACTCATCCTCTTTCCCTCCATGTACCGCGGTGGACTGCAGCTTTCCATATGGGCCTTCAACTGCGGTGTTTACATAGCGTCGGCTTACACCGGTGAGGGAAGCGCGATCGTTAACCCTCTGGGACGGGTGCTCGCAACCTCGAGCTTGCACAACCGTATCATATCAAAAACGATAAACTTGGATTACAGGGTGTTACACATAGACTACAACAACGTGCACTGGGACGCGATCAAGCTCAAGCATGGAGCTGATGTGGAGATCGAGGTGGCGACCCCTGAGGCAGTCTTCGCCTTATTCTCCAACAACCGTAACCTCTCAGTCGACGATTTAATCAAGGAATTCGGGTTGGAAACTAGAGAGGAATACTTCAAGAGAGCTAACAGGGTAAGGGAGAAAGCCCTTCTTTAACAACCACTCATCCCATGTGAGGCCTTAGCCTTTTATCTCAACTCGTTACTTATATCTGGTTTATTGGTGGGTTTACTTGAAAAGGGAAGAGAGTAACTATTCCACCTACCAGTACCTAACCGACTACCTTAACGGGCTTAAACCATCCCTTGCCTTTAAAGCCGCGGACAAGGGTGAATGGGAGGCTTGGAGGAAAAACCTGAAGACAAAGCTTGTCGAGTTACTAGGAGGTTTCCCCGTTGAGAAGTGTCCCCTCAACGCTGAGGTTCTGGAAACCGTTGAGGAGAAGGGTTACGTAAGGGAGAAGGTTGTCTACGACAGCGAGGTCGGGGCTTCAGTCCCAGCCTACGCACTGATTCCGAAGGGAAGGACTGGGAGGCTTAAGGCTTTACTGTGCCTCCACGGTCACGGTAGGGGCAAGGACGACGTTGCGGGAATCGCCGCTGACGATGTTCAGCGACAGCAGTACATAAGACCGTTGAACTACGATTACGCTGTGCAGTTTGTTAAACGCGGGTACTTCGTCTTAGCCCCTGACGCGCGATGCTTCGGGGAAAGGTTAAAGGACGGTATGGGCTGCACATGGGCTTTCACAAGCGGGCTGTTGATGGGCAAGGTGCTGGTTGGGATGCGTGTACTGGATGCCATAAGGTCCATCGATTACATGGAGACCCGCCCGGAAGTCGATAAGGAGCGTATAGGCTGCGTAGGTTTGTCATGGGGAGGAACGCATACAGCCTACACCTCAGCCGTCGATGAAAGGGTTAAAGCAGTCGTTATCAGCGGCTACTTCAGCAGCTTCAAGGACATGCTCGTCAACAGGGGGTGCTGTCCATGCCAATACGTTCCGAACATATTGAAGTACACGGATTTCCCGGATATCGTCACCCTCATAGCACCCAGACCCTTGCTCATCGAGAACGGAGCCAGAGACCCACTGTACACGCTTGAAGTTGTTCAAAGGGAGTATGAGAAGGTTAAGGCTGCCTACAGTCTCCTAGATGCATCGGGTAGGGTTGACATAGACGTCTTCGATGGAGCCCACATGTTCAGCGGGAGGAAAGCCTTCGACTGGTTCGAAAAATGGCTTTAACCCTCAAGAGATATGCTGTAACATAAAGTTGTAAGCCTACACCCTGAGATTTGAACTGTATGAAAAGTCTGCTAGCTTTCACATGTTACAGGGTGCACCAATAAGCCCTTCGGAGTCTTGCGGGTTTGAGGAAGGGACATCGATGGCTTTACCACTGAAGGACTGGATGTACCCTTCAGGAACAAATGCTGCCTCTCTACGGAGCCCCCTAAACCCTACACTATTCTAGCGGAC
>Ga0315307_1000633_pt1 | contig 15188 bp, 19 predicted proteins | sample TDP2_MG_FD_203079 | JGI IMG/M metagenome (GOLD analysis project Ga0315307, IMG submission 203079) | Freshwater sediment microbial communities from Lake Towuti, South Sulawesi, Indonesia - TDP2 | ecosystem: Environmental > Aquatic > Freshwater > Lake > Sediment | place: Indonesia: South Sulawesi... | reverse complement strand
ATCCAATATTCCCTCTAGCTAGAAACGCTTGTTGTTCAATCTAAGCGGCGGACGGCATGAAGATCCTAGTAATTGCCAGTGGTTGGGAAACGGAGATCGTCGGAGGAATAAAGACATATCTCGATGCTATTCTTCCCGGGCTTAAAGAGAGAGGCCACTCGCTTCTAGTTATCTCCAGCAGCCAAAAGCAGCGTGGCTTAGGGATGCGACACCGAATCCCCGTTCGCAACATTAAGTATTCAGGAGGATGGAGTACCTTCATTACTGTACCGAAAAAGCTTCTTTGGGTTCTCTGGTACCTCATAACTTTTCGACCGGATGTTGTATTCTGCCAGAAGGCTGTTAACGCTATCTACGCCCCTCTTTTTCGATTGGTAGGTGTCAGGACGGTCTGTCATCCGCATGGAATGAAACTTTTTGTTAAGTCCATCGGTGGCGAATTGAGCTACTATCGAAAGAAGAACTTTGCAAAATATCTCATCTTGAAGCTGGCTGGTGTAGCAGAATGGTTTGGTTTGAAGTCATGCAACGCCGTGATAGCATTTTCAAACTTCCATGCTCGGCTTATTAAAGTACCAAAGAAGAAGATCACGGTCATCCCTAATGGCGTAGATGTCTCTCGTTGGGGATCGTTTGATGGTTTGAAACAGTTCAAGGAAAAATACGGGCTTTCAGGTTTTGTGATAGGGTTCTGTGGGAGAATATATGCGGAGAAAGGTATTGACCAATTGATCGTTGCTTGTAGCAAACTGCCTTTCAATTACACTTTATGTCTTGTCGGCGATTTTCCCGTCCAACCCAAGGAATACTGGCTCAACCTAGCTATGCAGTGTGGGGTCAAACTGGTGTTGACTGATAGAATAAAGGACGAAGAACTACCTTCAGCCTATCATAGTTTCGACGTCTACACACAGCTTACGGCTCCCCAATACGGTTTTGAAATCGCTATCCTAGAAGCTATGGCATCAAGGGTTCCAGTTATTTCAACGAAGGCAGAGGAACGTGACGAGTTGTTCAACGGACACTATGTACCATGCGTGTGGGGTAACACGGAGAGCATCAAGCAAGCTATTGCACACATTCACGAGATGACCAAGCCAGAAAAGGATCTATTGACCTCAAGCGCCTGGGATTTTGTGAAGGCTCGATACTCTTGGGAAGCGATTGTGGAGAAGACTGAGCGAGTTTTGACAGGCGACTCTTCGCATTGACCATAGTTCTAGACTCAAACTCAATCGTAGACTGTTGCACGGATCGTTCAGAGGATCTTAATGTGAAATTTGCATCTCTCGCATTGAGATGCAAAATCATTCACAAGACTGAAATGGAATGGCTCAATGCGGCTGCAGAAGCCCTACGATTTTTGGGGCGCAACACCCAAGCGGAGATTGCATCTGTTTCATCGATGTTGACACTGCAATAGACTCAAATATTCGATGACAAGCGCCGGCGGGAGTTATGAAAAGATTTGTCATAAGACACATTTCAATGCAAGAGCGCATGAAATCTCTTGTTACCGCTAGTACCACAAGGTGTCTGCATCTGCATCCGAGAGTGAGAACAGGTCAGCAACAGTTACGAGGAATTGCTCGGCATCTACTTAATCATCCTTCATGGAAGATAATTTTGCATGCAGTTCTATACTTTGAGGCCCATTCATTAGTTATCTTTCTGCAGGCAAAAAGAGGCCGTTACGGAGGTCTGACGGAATGGTGGCGCCAAGTGTAGGTCACAGTAGGATCTCCATAATAATTCTCAACTGGAATGGGAGACGATGGCTAGGAGATTGCCTCACTTCTATTCTGGATCAGGACGTTAATGAGCCGTTTGAGGTTCTTCTGGTGGATAATGGTTCGACTGATGACAGCGTCCAATATGTTAAAGAGCGATTTTCAAGAGTCAGGGTAATAGAATTAGCCAAGAATTATGGCTTCGCTGAAGGCAATAATCGTGGACTAAAATATGCCCTAGGAGAGTATCTTATCTTTGTGAATACGGACACAAAAGCAGAGAACGGATGGCTTAAAAAGCTTCTAAAGGCCGCTCATCAATATCCGGGTTATCAAATTCTTTGTAGCATACAAATTCCAGCCCAAGCGGAGAATAGAGTGATGAGTCTAAGTAGCTTTGGAGACGTGACGGTAACACGACAAGAAAGCCATCAACCGATGACGAGTTCCTTGTTCGCAAGCGGTGCTTGTTTTCTCATCAGGAGAGAATGGATTCAAAAACTTGGCTACCTCTTCGACCCCTATTATTACTGTATGGCAGAAGACGTCGAAACGTCACTAAGAACCATACTAATGGGAGGACTTATCGGCTATGTCAGAGATAGTAGAATCTATCATCATGTCGGAGGAGCCCAGTTTCCTCCCTTCTGGAGTTTCAGTTTCAGAACACGAAATCTTTTGTTAACTTATTACAAGTTATTTACGCCGAAGAATTTTGCACGAATGTTGTTGGTGCATTTTGTTTACATAGCAGCAAGACTTGCGGCAAGTCCAAGAACAGCGAAGAAGACAGTTGGCATGATAAAAGGGCTAGTTGACTTCTTCGTTTGTTTCCGTCGCTATAAAACGTATGGGAGGGCATTCATTCAGAAGAAGAAAAGACGCGACGAATATGTGTTTGAAAGGTTCCTTCACAAGGAAGGCATCCAAGATATTCTCATGAAACTCATTTACAGGTGTTAGATTAGGTGGCTCTTTTCTTCCTATCGAGTGAAATTCTCAGCCACATAAAACGAATACTTGGGTAGGCCCAAGTGAGGTTTGGTTCGGACTTTCTTACAGCAACTATCAATCCTCTAAGTGGGCTCGTTATGAAAAGCCTGAGTTGATCAAGAGGTGAAATTTCTGAAAAGACGCTGGAACAGTAAGGCGAATGAGCGCATAGCAATGATTGCTTGTAAGTGTGACGGATTTGATGCAGCACACTTTCCCTTATATGCAAGCTTACGATGTTCCTGTCGATAATCCATCTGCAAGATGTTCTGTTCAAAATCGTTTTCATAAGAATCGTATCCGCGCATATCGGGCAACTTGTCGGAAAACCGCCAAGCCCCTTCACTATGTTAGTGCGAAAAATATTGTTGTCAATGGCTACAAATCCTTTGGTACCTAGACGTCTAGCTTCAACGTACTCTTCTAATTTACGTAGCGTCTCGTTTGTGAATGATTTTATTCCTTGAGCGCAAGCAACTTTTTCGTCATCAAAATGTGGGGTAATTTTACTCCACCAATCCTTTTCGAGTAGAATATCTTGTTCTAAGGAGACAAAGAACTCGGTTTCAACTCGCCTTAAAGCCTCGTTTGCTCCGGAAGGAATGCCGGTTGCGGGATTCATGCATACACTCCAGTTAAAATCCTTGGCAATTTTAACTGTATTGTCGACGCTGTGGTCGTCGACCAAAATTTTTCGGCCTATGTTTTCAAATGGAATAACTTCGTCTATGCGTTTCAAGACTTTTGGAAGAAATCTTTCGCCGTCTTTAGTCCACATCGCCAAGTCAACTTTCTTGATCATATGTGTCGGCCTCATTCTGAAGAGTCTTCGGCCCGCGAGCCACGTCAAAACTATTCTTCATGGGAATCGAGTATTGTCGCTGGTTGGTGGCCGCTTTTTGCTATGACAGTTGACATGCAACCAGATAGACACCTGTGACCACTAGAGGCAAAAAGAAAATCGGAAAGTACCACATGGCTAGTCCAGATACCAAGAAGATGAAGAAGGCTACAACGTCTAGCCAATCGTTCCTCTTCTGGGGGATCAGCCCAACGTTGAAACCGGCTCTATAAAGTATGTATGCAAAGCCAAATACATTGGCTGCGATCAGCAGGACGTTAAAGAAGGCGGCCGGGATCAATGCCGCTCCGATCGGTTTGCCTGTTTCTCCGAAAGGCAAAGGTATTCCTCTATAGAAAAAGGGAAGCAGTACAATCTCTAGAAGTAGGTCTAGGCAGAGGATTCCGAGTGCGCCTAGGATGATGATTGAATGAGCTTTCTTGATATGCTATCCCATCCGAATTTTCTTTAGATGAATCGAAGCCAGCTTGCATTTAAAAGTTTGCCGTCTTACTGTACGCTCGTCATGTAGGAAAGGTTTGAAGTTGGCGGAGTGATTTTTGAATCAAGGGGGCGCTTCAATATATCGTCTTGGTTTGGCGGTCGAAACCATTTTCTAATCCGGAAGTTGATTATAATGGAGTGTATGGGTTGACGCTGTCTTGGAGGTTGTAGTCACTTCAGCTCCGGGTCGTGCCTGTCTTCTTGGAGTGTGAGGTTCGGCTTAGGTGCCGCTTCACCCAAAGACCATATGGACTGGAATTGGGGCCCGGTCATACCTTACGCGACTGAAGCTTTCAGAAGTTACGCTAAGGTTAGGTTGAGGAGTGATGATAAGGTTTCTGTCAGATCCTATGAGCCTTACAATGTTGAAGATAGCTATGATTTCAAGGAGCCTCTGTCCTATCAAGGCGGAGATCTGGACTACGTTAGAGCCGTCATCAACACGTTCAAGAAGATGGGCTACAGCCTTCAAGGTATAGATATCGAGTTGAAGACGACTATTCCAGTTGGAACAGGTCTATCGTCTTCCGCAGCCCTTTGCGTTTCCGTGACCCATGCGATAAGTGCTGCTTGCGGTTTTGACCTAAGTCTTCTTGAGTTGGCGAACGCGGCGTACGTAGCTGAGGCTAAAGAGGTTAAGACTGGATGTGGCCAGATGGACCCACATTCATCAGCGCTAGGCAGCCTATGCTACATCGACTGTTCCACTGAGCCTCCGAGGAAGATAGAGCGTTTGGACTTGAAGAAGCCTTTCCCCATTGTTATCGGTGATACTGGTGTCCCTAGAAAGGCGAGTAGGATTCTCCATTGGCTCAATAGGAAAGTGAGGGAGAAGGACCCGGATATGCTTGAGGGCGTTAGAAAGATAACTGGCCTTGTGAATAGGGCTTGGCGTGAACTCAAAAAGCCCGATTGGAGCCCTAAGAGAATAGGCGGATACATGAATGAGAACCAGAGGCTTCTGAGAGAGTATCTTCGTGTTTCAACGTTTGAGATTGAAGAGTTGATCTACGCCGCTTTGAAGGCCGGGGCTTTAGGCGCGAAGCTCACAGGGGCTGGAGGTGGAGGATGTATAATAGTCTTTACGAGATCTGAGGACCAGTCGAAGGTTGCGAAATCAATTGAGAATGCTGGCGGCAGGATGTATCTAACGGATATCGCCAAGGAGGGGGCTCGAATTGAAGATCCTGAAGTTTTCCGCGATATCAAATATCCCTTCGCACGCGCGTAGATCTCATTCGAGCGTATTTCTTAGAAGCTTGAGATTCCTGGTTACAGCTTCATATGGCGCATCGATTTCTAGAATAATCGGGATTCGCCGCCTTGTTTCAACGATCTCCCTTAGCTTTCTGATTATACGTTGATTCACTTTGTTCTTGAGATAGCCGCTATGGTCCCATGGCGGTGGACCTCCCGGTTTAAGGAAGCTTACGTGTATCTCTCGGATATCCAGATCGGCTGTATTGAGCTCGTCCAATTTCCTCTTGAGGAAGAGTTCATAGTTGACTGCTGCGTGTCCTATGTCGATTAGAAGTGGGAAGACCTTGTTGATCTCTTTTAACTCATGATCTGTCATGCCTAGTGCCGGAGACTCGTCATTCCAACCGTAAATGTTTTCGATGATAATCTTCTCAACATTAACAAGCTTACTCTGGAAGGCTCTTAGATTCTCAATCCCTCGTTCAGCGCTTATTCTATCGGTTACCTTGAACTCTCTTGGCGTAGATATTTCTCCTAGCAATCCTGCATGGATGCTGTAGAGTTGGTAGTTTATTCCTAGAGCCTCAGCCCTCCTCATCATTTCGGTGGCCATCTCCGCTGCTTCCATAGGCCGACGGCAGGGGTTTAGCATGAAGTTCAGTTCCGACTTCTTCAAGAATGGTAGACAGTGGATTGTTTGGAAGGCTGACTTGCCAAGCTGATCGATTATCCGCTTTGCGTTCTCGATGCTTGAGATGCCCAACTCAAAGAGATCTACTTGGTGTTCATCGCTGAGCCTCTTCAGATCACGAAGGGCGTGGCCGGTCGTTGATATTCCCAACTTCAATGATTCGGTCGCCACTGTTCAAACGGGTAGGCATGGAGGCTATTTCGTCAAAATTCGTTTATAGCTTTCCTTAAGAGCTTGCCAGTAGGTTTCTGGGCTTCCTATATCGATTTTCAATTCGCTCCTTTTCAGTTGGACTGCGTAGACTTTTCCTTGGTGTTTTACCAAGGATTGGATTGCGTCTGTCAATTGGATCTCCCCAGCTTTTCCAGGTTTCGTTTTTGCCAGTTCTTCGAAGATTCTCGAGGTGAACGCATAGATTGGTACTACTGCGAGCTTCGATGGAGGCCTTTCGGGTTTCTCTTCTATGCCCCTGACTTTGTAGAGTCCGGTTTCTATCGCCTTGCCCTTGATTACTCCATATTCTCTCGGGTCCTCCACTTCTTCGACAAGGAATGTAGCTTCCGACTGAAGTCTAGTATGCGCTTCGATCAGTCGTTTAAGGTGAAGCCCGCCGTCTGAAACGACGTAGGTATCTCCCGCGTGGGTAAGAAATTGGTCTTCGCCTATGAATGATCGGCCTCGAAGAACAGCATCACCGAATCCTTTCGGTTCAGGCTGGTTCAACCAGACTATAGTGGAATCGTCCAGCCTCCTGTAGAATTGCTCCAGACCTCGGACCGATGAAAACTTGTTTCTATTTCTTAGAGTACTTGTGAAGCCGTAGTCTTGGGTGAAATGGTCCTCGATGGCTCTCTTCCCTCTTCCTATTATGAAGCAGAATCGGCGTATACCTAGGTCGTAGAGTTGCTCGAAGATAAGCTGTAATAGCGGTTTGAGTTGGCTTTGATTGTCTGAGCCTAGCGTGAAGATCGGTAGCATCTCTTTCGGTTGTTCTTTGGTTGCGGGCAGTAGTCTAGTTCCGAGCCCAGCGGCTGGCACTATCGCTTTACTCAACATAGAACTTGATCATTCCGTTATGTTATCAGTGAGTTCGCAGCAGTAGCCTAATATCTCTTTTGAATCTAGAATTTTGTATTTTTCTCTAGACTTAGAAGACTTCTTACAATCGCTAAGTCTTGAACGCCTCTCTTAGAAGTTTGGAGCAGGCTTCATGCACTTCTCTTGCTTTCTTGAAGGCTTCCGGCGCGTAGTCTTTGAAGTATTCAACTCCGATTCCCTGCTCGAATCCGTAGCCTGCCAAGCCTCTCATCTCTGCAAGTTCCGCTACGGCTTTCACTATTTCTGGGACCTTGCTTCTAAACCACTCTGGCATATCTAATCGTTTGGCCAAGTCTTCGAAGACTATGCTCACGTCATGTTCTTTCGGGAAGTCTATTCCCAACGCGATTAGAACTGCTTTCGCCGATTGTTCGACAGCCATCTGCGAGGAGTAGACCGCATCGTCCCAGCGTTCATCTTCAAGCGCTCTAGAGGCACCTTGAAGCCATCTACCCGCTCTTCCTATTCCTGCCTCAGCTAGTCCTACGTTGCTCAAAGGGTAAAGACCTCGCCGAACTTAACGTCCTTCAACATCCAGTAGTGCCCTTTCCTAGGTGTGACAACTCTTCTGGCGCCCTGTTGTTCCAGCTGTATTCTAAGGTTATTCAAGACTCTTTGAAGGAAATCTTGTTTGTCATATAGGATTATGGCATCTACTGAGGCATCGATGTAAATCCTGTGGAATTTAGACGCCTCGGAGATGTCTAGAGGGTAGTGCTGAATATTCGGAGTGAACCCTTTCTCGATAGCGCTTTTGAATTCAGATGTTCTGCTCAAGGCCCTCCTTAGATTCTGCAGCTCCCCGATCCTCTTCCAGATGGGGGTGTTCGGCCAGCCTTCTGAAATGACTATTAGGTCTATGTCACTATTCTTATCCCAGTTCCCTCGGGCAATTGAGCCGAATAGCGCTACGCTAACCAGTCTGTCGTGATATTGATCGTACAGGATCTCACAGTATCTCTCGATTAGATCGGCGTAGACTCTGTGTGGAACCCTTTCAACATTTCTTGTGGAGAATTTGCTTCTACCCGAGATCTCATTCAGTCTTTCCAAGATGTCAACAGCTTCTTTCCCGGATCGCGTTAATCTGTATCCTTCTCCTGTTGATTCGATGAAGCCTCTTTCAGCTAGGTTCCGAAGTTTTGCTGTCAGAGTCTTCGGGTTTGTGACAACAGTTTCGAGATCCTTGAATCTAGCGGCTCCTCTTCTTCTAATAGTGAAGAGTAAGACGAGAGAATACTCATCGACAAGACTCATGGTAGGTCACGGTATGCTATAGCTTTCTATATCATAAACTTTCCCCAACTATATCAAAGCGATGCTCCTATACGGTTCCAAATTTGATCTTTTGAGTTGCCTTAAGGTTGTTACAGATAGTCTCGTCGAGGAGTGGTTTAGGGCTTAAAGGCTTAAATACCTTTATGTCCAATACCTACCTTATGAAAACGATCAGAATCTACTTACCTGAAGAGTTGGAGAAAAAGTTCAGAAAGATCTCTATGGAAACCTACGGGTACTCTCGAGGTGCATTAAGCAAGGCAGCGGTGGAGGCCCTTAGAAGCTGGATAAGAAGACAGGAGGTTGTCTCAGCTCAAGTCGAGATCCCAAGAGAACCGGTCAAGGCTGTGAGGGGGCTTTTACGCCATGTGGCTGAAGGCAGCGTGGAACTTCAGCATCAGGCTGCGGAGATGAGAGCAAGGAAAGCTAAAGGTGAGCAGTAGCTGTACTTCATCGATGCGAACATCTTCCTTGAGCTTCTCTTAGACCAAGAGCGAGCTGACGAGTGTGAAGAGCTCCTCGAAAGCATAAGAGGAGGCGCTGTAGAGGGAGCCACGACGGATTTCATAATCGATAACATACTCCTCGTCATGGAGAGAGAGGGGAAGAAACCTCGAGACCTATCGCTATTCCTTTCATCGATCTTGGGGTACAAATCCCTCTCACTCCACTTTCTATCGCTCTACGACCGGCTTGAGGCGACGAAGCATATGCAAAGCTTCAGCATAGACTTCGACGATTCGACGACATACCAAGCGATGAAGAATCTAGGAATAGATCAAGTAGTATCCTTCGACAAAGACTTCGATAGAATATCCGGTATCAAGAGGATCGAACCGAGAGACCTGTTAAGAAAGACCTAGCGGTAATTATTGTTTACTTGGATAATCTTTCGCACAAATATTGCGCGACGGAACGGTCGTCCGATACCTCCCACCAATAAGCTCATGTCTATCTTGATCGGGGCTTTGTTCTTACTTTCTCCTATCCCAACCTCAAATCGATTGGTAACGTATTTGGTTCTCTTTCGACAGCTTTATTTTCGTTACGGTTCTTACAATAGAGGCTAGGTTGAGGGTTGAGGTGGGAAAGCGTATGTTTGATGTTTGGTTCTGGTTGCCTATAGTATTGATAATTGTTATTGGAACGGTTGGGGGTCTTTTGTTCAAGTATGGGACGAATGCTTTCGGTTCGATATCGCTTGAGCGTATGTTTGAGATTCAACTATCATCGAGGACCTTACTCTACTTTGGGATCATGTTTGCAGGTGCACTGTTGATCGTTTTCAGCGGCTACAGTCTTAGAGGTGAGTTCTTTGCGATGAGGTTCCTCTTCTCGCCTTTGATCTTCTGTGCTCTAGTAGCTTTGTTCATCTCTCGCTTGTTGATCGGTGTTCCTTTGTCGGTGACTGGGCTTGGGAGGTTGACGATGATAGTTACGACCCTGAGCGCTGTCGCGACTGTGGTCGCTAGCGCTTTAGTGTTCAAGGAGAGCTTCCCACCTCGAGTTGCCTTGGGCGTCGTCCTCGGCATAGCCGCGATCGCCTTGATAGGCGAAGCATAAAAATGGACTTGGTCGTCGCTCTTCGCCATTCGATCAGTGCCAATGAAATGTCTTCACCTGAGATGCTGCTAAACACGTAGAAGCTAGAAGCGAATATAAGGCTCCATTTTGAGCCGACGGTTAACTGTACCAGATGACGTGTCGCCAATACTGATTTTTTTAAAAAAAGGTTCTCTTGCCTTTGTCCGATCATTTCTTATTTGTTTCGTACACAGGTTCATAAGCTTACGAACGTGTTTTCTCCTATGATGAGCTTGCACCCTCTGGGCAAATTCACTTCATTCGAGACGATTCTCGATCCTTTTCCGATTAAGCTGTCTACGATTCTCTTTCCACATTCGATAACGGTGTCGCTAAGGATTATGGAGTTTTCTATCTCGCCGCCTTTAATCGCCACGTTATCACCAATAGAAGTGTAGGGACCGACGTACGTTTCAGGGCCGATCTGACAATTCCTACCGATTATAAGCGGGCCCCTTAATGTACACTTTGTCTTGATAACGGTTCCATCTTCAATAGCTACTCTCCCGGTAGTCGTTACATCACCTTCAAGTCTGCCTTTGTTGAAGGGATTCAAATCCGATAGCACAAGCTGATTCGCCTCGAGGATATCCTCAGGTCTCCCAGTATCCTTCCACCAACCTGAGACCAGATGCGAACGAACCGTTAAGCCTCTATCGATGAGTCTCTGGATGGCTTCAGTTATCTCAAACTCCCCTCTCCAAGAAGGTTTCAAACCGTCAATCGCATCGAATATCGATCTACGGAACATGTAGACGCCTACAAGCGCTAGTTCGCTAGGGGGGACCTTGGGCTTCTCAACCAATCTAACGATCTTTCCGTCTCTAACCTCAGCAACGCCGAAAGCACTTGGATTCGAGACTCTGCAGAGAGCGATCTGGCCTTCAGGTTTAGAGCTCTCAAAGTGCTCAACCAAGTCTACGATTCCTTCTTTAAGCAGATTGTCTCCGAGATAAACAACAAACGGTTCCTCGCCGACGAAATCTCTCGTCAATCCAACCGCATGTGCTATTCCTTTAGGCTCGCCTTGATGAATGTATTTGAGCTTCACTCCAAAGTTGGCGCCGTCTCCGTAATACTCAACAACCTTCTCAGGGGCGACATCGCCTAGAACGATCGCGATATCCTTGATCCCAGCTTCCAGCATGTCCTCAAGCGCATACTGAGACATAGGCTTATTAGCGATGGGGATCAACTGCTTCGGCCCTGTATGCGTTAGAGGCCTAAGCCTGGTGCCCCTGCCACCGTGGAGGATTACACCTTTCATAAGCATCGCATGTAGAGGTATCGCCCTTGAACTTTAAAAGCCTAATTTCATGGACCCTGCTTTTTGCTAACTCGCATCTTTTTCAATGCTTCATCCAAGCTCAGAGGTTCTATCCCTACCTCTTTCCTGATCTTCTCAAGGGATAGCGACGAATCTCTAGGCCTCTTAGCGACCCAAGCCTTAAGGTTCGACATTTTCACTGGTTCCAAGAAAGATGTATTTAAGTCGAATATCTCAGCGATCTTCAACGCGAGGTTGTATCGGCTTACCCTCTGGCCTCCCGCCGTATGATAAACTTCACTTGCGTTGCTCCTCGCTAACCTGCGAATCATTTCAGCGAGATCGTCAGCAAGCGTTGGAGAGTTGTAGTGATCCTCGGCTACGGATATTCTTCTCCGGCTCCTAAGGGAATCGATGACCCACGTAGCGAAGTTCAGCTTCTTGTGGTGCCATCCATAAAGAACGCTCGTCCTAGTAATAATGAAATCCTCGCAAAATTGTTTAACGAAATCCTCACCCTTCAGCTTCGTCACCCCATAGTAATTGATTGGGTTTGCTTCATCCTCTTCGCTGTAGAGACCCTTTTCGCCATCGAAAACGTAGTCCGTGGATATGTAGACTAGCTTAGCACCGATCTTGGAGCATGCTTCAGCAATATTTCTCGTACCTGCCGCGTTGACGTTCCAAGCCCATTCCTTATTTGTTTCACATTTGTCGACGTTCGTCTCGGCGGCTGTGTGTATTACGGTATCCGGATGAAGTTGGCTGAGAACGTTGAAAACCTCATCTCTATCAGAGATATTCATTCGAATCGAATTGGGATGGAGAGCTTCTGTATGATGAGTCGGGATGACCTCATATAGTTTGGACAGAACGTTTACCAGCTTGCCTCCTAGTAGGCCGCTGGCACCGGTTATGAGAACCTTCTCCAATAGAACCTCTCTCAAGACTGAAATATAGTCAAATCATATTAAACTGTGGGCCAATTCCTTTAGGTGAGAATGATGCGAAGCTCTTGAGGTCTATGGCTGGTATGAGAAATATTCTTGTGCATGCTCATGCAACTATCAGAAGGGACTTGATAACTGATTCGTTGAGAAGTCTCAGGGACGATGCTTTTAGGATTGCGAGAGGTCTGAAGGGCGGCTTGAAAGGAAAGGTTGTTGATCCGCGATCCGCGGCTGACTTGGTGGCCAGCTTAAGTGGGGTCTTTAAAGGCAGGGTTAAGGCAGCGTTATTGTTCGGTGGAAGGGCTAGAGGATACTCTATGAAGGGGGATTATGATATTGCTGTACACTTTGGAAGGCCCTTCGACCTCTATGAGTTAGGGGAACTGGCGGTGGACATAGCTGAAGTCCTTGAAGTGCCGGAGGACCAAGTTGACGTGATCAGTTTGGATTCGGCGACGCCTGAGATGGTGCTGGAGGCGCTGGATGGTAAGCCCATATATGTGGAGGATGACTATATCTTGTTCGAACTCAGGCTTAAGGCATTCATGGAATGGCTAGACCTACGAAGTGGAACCCAAGCCAGCTCAATTGTCAAAGCCGAGTAAATGAAGGAAATCTTCCGATATTCTGATTTGATATAGGTTAAAGTATGATCGATATCTTCCGGTTATGGATCGAGAAGCAGTGGCTAAACCTGGAAAGGAGGTAATTAAGCGTTTAACAGATGAGATCGCGTCTTTGAGAAAGGAGATTGTCTAGAGCAATCTTCCAGACACGATTCTTCATACATTTCTTCTCGTCAACAGACCCCAATATACACCGGCTACTTCTAGAACTAATGCAGAAATACGATAGAAGGTTTGTCTCGGCGATAACATTCTTCGAAATATACAAGATCTCTCTCGAAAGAGAAGGCAAGGAGACTGCGGAAACAACAATCTCTAAAATCAAGCGTGAGTTCAATCCAATCCCGGTTGATGATCTCATCGCGATTCACGGGGCTCGACTGAAACACGCGGCCAAAGTCCAAAGGGGCGAAGACATACCCATGGCGGATAGTCTGATCGCAGCCACAAGCATAGTCAACAAGGCCGTATGTATAGCAGATTCCCCACACTTCGATAAAATTCCTCAACTCAAGCGAAAATGGATCCGGTGAGGCAGGGCGATTACAGATTGCAGAAACCTGTCAACGTTCGAGTTGATAATTCAATAACAACGGACGGCGCCCACATCGAATTCGGCAAAGGAATCGTCGACAGCCTGATAGGAACGAAGCGAAGGTCGTCAGCTCTACCGCTCGCCGGAATCGACTATACACCAACTCACCTGCACGCGATCAACCCGATAATGAGACTCATCCTGAAATGAATCATCTTTCTCATAGTCTACATAGTCCCCTTGAAGCTCTTCAACGTAGTCGAGAGAGCAGACCTCGACGTCTTTAAGGAGAGCACTTCCGCATCAATTAGAGAGGATTCTGAATATTATTGAGGCCTTCACCGCTCATAGGAAGACCTTATAGTGTTGCAACTGAACGTTGGCGATGTTAGCGTTCGTTAACCCAGATAGGTGTTTTATAGAGGCTGGGCTAAGGCGTCTGTCTTTTGGATAATGCTTATATCTTGTCATACGACTTATGTTGACCGTGATACAAATGTCGAAGACGGTATCCCTCAGACTGCACAAGAGAAGCCTTTCAGAACTGGATGAGTTAGCCAAGCTTGAAGATAAGGATCGCTCAGCGTTGGTAAGGGAGATACTTGAGGTTGGAGTTAGAGAAAGGAAGATCGAGCATTCCTTGAGGTTGTATCAAGCTGGAAAGGTTTCTATGTGGAAAGCGGCTAGATTAGCTGGGCTATCACTCTGGGAAATGATAGAAGCATTATCCTCCAAGAAGATCCAGATTCAATATTCTGAACATGATCTAGAGAAGGATCTGAAGGCGCTGGAAGAAGCTTAACATGCGCGTGGTTGCCAATGCTGGACCCATAATCTGGCTAGCTAAGGTTGGGAGACTAGACCTGCTAGAGAAGCTCTACAAAGAAGTACTCATTCCTAAAGAGGTTTATGTCGAAAGCGTCCAGAAGGGGTTAGAGCATGGTTTCAGAGATGCCTTGATAATCAAAGAAGCTAGCGATAAAGGCTGGATCAAGATCGTCGAATTGAATGAGGCTCAATCAACCATTAGAGATAGGATAACGCATCAACTGAAAGAACTCGATGTCGGAGAAGTTGAAGCCATAGTCTACGCTAAGGATACAGGAGCCGATCTAATCCTCCTAGATGATTCCACCGCCAGGTCCTTCGCTGAATCTTGGGGGCTTAAAACCAAAGGAACACTGTACATCCTTCTAAAAGCTCTCAAGATGGATCTCCTAAAGGTCAACGAGACAAGAGAACTCATCTACGAGCTTGTCGAAAGGGGCTTCAGAATAGACCCAAGGCTCCTCGCGAAATTGATCAAGCGATTACAGAAGTAGGCTCTTCAATAAGATGTCTCAGATCAAGCGAAGATGTATCCATTGAGACGGGTCACTCTTGGGTGGCATATTGAATATGCTCGCCGCGAGGTCTAGCCGACTTGTGCACCATATTTCACGCAAAAGAATGAACCTAGATTCATCTTTTCAAACCCTTCTGACCCGTCGATCTAGTGTCCATGATCCTCAGTTCTCGGCCTTCCAGTTTAGGAAAAAGCTATATCGTTGTTTAGCGACACAATTATTCAGCGATGGATATTGACAAGATATGCAACAATCTCAGTACCCGCCGACATCAAAAAGGTTCTGGAGGAGGCTAAGGGTAGGCGTGAATGGGGAGAGTTCCTCCTCGACCTGTATGCTGAAGGTGAGAGGTTGAGGAGTAAGAGAGCCTTCGAGGAGTTGGCCAGTGCGTTCACAGAGGAAGATTTGAAAGCGATACTCGAGTCCAGAAGAGAGTTTAGGGAGAGATTTGCGCTTAGATGAACCTTCTTGACACAGACGCAGTCGTAGAGCTGCTGCATCAGAAGAAGTATGAGGTCGGAGCCATTTCAATCATAACCTTGATC
>Ga0315307_1000631_pt1 | contig 15196 bp, 17 predicted proteins | sample TDP2_MG_FD_203079 | JGI IMG/M metagenome (GOLD analysis project Ga0315307, IMG submission 203079) | Freshwater sediment microbial communities from Lake Towuti, South Sulawesi, Indonesia - TDP2 | ecosystem: Environmental > Aquatic > Freshwater > Lake > Sediment | place: Indonesia: South Sulawesi... | reverse complement strand
GATGTGGGAGGCACAGCGATCGGAAGAGTCTTCGTCAGCGTGACCAGAAATCCGCAGCTGAAATGGTGCGAGAAATACTTGGAGACATGGTAGGGAATCGTTTGACACTAAGTGTGAACAAGAAAGCGTTGCAGCTAGTCGACAAGGCGATAGAGAGGAAAGAGGAGCTTCGTATCGAGGTTAGCACCGGCCCCCTCGGATGCACCGTTATTGATGCTGGGATCAGAGCGTCAGGAGGATACGCGGCTGGCATATTGGCTACTGAAATATGCCTTGGGGGCTACGGTTCCGCCGTTACAGCCTCGATGGACTACGGGGGCTTGGTTTTGCCGAGCATCTTTGTTCAGACAGATTTCCCAGCAATTGCGACCTTGGGATCGCAGTTCGCAGGCTGGAGCATAAAGACGGGAGACTATTTCGCCATGGGATCAGGTCCGGCAAGAGCATTGTCGAAGAAGCCAAAGGAGATCTATGAGCAGATACAGTACGAGGACCACTGCGACTCCGCCGTGATCATGCTAGAAGCCGATTCGCCACCTACAGAGGAAGCTGTAAGAACAATAGCAGCTGAGTGTGAGATTTCGCCAAAGAACCTCTACGCAATCGTGGCGCCGACATCGTCTATTGTCGGGTCGATCCAGATAGGCGGAAGGATTGTTGAAACAGGAATCCACAAGCTCTCTCAGGTCGGGTTGGACCCGAAGCTGGTCAGTTACGGATGCGGATACGCTCCTATCCCACCGATACATCCGAAGGCCGCTAGAGCTATGGGAAGGACAAATGACGCACTATACTATGGTGGAGTAACATTCTACGCGGTCGCGTCCGAGAGTGACGATCAACTCAAGAGCATTGTATCAAGAAGCCCATCATGCACAGCAAACGTCTACGGCAAACCGTTCTACGAGATCTTCAAAGAAGCCGAATTCGACTTCTACAGGATAGACCCGAACCTCTTCGCGCCGGCCGTAGTCTTAGTGAACAACACCAAGACCGGAGTAACCTTCAAGGCCGGAAAGATCAATGTCGAAGTCCTAAGGCAAACGATGGGTGTTGTCGATACATAGACCCCAAGTGGCGAGAATGCAGCCAAGACCACACTTGCCATAGAACCTGTCGCATGCGTAGTACTGATCCTCCTCGTAGAAGTGTCATAATGGCCTTGCATCAGCCCATGAAGCGAGCCGATAACCTCTTGGCTCAACTGAAGGTAGCAATCGTGCAGGGGCGAAGTCCGAGGGCTCTCGCTATTGTCAAGCAGGCGATCGCACATAGCATATCGGCAGATTCAATGATCAAGACTATTCATGAGAGCATGACGGAAGTCGACGAACTCTATCGCTCTCACGAGTACTTCATATCTGAGGTTGCATCCTCAGCCGCGGTCGCTCAAGAGGTGCTAGAGGCAATTGAACGCACTCTTGAGACTAAGACCGGAAGACCAATCGGAATCATAGTCATAGGTTCCGCCAGAGGAAACATCCAGACTCTGGGAAAGAACATAGTAGCAGCAATGCTCAGGGCCTCGGGCTTCACTGTTGTAGACTTAGGGGCTGACGTGCCAGCCACCAAGTTCGTGGAAGAGGCTGAGAGAGCTGGAGCGGACATCATCGCAGTTTCCTTGACGATCGAAGAAACGCTTCCATCGCTTCAAGATCTGAAACAAGAAATCAACCGGAAAGGCCTCGACGGAAAAGTGAAAGTCATGATCGGAGGCAAAGCCGTCTCTGAGGAAGTGAAAGACCGCTTCCAGATTGACGCATATGCACGCGACGGAGCAGAATCGGTCATAAAGGCAAAGGACCTTGTTGCTGCAAAGCATCAAAAAGGTCGATCTTAGCCATGCAACATTTCCGTTTCAGTCGGTTCCCAGTTACACAGGCTAGGCTCACAGTGACCCTTCAGAATATCTTGTAGATCGGATGGTCCTTTGCGAGGGGTTTGATCCCGTGCTTTCTAGCCTGATAGGCGATCATAGCGTCAGCCATGGCACAAGCTGGGAAGACATACTTGGCTGCCTTTAGGGGACCGTAGATCAGGAAGTTTGCTCCCATTAGCTGAAGTGCAACATTGGCGGAGGCGTCACAGCTGTCGAAGCTTCTCTTCCAGGTGGAATCCATCTTGGAACGTTTCCACTCGTACGTGGCGTTGGCTGGTGAGCATCCCGCTGGGTATCCGAAGTTCTCATGTACAAGACGTATCGCTTCTCCGGCAAGAACTATGCTCGGAACGTCAAGCACAACAGTGTCGATAAGAGGCTTTACTACACCTGCCCTTTCAACAAGTCTCAAGAGCCCCTGCTTGTCTCCCTTTCCCGTGAGAGCCCTTACGCGCCCCTCCGGCGTGAAGTCGGATTTGTCGTAAGCCATGACAATAGCTGATTCGATTTTATGATCTTTCAAGGCGGCAAGCTCCTCGTCGGAAGTGTCCGGCGAGATGGCATCGTATATGAGTCTGGAGCACATCCCCAGTCGCTCAGCTTCTTCTAGACCTTCAAGCCGCGTCTGGGTGTCCGAGCCGTCTAGCAGGATGGGACAGTCAGCCACATCAGCTATGAACCGCAAATAGTTCTTCATCGCCTCGGGATAGTATCCCATGATGTCCAGCACGAGTGGATTTCCTGTCCTCTCTGAAAGGGACTTAGCTTCGCGAACGATCTCAGCGGTTCGCACTCTGTCGAATTCGCCTCGTTGATGGTTTCTGACCTCGATCTGCCGACTATAGAATAGGCTGCCGATGAGAACGGTCGGTAGCTCGCCAAGACTGCCTCCTATCTTCATTCCAGATATTTCGAATACTTTCACAGGAATTCTATGCCAAGCCATCTCAGGTCGCCTAGAAGTAAGTCATGTGCATAAGGCGATAAGTAGGATGTTGTTTGTTCTCGCCTTGTCCGATCTTGCTTAACAATCCTCCTTCTGGCATTCTAGCATATATGTGATGCTTCCCTATTCAAGACTTGGCTCGCCATGCATGGAGGCGTCAACAAGAGGAATCCACACCTCTACGCCGCAACCTTCCAAACCCTTTGCGACATGAGAACCCAGTCAGACCCGGAGAAATTCCGGAACACCGTCAAAATATGTCTCAGCAACAACATTCAACAATAAGAACGAACGGTTTTTTGTAGGGAATTGACCCCTATCCCTTTTAGATCAGACGCAAAGTCCATCATAATTTCGTCAAGAAACCGCTTATCCTCAAAAGAAGTCTTCTCTATTCGCAGCCGTTCGGGTTCCATTCCAATGGCTTTAAGCCACTTCTTCGTTTCCTCCATCCTTTTCTCAGCAAGTGAGGCGCCAAAAGCGTAGTGACAATCTGAGTTGGGGCAGCTTATGATCAGAACGCCGTCTGCTCCCATCCGGAAAGCTTGAAGAATGTGTAACGGGTCTACCCTTCCCGAGCATTTCACCTGGACTAAGTTGGATTTTCGGTGTTCTTTGAGCTGGTCAGTGTTTCCATTGAAAGCCCAACTACAGACAAAGACCAATAAACGCGGTTCGTTGCTCCTCCATGTTTCTTGAGCTTCTCTTATTGAGGTAAGGATTCTCTCGTTCGTAAGGTTGCTCATGGAGATCGCCATCGCTGGGCATTCAACTGCGCATGTTCCGCAGCCCTTGCAGAGTGCAGAATCCACTTTTGCGACGGATTTTTCGACTCTTATGGCTTCATACTGACAGACTCTTTCACAGTTGGCACACGCAATGCATTCGTCTTCATCTATTAGCACGTCGTCCGGTTCGCATAGGTCTTCCATTTCAAGACATTGGGCACATGGTCCACAGAACAAGCAGCGTTGAGCTTCTTTTATGCCGGTGCCCGCATCGAATCCCAGCTCAACCTCTTGGAAGCTCCGAAAGCGTTGGGGCGGAGTAAGACAGGGCGCGGCCTGTCTAGGCTTCTTCTCCAATAGTTTTTCGCTTGTAACCCATGTCGTTTCGTAGATCTTTTCTTCTCTTCCCGCTTTCAAGTCGAACCCTTTGAGGTAGCGGTCTACTGAAAATGCAGCTTTCTTGCCGGCTGCTAAGGCCTCTATCACTGATGCTGGTCCTGTGACTGCGTCTCCTCCTGCGAATACTCCGGGCACCGGTGTTTCAAGCGTGACAGGGTCAACTATGATTGTGTTTCCTTGTGTGGCTTTAACGTTCTTAGGCAAGAAGGAGATGTCTGACGTTTCCCCTATTGCCAGTATCACCGTGTCAACCGGAACTGTGAACTCTGAACCTTCTATGGGTATCGGACGTCTTCTGCCTGTTTCGTCAGACGGTCCTAAACTCATTCGAATGCATTCTATTGAGCGGACTTTCCCATTCTTGCCGACGAACCTTCTTGGAGAAGCTAAGAAAACAAAGGTCACACCTTCCAGTTTTGCCTCTTCAACTTCCCGGTGATGCGCAGGCATTTCCTCCTCTGACCGTCTGTATATCACGGTCACTTCGCTAGGGCCTAGGCGCTTAGCGGTTCTAGCCGCGTCAATGGCAACGTTTCCTCCGCCTATCACTGCCACCTTACCGTTGAGGTCAATGTGTTCTCCAGAGTTCACAGTCCTCAGAAATTCAAGCGAGTGGAATATGCCCTCTAGGTTTTCGCCTTCGACATTTAGGCTTAAGCACTTCTGAGCGCCGATGGCTATGAAAACTGCTTTGTAACCTTCGTCCAACAAGCTGTCTATTGTTATGTGTTTACCCAGTGTTACGTTTGTTCTTATCTCTAAACCTAACTCAGTAAGGTGTTGAATTTCGATGTCGAGTATTTCCTTGGGAAGACGATACGCTGGTATGCATTCTCTTAGCATACCGCCGGGTTTGGAGGCTTTTTCGAAGACTGTGACTAGATATCCCATTTTGACAAGTTCGTAGGCTGCAGCAAGCCCGGCGGGACCTGAGCCGATTATGGCTATCTTTTCATCGTACTTTCTTGGTACTGGTTTTGGTTTCTCTTTTTTTCCTGTTTTGAGCTCGTAATCTGCAGCAAGTCGTTTTAAGGCTCGAACACTCAGGGGTTCGTCTGTGTCTTTTCTTGTACATGCTTCTTCGCATGGACTGAAGCACACTCTTCCACAGACTGCCGGGAGAGGAATATACTTTCTTATGACTTCTAGGGCTTCTTTGAATTTTCCTTTGCTTATGAGGGCAATGTATGCCTGAATGTTTATTTCGGCGGGACAAGCCTTGCGGCAGGGAGGATACAATTGGTCGGCAATTTTGTCAATGTGCATGCCGTTGACCTCAGATGTTCCTTCAACAGTGATTGTGAAGAAATTTAAGGGATACGATCTTTCGACCAAACGGGTTTCAAATCCAAGTTGGCCAGATCTAGGGATGCCTGCGACTCAACATGCGGGAAGTTGACTTCGAGTCTTGAACCAATGATTTGCACTTCGGAAATCGTTTGAGCGCCACCGCACGTGCACGGGAACACTGACGCAGGGATTTCACGCATACAGGCGCCTACACCCTGTCCCGTAACATCAGAGTCTTCGAACATCCATCTGTGGAAATATATATTTGACGTAACAAGACGTACGGTACATCGCAATGTGTGGTGGGCCTTTGATAGTGACTGAGCAGAAGCCTCTAGAAGAGATCACTGGCGCGGTCGGTGATTTCGACAATATCTTGATCGTCGGATGTGACGGATGCGCTGGGGTATACCAAGTCGGGGGTGAAAAGCAGGCAGAGATCCTAGGGCTGCTTCTCGGCATGGAAAGAGAACTCAAGCATAGAAAGAATGTCAAAACAAAGGCGATAAGCGTTCTCCGTCAGTGCGACAGGCGGATAGTTGCGACATCTCTTCGTCCACTTGTTGATGAATGCGGAGCTATCATTACGTTGGCGTGCGGTGCTGGCGCCCAAGCAATGGCTGAGGTTTTCAATAGGAAGCTCGTCGTTCCCGGGGTCAACACGAAATTCATCGGAGCGCAGGATCGCGAAACGGGTCGATTCTATGAACTCTGTAGCGCCTGTGGAAACTGCCTGATTCTCGAGACAGGGGGCATTTGCCCACTCACCCGGTGCGCGAAGGCTCTCCTGAATGGGCCATGCGGCGGACAGGCGAAGGGGAAGTGTGAGGTAGGCGGATGGAAAAAGGACTGCGCTTGGGTTCTGATCTACAATAGGCTGAAGGAAAGAGGCCGTCTTGACCTCTTCACGAAGTTTCGGCTGCCGAAGGATTTCAGAGAGTTCGGTCATCCACGCGAACTCGAAAGATAGATAGATAGGTGTGATGAATGGCGAATGAAGCATATAGTGAACTCATGAAGTCTCTAGGAGAGAACAGGTTCACTTTCACTGGAGAGCTTGAACCTGTCAAGACGACGAACCTTCACGAAACACTCGAGGGGGCAAAAGCTCTGAAAGGGCACGTCGTGGCAGCTAATGTCACCGACAACCCAACCGCATTTGCATATATGAATGCGCTCGTTCCCTGCTACATAATTCAAAAGGACATCGGTCTGGAGGCAGTGTATCAGGTCACGGTGCGAGACCGGAACAGGCTAGCTCTGGTCTCTGACCTGCTGGCAGCCTCAGCTCTAGGCATCAAGAACGTTCTCGCATTGACAGGGGATCACATAGTCGTGGGAGACAATCCCCAAGCGAAACCTGTCTATGACCTCGACTCAGCCACCTTCGTGTACCTTCTGAGAAAGATGATGGATGAGGGGATAGATCTGAACAACAACAAGATCGATCAGCCCCCAAAGTTTTGTATTGGCATGGCGGCAAACCCGAACGCGGATCCTCTGGAGCCAGAGATCCTAAAGATAGAGAGGAAAGTCAAGCTCGGAGCCCACTTTGTCCAGACACAAGCTGTCTACGACGTAGAATTGGCGAAGAAGTTCATGGATGCCGTGTCATACCTGAAGGTTCCAGTGCTCATGGGAGTCGCCCCGTTCAAGTCAATTGCAATGATGGAGTGGATGGTAAAATTCGTGCCGGGCATACTAGTCCCACAGGAGATCCAAGACAGGCTGAAGAAGGCTAAAGAGCGAGGAGGAAAGGAAGCGGTATACGAAGAGAACATCGGGATCTTCGGCGAGCTCATCAAGGGAATCAAGAAGACTACTAACGCCTCAGGCATCCACATAATGACCATTGGCTTCGAGTGGATAGTTCCAAAGATTATCGACCGATCTGGGACTCGATCAGGCTAACGGTTTTCGCAACACTGGGATACGGAAAAGTAGATGTGTTGCGGTAGTAGGAAGATGCCAGCTACAAACCAAGAACGAAGACCTCCAGTGATAGGCAATGGAGACGGAGCGCACAAAAAAAAGAGAGATAACGGCAGCGATATCTGACGACCTTGATAGGTACCTTGCTTTTCTTGAGAAGCGTCGGATAATCAAGAGCAAGGAGGACGCGGTAAACACCGCGCTGGAGTTCTACAAGATGTTCGCGGTACACGACTGGTTGCCTCCGCTGTATCGGATGGCGGGAAGTCGTGTCGTGATCTTGGATGTGGGCTCACTTCGTGACCTTTTCCATGCAATGTCGAGCCGTGAAATACATACCGCGGCTAGAATGGCCGCGCTGAAGAGGAAGACGCTGAATCCACTTCTTCAAGGAGTAGATCTCTCGAAACCTGAGAACTGGGACCTCATCTTGAAGGAGTTGGATATGATGGGCTGGGGGAGATTCTCAAGGGCAGGTCGCGAGATCAGGATCGAACATTCTGCTCTTCCTGTCCCCTTCCTGTTGGGCTACCTAGAGACAATGTTTGGAGCTAAGCTCAAGGAACACAGAACAAGGATTCCAGAGCTCATAGTACTATTAGCTGAGCCAGAGAGAAAGCCGCGAGCTTCCTTCTAGTCTACAGACCTGTCCAAGGGCATCGCTTGTAGGGGCCAATGACTATCGTGACGATAGTGCCCAAGATTCCCTCGAGCTTTAGTTCAGACTCGAGAAAGGCATTGAGGTCTTCCATCTTCTCAAATATCACTTCAACCATGATGTCGATGTCGCCACTGGTTCTGTAGAGAACTTGGACATCAGGATGCTTGGACAAGTGATCGACAATTTCCTTGAGCCTAGCTGGCTGAACCCTCAGCCCCACGAATGACTTGATCACTCTTCCAAGCTTATGGTAGTCTAGAACTACAGTGAAACGCTGGATGTACCCGTTCTTGATGAGCTTCTCAATTCTCTTTCGCACAGTGGCTTCGTTGGCTCCGATCCCTCTTGCTATCTTGACGACAGGCTTCCTTGCGTCTGTCTGAAGCTCCCTGATTATTTTCATGTCCAAGGTGTCAATAATCGACATATCTCAACCAGCCCTATCCGAAAACCATTAGGGCAGCCACCAGATTATTAACGGTTTCGTATCGAGTTCGAATGAGAAGTGAGACTTCTTATCGAGGAATGCGCTCGAAAGACCGGCCGATGCGACGAATTCCATTGCATCTGAGCGCTCTTTGTGCCGACCAGTACTGTCTGCTGGATTCCGACTGCCCGAATTCGTATCCGAAATGCTTATTTCCGTATGGCGCACTACAGGTATCTGCTGGTTGTGCATAATGGGAGTAGAAGAAGCGGTTAGAAATATTCCGGCATCCCTGTGGAAGACGGCTTCAGAACGAATGATTGACATGATTCTCAACTCTTCAAACGCTGACAACATGCCGAGCGACCTTGCCAAGACCATCCTATACTACTGGCAGAGGGATCAGCTGGCTACAGAGGTTGGGCTCCAAAGGCTTCTTGAAGCTGCAATGCGACTTGAACCTGAGAAAGCGATTACTCTCATGGAAGAGCTTGGCCTCCAAGAAGCTGTAGTGACGCTCAGATCACTAACAAAAGCCTAGCTCTCCTCCTTCTTCTTCCGCAAACTCCAAAGATACGTAGGTCACAATATGACTTAGTTAGGGGTGCATAGGCCCATGGATTTTGGCATCGAGTTTGTTCCAAGGGATCTGTACTGGAAGACAACGTACCATGCGATTCAGGCCGAGAAATGTGGATTCGACTACCTTTGGATCACCGATCACTTCAATAACAGAAATGTGTACGTCTCCCTTGGAATAGTGGCGACCTACACTGACAAGATCAAGTTCGGCCCGGGAGTCACGAATCCCTACTTGGCACATCCGATAGTAACCGCCCAAGCAGTGTGCTCGCTGAATGAGATTGCGCCAGGAAGAGTCGTATGTGGCATCGGAGTCGGAGACAAGACAACTCTAAACATGGTCAATGTCCCACAGTCTAGTCCACTTGCCACAATAAGAGAATCCGTTAAGATAATTCGGCAAATCTCGTCGGGAGAAGACGTCCAACACAAGGGCGAGATCTACAACGTTTCGGGAGCTAGGTTCAACTTCAGAGTCAGGAGCAAGATACCCATCTTCATTGGGGCGCAAGGCCCTAAGATGCTAAGTCTGGCAGCTGAGTTGGGAGACGGCGTGCTCATAAATGCCTCTCATCCAAGGGACGTAGGGGCAGCAAAGCAGTTCATTGATCAAGGAGCTAGAATCGCCGACAAGAATCCTTCAAGCGTCGAAGTTGCTGCGTATACATCGTTCTCGGTAGCTGAGGATCCGAAAAAAGCCACGAAGGCGGTTCTGCCAGTTGTTGCCTACATAGTCGCCGGTTGCCCCGAAGTGATTCTGCAGAGACACGGAATCTCCAAGGAAGCGTCCACCGAGATCCTAGACGCAATAAGCCACGAAAAATGGAAGGACGCTTTCTCAAAAGTCACGCCTGAAATGATAGAAGCATTTTCGATATGCGGCACCGCAGACGAATGCATTGAGAAGATCTCCAAACTACTTCAAATTGGCGTGACTCAGTTTGTCGCAGGCTCTCCCATAGGGCCGGACATGCGGAAGTCAATAGCCTTGATCGGTCAACATATATTACCTAAGTTTCGTGAAGGGGATGCCATGTGATATCCGCATACCTTCTGGCGAGAGTGAAACCTAACAAGGATAGAGAGGTGCTTGAGAATCTGAAGAAACTAGGCCCAGTCAAAGAGGCTGCCACACTATACGGAGAATATGATGTGATCGCCAGACTACAAGTAGAAACACTGGAAGATCTGGATGCTTTCATCTTTGACACTGTGCGGACGATAGCAGGGGTCGAGGCTACTACGACTCTAATAGCTACGGAGATACCCGGAACGACCACGGATAGGAAGGAGTAGCCTGAGAGACGTGTACCGAATGAAGGACATACCCGCTCGCATCCGAGGCATCATGACGAGTCCGGTGGTTACGGTGAACGCTGAAGCATCGGTCAAAGAGTCGGCGCAGCTGATGGCCAGAAAACGAATTGGATGCATAGTCGTAACCGAGAAGGATACTCCTGTAGGCATAGTCACCGAGAGGGACATACTGCAGAAAGTTGTTGCCCTGGGGCTCGACTCTTCCAAAACCCTAGTGAGGGAGGTGATGAGCCGTCCACTGTTGACGATTGGGCCCGACGAATCAATAGTCAAGGCCGCCAGAATCATGAAAAGAGAGAACGTGAGGAGACTCGTCGTTCTTGAGAACGAAAAACTCGCAGGTGTCGTGACCGAGAGAGATCTACTCAGAGCTGCAGCGTTCCACATGGCTATATCTTTCAGACCACTCCTTCAACGGTAAGAGGCCCAGGTCAAATGGTTACGGCATACTGCCTCGTAAGAGTCAAGAGCGATCAGATAGCTGAGGCCTACGGGAAAATAAGAGCCCTCACAGACGCAAAGGAAGTCGTCTCAGTCTATGGTGAATACGACTTGGTCGTAAAAGTTGAGGCAGAGGATTTCCGCGCCCTTGACAAGTTCGTCTACGACTCCTTGAGAGAGATCCCTGAGGTGGAATCAACCACAACGATGATCGTCTCCCGACTCACCTAGTTTGAGGCTAATCGTAAGCGACAGGTCTTAGCCGAGCTATAGCCAGCACGAAAACTCATCCGGACCATCTTTTCGGGAAATGCCCAAAGGAGTCAGAACGATATTCTAAATAGCTTGGAGTTCAAAGGCCGCCATCAAGCTTTGGCTCGGTTCGAGGGTCCGAAATGTGTGAGTTCAAGGTCTTCAATCAAAGACGGCTCGTGGCACAGGACATAGTGTACGCCAACATGTCGAATGGAGCACTGATCCTGAAGGATGTTCTGCATTCTCCGATCAGCGTTGGGGAAGCTCTCATTGCAGAGATCGATGTTGCCAATGAAACTATGAGGTTGAAGGAAGACCCGCTAATAGGAGACATGCTACGATTCCTAGAAGCGGTTGCTAGCTGTGAGAAATCGGGAAAATACGAGAGTAGTCTGGAGGAGAGTTGGCAAAAGGTCAAGTCTCGGGGCGACGAGAGGATCCGTGGACTTTGGAGAAGATATGACAGATCCAAGTAGGAGAAACCCTTCAAATGAAGATAGCAGTGGCGGGCAAAGGTGGAGTCGGAAAGACTACAATCGCAGGAACCCTGTGTAGACTTCTGGCACGGGATGGTTTTCAAGTTCTTGCCATAGACGCAGATCCCGCCAAGAACCTTGCTTACGCAATCGGACTTTCTCCAGAAGTCGCCGTGAAAATAGTCCCAATCTCGGAGAACGCTGACTTGATTCAACAAAGAACAGGAGTCAGACCGGATGAAGCTTCAGGCTCAGTCTTCAGCCTCACACCCAAGGTGGATGATATCGTAGAAAGGTTTGGCACCAAGGGACCCGATGGAGTCCGGCTGTTGGTCGTGGGAACAGTCAGATCGGGAGGATCAGGATGCATGTGTCCGGCAAACTCCCTTCTCCGTGCCCTCATGAGACATGCGATTCTTCGAAGCAATTTCACCGTCGTGATGGATATGGAGGCGGGGCTTGAGCATCTCGGAAGAGGGACTGTGAAAGGAGTCGATGTGCTCCTGAACATCATTGAGGCCAGTGCCCGGTCGGTTGACGTCTCGCTGAGAATCATGGAGCTGTCAAAGGACTTGGGGCTGAGTCGGGTTCTCTTTGTAGCAAACAAAGTTGCGTCTAGAGAAGAGGAGAGCTTCCTTATGTCAATGCTTGATTCACATGGAATACGTACCTCGCACTCGATTCCACTAGACAGGACACTAGCTGAGGCGGACAGGATGAGAGCAGCGCCTATTGACCACGCTCCGAGGTCACCGGCAATTCAGCATATCACACGACTAAAGAATTACCTTGAATCGATTGTTCCCCCGATGTCTCCGTAGTCACCATCCGGCCTTTCTGAGCACTTGCAGTGCGCTCTGTCGCAGTTCGAATCGATACCCGGTCTATCTACTCACTGGGAGGACCAACGTGTAGACTCACGAACGAGAAGAGAACGCATAATCCCGCAAGACTCAAGAACCCATCGCATCATCATAGCCGAGTTACAAAGTGAGATGCCCCGATGAGGAGTTCGTACATCGCACTTCTAATCCTTTTCGTGCTTGTGGGAGCTTCGCCTATGGGCTACACTGACACCAGCACCGTGACAACCTCCGTTACGACATATACGCAAACGACAAGTGTGTCATATACCACAACAACGACAACCTACAGTCTGACGATCTACACGGTTGAGACTACTTCAACAACCACATCTGTGACTGCCACCTATTCTTCAACCACTTGGGAAAGCATCACGCTACTTACTACCGCCACAGTCCAATCGACCTCATGGTTCACTGAAACATCATCTACGACCGTAACGCAGGTGCAGACATCCACACTTTTCTCACCGACTGTGACAGTCCCGACAACCAAGGTGACAAGTACAAGTACGACGATCTACTCGCCCACTACAACGCTAACCTCAACTACATCCACCGGAACCACGACCACAATCACGTCGACCTATACAACTACGACGACAATCGATTCTCCAACTGTGACCCTAAGCTCAACGACGAGAGTCGTGACAACAATCATACCTCCGGAAGCATTTCGTCGGTGTATCATAGCCTCAGCTGCACATGGATCAGAGTTCGCTGAACCGGTCCAATCTCTGAGAGAGTTCAGAGATCAACAAATTGGGTCCAGCTTTGCCGGGGCACAATTCTTGACGACCTTCGAAAGATTTTACTACTCATTCAGTCCGACTCTTGCGCCGGTCATCGCCTCATCGCAACCGTTTGCAGCCATTGTACGTCTGATCATGTATCCTTTGTTGAGCATTCTCCAAGCGTCATCAGCTATTTTCAATGTGTTTGACTTTGCTCCGGAAGTAGGAACAGTCGTTGCAGGAGTATTCAACAGCGCCTTACTTGGAGTCGTCTACCTTACCCCATTCGCCTACGGCACCCAATGCTTGCTTAAGAAGAAGAGCAATACTAACAGGTCTGTGATCCTTTCTCTGGCCCGACTGAACAAGAGCAAACGCAATCAACCTTTGGATGGTATGTCACAATGAAGAAGTTGCTGACTGTAGTTGTGCTGGTAAGTGTTGTTGTTTGGCTGGAAGCTTATGGCTCGTCTTATTTCGAGAGTAGTCGCGTCAACATGATTGCCTACGGCAATTCTCTCACTACAACGGTCACTGAAACATCCACATTTACCAGCATCTACAGTTACACTGTCACCTCTACGTCAACTGGTCATACGACGACAACTTCGATCACGACGGCAACACAGACCATTGTGACTGTATCCACGCTTCGAACAACCACATCAACAACGGCCACCTCAACATTCTGGCGCACTGAGACGAGCACTTCGATAGTCACGAGAACAAGTACAAGCATGATTCCTTCAACATCATCGACCACTTTCACGCTCACTAACACTTCGACCTCGCTCTATCCGACAGTCACCTTCACGGCAATGAACACCTCTTACCAAACCTCTACAGTCTTCTCACCCACTGTGACAGTGGTTTCCACTCAGACATCAGCGATTCCGGTAGGGTCCACAATGACATTGGTACGCGCCACTACTACGATTATGACGGTCACTGAAGCAGTTGTACGACCTTGCTTGATCGCGTCTGCCGCATATGGTTCTGAGCTAGCTCCTCAGATTCAGACCCTGAGGGAGTTTAGAGACCGTACTGTAGTGGTCACCTTCGCGGGCAGGCAGTTCATGCGCGTCTTCAATGCGTTCTACTACTCCCTTAGCCCCGCCGTGGCTGGTGCAACGGTGGCAAGCCCGATGTTGGCCTTTTTGGTTCGAATGTTGATCCGTCCTATGATTACGGCACTCTGTGTTGCCTCATGGATTTCTTGCCGATTGCCTCTCAGTTCAGAGTTGGCAGCTCTCTTAGTCGGCGTCGTGGCAAGCGGTTTGATCGGAGCCATTTATGGGACGCCTCCTGTCTTTTTCATGACTGTGAGAAAGAAGGCGAAGATCTGCCATATCACCGTTGGAGCTTCCATGAGCAAGCTGCCTGTCAGTTGTCAATCTGACAGGGCTAAGATTGACCAAGAAAACCTATAGGCAAGTCTCCCCCTGTGACTTCATGTTTCCGAGCACAGCGATTCACAGTACAATCCTAGAGCAAGAATCAAATAAGACCGGCCACCAACATCATTCGGGAATGAAGACGCCAGTCCCAGATTGACCTTCGCCAAAGGGTATGATAGCCTCTGCGACGGTCTGACCCTCAAAATCCATGAAAGCTTATCTGTTGCGACCAATCCACTCTAAGGAAAAGGTTTTAGAGTTGGGCCATCTCACAAGAAGCCGCCTTCACGGAGGCATGTGATTAGAACTTGTCGATGTTTGCTGTTCCGGGCGCATATGACCGTGCCATCACAGTCTTCTCACCTGATGGACGTCTGTTCCAAGTTGAATATGCAGCTGAGACTGTTAAGAAAGGAGCAACGGTTCTTGGGATGACATCTCCTGAGGGAGTCGTCATGGCAGCAGAGGAAAGAGCCATGTCGAAGCTTCAAGATCTCTCGTTCATGCTAAAGATATTTCAGATCGACGACCATGTGGGTGTAGCAGTTGCCGGCCTGAGTTGCGACGCTCACATCTTAGTAGACCAAGCAAGAATCTACGCGCAAAGCAACCGGCTCATGTACGATGAGCCGGTGGATATTGAGATTCTCACGCGAAAAATCGGAGAGATCAAGCAGATGTACACTCAACATGCCGGTGTTCGTCCTTTTGGGATCTCTGAGCTATTCGCTGGAGTAGACAAGAAGGGTTGTAGGCTCTTCTGGACTGATCCGAGCGGTACCTTCTGGGCCTTTAAGGCTTGGGCGATAGGTGCCGGAGAGGAATCCGCAAGAAAGATCCTTGAAACAGAATATCGCGAAAGCCTTTCA
>Ga0315307_1000629_pt1 | contig 15205 bp, 11 predicted proteins | sample TDP2_MG_FD_203079 | JGI IMG/M metagenome (GOLD analysis project Ga0315307, IMG submission 203079) | Freshwater sediment microbial communities from Lake Towuti, South Sulawesi, Indonesia - TDP2 | ecosystem: Environmental > Aquatic > Freshwater > Lake > Sediment | place: Indonesia: South Sulawesi... | reverse complement strand
ATAGCGCCTTTGCGTTTCCCGGCTTTGTCCAGAGATACATTAGGCCGATGTTTTGCGAAGGGAGAGGTCCGTTCAGATGGACATCGCTTGTGGGGAATCCTGATGACATATTCAAGCTTGACGAAGTTATTCTGAAAGAGTTCTCTCAGAACAGGGAGCTTTGTCGCTGGATACAGAAGGCTCGGGACCAAGTGAAGTTTCAGGGTTTGCCGGCTCGGGTTTGCTGGCTCGGGTTCGGAGAGAGAGCGAGATTCGGCCTGATCATGAATGAGATGGTTCGAAACGGAGAGCTTTCAGGGCCGATCTGGATCGGTCGAGACCATTTGGATGGAGGCAGCGTGGCGTCTCCTAACCGTGAGACAGAATGTATGAAGGATGGAAGCGACGCCATTGCGGATTGGCCGATTCTGAACGCGCTTTTGAACGCTGTGGCTGGAGCTTCTTGGGTTTCGGTTCATCATGGCGGTGGAGTTGGGATAGGGTATAGCATTCACGCTGGTATGTGCCTTGTCGCGGACGGCACATTGGAGGCAGATGATCGAATAGGGAAGGTTCTGACCACTGATCCGGGAACCGCAATAGTCCGACATGTGGATGCCGGATATGAGGAAGCTGGGACGGTTGCTCGGGAGAAAGGCTTGAAGATCCCTATGCAGGACAAGAAGTTGACTTAAGGAATCAGCTCACTGCTTTTACTGGAGTTTTCGTGGCAATTCTGTGTAGCCTTTATTTGCATAGTCGCCCACCTACTCCTACCTTGTAAGGTGTCACGCCGTGAGCGAAGTCCTTCTTGATGGTGAGAGTCTTACCATTGAACAAGTCGTCGAGGTCGCTAGGAATGGAGTGGATGTTGGGCTCTCACCTGCGGCACAGACAAGAGTTGACGCTTCACGAGCCGTCGTGGAGAGTCTGCTGAAGGAACGAAGGCCGGTTTATGGAGTTACGACAGGGTTTGGTGCTCTTTCTGGGACTCGTATCTCGCCTGAGGATGCAGTTGAGCTTCAGCGGAACCTCATTCGAAGCCATTCAGCGGGTGTCGGTCGCTCCTCAGATGCCGAGACTGTTAGGGCAATGATGTTGCTGCGGGCAAACACGCTGGCTAAGGGGTATTCGGGGATCAGGCTGAGGACATTGGAGACGCTTATTGAGATGATCAACCGACGTGTGCACCCGCTGGTTCCTGAGAAGGGCTCGGTGGGTGCTAGTGGAGATCTGGCGCCGTTGGCGCATATGACTGCCGTGTTGATGGGCGAGGGGGCTGCGGAGCACCAAGGGATAGTATTGACGGGTGGGGAGGCCATGAGAAATGCTGGGCTGGAACGAGTTGAGCTCACAGCGAAGGAAGGTCTAGCTCTGATTAACGGGACCCAGTTCTCTACAGCGATAGCGGTTCTCGCCTTGTATGATGGCGAGAGGCTGATTGCCAATGCGGAGGTAGCAGGCGCCATGACTTTGGAGTCGTTGCATGGTCATTTGGAATCTCTTGACGTGAGATTACACGGGGCAAGACCTCATCAAGGGCAAATCACGACGGCAAGAAACCTGAAGAAGTTGCTTTCCGGTAGTCAGATGGTTTCCGAAGCCCTTCCTCAAGAGGGCAAGGGAATCCATGACTCTTATTCGATCAGATGTATGCCTCAAGTTGTCGGAGCTGTAAGGGACGTTCTAGCTCACGTTCGAAAGGTGTTGCGGACTGAGATAAACTCGGCTACTGACAACCCGCTTGTTTTTGCTGAGGATGGGTCATGCATTTCTGGGGGCAACTTTCATGGGCAGCCAATCGCTATCTCCTCGGACATTCTTGGAATCGCATTGGCTTCGATAGGGAACATTTCGGAGCGGAGAATTGCCAGACTGATGAATCCTGTGACAAATGAGGGACTTACTGCGTTTCTTATCCCCAGATCAAGCAGAGAGGGCCTCAACTCAGGGTTCATGATGACACAGACAGTTGCGGCTTCTCTGGCTTCAGAGAACAAGGTTCTCTCTCATCCTGCTAGTGTCGACTCGCTTCCGACCTCGGCTGACTTCGAGGACTTTGTCAGCATGAGCGCTTCTGCCGCAACGAAAGCTAGAGAGATACTGGGAAATGTGGAGCGAATAGTTGCAGTAGAGTTTCTATGCGCCAGTCAAGCGTTTGATCTAAGAGGTGCGGACAAGCTAGGTAAGGGAACACGCATTGCTTATGAGAGGATCAGAAGCAAAGTTCCTAAGTTGACAAGAGACCGGGAAATGTCTCCGGACATCGCGACGGTTGTGTCGATGATTAGAAGCGGTGAGATTCTTAACGCGGTTGAGAGCTCTGTAGGAACGTTATAGGTTAAGAGAGTGCATGTCCTGCGACATGCGCTTTTGGGGAGTTCATTGTCGATTCTACTTTGCGTTCAGACTCGTGTTTGCTATTTCGAACATTCTTTCCAGTGGGGCCTTAGCCTTTCGAGCAATGTCTCGTGGGACTTCAGCTCTGTACCGGTCTTCTTTGAGTGCTAGATAGATTCTCTGGAGCGTGTTCAACTTCATGTTTACGCACCAAGCTCCTTCATATGCGGGCACGAAGGTCTTGTCCGGGTTCTCTCTTTCAAGTCGGTGCAGAATTCCCAATTCGGTCGCTATGATGAATTTCCCTGCATTCGAGTTCTTCGCGTGCGTGCACATTTGTGAGGTTGATCCTATGAAGTTGGCAACGCTCTGGGCTTCAGGAGTACACTCAGGATGCGCCATCACTTCTGCCTGCGGGTTCTCATCCTTCAGAAGCAAGACATCTTCCTTCAGAAAGAGCACATGCGTTTGGCAGAAACCTCTCTCTGGGATTGGGATCAATTTCTTTCCGGTTTTCTGTTGCACGTACCATGCGAGGTTGGCGTCTGGTCCGAAGATCACTGTATCTGAGTCGAGAGACTCGACTACTCTTACTGCGTTAGCTGAGGTGCAACAGATGTCGCATTTGGCCTTTGCCTCTGCGAGGGTGTTGACGTAGAGGACGACCGGTGCTTTGGGGTACCTTCTCTTCCATTGATCTATCTGAGAGGCTGGCAGCATTGCCGCCATCGGGCATCTTGCACCGAGGCTGGGCATGAGCACTGTCTTCGTCGGGTTCAGTATCACTGCGGTTTCGGCCATGAAGTCGACAGAGCAGTGGACGATGACTTCGGCCTCAGGCTCTTCGACGGATCTCCTAGCGAGACCCACGCTATCATCGACGTAGTCTGCTATGTCTTGGACTTCTGGCCGCTGATAATTGTGGGCTAGAATGAGCGCTTTTCTCTCCTTCTTGAGTTTCAAGATCTTTTCAGCTAGATCCTGGTCGGATTTTGGTATCTGTGTCATCGTTGTCATCGCTCTCTTCGTAGGGGGCTCTTGCCTAGAGTCTAATAGGTCTGGGTTATGGGTTTTGGTCATTGCTTCCACGGCCTCTCACATCGATTCGTGTGTAACCTGCGGTCATGTGAAGTAGTGTGAAGAAGGTGCAAGCTATGAGGAACGGAGTTGAGTGACACTCTGTCGATGGCTGTGTCGGGCTCGGTGACTTGGTCCAGATTCTAGGAAAGGGAACGCCTTTGTCACTAGAAATTCATTGTGATCGGTGGGGTTCTGTTGCCTAGAAGAATCCGCTAGAAGTGTCTTCTACATTGGGGGCAATACCAGCGTTGGATGCTGGGCACATAGAGGAGAGTGGATCTGCACTGAGGACAGAGCGCGACTCTTCTCGGGGGCTTTTGAATAACCTTGCTTGAGAGCCCTGCTGCGAGCAGGACCGCGGCAGTAGCTACGCTTGCCACCACGCACATTATGAGCCACATTCCAAATGGGAGCGACGGCGGCGCCTCGACTTGGAACCGTGTCAAGGGTGAGAGTGCCGATGTGTGGGTCTCATCTCCATCCCATAATGCCGTCACATTCCATGACCCTGCTTCCTGAGGTGTGAAGCTAGTGTCGTTGTATAGGCCTCCACTGCCTGTTAGTACGTATCTGACTATTGGAGCGCCGGTCGGCTTTCGATAGGTGAGCATCACGTTTACTCCTTCAAGAGCCGGAGCGACATAGCCATATACCGCTAGGTTCTGACCTAACGTTATTTGGGATCTCGTGGCAAGGCAGGAGATTTGTGTCCGTATCTTTGTGACAAGCAGGTTGGTTATGAGTGAATACATGCCGGGGAACGAATCACTTGGATATACGTAGGCCCTGACATTGTACTGCCCCATAGTCCTAGGCGTCCACGCATGTTGGTATATGCCAGAGGCGTCCATTGGGGCAGTTGTGAGGTTGCTCCAATCTAAGGTACCTGCTATTCTCACTTGAATTGTCACGGGCGCTGAACGAGGCGGGCCTATGAGTACTCTCGCAGTCACGCTGGATCCAATCTCTACGAAGAGTGAGCTGAGGGTGCATGAGATGAATGGAGTGATTGGCGGGGGCAGAGGTATGCTGTTTGAAGCTCCCTTAGTGGCAGGTTGAAGCCTCCAATCCAATATCGAATTAGTGTCAACGCCATTTGGAACTCTGGCCCAAGCATCTCCGCTCTTTGACGGTTTGCCTAGTAGCGGTGTCCTATCGATCTCCAAGTAGCTTCTGTCCTTCAAAACGATCGAGTCGCCGGCAGGATCGATCATTGAAGCAGGAAAGTGGATAACAACGTATCCCTTAGCTTGTATGGTAGTGTATGGTTCAAGCACATGCACTATCCAAGATGACTCGGTCGCGATCTGCCAAAGTGAGAGGTCTTGCGGGGCATCTGCCGGATTGAATAGTTCCACCCATTGTGGCCCAAGAGAAGGATTGGGATCAAACTCATTTATCACAACATCCCATCCCGCGATTGCTTGCGAGGAGACGCACCCTTGTCTCAGGAAGACATATGTGACAAGAACGATCACTTGGGCTAGTAAGACTACACGTCTCTTCAAGACATGCACCATAGTAGTGTGGTTACTCTAGGACTGTTTATAACGACTATGCCACTCAACCATACATTCGGTTTTCAGAAAGGGTTGATGTCTTGATGTCGATATGCCAAGACGGGCTCTCCGACGCCGTCGCTCACCTCGCCTTCTCGATTATCTCAAGAACTCGCGCAGCGTCATCTATGCTTGGGGATGGCGGTCTCCCATTCGCCAGGCACTCTGCGAAATATCTCAGCTCCTGTTCTAGGGGAGGGACCCATGCGACTGCAATCTCTCTTCCGTTCTCAAACAGCTTCCATTGGTTTCGTTCGAAGTGGGCGAATAGAGTCTCATCGTCGAATGTAGCTATCCATCTGCGTATCTTCGGGCCCAGGCAGTCAGATATTACGAGAGCTTCCGTCTCCTCGAAAGAGAGTTCAAGTTCACCGAAGTGGAAGCTTCTGCTGGAATGGACTGAAACCGATTTGGGGTCGCCGAGCATCCAGCGCAGAAGATCTATGTCGTGAATAGCCAGATCCTTCAAGACACCTGTCTGCCTTGCAACAAGGGTTGGGGCTCCTGAACGCTGACAGAATATCGTTCGCGGTTTTCCGGTTTCCTTGAAGATTATGTTGAGCTTCCTGAAAACAGGGTTGAACCTTTCAATGAAGCCTGCCATTGTCATGCACTTAGGGTTGTCCCGTGCCACTCTTGCTAGACGTTTCGCCTCCTCGATGTTTGTGGCGACCGGCTTTTCCAAGAAGGCATGTCTTCCTGCTTCAATCGCTTGAATTCCCACTTCTGCGAGGCTTTTTGCGGGAACGACTACGTCGAGGGCCTCGGAGGCTTGAATAAGCTCTTTCAAGCTTCTGAAGAATAACTCGCCTTGGTACGCCGGATCGTAGATTCCGGCAATCTCGACGCTTGGGACTTTTTTCCAAGACTCGAAGTGTCTTCTTCCCCAGCTACCGTACCCTGCGATACCAATCCTGAGTGTCACTTAGCCACCCCTTTGTTGAGGCCCGGCGAGACTAAGCTGCATATTCGAAGGCACAGTCTCTCTTTCTTCGCACATTTATCATCTTTGAACCCCTTCTTGGCTAATAGTCGGCAGTTCTGCATCGGTTCTTTGAGGGGACATTCTCATCCTCCATGAGAGACGGGAACCAAAGTGATCGCATCATTGCTTTCGATCAGGGTGCCCAATCCTTTGAGGACACTAATGTCTTTCCCGTTGACGAGTACGATTACGTTCGGTCCGATGGTCTTGGAAATGGGATCAATGATGGCGCGTTCGAAGTCTCTGCCGGGAATCATGCGGCAGAGTTCTGAGATTGCTTCCGGCACGGTCAATGTTCTCTTCTTGGGCTTGATGTGTATTTCCTGCTTTCCTGCAAGTCCTTTCAACACACCGATTAAGCTTACCTTGATCGCCACTGCTGTCACATACCTACTTGAATAGGAAGACTTGCTCTTCGTATCTTCTGTTCTCGATCAGTGAACCGGGTTCAAGTCTTTCTAGTGGTCTCTTCCTGAGCGCCTCTATCAGCTGCCTGTTTACCTGTCGGAGGTTCAGACCCTGGTTCCGGAGGATCTCAATAGGAACATCGATTCCAAGCGGTCTGGCAGGTATTATGTGCCTAGTCGCCTTGTGAGGAAAGAGATCGTCTCTCAACCCATATCTTCTAACATCCTGCTTTGTTATTGGGGGAGGACCGAGAATGAGCTGAGCCATTCCTTTCTCCAATTTCGTTAGTGCATCAGTCTCAGTCTCATAGCTGACCTTACATCCTAGGCTTTTTGCCATTCGTTCGATGCATGCCACAAGCTGGAAATTCTGCCTTACGTCGCCTCTCCTATCGTCTATTGTCAGGCATCTCTGCTTTGTTGCGATGAAGGCGGCCGCGCTTCCAGCTTCCAAACGCTTCGTGGCTTCTTGGATGTTCGACTCTGTGGTCTTGATGTTCCAGCGCGTCAGCTCCTCTATGAGGCTCCCCGCCTCTCCTTTGCTGAGGGTACGATACCAGGTGCTAACCTTTATTGAGGGATTCTCATACTCCACGAGGCAGACCGGAATCCTGACGCATCCGATCTGCCTTAGGGCGGCGACTCGGTGCATTCCGTCAAGAACGACGATTGTCTTCTCGTCGACTATTACTGGATGCCTCAGGACGCTGTCTCTCAGAAGATCCGCAGCGAGTTCTTGCACAACCTCAGAGATTGTTTCCTCATGCATGTGAACGCTTACAATGTCGACTATGGCTATCTTGAGGTCCAGCTTGTCAGTTTCGATCGTGAAAGTCTCCAAGCTTGAGCCTCCCTGCCGGCGTCTATCAATCTGGCTCTAGATCTAGACTTATTTCAGAAGTTATCTCTCTTATGACGGTTGAGGCACCTTGAAGAGCTTCCTTCGTAATCTTGAGAATTAGGTCTCTGGTCCAAGTTATCTGCTGTTGTGAGAGAATGTTAGCGAGTGAAGCAAGGGTTGAGAGAAGGCTTAGAGTAGGGTCCTGACTGGCTGTCTGAGTGTGGAGCACATCAGCGACCAGTACCTCCAAGTATTCAGGGGCTCCGAGAGCGTGTTCGAGGGCTAGTTGTGCTTTTCTGACCGCTGCGGCCATGAATGATCGGCTGTGTTCTTCTCTTTGGCTTTTCTCGCCATTGTGGTACTCGACGAGTGCTTCTCTCAGATATCGAATCGCCCAAGTCCTGTTGTAATCATTGATTACACGCATCCTGATCAGCTCGCCTGGATCTGTGCTACGTTGTGCAGTTGCAGAAAAGCGTTTGGAGGAGTCTTCGCATGGTTGAGAGATCAGCGCAATATGATGGACCGAGATTCGGAGTGCAATGCTATTCCTTCTCGCTCTCTTCAGGGATTACTGGAGTGGATGGCATGGTGCCTGACAACCTTTGGTTCTCAATTATCTTGAGCCTTGTGACATAGCCTGCTATTCTATTCCTAACTCGCTTCGTCTTACTGTCGACGAGTTGGTCGACAGCCTTCTTGTTTTCCTCATAGTCCGTGGAGAATCTCTGAGAGTCGGCTTGAAGCAGTTCCCTTGCCAATTTCTTGACCATCTCGGTCCGAACTCTTCCCAATTCCCTTCCACCAAAGTCGGGGATTTCTCCTGATTCCTCCAGCGTGGAATTAAGTATTTGTCCTTTCACCGGTTGTAAGGCAGCTTTCTCAGATTGACCTTCTTTTGGGGGCAACAGGTAGCGATTGCAAGAGAGTGAGCGCAATTCTTGCTGCTAAGTACTTTTCAGGTCTGTTCCGTGAAGGGAAGACAGATTTATATGCCATTTGAGAAGAAAACCTCCCAGAGTGGTTGCTATTCATGGCTGCTGGAGAGCTTTCAATCGCTGCGGTGCATAGATTGATCGAGAAAGCGGGGGCAGAAAGAGTTGGCGACGATGCAGCCGAGGAGTTGCGTAGGATTTTGGAGGAGCTTGCTGAACGCGTGGGAAAGAAGGCGAAGGATTTGGCGTCGCATGCAGGGAGAAAGACAGTCAAGGCGGAGGACATTCGACTAGCAGTCAAGGAGATAATCCGTGAGTGATTGGTGGTCTATCGTAGCCTAATACTGGACACTTGAATGAGACGGATCCTTCATCGAACTCTTCTCAACGTTCTTGGCAAATAGCCAAAGAGTGTCCCCGTCTCTCATTTTCTCCAGTAAGGTCGAAGAGTCAAGGGTTTTTTGGTGGCGAGAGTATGGGACCGAAAGTACTATCGTGACAAAAGACTCCCGCTTTCCAGATCCTATTCCAAGATGGTCAAGGTCATCAACTGAGAGGAACTTGGAGATTACACAATTATTGAGCTGACAAGAGTAGCATAGGGGCTTGTCCAATCTGAATTCGGTTGGGAAACTTGACGACTGTGATTCTTGATCGCGAACGAGTCGAATTGCCCAAGAGGACGCGCAATCTGCTACAGGAATTGATTGAAACGCCGGACATTGTGGCAGATCGGACCTTGATGGATGCAATCAAGAAGGCGAAAAGGACACAGAGGTCGGTCGAACTCGGAAATACAACGAGTTCATTGAGGAAGTGAGAGGCTCAAGTGAAATATGAAATCAAAGTGAAGGAAAAGATCTCTGGGCGACGACTGCCTAGCAACCGGTCCTTAGTAGTAGAGTCGTCTTAATGTCAAAGCCTTGCGTTGCAACAGGAGAAACAGTTTAACTATTGTGTTGGTTATGTAGTGAGATGTGCTCCGGTCGTCTAGCCCGGTCAAGGATCGTGGCCTCTCGGGCTGGAGGAGACAGCCATGGGCGCGGGTTCAAAATGGTTGAAGTCCATGAGAATCCCGCCCGGAGCACCATAACCCTAACCTTCAAGCTGGACATTGATTCGCAGAGTCTGCGTTAGCCTCTTTCCATTCCTGAACACTGTTTCTTTCATGCCTAACGTAGTTGTGGTGTCGCACAGCTTCTAAGCAATCTGAGCTTAGACTCTGCACATCTCCTAGGGCTGTTCTTCTTGTTCCTGTTAACCTTGCCGTGAAGCTTGCTCATCGAGTTTCCTCTTTGGGATTGGTTTGTTGTCTTAGAACTCCATCTAGGAATGCCTCAATGTGCCAGAGAGGCTGCTCGTTGTGGTGGAAAACCTTGTTGAGAATGAGAGTATGTGAGTTTTGACGTAGCCTTCGATGGCATAGCTCGGAGAGTCTTCATGGGCCAGTTCGCAGTAATCCCCTGTTCCGAGAAAGAACATCATGTAGACTCAGAAGCATCAGTAGATTGTTGGCACAAGCTCGGAAGATCGTATATCCTGGTCTTTTGTGAGAAGTGCTTTCGCTTCTGTGTAGATGCATGTGGCGACTATGATTCGGTCGTGAAGTTCCGGCAGCTTGATTTCAGGTAGGATCTTCAAGAGCGGCTCATCGAGAGGATGAATTGTGAAGCAAGGGTACATATCGAGTTTGTCGAGCATCTCCCAAATCTTTGTAGCTAGTTTGGCTCTAAGAGATCGTTGCTTACGTGGTTCATCATGTCGCTGAGTTGCGCATGATATGTCGGTGGTCAACATATCCTTTAAAATATGGTCCGAGGGTTATCGGGGTTCCATGCGCGATTCAGATTGCGCAAAAACTCTAAGGGAGAAAATGAAAATTGGATAAGAGAATCAGCGCTGCTTTTGTCATTATGCTATTCATGCTAGGTACTTTTGCAGCTCCGGTGTCTGCCCACTTCACGTTGGGCAAATTCAAGGGGACCTACGACTTCCACGATAATGACTTTGATCCGCATGTGGCTGGAGTTCTCGCTTACGTTTGGCCAGGTGCAGGCCCAACGGCTGGTGCTCTCCCTGGTTTCGCGCCGTATCCGGGCTACCAGAGTCCGTATCCTGGTGGCAACCCTACTGGTATGCAGACTCATTGGTATCAGCTTGACAGCACGTACTACGCACCTTTCGGTGCGATTTTGACCTCGACGTTGACGGCTGGGACCGCGTTCAATAAGATGAAGGTGAGCGGCAACCCGACCATTGAGACGGCGGGGACGTGGGTCGATGGCAAAGACATGACGGTGCCGCCAGTGTTTGAGCATGGGAACAAGGGTGACTTGATCATAGCTCTGACCGCCACAGTGATTGATAAAGTGGGCTTCAAGGGAACATATACCGCTGTCTACATTCAGATTCCGCCGGAGTTCACTACCATAAAGAGGAACCAAGTTGTCTGCTCATGGACCAACAACTACGACCTGATCGACTCAGGTCCTGAGGTGATGGAGAACCTTCAAGGTCCGCTTTGGAACTACATCTTGATCTATACGGATCCCGGGTTCCCATTGGTCTTCGACGGTGAAACCTACTGGTACTACATCAGAATAAACGGTGTAACCGCGCCAACAATAGCTGGAAAATACTTCTTCAAGATATTCATGACCGACTCTCCGTCTACGGCACCGCCTGTGAGCGGTGACAGCGCCGCATGCCCAGTCGAGAACTGGCCGGTCCTCCTCGTGAAAGGCGAGGTTGATCCGGGCATCATAACGGGCACGATAAGATTCGGCGCTTGGAATCCAGCGCTCTACGGTCAGGCCGCGACGTTGCCAGGTAGAGTGAGAGCGGTCGGCATCGCAGACGACCCGTACACTTTCAAGTCGACTGGAAGGCCGGTTGAGGCCAGAGGCTACTTCAACCATGACGCTAACGGCCACTATGAGGTAGAGGGCGTTGCACCCGGAACCTACGACGTATACGCGTCTCTAGCTGGATACCCTGAGATCAAGATCGCAAGCGGCGTCAAAGTGTTGAAGGGTCAGTCAGCGCATGTGGACGGATACTTGACACCAGGCGTAGTAATCCACGGAGAAGTCTTCTCCAAATGCGGCACAGGAGAAGTCACCTGGAAGTGCGGAACCTACGAGGCTCTGGCATGGGCTAGGGACCAGAGGATCAAGATAGAGATCTACAGGTCTCTGGAGGACGCTGTGGCGACAACCCCGGCGTCGAGCTCAACCAAGGCCATAAGCTGGTCACCTGCCTACCAATCCGCTTTGGAGAAGAGGCAGTTTGCGTGGCCAGGGGCGTCCGGTGTCCCAGGCTATGTTGATGGTGATGTATACGACCCTGACGGTGTCGGTCCGGATCAAGCATGGGACGTGCTATACACAGTGGCCAACTTCAAGTTCCAGTTCGGCGACAAGGGCCTGTACGGTGCGCCGGCTGAATGGACAGGTCACATTCCGCAGTTCTTTGCAACTTGGACCAACGGCATTCCTGCCGGAACCTTCCAGATTCGAGCTTGGACACATGGATATTTGCAGACGCAGGCTGACGGCTTCACGTTTGCCCCTGTGACGTTCAGCATTGCCAGCTTAGAGTGGCCAGGCGACGTCTACGTGCCCTTCGACCTGTTCTTGGGCTCATACGTAGTCAAGGAGTTCCACTTCCACAACGTTCCAGGCAGCCTCGAGGACAACGGATGGGACCTACCAGACGCCAAACGCTCGTCTATCTATCTCTACGTTCAGGTGTATGATTCGGCAAAGAAGCAGTTTGGATGGGCAGTTAGGAAATTCACTAGTAAAGCTGCGCTAGCAGCCGATGTCCTCAAGGCTGTGGGTGTCAGAGGCCTCTTGGGTAGATCTGTCTACAAGAGAAGCTACGGAATCCCTGCAGGCATATATGTCGTGCAGGGTTACGCAGCAGGCTACTTGGACCAGCACCCAACCACAATCACCATAGGACTGTGCGGATCAGAGATCAGATTCAGCAACCACCTTGACAAAGGCGCCCAATTCGACATCACCGTGTACTCCACGGACTGGGAGCATCCAAGCGTCTACAAGCCATGGAGCTGGCCCCTCGAGAACATCTACGTACAGATATACAAAGATGGCACGGCTCTGTGCCGTGCCGGTAGCTACTACGACAAGACCCCTCTCACAGTGCTTCCGGCTCCCCCCTTCCCAGTTGGTCTTCCTACCGTGCCAGTATACTGGGGTATGCCAGTGCTCACGCAGACAAGCGCCAGAAACTTTGTGACTGTCGATGGCTACTACGGAGCTGAGGCTCGCCGACCCCTAACGGAGAGGGCCGACTCATCGGGGCGCTTCCCGCTAGCTTTCGAGACTGGAACATACAGCTTCAAAGTGTTCACATACGGCTATGTGCAGAAGAAGCCCTTCACAGTCTACGTGCCGAAGGGTGCCGTAGCAGACATCCCCATCAAACTCCTTCAAGGAGCGAACATAACCTTCGACTTCATCTTCAAGCGCGAGAGCGTGATCGATCACTTACGCTACGACAGCGCAGTCAGAGTAAGGATCTTCGATGACAAGGGCGTGCTCGTAGGCGAAGCCCTAACGTCTGACTACACCAAGTGGTTCGCCAATGCACCCCTCACGGTCTCAGAGCATCCAGCTCAGCTTCAGCCAGTCAGCAAATACGGTGCAGGCGACTATGAATGGCTCAACTACATCCCGTCCTGCACGACAAGGCTACACGGACTGATAGCTGGGTTGCCTGATCTGTACAGAGGCGGCTACGACCCGACGACTGGCATAGAGAGGATCAGCTTATACAACCTCTATTCACCTGACCCATACTTCGACATGACTTGGACTGGAAGCCCAATTCCGGCTCCATACGGCATCGACGCAGCCCCCAACTACAAGGGCGGCTGGACGATAGAGGTCGATGTTGTGCCATGGTACCTGAACGCGTTCGATGTGGATATGCTCGTCACTCGTCGCACAACTAGTGCAGTAACGACATCAAGCGTCACCGAGATTGATAGCAGCACCATCTTCGTGACGACTTCAAAAACGACGTTCTCTGTAAGTAACGAAACGGTGGCGTCGGCGACTACGTACGTTACGACCAATTCCAGCACCGTTGTCTCGACTACGACACTAGACTATCATGCGACCACTACAGTATCAGTCCCAGGACAGACCACTGAGACCAGGCTTTATGACACCGCAACCACCATAATCTACGTCACTACCACGATGACCACATACACAACCTCCACCACAAAAACAGATGCGACGACTGTTAAGTACTCAACTACCTCAAGCAGCATATACGCCACCACTTCAGAATTCGGGACCACATCGTACACGACCTACAGAACCACTTCGTCATGGACGGCACTGTTCGCGCACCTACACATGCCCATATACTATCCACCTCCACCAGGCGTACTCACAGGCGAGTCACCGAAGTACATACCTGAGAACCACTTCGGACCATACGAGCAACGCGTCAAAGTCGTCATCCCAGGAGCACACCTAGGCGGCGAGGCATCGGTGATATTCGAACTAGACCTAAGGGGTCTAGTCCAAGGCACAGTCTACGCATACACGCACTGCGGCGACTGGCGCGCAGCATCATGGGTAACAATACTAGCCTTAGCAGCAGACGGCAAAGAGTACAGATGGTACTCATTCGACGGCGCCTACGAGATGTGGATAACGCCGGGAACATACACGCTACACGTCATCGAGTGGAGCCCAACCAAACAGGAAGGACACAAGGTGCAAACATTTGCTGGCTTCGCAGTCAGCGAAGGCTCACAGCTAGCAATGAACTTCTACCTAGAACAGAGCGGAGTACCCATCCCAGAATTCCCAGTAGCAACAATAGTCCTAGCATCGGCACTAGCAGCGTCTCTATTCATACTACGGCGCAGAAGAAAGCAATAGACAAAGGTCCCACACGAGGGACCTCAACCTCCCCTTTTTTAGGGAAAACCTGACGAGCGTTGAAGATATTCTACGATTCCATGACGTGAAAATGGGGATGCCTTCTACGGCTGCAAGGTCTAAGGTATAGCTCGAAAGGACGCCTCACAACAGATTACGTGGAACAGACGCTGAGAAGAGTCAAGCCTCTAATCAGACTATGCATCGAGTTCGCTACACAAGACAGAGACTGATCTGGGTGGAATCTTCGTCTTAGATGGCATTACCACAGCGCTAAACGTAGACAGCCAAGGTTCAGAGCCTGACTGTCTAATCTGTCTTAGTCATTTTCTGAAGCATCCTCACTCCCTTTCGGAAATCCTCCAACGAGTAGCTTGACCTATAGCCTTTGGAGACGAGAAGTTGAACCATCTCAGGTATTGTAAGGCCCGCCATTTCCGCTGCGCCGCTGATCGATGTTTTTCCCTCCACATAGAGCGCTGCCGCCCTTTCTTTCCTAAACTCCGCTATCCCTTTCTCCATGAGCCGCCTTATCATAGCCGATCGGTCCACATTCTCTTTTCTGGCCTGCTCCTCAACATATTTCAATATGTCCTTGGGCAACCTAACGCCGATGCTCTCAGTCTCAGTCAACCTTTCTCACCTCCTCCATAATCATGTCTATCACGCTAGGTGAGAACCATCCAATCCGCTTCAGCTGTAGTAGAGATTCCAACGCCCTTTCCTTGGAAATGACTCCTCCTCTTGCCATGACGAGGACGATCTCTGGTGACGAGATCAGGTTAAGGTTCAGAATCAACTGCAGCCCTCTCACCTTATCGTCGTTGGACGCGATCAAATCTGCCTTCTCTTGGAAGTATAGGGCGACGGATTCCAACTCACCGCCCTTCAGTCCATACTTCGCCAACTCAGCCATGAGTTTCCTACCAACCACAGTCACCACATCAATGTGCTTGCTATCCACAAGCTTCTTAACCACATATGCATCAGGCCGACTCCTCTCAACTCCCTTCTCAACAACCTCTCTGTGAACAACAGGTGATATGATGACCTTTCCGAACATCACGCATGCATCCTGCAAGACAGAAGTTGCCGCTAGGTGAATCAGAACCATCGAATCCTTGACAACAAGCATCTCAATCGCCGTGCACG
>Ga0315307_1000628_pt1 | contig 15214 bp, 10 predicted proteins | sample TDP2_MG_FD_203079 | JGI IMG/M metagenome (GOLD analysis project Ga0315307, IMG submission 203079) | Freshwater sediment microbial communities from Lake Towuti, South Sulawesi, Indonesia - TDP2 | ecosystem: Environmental > Aquatic > Freshwater > Lake > Sediment | place: Indonesia: South Sulawesi... | reverse complement strand
ACCCGTGAGGAGGATGAAGACCGTGACACGTAAGCATATTTTGCCTTTGGTTCTGCTTCTCCCATTGGCTTCAAGCTTTTTTGCACAGATTCCTCTCTCCCCTGGCCAACAAGAACCCATGATAAGCAACGGTTTCACTTGGTTGAGAAACAACCAAAACGCAGACGGAAGCTGGGGAGACGAACCAACCTCCATGACAACAGTCTTTCACACCACAAGCGTTGTTCTCGAAACTTTCCACTTCTACAACATCACGGACTCCGCCTACCAGAGAGGAGTCCAATGGATATCGCGCCAGAACGTCACCAACGTAGACTACATTTCACGCAAAGCAGAAGCCCTATCAAAGGCAGGAATGAACGCTTCAAAAGAGACAGACCGACTGATCGCTGCCCAAAATAGTGACGGAGGATGGGGCTTCGACAAGGGATTCCCAAGCGACATCCTCGACACAATCCTAACTGTGCAAGCCCTCTCAGCAAGCTATATTGAGGGCGACGTCTTGGAAAACGGCATCACTTACCTACTGAACAACCAAAACGCGGATGGCGGATACGGACTCCTACCAAACGAAGAAAGCAATGTTTACTACACTTCCCTAATTCTTCTAGGTTTAGAAGAGTATACGTATGCAACCCACTCCATACGCGCTAACAACGCCATTCGCGATGCCTCGACCTGGTTGTCGTCACAGCAACAAAGTAATGGAGGATGGATAGAAGATGGCAACACCGTCTTCCAAAGCTCCTTAGCAACCTCAGCCCTAAAAATAACAGGTTATCCTTTCAACGCAACTGGAGCCGTAAGTTGGGTTCTAGCTAGGCAAAAACCAGATGGAAGCTGGAATTCAAACGCCTACGAAACAGCCCTAGCCTTGAGAGCATTGAAACCCCTGCCTGAGAACAAACCGCCAACCGCTGCCTTCTCCTTCACACCGACCTACCCGCAAGAAGGAGAAGTGGTCCAGTTTACCGATAAATCCAAAGATCCCGACGGCACCATAGTCACATGGAGCTGGGACTTCGGCGACGGAAGCACCAGCGACCTTCAGAACCCTGCCCATGTGTACACCACTGCTGGAACCTACGCAATCACGTTGACAGTCATGGATAACGATGGCGCCACCGACACCGCCACTCAAACCATCACGGTGTGGGTGCCGGCTTTGACCCACCCTCCCGAGCTGTCGCATATCGGCGACAAGCTACTCAACGAAGGTACCAAACTAAATATTACAGTCTTCGCCACAGACCCTGATGGTGACAAAATCACCCTTTCTGCATCTGGGCTACCCTCTTTTGCCACCTTCACGGACAATGGCAATGGCACAGGTATGCTAACCTTGACCCCTAGCTTCGAGGATGCAGGCGTCTATCCCGGCGCAAATATAACCGCCTCCGACGGAATATTCACAATCAGTGAAAGCTTCACCATCGCTGTTTACAACGTAGAGGAAATTAATCCCAATTTCTCACAAAGTGAAAAAATCGCCGTCGTACCAGACACCTCAGGAGGAGAATGGACATCTGAATTGCCGACTTCAGGTTTCGTCGTGCCTCCTCTGCCGTATTCCCCAAACTTTACGAGCATAGGATACGCTGGAGTTAACTACACGAACTTACTGCAATACGACACAGTGATCCTGTATCAAGCATTCCCAGACCAGCTCAACGCCTCACAAAAATGGGATCTAATCGAATGGGTTAGTAACGGCGGCAAACTGATAATATGGGACGCTGACGCTATCCCAGACACCAACTACGATTGGTTACCTTACCCATTTCTGAGCCAATATCCTGGTCAATACGGATATTATGGAGGAAACTTGCCAATTCTCGCGGACAACCAGCTTGGAAGCTCTGATCCAATCTCGCCATATTACATCAACACCACAGACATTGTTTTAAACACTGACGCAGTCGGAGACGCAAAAGTATTCATAACGTACGACCTGAATTGGAGAGGACACATGTGGGGAGTAAACGGACTAGGTTATGGAGGATTTGTCCATACCTATGCTTACCATTCCCGGGGAATAATCATCTACAGTGGCCTTGACGCAGACCCTCTTGGAACCACGGGATGGCTCCCACAAAATCCATGGCTTTTCAAGATTTACGAACTTGAACTCCGACTCGGCATACCGCCTCTAATAACCCCACCAGGTCCTCAAGCACTTCAACTCACCCTGACTGTGTTTGTAGAAGACGCATCGACCCATACACCGCTTCAAGGCGCAACGGTCTCAGCCGACGTTGGCAGTTGGCAATTAACCAACGAAAGCGGATACGCAGTATTAAACATGCCCCCTGGCACCTGGACAATAACGGTCTCAAATCTAGGATACTTTACAGTAGATAGAACAATAACATTAAACGCTGACATGACCATCTCATTCGACCTTTGGCCAGTGTCTCCACTACTATATAGTGCCACCGTCGACGCTTTTTGCGAAACAGAAAGCACATACGTAAGCGTAGGCGTCACGATGGATGATACTCCGACTGGATTCAACACTCCCCAAACCTTCACAGACTTAATAGGCACTCACACTTTCACTGTTCCTGATGCAGATGTTAATAGTCATCCATTCAAGCAGTGGAGTACAGGCGAAACAAGCACAACGATAACAGTGAGCTCAGAAGGAACATACACAGCCTACTATGAGGCACCACCGCCGCCTCCGCCTCCGACATATGATGTCACCATAGATGCGCACTGCAACACCGAGGCGACAGATGTGAGCGTGGCTATAACCATGGACGGAACTCCTACAGGCTTCAATACTCCACACACGTTCACAGGCTTAACTGGAACACACACGGTTTCAGTTCCTACCGCAGATGCGAATGGTCATCCTTTCAAACTGTGGAGCACAGAAGAAGCAACAACAACGATAACAATCAACTCAGCGGGTACATACATTGCCTATTATGAAGCCCCTCCACCCCCACCTCCGCCCACATATGATGTCACTATTGATGCGTATTGCAACACAGAGGCTATAGCTGTAAACGTGGCTGTAAATATGGACGGTGCCGTAACTGGCTTTGACACTCCACATACTTTCACAGGATTAATAGACACCCACACGTTTGCTGTTCCAAGTTCAGATGCGAATGGTCATCCATTTAAACAGTGGAGCACTGGAGAAACAAGCGCAACAATAACGGTTAGCTCAGGGGGAACGTACACCGCTTACTATGAAGCGCCTGTAACATACACCCTAACAATAACCACAACCGTCGGTGGAACAACCAATCCCTCTCTTGGATCACACACCTACGACGCCGGAGCACATGCCTTGGTTCAAGCAATCCCCGACACCTACTACTCGTTTGACCACTGGGAACTTGACGGTGTTAATGTTGGTTCAACCAGTCCGATAGACGTATTCATGGATAAAGATCACACGTTGCATGCAGTTTTCACGCCAATCACCTATAACCTAACAATAACAGCAACAGCGGGTGGAACAACAAACCCAACACCAGAAACATACGCACAAAACGCAGGAACAACGGTTCAAGTTCAAGCTATTCAAGATGTCTACTACTTCTTTGATCACTGGGAACTCGATGGGACAAATGTTGGTTCAAGCAATCCGATAACTGTAACAATGGACAAAGACCATAAGTTACACGCCGTTTTCGCCCCTATTACTTACACACTTACAGTCACCACAACTTCAGGTGGAACAACTAATCCCACTCCGGGAACATATGTTCATAATGCTGGATCCACGGTTTCAGTCAATGCTGTTCCAGATACCTACTACCTGTTTGACCATTGGGAGCTAGACGGAGCAAATGTTGGCAAGGCAAATCCAATTGACGTGTTTATAGACAAGGATCATGTGCTGAACGCGGTGTTCACGCCGATCACCTATACCTTGACCATCAGCGCGACTTCCGGAGGAACCACTGACCCCTTGCCAGGCTCATATTCTTACGATGCTGGAGCATACGCTTCGATTAGAGCCGTTCCGGACGCCTACTATCAACTTGATCGCTGGGAACTTGATGGAGTTAATGTTGGCTCAGATAATCCGATTGATGTATTCATGGATAAAGATCATGCGTTGCACAGTGTTTTCACGCCATTAACTTACACCCTAACAATCACGTCGACTTCTGGCGGAACAACTGATCCCGCCCCTGGATCACACGTTTATAATGCTGGAACCACCGTCTCAGTCTCAGCCATCGCTAACCCTGATTACCGATTTGACCATTGGGAACTCGACGACGCAAACGTAGGCTCAATCAACCCGTACAACATAACAATGGACAAAGACCACACACTGAGGGCAGTATTTGTTGTGTGTGCGCGCGCTGGAAAGATAACTGGAGGAGGAGCCGTCGACAAAGGCACGAACTTCGGATTCAACGTCCAATCACCTGACGGCATCACAATAAAGGGACAGCTGGAGTACCAGGACAAAACCATTGGAATCAACCTACACAGCGTTGAAATAATCAGCCTACGCATCAACCTATACGGGACAAAGGGAACATTCAGCGGCACAGCAACCATCAATGGCAAGTCCGGCTTCACATTTACGGTTGAGGTAGAAGACAATGGGGAACCTGGAAACAAAGACAAATTTACAATAACAATTCCAGAGCTGAAATACACCAAGACTGGCACTCTAACAAAAGGCAACATACAGATCCATACGGGGCCTATCGATATGAATACTACGATAGGAGCCACTTGCATCTACGCCGTTGTTCAAACTTTAAACGGGTTACTCCCTTTTCTTCTGCGCTCCATTCAATTTCCGTCTCAAAAACTGAAACTCCGAAGAAGCTTGAAAACATGGACATATAAACTTAATGGCGCGCACGCAACTTTGTATATGTTGGCAAAGGCAAGAATCAAGTCGCGGGTGGCAAAACCACCGTAAAGAACGAGTCCACGAGCGCTATTCGATTATGATGTGCACTAACTCGAGCTTGTGTTGAGTGTTGCCGAAACCGTGACGAGGCTAAGAAACTAATCGAGGCAGGGTTTGAATGCGTAACTGAAATGGAAAACTTCAAACTCTTTAGGAAAAGAAAATAAGACCTGCGGAGTAACTCGTCTATGCCCAAGGGGCGTCGTCTAGCTTGGTCGTGAGTTCGGGTGGCGATATCTCCCGCAAATCCCCTCTTTTTGTCTGCACTACTGAAGAGTCGGCGCTGAGAGACTCTTGCTGAGAATAGAAAAAAGGGGGATATTTATAGTACGAATTCATTTGGTCAGTTGTCCTTCTGCAGCAACATTTTGCCTACGAATTCTGTCCAAGTCCAACGTAGAAACGCGCCGACTGCAATCGCCAACAATGTTTTCAGAATCGCTTCAAATAGCCATTGTAGTGTGCTAGTGGCCAGTGCAATCAGAATCACAACAGTGAAAACGCTAATCGCTAAACCACGGAGTTTCGAACTCGTATAGTAGGGCATTTCTCACACCTCCCTTTTGGTTGGGAGGCGCTATGCCATACCATACCTCACTTTACCAGGCTGCAGTAGGTGCTTCTTCACCTAATTCGACCGGAACGCCCGTCGCCTCCTTTTCACGGGCGTCTGTTGGTCAGTAGAAGCTACTCACAGTCCTATATATTAGACTTCTGATTGTTTGACTTTGCTGTTTGCTAAAAGAAATAACAGAACATGGAAATACTTAAAAACTGCAATGAAAAGGTTTGCAAGGTTGCCAAGAGTCTAACAGAAGCGACCCAATTAATATAGGCTGGATTCGAGTACGTGGCAGAGATGGAAAGTGTCCAACTCTTTAGAAAAAGAAAATAAGCAAAAGGGTACTCGTCTATTCCAGCGGGGTCGTCGTCTAGCTTGGTCTAGGATCCCAGCCTGGGGCGCTGGAGGTCCTGGGTTCAAATCCCAGCGACCCCACCAAAGTTTAACTTGTTGAATAATATTTTGCCTATGATAAGCGCGATTGCTATTCCTGCGATTGCGTCTGCGATATAGTGCTGTTTAATGAATAATATTGATAGAATTACGCCAACTGCGATAATGAATGCTGCGAACGCTGCTATCTTGGTGATTTTGCTGGGTTTTATTTTGGCGTATTGGAACCATGTGAAGGAGCAGATTGTTGATAAAGCTGCATGTAAGCTGGGGAAGCAGTTGAAGGAAGTGTCACTTGCGTAGATCTTGTAGACTTGGTCTGCCCAGAAGTTGCCGCTTATAGGATGGTTGAGGAGTTCTTGACGATACCAGAAGGTTGAAACGGGAAAGACAATGTAAATAAGGATTGCTATAGTGCCTATCGCCACTAGTGACCAGCCTAATGCGTAACCTCTCTTGTACTCTACGAATGCAAAGTAAAGCATAGTTAAAATCACTAACGGAAGAAACAGGTATATGTAGAAGATTACCATTTCTGGGACGAAGGGAACCGCGCTGTCAAAGACTGTTTGCAATCGGAAGCCTGAGCCAGCAGGGTATAGTCGCCCAGTCCAACCATATGCGAAATTGAAAAGCAACAGGTAAAACAGTACAAGCATCAAGAAAAGATTACCAATCACATAGGTTGAATAGACGCTTCTTCTAGTTGATTTGCTCTTGAAAAACACTTTTTCAATTGCTAATTGAAGTCTCCTGTGAAAACTCAAGACTAGCTTCCCCCTGAGGCAACGCCTATATGAAGACTATGTACTAAAAAGCTTAGGCTGAGGCATTGGGAGATTTTCTGGCCTTTCTTCGCGTTGGTTCTGGCTGGTCTTCAAGTGTTGCCGCCGGTGTTCCGCCCTCACGCGGCTGAGGTCGCAGGTTCAAATCCCTTCATGAAATGATTAAGTGAGCAATTTAAACGAGGGTGTAAATCTACTCGACCCCCCACCAAAAAGCTTGTTTTTAGCAAAAGTAATGTTTCGAAAAAATTCTTCAGTGCGATTCGCTTTTCGCTTGAACTTCTATGCCTTTGTTTTTATATAAGAAAAAGAGGGGATTGAGTTTTGGTTTTTGTTGGTTTAGATGCCAGGATATATGGTTCTTAGGGTAAAGTCTACCCAGAAAACTCCGCACTGTTGGCCAGCTGGAAGCGCAGCGATTAATGCATCTCCGATAGTCTTCATTGGATCAGTGTACTTGCTCCACCATTTCTTGTCTGCTTTATACCCGACTTGGAAGTGTACAGGGTTGGGATAAAAGTGATTAGCCCAAGCGCTGAATTCGGTAACCATGTTATTGAGGCTTCCTAAGCTTTGGCTATCGTCATTAAAGATTATGCTACCTCTGTATGTCGGCGGCAAATAGCTCCAATCCCAGTGTTTGAGCCACAACGTATAGGTGCTTTTGTAAGACTTTAGCCTAGTTTCCATAGCTTGCGCTTCAGCATCACTCACTTTGCCGTCTGCGTCCTTCAACCACTCTACATCAATGCCCCAGCCTATGATACATGGGTGTTGTTTGAAAGCCGCCATGCAAAGGTCGATAAGAGTAAGACAATCTGCTGCAGCTGGTTCACATGATAAGAATATGTATACTCCATGAGTATCGAAGTAGGTAAAGTATGCCTCGTGATTAATGCCCACATCATCGAATATTATATTGGGATATGACTGCCCAGGCGTTGGATTTGGGAAATGCAGAGCACAATTTTTGTGACCACCCTGATACATGATTTCTCCTACCAACCAGACTGAACTCGGTATAGAGCCAGGCCAATGACTTGCCATGTGTGTAATCGCACTAACCCATCCTTCTGGAGTTGGGTATGGAACTATACCATAATTGGAAGCTCTACATCCAGCCCAAGTCATGGTAGTAGCAGCACTTGCTGGTTGAAGACCAAAAGAGAATCCAAGGAGCAACAGAGACACAAAGACAATGCTAACAAGTTTTTTGTACATTTTCTCTTTTTCTCTCCTTTTATTTACGGCAATCCCTTTTTTTGGTTTAATTGATTACATAAGACTTTCTGTGGTTTTGTTCTATTACACTTAGTAACGGCTACGTATACGCTCATTTCAGAAAACACTTTTAAACGAGGCTTCTAAACGATGAAAGAACAAGAAGTGAGAAAAAGTGAAGAAAAATATAACCTACTTTGAGCAGACAGGCTCAGGCAATACGGATGAAACGATTAAGTTGGCTTATGAAAGAGCGTTAGAACTCAACATTAAAGACATTGTGGTTGCTTCAACACATGGAAACACAGCCCTAAAGGCAGCTGCAACCTTCAACGCTCAAAAGTTTAACATGGTTGCTGTAACCATCTGCGAAGGATACAAAAGTGAAGGATGGGCTATGAGCAAAGAGGAAAGAGCGAAACTTCAAGCTAAGGGAATTAAAGTTCTAACTGGCATCCACGCTTTAGGCGACGATGTCAACACGGCTTTTACAGAAAAGTTTGGAGGAAAATCCTTCAATGAAGTTGTAGCTCAAACACTGTACAGGTTCTGTCAAGGAATGAAAGTCTGCGTTGAAATAGTTTTGATGGCAGCTGACGCTGGGCTAATATCAGTTGATAAGGAAGCCATAGCCATAGCTGGAACAGGCGAAGGTGCTGACACGGCTATAGTTGTTAAGCCAGCTTATCCAAGAAAGTTTCTGGACTTAAAAATAAAGGAAATCATCGCAAAACCCAGAGAAGCATCATAGCAAACATGAGGCTTAATGTTTCGAAAGACTCTTCGTATGATTCGCTTATTAATTGACTGAGCTTTTATGCCTCGTTTTACATAAAAAAGAGGGGATGGAGTCGTGGTTTTGCTGCTGTTATGGAATGAGGGTTATTGAGTCGCTTGTTTCTACGTTTTTAGACGGGTCGTACGTCCAGCCTGTCAACATTAGATTCGTCACTGTGAAGGTGAATGTGCCTCCGCCTTTGACGGTGTCTGTGCTAAATGTTACTTTGCCGCTTGAGTCTGTTGTGCCGCTAACGTCTGCTGTCCAAGCTCCTGACCATGTTCCGTAGACTGTGACACGTCTAACTCCAGAGTTGAGGTCGTTGAAGACTGTGACTGTGGCGTGGGCTATGAACGCCCAACCCTTTTTCGTCGAAGACATGTCTATGCTGGCCACATGCATAAAGACTGGTTCAGAAGGCAACACATCTCTTAGGGTAAAGTCTACCCAGAAAACTCCGAGCGGCTGGTCACTTGGGATAGCAGCTGCTATCGCATCTCCTACAGCTTTCGGTGGATCAGCATAAGTGCTCCACCAAATCTTGTCGCTCCTATACCCGACTTGGAAGTGCACTGGGTTAGGATAGAATGTGGCAGCCCAAACTTGGAACTCGGCAACCATGGCATCGAGGTTTGGAAATATTTGGCTATCGTCATTAAAGATTATGTCACCTCTGTATGTCGGCGGCATGTGCTTAGTTAACCAGTGCTTGAGGAACAACGTATAAGAGGGGTTCCAAGACTTCACCTTAGCTTCCCAAGCTTGCGCTTCAGCGTCACTCACTGGCTTACCCGCATTATTTTCTGTGTGATATCTGCTGTACCTGTACCACTCACAGTCAACGCCGAAGCCAACGACACAAGAGTGCTTTCCAAACGCTTTGAACACAAGGTCAATCAAAGTAGCCATATCTGCATCTGCTGGTTCAACCTGTAACCATACTTTTACCTTGTGCGCATCAAAGTAGGAAAGGTATGCCTCGTGATCGATGCCCACATCCTCGAAAATTATATTGGGGTATGTGACTCCAGGCGTTGGATTTGGAAATTGCAGACCACAATACGTGTTATTCTTCTCGTTTTCCCACAAGATTTCTCCCACTATCCAGACTGCAGAGGGTACAGAGCTAGGCCAACGACTCGCCATTGATGTAATAGCATTCACCCAACCTTTCGGACTCGGGAAGGGAACTATACCATAACTGGAAGCCCTACAACCAGCCCAACTCATGGGAGAAGCAGCTGCCGGTTGAATGCCAAGGAATAACCCAATGAACATCAGAGAAAAAATGATGGTGCTAACATATTTTTTGTCCATAACTCTCTTCTCTCCTCTCTCCTTTAATTCGGCAATTATGTTTTATTTAACCCACGCATAAGACTTTCTGTGATTTTTTCTAGTCTTCCCCTTCTTGTGGCGTTCTGGGCGTCTATCAGATTACTCAATCATTCTTGATTTTTCATCGGGTAGCTTTCATCGAGTGAGAGAGAATACACGCCTGCTGTTCCGGCACCTCTCTGACAGACTTTACCCAACGCCAAAAATAGTCAAGAAACTACCTCTATAAGTAACTGACGAAGAAATGTTCCATAGAAGAATCTTCTATAAGCGAAAGATATATTTTCCTAGTCTTACGCAAATTAAATGGGAGTAAAATGTATATTAATTTAGCTTATTGCTTGGACTTTGGAAAGATACTTCAGTCAAGATTCAAATACAGAGACAGAGCGGGTATAATAGCAGACATTTTAGACTCGATAAACAGCGACCCGAGAGGAAAAACAAAAACCAGCATAATGCGAGGCGCCAATCTGAGTCTTGAACAAGTAAACAAATACTTGTATCATTTAATGGTTTCTGGTGTCATAAAAAGTATAGACCCCTTGGAAAGCCAAGAAATAGCCAGATACAAGCTGACTGCAAAAGGGTTACAACTTGCGAGGGATGTTGCAACGTGGCGCTATACTTTAGCACCATACCGCCAGAGGACAGTATAAGATTTCTTAGTGCAAGTAGAGGTCAAGCTAACAAAACTGTTCAAGAAGAAGCATAGTTAAATCAGAATTGAGGCCGAGCAGCAAGTTTCTTATTTTGATCGGGCTTCAGAATAGCAGAATAGCGGTGAAAAATAGAATGGCTGAGGCTGAAAAGAAGAAAAAATACTACTATTATAAGAAGAAGGAGAAGAAGGCCAAAGAGGTAGCTAAGAAGAAAAAGAAATAGGCGGCTAAAAACCTCGGAATGCAACGCTGATCTTTGACTGGATTAAACCTTGCCAACTTGTCTGCATCGATAGGTAAAACTATTCTTGAAACCATTCCGTGGAGACTGTAGGGCAATCGTATGAGTCGCATGCCGCCAGTTGTGACCCACTCGTCTATCAAAAATCCTTTCTTTTTGAGCCCTCTAGCCAGCGTCTGCTTTTTTCTGTAACTCCAAGTAAAGGATTCCTTGTCAAATACGTGGATATGGAACCCTCTCCCGGAGTAAACTACTTGCATCTGCGAGAATTGTTTTTCCAGTTCTTCATGGAGTTTGATTGTTTCATCTTTCACCATGTTCAGTTCTAATTCGCAGAAGGCTAAGCCTTGATGTCGTTTCATCTTGTCGGCTAATGTTCCATGAACAGGGCATGTTAAGTTTTCGGGGTCAAGGTCAAAGGCTAACTCTTGACCGACAATTTTGTCTTTTTCATTGTAGACGTTCCTGTCGTAATAGGCTGATTCGGGTATAAATTCTAGAATTTGCGTTTTTACGTCTTCAAAATCGCTGTATTCGTCTATAATTATAGTTGTTGAAGCGTCCTCTCGATATTTTCTTGGAAATATTTTCGTGTGTCTCCCCATGATGACTGCAAACTTCACTGCGTTATTTTTGTCCCAGCCTTGAAACCATCCTCTTAACTTTTCAGTGTCGAATTCTTTTTGATAAAACTCTTTTCTCTCTTTCAAAGTTGAATAACGCATACCTTTGGGCAGGTTATACCTTGACCGCATGAGTTCTGCTAAGCCACCTTGGTTTAGCTTCCAAATACTCTGTGACAAACTTGGCAAATTGAAGGTCAAGCAAGTATGGTTTCATAATTTGCTCGTTTACCATGACTTTGAGAGTCTTCTTAACCACATGGGAGATCAACTCTGCCACGCCGACTTGTCTTCCACCGTCTCCCAGTTTTTCAGACAACAACGCAACAACGTCGCTGTGTTTACGCTTGATTTCCACAACCCAGCGGTCATCTTCTATGTATGGTCCAGAAACTGTTGCTGGTGAACCAGCATGTTTTCTTAGAAAGTTTTCGCATTCCGTTTTCTTTCGGACTGGTGGTCCTAAATGTTTCTTAACTAGCGGAAGTTTGCCGTGTTCCACTTCAAAAACAAGCATGTTTAAATCTTCTTCATTGCTCCACGCAGAATCTCGGACAACGTGAAAATCGTTTTGCTCAAGCATTTTCTGCAGTGACCTCTCTGTCTTGTAGAGTTGTCCCCACAAAATGTCTGGAACCGTTTTTATTCCGCCAAACTTGACGAAGACAAGCGTGGACCTCCGCTTTTTAATTTCATTGAGCAACTGTCTAGTGCTAAGGGTTTTAGTTTTTCGTGGATAGAAAAACTCTAAACTCGGGTTTCTCAGAAACTCTCTGCTTGCAGCTACAAACTCGATTAGGCGCTCTTTCCTCACGGCAGACGCTGCATTTCTGCCCTTGTCAACTGGGTCAACGACTACCAAGGGTTCTTCAAAGATTTTTTTGAGTTCGCTCTCTCTTCCCATGTAGTAGCCTTCGTAATCAATCAGCCACGCGTTTCTTAAATCTGCTGCAGACTTCAAGACTCCGACAAACGAGTTATATTTGAGAGTGAGAAGCTCACAGAGGTAGCCGCTGAAGCCCCCGACCTTTATTTCTGCACCGTAAACGCCCACGCCTTTCATAAACCTTTTTAGGAGGCGGATTTCACTACGCAACTGCTCGTTGAGTCTAGGCTTCACATAGTCTGTGTGAAAGGGTGTTCTGTCGGTGGCGCTCACCCATTCGCCTGGTTTCACTTGATAGCACGGCACAATGTTCACTCGGGTTGAGTTGACAAAAGCCTCTAGATAGGGATGCTCAGCGAAGCGTTCAACCTGCTTAAACCCTCTTGCAGCCTCTTTTGCTATTTTCAAGTAGACTGTTCCAAAGGCTTCACGAGGCATTCTGGTTGGTATGCGCATGAAGATGTCGATGTCGGGTTCCTCTCGCAGCCATGTGTCCTTGGCAACTGAGCCTTCAACTCTCACCTCAGCGTTAACCTCTGCTTTCTTTGCCGCTGCTTTCACTTTCTCAACTAGGTTTTCAGCTAGAAACAAAATGTTTTTTGTCTCTTTTTGGCTAGGAGTGACCTTTTTCAAAACAGTTGTGGTAACTTTCTCTATTGTTGCAGGCTTCAACTCTTTTAACACCGTTTTCCTAGTGACATACTTCTCTTAATGTTGAGTATAAAGGTCCCTCCGGCGTTAGCACGCTCTTTTTCAACCGCAAGCAGTCTGCCCTGACAACACCGAAATCATAGTCTGCCAAGTCTTGAACAAAACGAGCAAGCTCAGCCTTGTTGCGCCCAGTCTTCACTCGTGCAAGCGTTAGGTGGGGGCTGAACCCTTTTGGGTCAGGTCTAAATCCCAACTGTTGAATATTGGGTTCCAGTTGATTAAAGACGCTCTTCAATTCATCTGCGCCCTTTCTTATGCCTGCCCAAACCACTCTGGCATAGCGCAAATCTGGGAAGACGCCTAATCCTCGAATTTCACAGTCAAAGGCGGAGAACGAGACTTTTTTCATGGCTTCGTGAACGGAGTCAACCATTGTAGGTTTGATGTCGCCTAGGAAGCGCATGGTGATGTGGATGTTCTGCGGCTCCACCAGCTTCAAGTCGGCGCCTGTTTTGACGAGTTTGTCTTGAACCTCTCTGAAACGTTGAAGCATGGATTCATTGTTGAGTTCAAACGCTATGAAACTGCGAATCATCTCAGACATGAACAACCTTCCCAACGCTAAATTCCTCATAGTCTTCATGTCTTAAAGGTTTCCACACCAACCAACTGCAAGTGCTTTTAAATTCTAAGCGTTACTATTTTTCACTTAAACGGATGCATAAGCCATGAAGCAGAAAATAGTTGTCGGCATGGCTGGAATGCCAGGCGCCGGAAAGACGGAAATTGCTAGATTAGCTAAGGAAAAAGGCTACGCTGTTGTAGTTATGGGTGATGAAATTAGAGAAGAAACCAAACGCAGAGGATTGGAACCCACGCCTGAGAATGTGGGCAAAATCATGTTGAAGCTCAGAGAGGAAGAAGGACCAATGATAGTGGCTAAAAGGTGCATTCCAAAAATTGCCAACACCAGCACAGACATTGTCTTGGTCGACGGAGTCCGCAGTCTACACGAGGTCTATGAGTTTGAGAAAAATTTTTCACAGTTTGTTCTCGTAGCCGTTCATTCTTCGCCTGAGACAAGGTTTAGGCGTCTCTTCCGAAGAAGACGAAGCGACGACCCTAAAGGGTGGGAAATATTCATTGAACGGGATTTGAGAGAACTGAGCGTGGGTCAAGGAAGCGTAATAGCCATGGCTGACCACATGATTGTAAATGAGGGAACGCTTGAAGATTTCAAAGCCAAGATTCGAGAAGTTTTGGAGGCTGCAACCAGAAAGTGGACGAAATAAGCGTTCTTGTGGAAGCGGACATAAACCCAACCGAGAACGAAGACAAAGTGAAACGCGCTGCAGAAAACATGTTCAGCAACTTGGAATGGGAAGTCAAGCCTCAAAGGCAAGGAAGCCTACTCGTTGGCAGAGGAAGAGGCATGGATGCATTAACTAAACTTTACAATCTGCTTCGCAGAGAGAGGATTCGCGATGCTGCTAGAGGCGTCCTCTACGAAGGATTAGGCGCTAAATCAATAATTTTCTACCTAAACAAGCAAGTAGCATACGTGGGACACCTCTCTTTCTCGAAACCAATTGGAGAATCTCCACTTGGACCCATCAAAGTGGAAATTCAATGCAGCAACCCACGCGAGTTGATTGAATGGCTTGCGCCCCGAACAACTTGACAACCATTTGTGAAATAACCGTCTGTCACAGGAGAAACACATAATGAACATTGGTTTATCGATGCTCTTCTGCTTGGGTGAACCCTTTCCATCTCTTCTAAAACGCTTAGAAGAGGTCGACGTGAACTGCATTGAACTTGTCGACGAAAGTCAGCACAAGTTGAATAGTAAACGCGTGAAGGCTCTCAAACGTATAGCGAACTCGAAGGGTTTAGATTTCACTGTTCACGCACCGTTTGTCGACATCAACATAGCTTCACTTAACCCTACATTGCGCAGAGTGATGCTGAAACGCCTAGAAAAATCCATATGCTACGCTCATCAACTCAAGTGCAGACAATGGGTTTTCCATTCGGGATGGAAGACAGCAGTCAGCGACTTCTATCCTAACCTTGATTGGCAACTGAACCTACGGTCTATAAGAACTCTACTCACAATTGCCAGAAAACACAATGTTGAAATATCTGTTGAAAACACGCCTGAACCCTTTCCT
>Ga0315307_1000627_pt1 | contig 15232 bp, 7 predicted proteins | sample TDP2_MG_FD_203079 | JGI IMG/M metagenome (GOLD analysis project Ga0315307, IMG submission 203079) | Freshwater sediment microbial communities from Lake Towuti, South Sulawesi, Indonesia - TDP2 | ecosystem: Environmental > Aquatic > Freshwater > Lake > Sediment | place: Indonesia: South Sulawesi... | reverse complement strand
CAATGTCGTCAAGTGCGTTGCGGTTGATGGAGAGGAAGTTTGGATTGGGACGGACAATGGAGCCAGTCGGTTTAATAAGAAGAAAAATCACTGGACGACTTACACTACTGATACAGGTTTAAGTTCCAATCTGGTCAATGCTATTCTGGTAGATAAAGATGTAGTATGGTTTGGTACAGACGCTGGAGTTACTCTTTTTGATAAAGCGAAAAATAGTTGGACTTCTTATACTACCAGAGAGGGTTTAATTAATGATAAAGTGAATGCATTGACAGTAACTGATAGTGACCTTTGGGTGGGAACAGAGGGTGGGCTGAGTGAGTTCAACAAAAGGACCTGTACCTTCACTTCCTACACTATTGAGAATGGACTTTTTGATAACCGCATTAGAAGCATGGTTGTAGATGGTGGGCGTCTTCTGGTAGCCACAGTAGGTCCCGTCATTAGCGTTCTGGACTTGGTGAGAAAGGAATGGGCTTTGTATTCGCCTGAAGAATTACTGTATACTAACGTGGCTATTGCCAGCGAGGGAGGCGTAATTTGGGTGGGAACAACTGGTGGAGGAGCGCGCGCCTATGACGGCACAAGGAAAAGGTGGAACTATTACACATCTCAAGGGAAAGGTCCTGCTGGTCTTGCTAAGCAGGAAGGAGTCACTAGCGGTCTGGTAAATAACTTCTTGCAGTCCATTGCTGCTGATGGGAGATATATCTGGTTTGGCACATTTGATGGGGTGAGTTGTTTCGATACCAGCGCAAACAAATGGCAAACTTTTTCTACAAAAGACGGCTTAATTGATGACTCCGTGGGAGCTATTGCTATAGACGGCAACTATGTTTGGTTCGGCACCGACGATGGATTAAGCCAATTGGATAAGATGATTCCCCAGGTATCAATTCATCTATCAAGAAGTAATGTCGCCGATGTTAAGCGTCCCCTAGAGATAGAGTGCATGGCGTTCAGTTATCAAGGCATAAAGGATTGCGTGATGGAGTATAGCGTAGGTTCTTTCCCTGAAGTTTGGATAGGTAAAGGAATTGATATTCATCCCGCGGCGAAGAGGGGCCATCTAATTGTTACCTGGAATTTGAAAAATTTGCCCAGCAATAACGATGTATATAACCTGCGTTTGACTGTCCGGGACAAAAAGGGTGACTTCAACAGCACTCTAGCCAAAATGGTAGTAGATACTATACAACCTGTTGTGAATATCGATGTGAACGAGGAGCCTATGAGTGTGGGCATACAAACTATAACTGGAAAGTTTAACAAAGGAAATATAGAAAAGGTCATAATAGACCCTGGAAATATTTACGCGGACCTGAATTTTAACGAGAGAACTTTTACTGCATTGGTTCCTTTACAGGAAGGGAGCAACAGAATCCAGGCGACGCTGACCGACTGGCTTGGCCGGCGTGTAAAGAGCGAGGCAATAATTGAAGCAAGGGCGGGTTTGGATAAACCCACAGTACTGGTGAAAGAGGACAAAGGAGCAACTTCCAGGCGACTAATCATACGCGAAAGTTTACTTTTCAACAGCGGGAGTGCGCGAATAAAATCAGAAGCCTTCGCTATTCTGGACAAAGTTATCAAGATTTTGCAGCAAGAGCCAGAGGTACAGATAACTATTGAAGGCCATACGGATAACGTATTAGTAGGACCCCGATGTCTTTATCCGTCCAATTTGGCCCTTTCCAAAGGCCGGGCTGACGAGGTCTTTCGCTATTTGATGGAAAAGATAGGCCTACCGGTAGAGCGCTTTTTTATTAAAGGTTATGGTGACGGCAGGCCAGTAGCTTCCAACGAGACCGCGGAGGGACGAGCAAAGAATAGGAGAGTGGAGATTGTGGTGACCACCATAGAGTGACTGGAATGAGGATAGAAAGGGCTCGGCATAGGGAGTCGACATGAAATTTACAGACAACAAGTGTAGTGATGTTCATAATGGAGTAGAAAAATGTATCAAAGGAAGATAAGGTTGAAACTCAAATTTAGCGTTGTAATCAGTGGATTGATTTCTCTGATTATGATAAGTGTCGGATTGATTACTGTAAAGCAGGTAAAGCGACCTTTGATGGAAGAGATGAAGAAGAAAGGGCAGGTTTTGGCTTCTAATATAGCGGCTAATTGTGAAGAGGCTTTACTCACTGGAGATGAATTGTTGTTGGGTGTGTACATGGACAAAGCTATAAAAGAGAAATCAGTAATATATGCCATGGTTTTGGATAATGAAGGAGGCGTGATTTCTCATTCTGACCATAGAGTAATCAAAGGTACAATCTACGATGACCCAATTGCACTGAAGGCACAAGAGGCAAAGGGAATGCTTATTCAACACAATCAAATGGAGACTTTAGGAGATTACTATGATATTGCTACTCCTATTCTGGCTAGAGGACAAAAATTGGGCACACTCCGACTTGGGTTCTCGGGCGGAGAGATCGTTCTAACGGTTGCCCGTGTGCGAAAGATTATTTTTGGAATTACTGCGGGAGTTTTATTAATGGGTTTGGCAGTGGCTTGGGTTCTGGTTTCTTTCATAACCGGTCCCTTAGCCAAGTTGATTCGAGGGGTCAAAAAGGTAGGTGCTGGTGATTTGAAACACAGGATTGTGATAAAAAGTCGTGACGAGATCAGTGAATTGGCAGAATCTTTTAACAATATGACGAAGAACCTGTTGAAGAATCAGCAAGCACTTGCCCAAAAAGTGCACGATTTAGAAATACTGGAGAAATTGAGCAGGAAAATAAGTTCCATATTAGAGAAAGAAGAGCTCTTGCGGTTGATAGTGTCCGTGTATGTTGAAATGGCCAAGGTCAAAAAGGTCTCCTTGATGTTAATTGATGAGAATACAAATGAACTAAAGATGCAAGCCGCTAGAGGTATTAACAGGGAAAATTTTGAAAGAATCAAATTCAAGGTTGGTGAAGGAGTTGCTGGAAAAGCAGCTCAGAGTGGTAAAGTGTTCTGCCTAGATGATGTAAGAAAATCTCCCGACTACAAATTATTCAATCCCAAAAGAGAGAAAACAAAAGAATCTCTTTTAGTTATGCCCTTAAAAGTTAAAGAGAAGGTTCTGGGAGTAATCAATCTGAGTGATAAGCTATCGGGAGAGCCGTTCGCCAAGCATGAAGTTACCTTATATTCCACGTTGGCCAACCACGTAGCAGTCAGTATAGAAAATGCTATATTGTACGAATTAGCCATTACCGATGGATTAACACAACTATACATTCACCGCTATTTTCAATTACGGCTTAAAGAGGAGATAGAACGCACCCAACGATATGGAGAACCTTTCTCTTTGGTGATGATAGATATAGACCATTTCAAATCCTTTAACGACCTTTATGGTCACCAGATGGGAGATGAGGTGTTGAGAATGATAGCCAGAATATTGAAAGAAAAAATTCGCAGCATTGACGTAGCAGCACGTTATGGCGGGGAAGAATTTGCAATTATTGTGCCGGAGACGGATAGTGAAAGGGTTGCCATTTTTGCAGAGAGACTAAGAAAAATCATAGAAGAAACCAATTTCAATGGGCAGGGCAATACGCCTCTCAAGATCACAACAAGCATAGGCACTGCTTCCTATGCAGAGAAGGATATAGAAGAAAAGACCACGGGAGAAATTCTCATTAGTAGAGCAGATCAAGCACTGTACAGGGCGAAGAAGCAAGGTAGGAACCAAGTTTGCAATTATTCTGATGAACACTGAATTTTCGAGCTTGACAATTTTGTAATTAGGAGTGGCAAAGCGAATCCTCGCGTTCTAACGCCTCGTCCCCTCCCGGTGCGCGGTAAGGGAAAGCTCTAAATATAAGGTTAGATTTGACTCCTATAGCAGAAATTGATATAATACACCCAGAAATGGCTAGAAAAGAATGAAAAAGTGGTGTAGCTATGCGCAATTATCTTCTTATCTTCTTTACCATTCTATTACTTTCTCTTCCTAAAAACGGGAATACCGGAGGCATATCCACCAGCTTCACTGAGGTAGTCGTTCGGGACTTAAGTATTGGAAAGAACTATGCGATGGGGAAGAAAGTTAATCAGAAGCTGCAGGTTATGAATAGAGGTAATAGTCCCATTGAGCTGAAAATGGAAGTATTGGTCCCTTCCAGCAGTGAATTGAGGGAAGGATATGAGCCTATTCCTGATGCCTCTTGGGTAGAGTTGGAAAAGGATTACTTTTTTGTTGACCCATCAAAATATGCAGTCACTGATGTAATCGTTACTATTCCTAACGATAAGAAGTATCTGGGCAAGAAATATCAAGCTTACATCTGGTCACAAACTGTTGGTAAGGGGGCGTTGCCGATCGCCTTGGGTTTGAAGAGTAGACTTCTGCTTGAGATTTCTGAAAAGGAAAGAGATTTATCTAAAGAGTTTGGGGGAAGATTCGACTTCTCCGTTTTCCCTGATGAGATATCGTTGAAGAATTTAAAGCTGGGGGAAGTTTGCAATATTAACAAAGTGTTTGGAAAGGCATTAGAGGTGAAAAATCTTAGTCGATTTCTTCATACTTACGAGATAAGAAGTATTTCAGCAAAAAGAGCAGGAATGGAAGTTGCAAATGGGTATGAGGATTGTCCCGACCCAGATTTTCTTACTTTTGATAAGTCGGAATTTGAACTGAAAAGAAAGAAAAGGACTAGAGTCAAAATGCACCTTACTTTTCCAAAAAGAGAAGAATATGCTGGGAAGAAATACATATTTGCTATTAGAATAAGGCTCTTGGAAGAAGAGTTCCTTTTGAATCGTTATGTAAAACTTTACGTGACTACCATAGAATAATAGAGAAGCCGGTCTTTCAACATTTCCCTTGACTTTTCCTTCCGCTATTTGATAGACTTTTTTAGCCTTCCTTGTGGGTTTTTCCCACTGCACGATTTCAAATTGTGCCTACAGAATTTCAGATTCATCTCATTGTAGGCACAAATTCAATTTCTTCCCTGATGGAATTGGAGAACGGGAAACCTTATGGAACATTCAGATTTCGTCCACCTACATCTCCATACTGAATATAGCCTTCTCGACGGTGCCTGTCGCGTTCTGGATAACCGCGGCGCTCCCGGGAATCTTATTCAGCGAGCATCGCAGTACAGGATGCCGGCTCTGGGGATTACCGACCACGGTAATATGTTTGGCGCCATCGGCTTTTATCAAGCATGCGTGAATAGCGGCATAAAGCCGATTATAGGTTGCGAAGTCTATGTCGCTCCCGAAAGCCGGTATGTTAAAGAAGGAAGCAGCATAGCAGAGACTGCAAATCATCTAATCCTTTTGGCAAAGGACAGAATTGGCTACAACAATCTGATGAAACTGGTAAGTATCGGTTACCTTGAAGGTTTTTACTACAGGCCTCGAATAGATAAGGAAATACTAAAAGACCACTGTAAAGGATTAGTATGTTTGAGTGGCTGCCTCAAGAGTGAAGTTTCCCGGGCAATATTAAATGACGACCACGAAAAGGCTAAAAAAGCCATTTCCTTTTATGGGGAGATTTTTGGTAAAGAGAACCTCTACCTTGAACTTATAGATAATGGAATTAGTGAACAGAAGAAAGTCTGCCGCGAACTGATTAATTTAGGGAAAGAGATGGGAATTTCATTGGTAGCTACCAATGATTGCCATTATGTGGATAAATCTGATGCATATGCCCAGGAGATACTTCTCTGTATTGGTACCGGGAAAACGCTCAATGACCCTTCCCACATGAAATTTTCTACAGAAGAATTCTACTTTAAATCTCCTCAGGAGATGAAGCAAATTTTTGCCGAAACGCCACAGGCAATAAGGAATACAATAGAGATTACTGAAAAATGTAGTCTCCAACTCGATTTTGAAACAATTCATCTGCCTGAGTACAAGGTCCCGGAGAATTATAACCTGGATGATTATTTAAGAGGTCTCTGTGAACAGGGCTTGAAGAAGAGATATGGGGAAGTTACGCCCGATATCCGTAGACGATTGGACTATGAGCTGTCAGTCATAAGCCGTATGGGGTTTGCCAGCTATTTTCTGATTGTGTGGGATTTCATAGAATATGCGAAACGGGAAAAGATAATGGTAGGTCCTGGTAGAGGTTCTGGCGCCGGCAGTCTCGTTGCTTATCTTTTGGGAATTACTGAACTTGATCCGTTGAAATATGGTCTTCTATTTGAAAGATTTCTCAATCCTGGAAGGAAGAGTATGCCGGATCTGGATATCGATTTTGCCGATCACGGACGGGATAGGGTTATTGATTACGTGAAGGAGAAATATGGATGGAAAAACGTCGCCCAGATTATAACTTTCGGGACAATGTTGGCAAGAGCTGTGGTTAGAGATACTGGCAGGGTATTGAATGTCCCTTTGTCCGAGGTAGATGGAATTGCCAAATTGATCCCTTTTGGTGAGACAATACAAGGGGCTTTGCAGGCGGTGCCTGAACTGAAGAAGCGATACGAAAATGAGAGTGTGGTGAAGAATCTATTGGATACGGCTCAGAGAATTGAAGGGCTCAAACGGCATACAGGCGTACATGCTGCAGGGATTGTAATTACCCCCGGGGAGATGATTAATTATGTGCCCTTAGCAAAGAGTGGCAAAAATGTGGTAACTACTCAGTACGAAGATTCTGCCTTGATTAAGTTAGGTCTTTTAAAAATAGATTTTCTGGGATTAAGAACGCTCACTGTGATTCATGAAGCCTTGAAGCTTATAAGTGAGAGGGCAAGAGAGGCTCCTAAAGAACCTTCCGATATTCCACTTAATAACAGGAAAACGTACAAACTTTTAGCGGAGGCAAAGTCTGTGGGAGTGTTTCAACTGGAGAGCGCAGGCATGAGAGACCTTTTGAGAAAGTTGGAGCCAACAGAATTTTCCGATGTAATCGCTCTTGTAGCCCTTTATCGTCCCGGTCCTATTGGGAGCGGAATGGTAGATGAGTTTGTGGCGAGAAAACATAAGCGTGCGAAAATAGACTATGAACATCCATTGCTCGAGCCAGTTCTAAAGGACACCTATGGTGTAATTCTTTATCAGGAAGATGTTATGCGTATCGCTACCGAGCTGGCAGGCTTTACTCCAGAACAGGCTGATGTCTTGCGCCAAGCGATGGGGAAGAAGATTCCCGTAGAAATTGAAAGACAAAGAGAAAATTTTGTAAAGGGAGCAGGAAAGAAAGGAATTTCTATAGGCAAAGCAAATAGAATATTTGATGCTATGGTGAAATTTGGTGGATATGGCTTTAATAAGTCCCACGCAAGTGCCTATGCGCTTCTCGCTTACCAGACCGCTTGGCTCAAAGCAAACTACCCACTGGAATATATGACAGTGCTTTTAAGTAGCGAAATGGAGAATACCGATAAGATTGTGGAATACATATCCGAGTGTCATCAGATGGGCATCACTGTGCTGGCACCAAGTGTGGAGAAGAGTTTTTCAGAATTCAGGATAGAAAATGGGGGTATCCGCTTTGGCCTATTAGCTATCAAGAATGTAGGACAGGCGGCAATAGACTCTATTGTAACTGGCCGGGGAAGTGGAGAAGCGTTTAAAGCACTATTTGATTTTTGTGTTCGCGTCGACTCGAGGCTGGTGAATAGAAGAGCAATTGAAAGCTTAATCAAAGCAGGGTGCTTCGATTCGCTTGGTCAGCCAAGAGCTCAGCTATTTAAAGGATTGGACCTAGTTCTAGAAAAAGCCTCGCAAGCCCAAAAGGAGCGGCTGAGTGGTCAGACTTCTTTTTTAGACCTTGTCGACTCTACTCCGGGAGGAATTGAGGAACTGCCTCCGTCAAAAGAATGGCAAGAGAATAAGCTACTGGCGTATGAGAAGGAAGTATTGGGTTTCTATATCACAGGTCATCCCCTGGCAAGGTTCGCTGAAGAGATGAAGAATTATGTCAGCCATTCAGTAGACAAACTGTACGAGTCAGGGACTGAATGTCAAGTGCGCGTAGGAGGAATAATAAATTCCCTCAATAAGAAGAAAACAAAGAAAGGTCAATTGATGGCTATCTTTAAATTAGAAGACCTGACTGGGACGGTCGAAGTCATTGTTTTTCCTGACGCTTATGAAAATGGCATAGGGAAATATTTACACAGGGATGAGATGGTTATAGTCAAGGGTAGGACTGATTGGCGGGAAGAGAAGCCGAGAATTGTGGCTTCGGAGGTAATTCCATTCAGTGGCGCTAAGGAGCTTCTCGTGCACCAGATGACTTTGAAGCTCTCCACAGCTGGATTGGAAGAGGATACTTTAAAGAAATTGAAGGAATTATTCATTAGAAACCAGGGTAATTGCCGCGTTAATTTTACTCTGTCTGCTCCTCGTAATAGAGTTGTGAACATAAAATCAAAAGCATGCGTCAAACTTAGTGACGAATTGCTGGAGGAAATTAGAAGGCTTATTGGGAGAGACTCCGTTCAGCTTTCACGTTAAATTTGCCAGATGAGAATCGTATCCCGATTTATCGGGACGTTATGGGAGTAGCAGGTTTTAACCTGCATTTTAAGACGCAGACTGAAGTCTGCTACTCCAGGAAGGTCGGAATATTTTTGACAATACTACAATGTTGATAAGGAGGTTCGTATGCCTGAATTGAGAAAAGACCCCATACTTGGTCGCTGGATTATCATTGCCGCTGAACGAGCAAAAAGACCCTCCGATTTTGGAACTGAGCCCCAGGAGAAATCGGATAAGAAGCTCTGTCCATTCTGCGTTGGAAATGAAGACAAGACTCCTCCCGAGGTCCTGGCTTATCGCGAGCCAGGAACTAAACCTAACAACCAAGGTTGGTGGTTAAGGGTAGTTCCCAACAAATTCCCGGCTCTGGAAGTGGAGGGAGATTTGAGCAGGACAGGTGAAGGGATGTACGACAAAATGAATGGGATTGGGGCCCATGAGATAATTATTGAAAGTATCGACCACGATAGGACCTTGCCTGAACTGGAAAGAAAAAATGTAGAAGATGTAGTCTGGGCTTATAGAGATAGAACAGTAGACCTGAAGAGGGATTCCAGGTTCGAATACATTTTAATCTTTAAGAACCAGGGGAGGGCCGCTGGAGCTTCCCTCACCCATTCCCACTCCCAGTTGATCGCCCTGCCAATAGTTCCCAAAGCGGTGAGAGAGGAAATGGCAGGAGCTCAACATTATTATGATAATAAAGAAAGGTGTGTCTTTTGCGATATCATAAGACAGGAAACAAGGTCGGTAACGAGAATAATTACTGAAAATGAAGACTTCATAGTTTTTGCTCCTTTCGCTTCCCGATTTCCCTTTGAGACCTGGATTGTTCCCAAGAAACACGATTCGGCTTTTGAAGATATCCAGAAACATGAAGTAATCCACCTTGCCTGTTGTCTTAAGGGGATCTTAACTCGGATGAACAAGGCGCTCAATTATGCTCCGTATAACTATATTGTCCATAACTCTCCACTCACAACGTCCAACCTTCCTTACTACCACTGGCACATTGAGGTTATGCCCACATTGACCAGAGTGGCAGGATTTGAATGGGGCACAGGATTCTACATTAATCCCACTCCGCCCGAAGAAGCCGCCAAATTTTTGAGGGAAGCTGAAGTTTAACAGAATATGTATATTGCGGCGGTTAAAAAGGGGTCAGAGTCATTTTTGTTGATTGTCCGAAGATATCAAAAAGAAAACAAGAATAGAGATATATACCTAATGTTTAATGATAAATCATCTTTTCTCGTCCAGCCATGAACAGGAACGTGGGAACAGATTACTCTAGCGCTTAAAAAATCACTCTGACCCCTTTTTTGGCCTTGGCAATGACAAATCTGAGTTTGGGATACAAATTTTGTTTGGGGGTTTGAACTGAAAATTCTATTTGCTTCTTCAGAGGTGGTTCCCTTCGCAAAAACAGGAGGCCTTGCTGATGTGAGCGGGGCTTTGCCCAGAGCCATAAAGGCCGCAGGTTACGATGTGCGAGTTATAATGCCAAAATATAGAGTCGTCAACAATCGAAAGTTTGGATTAAAGAACCTTACTAAAAGCCTGGCTATTCCTGTGGGAAGGGAAATCGCTGTAGTTTCAATTTTAGAAGGTGAACTGGAAAGGGGAATACCTGTATATTTCATAGATTATGGACCTTACTTTGAACGGCAGGAACTTTACGGTACCCTAAAGGGCGGCTATGAAGATAACGCAGAGAGGTTCATTCTTTTTTCAAGAGCGGTGCTGGAAACGATCGAAGCAATAGAGTTTCAGCCCAATGTGATTCACTGTAACGATTGGCAGACAGGTTTAATTCCTGTCTACTTGAAGACATTGTATAAGAACGACCCCTTCTTTCAGACAACGGCAACAGTTTTTACTATTCATAATATTGCGTATCAAGGGATATTTCCCAGAGAGACTCTAAATTTGGCTGGATTGAGTCTGGGAGAATTTACTCCTGAAAAGTTGGAATTCTATGGGCAGGTTAACTTTCTCAAGGGAGGACTGGTCTACGCAGATGTGTTGAGTACTGTAAGCGTGACCTATAGTAAAGAGATTCAATCTTCACCCGAATTTGGATACGGTTTGGAAGGAGTCCTTGCCCATCGCAGTCACGACCTTTACGGCATACTAAATGGAGTTGACTACGATGAATGGAATCCAGGGAAAGATGAGTTCATCGCTATGAACTATACCATAGACGATATAGACAAAAAAATGGAATGCAAGAAGGAGCTCTTAGCGGAGAATAACCTGCCGGTTGACTTAAATTGGCCTTTGGTGGGGATGATCTCACGGCTCACCCGGCAGAAGGGACTCGATATTGTCGGAAAAGCAATTGATGAAATCATGGATTTGGATTTGTACTTTATTCTTTTGGGCACAGGGGAGGAAGAGTATCATAGGCTTTTTTCCAGGATTGCCAGGAAGTATTCCAGAAAGGCGGCAATTCATATTACTTTTGATAATCGACTTGCTCATAGAATCTATGCCGGTTGTGACCTATTCTTGATGCCTTCTCGCTATGAGCCCTGTGGCTTGGGGCAGTTGATCAGTTTAGCATATGGGACAGCTCCTGTTGTCAATCGAACAGGTGGACTGGCAGACACAATTGAAGAGTTTGACCCAGAGATGGGTAAAGGAAATGGGTTTCTACTCAGTGAATATTCTGCTTCTGCTCTTGTGAGTGCGCTAAAAAGAGCGATAGGCGTGTATAAACGGAAGGATTCATGGCAAAAATTGGTTAAGAATATGATGGAGGCTGATTTCTCGTGGGCTGCCTCCACGAAGGAATATTTGAAATTATATCAAAAAGCGATAGATAAGAGAGTCTCAAATTGGCAAAATCCTTAAAGTACTCGATCCCATAATCTGAAAGAGAGCTCTGAAAAGGTATCATTTTCCCTTGTAGGGGTTTGATTTATCGAACCCGTATTGTCGGGCGTCATAAATGCCGCCCCTACAATTGAGCCCGCACATAAAACGGACAATTTTGGACTTTTTCGGAGACGAAAAAAATCAGGTTGACAAAATAAGGAAGTTATGGTAACATTTTATTGACGACAATTGCTATTGTTCGATAAGAGCAACTCCCTAAATATAGGGGGACGCAAAGCCTAAGAGTCCCGAGTGGTCGGGATAGTCAGGTTGCCGAAGACAATAGACTCTTTTTTGAAAGCCGAGTTGCTGAAGAAAAACAAATTTAGAGTGTTTAAAACTTCTGGCAACTCGGCTTTTTCTTTTAGAATTTTCAAGGAGAAAGAGGTGTAATATGGAAGAGAGAAAAAAATGGTTTCTGATTATTTTCCTTGGGTTGGTAGTGATTGTTATGATTATCAGTAATTCTCTGTTGGGAGCAGATGTCCACTTCGGCGAGCATACGGGTGAGCTTAAGAATCTCAATATAAGGGTGGTTTATACCCGCCCCTATTTTTATACGCCAGAAGGTTTAGCCGGGTATTACATTGGAATGCCGATGACCTACGAAGTATACATTGAAAATAAAAGTCCACGCACTTACAACCATCTGGACGTAACCGCGATTCAAGAATACTATGAATCGGGTAGGTGTACCCGCGCCTGGTATCCGTATCCCGAGAATGTTACCTATAGTAAAGGTGAACCATTGCCGGGCAACAGTAAGCAAGTCTGGCCGGATATTTCGCTTGGGCCGAATCAGAAAATTGTCCTATCTGGCAGATATGATGTGCCACTGGCAACCTGCGATGGACTTGACCAGACACATGTGATTATTCAGCATACTAACATGGGGAAGGTTGATGCTTCAATAATCTATTATGAGCCAGAGTGCGGCATTTTCTGTCCCCCTCCGAGATAGGAGTGATTCCCGGAATTTGATTTTGCAGAATTAACACCCAGAAATATTGCAGGTTTCTGAAAATAGACCTTTGAGCAAAAAGCTCGGGTCTTTTTTTTATTGTAATTTGGAGTGAAATGGTGTAAAATTAACAAACTACAAAATCCCCCTCACCTCAATCCTCTCCCAAAAAGGGAGAGGCGAGTTCTCTCGAGAGAGAAAGAGAAAAGAGGATTTAGAATAATGGAAAAGAAAATTCTAATTGTTATTTTCTGTTTAGCGATAGTTTCATCTATTTTGGTATCCATAGCCCGCTGGCGTGTTGAAGCTGATAACCGTATGGTGGAAATGGTTTGCGACTATAACCAACTATCCCGGCTCTCTCTCCAATGGGGGTATTCCTTTGATACTTTTTTGTGGGAGTTGAAAGAAGCTGGCATCAATTCGATAGCCATCGAAGAGGAAACTCTGGAGAGACTCTCCTCAGAAGGTAGGCTGACCTTGATAAAGGGAGAGGAAGTGAACAGGTTTCAGTATTTGGCTCCAGTTCAATCTGTTTTCCTCAGAAACTCAGTCGCTCAGGATATTGAGAACTACACTTTCGTTATAACCGGTGATTTCGCTCTGGGAGAAAGGATACGAAGGATATTGGTCGAAAAACTAGGCGAAAAGAAGGTTAAGACAATCGAAGGGAATTGGTATGAGAAACCTGTAACGGTCCTGAGTCTTTACGCTGTGGATGAAAGGGAGATTTCCCAGCTTGGGATAGGTTTTTCTACAGGAAGAATCGAAGGGATAGCCAATTATGGATTAAAGTCTGTTCTCGTTCTCACAAATGGGCCCTTTATTAGTGAAGCTTCCATACAGACCCTATTTTCCACTGTAAGTGACTGGAGAAATATATCGGCAGTTATCTTTTCTGGTGACAGTATCCTGGGCTATCCCGACTTTCTAGATTCGGTCAGGGGACAATTGGAAAGAAAGCAGGTTAAGTTGGGTATTGTCGAGTTCTTGAATCAAGATGGCTCGGGCCAATTGACTAAGAACCTGTATCAAAGAATAGTAAGAGTATACTCTATTTCGCCGCAAGAACTTGTTGATATAAAAAGGGAAGGGAGGCCGCAGGTCCCCAGATTGATTGCTCGCTTCCAGAGAGCTGTCAGAGAAAGGAATGTTAGACTACTATATATCCACTTACCCTTCATCTCAGGAAGTAATGAGAATCTACAAATTCAATCCAATCTTCACTACGTCAGGGGAATCAAGATGTCTCTTTTAGGAAATAACTTCAAGGTTGGTTTCTCTCAACCATTTAAGCCCTTTCCGTCTTTTCTCAACTTGATTCGCTTCCCAAATTTTTTAATGGTATTAATACTTCCACTGTGGTTAATTTCTCTAAACAGGTCTTTTTCTTTGAGTTTTTTCTACCTCTATCTATTTACTTGCCTGGTTTTAGTACTTCTTTTCTGGCGAGAGGTACTGTTCATTCAGATTGCAGGTCTAATAGCCGCTCTTTCTTTTCCTCTTTTAGCACTGGCTCTTGGATTATTTGTCCCTGAGTCGGTGACGCTTAGAACTGGTAAACAGGGGCACTTTTCGCGGACCGTTTTGCTTTTCCTTAAAGTAACCATTACTACTATTTTTGGCGGAATTCTAATTGCTTGTCTACTTAGTCGTTTGGACTTTATGTTGAAAGTTCACCAATTTCGAGGTGTGAAGGTCTCTTTTATCCTTCCGCTGATAATGGGTTTATTCCTTCTCTCTGGATGGTCGGAGCAATCTTTCAAAGAAAGCGGGTTAACCCGTTTTTGTGTAGGTAAAGTATCAGAGTTTCTATCTAGAAAGGTCGAATTTCGGGATTTCTTAATCTTTTCCATTTTAGCTTTGGCAGGAATTGTGCTTCTCTTGAGGAGTGGAAACTATTCTGGACCATTTCTCTTCGAAATAGAATATGAAGTGAGGGAGGTTCTTGAAAAGCTACTTATTGTTCGGCCGAGAATAAAAGAGTTCCTTATCGGGCATCCGCTAATGATTATGGGAATCTACCTCTATTTAAGAGGTAAGTTTAGGAAAGATGGAAAACTAAGGCTAAAAACAGAAAGTTGGCAATTATTCGTTACTCTCGGTTTAATCGGGCAAGTCTCCATAATAAATAGCTTCTGCCATGCCCATACGCCGCTGGTTATTTCTTTAGTCAGGACACTAAACGGGATTTGGTTAGGGATAGTAACGGGAGCCCTATTAATTGGCATTGTCCGAAAATAGGGACAGCGACCATTTTTATGAAAAAAGATAGAAAAAAAACAGAGTTGACCCCATTTTGAGAAATGGTAAAAAGAATTGTGATAGCTGGCTATTATGGTTTCGGGAATGGTGGCGATGAGCTGATTCTCTTTTCTCTACTGAATGGTCTTAAGAGGCTTAACATGAAGACAGAGATTTCAGTATTGTCTCGACATCCGTTCCAAACTGGCAAAATGTACGGAGTAAAAGCGATAGATCGCTGGAACCTTTTAAATGTAGCCCTTGCAATTTTTCATACAGACCTATTTGTTTTTGGTGGAGGAGGTCTTTTGCAGGACCTTACGAGCAGTTTGAGTATTTATTACTATCTGGGATTGATTCTATTAGCTAAGATATTTTTCAAGAAGGTTTTTCTTATCTCTCAAGGTGTGGGACCAATTAGAGGGAAAATTAGTAGAAAGGTTACTGGAATAGTTCTTGGGTTAGTGGATTTGATTACGGTTCGGGACGAATTGTCGAAATTTGAACTGAGAAAACTGAACAGGAAACTTTTAGTTTATTTTGCTCCTGACCCTATACTTAATCTAGAAGGATTCGCATTTGGAACAGGGGCATCTATGCGTTCACCCTCGCCCCTCTCCCGGGGGCAGGGTTCACGCTCTAACGAGGGACCTGTTATTGGAGTCTGCGCCCAGGGATTTGGAAAGGATGAGA
>Ga0315307_1000622_pt1 | contig 15283 bp, 8 predicted proteins | sample TDP2_MG_FD_203079 | JGI IMG/M metagenome (GOLD analysis project Ga0315307, IMG submission 203079) | Freshwater sediment microbial communities from Lake Towuti, South Sulawesi, Indonesia - TDP2 | ecosystem: Environmental > Aquatic > Freshwater > Lake > Sediment | place: Indonesia: South Sulawesi... | reverse complement strand
ATTATTTGGCTGGCTACGCAAGACTTGCAGCCCTAAACGAGTCCTTCAAGTTTGGATTTTACTCGCATCTGGATAAAGAAATTCCAAAACTTGGCGTTAAATACACGGATTTGGCCCTTAAAAAGCTGCTTGGAAGAGGCGCTGAAGACGTTGTGAAAGTTGCGAAGAAGTGGGTGGTCCACACGGGCAGCGAGAAGATACTTAACCTCATAGCTGAGCACTACGGGATTCAGCGCGAAAAAACTAGGGAGTCGCATGAGGTGCTCAGAGAGTACGGCAACTTGGCTGGAGCGAGCCTTCCGTTTATCTTGGAAAGAGTAGTTTCGGAGAATAGATTTTCAGAAGATGACGTCGTTTTGATGCTTGGTTACGGATGGGGTTTTTCAGCCTCCGCCGCCATGCTAGAATTCTAGTTGACTTTTCGGTCTGCGGGTGTCTGTCATGAAAAGGCTTTTCAGAGAGTTGCTGATAACCTTCTAGTGGTTTATTGGCATGTCAGAGCCTTTGAGTGTAGAGTCAATTCTTGGCCAGATACGGCAAAAGGAAAAAGAGTATGACTGGTTAGAGGCAGCCGAGTCTTATAAGAAGGCATTGATTTTGGTGCGGGAACGGGATTTTTTGAAGTTGGCCGAGATTCACGAGCGGTTGGGCTACGCTTTTTATCGGGCGGCTATGCAGGCTGAGAATCAAGAGGAGTTTAGGGGTAGGATGCGTCAGGCTGTTGCCAACTATGAGAAGGCTAAAGAGTTCTATGAGCACTTAAGTGAATCAGTAAAGATGGCGAGGATGTTACGTTGCGATGCTATGATTGCTTACGTGGGTTATTGGCTTTCTTCAGATGTGCCTGAGAAGAGGAGGTTGCTTGATGAGTGTTGGAAACTAGCAAAAGAGAGTCTGAAGGCTTTTGAGGGGTCGGGAGAACCGTGCGAATACGGCAAAACATACAGCCAACTTTCAGCCAGCCCTATTTTCGTATTCACTCTTGAACCAGATTTCAAGTTTCGAGAGAAGGCGATATGGGAAGCAGTTGAATCTGGGGAAAAAGCGATTAGGTTCCTTTCTGACTGTGGAGACCCTTCAGAATTTGCAAGAGTCTGCGCGAAAACTGTTGTTTGTCTAGGAGTATTTGGCTACTATTTTCAGGATGTGGATGAGAGGGAGAAATATCGTGAAAAGGGTCTTGACTATTGGGCGAAAGCCAAAGAGCTTTCCGAAGAGGCAGCCATGACCGAGTTTATATATCCAGTGTTTGGAGGTCAACCTTTCTTTGGCTTGGAAGGCACTGACGAGGCGTTTGCGAACTATGAGAAAGCGCTAGAGTATGGCAAGAAGATGAAAGACAAGTTCATCGTAGGCTGTACGTTGGATTGGTTGATGTATCATACTGCCTGGAAACGTGTGGCAACTGATGATCCGGATGAAAAGACTCGTCTGGTTGAGAGAGTGGTGCAATATTGTGAAGAAGCCAAGCGCCAGTTCTCCATAATATCTTTTGTGAGCCCCCGATGCGATATGGCTTGGACAGGAGGGATTGACGTTGAGTACTGGTTGTGGCTATCAAACTTGGAGACTGATTTGAAAAAAAGACGCGATCTGTTTGAAAAAGCCTTACAGGCTTTGCCAAGCGTAGTGAAACGTGGTGCGGAATCGGGTTATCCAGAAATTATGATGTATTTGCATAGTGGTCGTGCTATTCTTCGTTTACAACGAGCTAAGTTTGAAACAAATTTGGAGGAAAAAAAGAAACTTCTGGAGGAAGCCCTTTTTTACTGCAATGAAAGCATAAAATTCACTGAGCGGCTTGAGCCTTTCCTCTACTGGAACCGCGGCACTAACCACAGTCGACTAAGCACCATAAAATCTGAACTTGCCAACTTGGCCAAAGAACCCGAAACCAAGAAGACTCTGCTTCAAGAAGCCGTCACTAACAAGGAAAAAGCAATAGAGCTCTGCATCAAAGAACTGACATTTATGGAAAGAAAAGGGTCAGGCACATCTCTATTTTCTACCGTAGGAAGCCTGCAATATGACTATGGAGACACACTTATTCGCCTCTACAGATTGACTAGTAACAAAGAGCTTTTAACTGAAGCCGCAGAGACCTATGAGGACGCCACCGAATCTTATCAGACGCTTAACCTAGTGAGTCGTGTAGCTGAGACCTACTGGAAAAGAGCACAAGTCTATGATACATTAGGCGAGCACTTTAATGCCTCTCGGAATTTCGACCTCGCCGCTAACAACTACAGATTCGCTTCAGAGAAAATCACTCAGCTCAAAGACTTCTACAATGACCATGCACTTTACATGCAATCATGGAGTGAAATTGAAAAAGCAAGACATCATCATGAGAAGCAAGAATATGGTCTCGCAGAGGAACACTTCGAGAAAGCCGCCAAACTGCACAAGTCGCTAAAACAATGGAACTATATGGCTCCGAACTATGCCGCTTGGGCGCAATTGGACCACGCAGAAGAGTTAAGCAGAAAAGAACAAAGCGAAAAAGCCATCAAAGCCTTCGAACGTGCCGCTGCACTCTTTGAAGAAACCAGAAAATCACTCCAAAGCAAACTCGTCAAGATTGAAGACTCTGAAGAAAAACAGATGGCAGCAACCATGCTTAAGACAACAGACTTGAGGCACCTGTACTGCACAGCAAGAATCGCTGTTGAAGAGGCAAAAATCCTCGACAAGAAAGGCGACCACTACTCCAGCTCTGAAAAATATGATTCTGCAGCGGAAACCGTTGGAAGAATAGCGCAAACTGTGGAGTCCGAGCGTGATCAAAAGGAATTTGACCTTATCGCAATTCTTTCTCAGGCTTGGGCAAAAATGACACGCGCAGAAGCCGAAGAGTCACCGAGCCTGTACATAGAAGCATCGTTGCTCTTCGAGAAAGCTAAAGAACTCAGTCCAAATGAGAAAGCAAAGACACTGGCATTGGGTCATAGCCGTTTCTGCAGAGCGCTTGAGGCCGGAATGAATTTTGCCGACACAGGAGATACAACACTTCACTCGACTGCAATTCAACACTTGGAGAGTGCCGCCAAATACTATGTAAAGGCAGGTTTCCAAAACGCCTCCGAATACGCCAAAGCAACAGAACTGCTTCTGGACGCCTACTTGCATATCGACAACGCCAAAAGAGAAACTGATCCTGAGAAAAAAGCGAAGCTTTTTGTTATGGCTGAAAAGGTCCTGCAAACCTCAGCTGGTTGCTTTATGAAGGCTGAGCACCCAGAGAAAAGGGAACAGGTTCTGAGGCTTTTCCAGAAGGTGAAAGAAGAGCGAGAATTGGCCCTGTCGCTCAGTGAGATTCTGCATACTCCATCAATTGTTTCCACAACGAAAGCCTTCACCACTCCTACCCCTAACCAAGAAAACGCTGTAGGTCTCGAAAGATTTGAAAATGCAGACATACAGGCGAACATCATAACCCGCAAAAGGGAGCTGAAAGTGGGCGAAAACCTTGACTTGGAGATAGAGCTTGTCAACGCTGGAAAAGGCACTGCTCTCCTGACTAAAATCACGGAAGTCGTCCCTGAAGGTTTCGACCTGGCAGAAAAACCAGAAGTTTACCGTGTTGAAGATAGCTACATCATTATGAAAGGGAAGCGTCTTGACCCCCTGAAGACAGAAGAGGTGAAACTTGTTCTCAAACCAAGGGTACAAGGCGTATTTCCTATAAAACCGAGGATACTATACTTGGACGAAAACGGCAAATACAAGTCGCATGAGCCGGAACCAATAACCATAACGGTCAAGGAACTCGGAATCAAAGGCTGGCTCAAAGGAGAAAGATAACCAACGAGCACGCGATAGAAGAGAAAAAGGAATGAATTTTTGTTAGGGTTGTTTTGCTAGGTAGTTGCTTATAGTTAGTTTTTGGATTTCGCTTGTTCCTTCGTATATTTCTGTTATTTTTGCGCAACGATGGAAGCGTTCAACATGGTAGTCTGCCAAATAGCCGTATCCTCCGAAGATTTGGATTGCGTCGTCTGTTACTTCCATTGCTACACGGCTTGAGTATGCTTTAGCCATTGAGGTTGCGACTGGGTTGGGCTTTTCTTTGTCGTAGAGCCATGCCGCCTTGTACATCATTAGTCGTGCTGATTCGATTTTGATTGCCATATCAACCAGTTTGAAGGATACGCCTTGAAAATTGATTATTGGCTGACCGAATTGTTTGCGTGTTTTCGCATATGCTAGTGCTTTTTCGAAGGCGCCTTGTGCCATGCCTACTGCTTGGGCTGCGACTGTTATGCGCGTTCCGTCAAAAAGTTCAAGCGTGTAATAGAATCCTTTGTTTAGTTCGCCTACGAGGTTGGTTTCTGGAACTTTTAGGTCGATCATTGAAAGCGAGCCTGTGACGCATGGTTTTATTCCCATTTTGCCGTGGAGTTTTGTTGCTTCTAGGCCTGGAGTTCCTTTTTCTGCTAGGAATAGGCTTTGTCCTCTGTGTGATGGTGTGACGTTTGGGTCTGATTGGCAGAGGATTATGAAGTAATCAGCTATGGGCCCGTTTGTTATGAACTCCTTGCTGCCGTTGATAACCCATTCATTCCCGTTTTTCACGGCTGTTGTATCCATGCGCGTTATGTCGCTTCCGTGTTCAGGTTCGGTGAAGGCCGCCGCAGCTATTTTGTCGCCCCTGGCGAGTGGTGGTATGTATTTCTTCTTCTGTTCTTCATTGCCGTGCTTTAGTAGCACGTCTGGAATCATGAGGTTTCCAAGAGATATTGCGACTCCTAGGCCTGCGTCAGAGCGGCATAGTTCTTCAACAATTATGCAGTCTTCTGAGACGCCGTATCCTTGTCCGCCGTATTCTTGTGGGATTCGCATGCTTGTGAAGCCGAGTTGTGCGGCTTTTTTGTATAGGCTGGTTGGAAACTCTTCTTTTTGGTCGTATTCTAGTGCTAGTTCTGGCGTGAACTCTTTTTCGCAGAATTCGCGTGCTGCTCGTTTTATTTCTTGTTGTTCCTCGTTTAGTCTGAAGTCCATCTTGTCGTTTCTCTCCTAGGGTTTAGAGTTATGCTTTCTGCGTTCTTAGCTCATTAATCTTGTTTTTGAGTGGTGGCACTATTTTGAATAAGTCTTCGACTATGCCAAAGTCTGCGAAGCTGAAGATTGGGGCTTTGGGGTCTTTGTTTACGGCTATGATTAGGTCTGAGCTTTTCATTCCGAGAACATGCTGGAAGGCTCCGCTTATTCCCACGGCTATGTAGAGTTTGGGTTTCACTGTTTTTCCTGAGGAGCCTACTTGGCGGTCGGTTGGAAGCCAACCTTTGTCTACGATTGGGCGTGAGCAGGCTAGGACTGCTCCAAGGGTTTTTGCCAGTTCTTCCATTATGGGCATGTTGGCTACATCTTTTATTCCACGTCCGACGCCTACGAGTTTTTCTGCTGCTGTTATGTCTACGCCTCCGGGTGGAGGCAGAACATACTGTATGAACCGTTTTATGGTGATTTCTTCTGTGAGTGTTGAGGGTACTTCAATGATTTGGCCGCCTATTGGTGTTGCTGGTTTCTGTGCTGTGAAGGCTGCTTGGCGGATTGTTACCAGATAGCTTTCGGATTTGCTGGCTGTTGCCTTGACGTTTACTTTGCCTCCGAACATTTGTCGTGTCACGATGAGCGTTCCGTTCTCGTATGTTAGGTCTATGCAGTCTGGTGCGAGTGGTAAGTTTAGGGTAGCAGCGAGTCTTGGACCTAATTCTATGCCGTATGATGTGTGTCCCATCATTGTTAGCAGTGGCTTGTGTTCTTTGACTAAATTTGATAACACTTTTTGATAGGCTTCAGAGTTGAAGTTCTCTAGTTTGGCGTCTTCAACGAGCAGAACATTTTTTGCATATTCTGCTAGGGTTTTGGCGTGTTCTTTAACATCTTTGCCCAAGATAACTGCGGTTAGTTCTGCACCTGTTTTTTCGGTTAGTTCTTTTGCTTTTGTGAGCATTTCGAATGTTATGTCTCTTATTTGTCCTTGTCTGTGTTCGGCTAGAACTAAGATTTTTGCCATTTTAGATCAGCCCCCTTGATTTGAGGATGTCAGTGATTTTAGCTGCGACTTCGTCTGGGCTTCCCTTGAGGAATTCTGCTTGCTTCTCTACTGGCGGGACATAAAGTTTCTCTATTTTTATCCATGAACCTTCTGTGCCAACCTCGTTTTCTGTTAAACCAGTGTCGGCTAGGGTCATGACTTTTATTTCTTTCTGCATCGCTTTGCGGATGCCCATTATTGAAACGTATCTTGGCTCGTTTATTCCCGTTTGAACAGAGAACAGCGCAGGCAGCTTTACTTCAACCTGTTCTTCTAGGCCACCTTCCAGTTCCCGGTTGATTTTGGCTGTGCCAGTGCCTAGTTCAATTTTTTTGACCATAGTTGCGTGTGGTAGACTTAGCATTTGCGCAAGGATTGGGCCGACCATGGCACTGCCGTCGTCGCCTGCCTGCATTCCAGTCAGGATTAAGTCGTAGTGCAGGGTTTTGATTACACTGTATAGGATTTTGGCTATTGCGAAGCCGTCTGATCCTTCAAACTTTGGGTCTGTTAGGCGTATGGCTTTGTCTGCTCCGCGAGCTAGGCATTTTCTTAATGTACTGTCGGAGTCTTGTGGGCCTATTGTTATGCCTGTGACTGTTCCGCCTTGTTTTTCTTTTATGCGTACTGCTTCTTCTAGTGCATAGTCGTCCCATTCGTTGATGTCGAAGACTAAGCCTGTTTTTTCTATGGCTTTGCCGCTAGAATCGATTTTTAGTTCTGCTTCTGCAGTTTCTGGAACATGCTTAACACAAACAATAACATCCAAGCTACATTACTCTCCCAAATACTTGCTGAGTGTTGTTTACATTCGCTTTTCATATAATTTTTGCTTGTAAAACACGTTTTCAAACATTTCAAGCGCACAACTACTCGCGAATATAACCCTTTAAGTTTTCATTGAATTTTTATCCCAAAACCCAAACTTCTTATCTGCCGAATGAAGAAATGACTAGCAGTTTTTGGAGGACAATTCAGCATGACCGAGGACGAACAGAAACATACACAACTCTGGTTTCCCTTGAACAACATTAACGAAAGCAGGGAACTAATGAAAGCCATCAGGGAAGTTCTAGAAGAAATTCTCACAAACCCTCAACGCAACTGTCCGAATTGTGGTGGCATAAGACCTGAAATTGTGTTCAAGTTCAAAGAGCATAACTACTTTTTTATATGTTGGAAAATCAAGAAAAAGAGCAAGACGATAGCAGAGACAGATTATGAGAAGTTCGTTAAGTATTTTGACTCAGAAAACGGTTAAGCCTTGCTTTGGGTTTGGGGTTGGATTTTCTTTGATCTGCTAGCCTTTTTGACAAAAAAGAGGATATCGGAGTAGTCGATTTCGCCGGGTTTGACTTTGACCTTGAGCTTCTTTGATAGGTCACGATGAAAGTTCTTGGTGAAGACACGATCTTCGACATAGGGAGACCCCACTTTCTGAACCCAAGCGCGAACCATTTCTTCCTGCTCCGGCGCCAGCTCAATCTTGTTCCCCCTAACCTTGATTGTGAGACCTTTTCCCCTGTACCTGGGTGGAACTAGAACGCCGTTATGGTGCAGGTGCTCCATTCGGTTTCTCCGCCTGAGGAGATTTCGAATAAGAATGAGGAAACTTAAACCTTACTTCTCTATAATCCGCATCATAAGCGACGCAATAGAAGATTTCTCCGCAAATGATATTTTAGAGCTAAACAATTTAGGATTGGGAGAAAGGAGATTGTCAAAGAAAATAGTTTCTAAAATAATGCTGACACTGCTGTTAACAAGTATGGTAACGTTAGCAATTAGAATTCAACCAGTCAAAGCGTCTGGAACGATTTATATTAGGGCTGATGGAAGCATTGATCCACCGGATGCACGTATTTCAACCGTTGATTATGTAACCTACACGTTGACTGGCAGCATCACCAGCGATGCCGATGGGATTGTGGTTGAAAGAAGCAACATAATAATTTACGGTGCAGACTACACGGTTGAAGGCACAGGGTTTTCTCCGTACAAAGGGATATACCTATCGGGGATTGCTAACGTAACAATCAAAAACACCAGGGTCAAACACTTCTACTATGGCATAGGGCTCTATTCTTCTTCAAGCAACAGCATAGTTGGAAGCGAAATAACGAACAACAGTTATAGTGGCATTGGGCTCTTTGGTTTCTCAGGCAATAACAACATTTCCGGAAACAACATAACAAGCAACGGACCTGCCCCTGGCACCTATGGGGGAGTAGGCTGGGCAGGCATCGAGCTCAGTTCCAGTTCGGGCAGAAACAGCATTTCCGGAAACAACATAACAAACAACCCATCCGGCATCCACCTCGTCTCGACTTCATACAACAACATTTACGGAAATGATCTACTAATCAACGGGTATGGCATATCTATAGTCAGTTCTTCGCACAATATCATTTATAGAAATAACATAGCAAGCAGCGACAACCTTGCTGGCATATTGTTTCAATGGTCTTCATACAACAACATTTACGGAAACAACATATCAAACAACAAAGAAGGCATAGACCTTGGCTCCTCTTACAGCAATAACATCTACCATAACAATTTCATAAACAACACACGACAAATTACGACTTACACTACACCAACGTATATGAATACGTGGGATAACGGCTATCCTTCCGGTGGCAACTACTGGAGCGATTATAACGGAATGGATGAAAAGAGTGGTCCCTATCAAGACCAGCTTGGAAGCGATGGTATAGGGGATTGGCCTTATGTCATCGATGGCGACAATAGGGATCTATATCCCCTCATGAGCCCCTCTCCACCGCCTCCACCTATGTTTGTAACTGAAACTATTCATATCAGGGCCGATGGAAGTGTTGACCCGCCAACAGCACCAATACAACGAGACAGAGAAATCTACTCATTGACTCGGCATGTCATCGCCTATGCTGATGGAATACAGATTGAGAGAAGTGACATAGTAATCGATGGAGCTGGATGCTGGCTTTGGGGTAATGGAAGTGGAAGCGGATTTAGCCTAGACAGCTTGAACAACGTGACGATCAAAAACATACGTATCGAAGACTTCTATGTTGGTGTCTACCTTGATTTGTCATCCCTCATCGTTCTCTTAGAAAACAGAATGATAAACAATGGTGGCAGCGGCATCATGATTGAAAACTCTGACCACATCACATTGACCGGAAATGCCGTAACCCACAACGCCCTCGACTTTGGTCCGTCCAGATTTGCTGGCATAATGCTCGTTAATACGACAAACTCGCAAATAACAAATAATAATGTAACTGGCAATGCTAATGGCCTCTATCTTTACAGATCTTCCGACAGCATCATTTTCGGTAACATTATGAAAAACAATCAGTGGCAGGGCAGTATCCTGCTAGAGTGGTCTTCCAACAACATAATCTCTAGAAATGACGTAAGGGAAGGCCCCAGCGGCATAGTAGTCAAAGGTTCTTCTAATGACAACATTATTTCCGAAAATAACGTATCAAACAACATGTTTCATGGTATCCGACTGTTAGATTCTTCAAACAACACACTATCTCAAAATATAATGAATGGCAATGATTACGGAGGTTTCAGTGTCGAAGGCCGAATTCTAAGCCATTTCATACATTTTATCGATGCTTCAAACCTCGTGGATGAAAAACCTATTCACTACCTTCTAAACCTGAATGACGTTGTGATAGATCCTGTGACGCATCCGGAGATCGGCTATTTAGCAATCATAAACTGTACCAACATAACAGCAGAAGGCCTAAACATAACAAGCAAGTGGCAAGGGCTTTTGCTTGCATACACAGAAGATTCAAGGATAACAAACAACAACGTAACAAACAACTTATGGTGCGGTATCCAGATCATCGTCTCGAATAACAACACGATTTCTCGAAATAACATAACAAACAACGACGGAGCTGGTATCAAAATCTTTTACTCGTCTAACGATAATACGATTTCTGAAAACAACGTAACAAACAACAAAGAGAACGGCATCGAACTCTACGAGTCGTCTAACAACTTGATTTCTGGAAACAACGTAACAAACAACGATCAGTATGGCGTCGTGCAATTCTACTCGAATAACAACACCATTTCAAGAAACAACATGGAAGACGAGAAAGGAGGCATTGCCATCGCTTCGTCTTCTAACAACACCGTTTCAGAAAATAACATAACAAACAACGAACAGGGCGTCTGGCTTCATGACTCTTCAATTAATAAGCTTAGAAACAACCATATGGGTGGGAATCGATGGAGTTTTGGTGTTGATGGAGGTACGCTCGAACACTTTATGCATGATGTGGACGCATCCAACACGGTGGATGGCAAGCCCATATGCTATTGGGTTAACCGCCAAGGCGAAACTGTCCCAGCTGAAGCGGGATACGTAGCCCTTGTAAACTCAACAAACGTAACCGTTCAAAACCTAAACTTAAAAAACAACATTCAGGGCCTGCTACTTGCCTGTACCGAAAACTCAACAATAAAGAACAACAATATAACAAACAACTACGATGGCATCGATCTTGTGTACTCCTCTAATAGCTCGATTTCTGACAACAACATAAAAAACAACAGTAGGTACGGAGTCTGTCTCTTGCACTCTTCCGACAACAAAATATTTGTCAATAACATGGAAAAAAACATGTATAGCATCGTCGCGGTCTACTCTTCTCACAACACTATGTTTGGAAACAACATAAAAAACGGATGGTTGGGCATCTATCTTGAGGGCTCCTCTAACAACAGAATCTTTCATAACAATTTCATAAATAACACACGACAAGCCTACAGTTACTCAATGAACATTTGGGACGATGGCCATCCTTCTGGTGGGAATTACTGGAGCGACCATACTGGCGAAGACTTGTACGGTGGTCCTTATCAGAACATAACCGGTAGTGATGGCATAGGCGATACACCATACGTTATTGATGCGAACAATCAAGACAGATATCCGCTCATGAGTCCATACGTGCTTCTTGGCGATTTGAACAATGACGGAGTAGTAAACACGCTGGACATGGCCATTTTCGGAAAGGCTTACGGCTCCTATCCTGGTCATCCGAGGTGGAACCCAGCCGCAGACTTGGATGGCAACGGCATCATCAACATTCTGGACGGCGTCACAATCGCAAAGAACTTCGGAAAGAAATTGCAAGAAGATCATCTACAGGGATTCAACGGAAACCACATGGGTCCTTCACCCAACCAAAACCCCTCGCCCGCGTAAGGTTTATTTTTTGGACAAATTATTTAGAGTCGAGGAGAAAGGATAGGCTTGCTAAGGAAAACTGTTTCTGGAATAATGCTGACACTGCTGTTAACAAGTATGGTAACGTTAGTATTTAAGATTCAACCAGTTAAAACAGAACCTGCAACAATTACTGTTCCAGATAATTATTCAACAATACAGGCAGCAATAAACGCCGCAAACTTGGGAGACGCCATCTTTGTTAAAAACGGAATCTATTACGAAAATGTGGTTATAAACAAGACAGTATCTCTTATTGGAGAAGATAGTGAAACAACAATCATTGACGGCGGAGGAGTTGGATCTGTAGTTAATGTGACCGCAAGCAATGTAACTATAAGTGGATTCACGATTGAGAATAGTGGATCATATTTTTCCGATAGCGGCCTATACATTTTCCATTCTATAGGAAGCAGTATAAGCGGAAACATCGTCACACAAAATGGAGCTTATGGAGTGTATCTTTATGCTTCTAATTACAGTATTATAGAGGACAATGTAGTAACCTCAAATTGCATAATGCTGGAAAATTCATGCGAAAATAGAATTGTTGAAAACGTTATAGCAAATAATCAGTATGGTTGCGCTATTACAGTATCTGGTGGAATGAACAATAAGATCATTCATAACGAGATCACGTCAAACATCAACGGCATTGAGCTATCATGGTGGTTTGGTGCTTGGCCATGGTCTTTACCCTATTGTACGGAAATCAGCGGAAATACGATAACAAACAACACGTACCGTGGCATTCTTTTGAGAGGGACTTCTGGGATTGTATGTAATAATACGATAGCAAGCAACCGAGAGGGAATGTACTTCGATGTTGTTGTATTTAACAACATAAGCTACAACAAAATAACGTCAAATTATGAAAGTGGCATTCAGATAGCACAGGACTCGTGGGGCAATGTGTTCAGACATAACCATCTCAGCAGTAACGGGTGGAATTTTGGAGTCTTTGCTGGCAATCTTCCTGATTTCGAACAGGACATAGATTCTTCGAATACTGTTAATGGAAGACCCATTTACTATTGGGTTGATGAGCGTGACAAGCAGGTTCCAGCAGATGCCGGATACGTGGCTGCCATAAACTGTGTAAACATAACAGTCAGAGATTTGAGCTTGACGAATAACCTGCAAGGTGTGTTGTTTGCAGGGACAACCAATTCTACGGTCGAGAACAACAACGTTTCAAACAGTTGGATTGGCATACAGTTAACGCTTGCATCTAGCCAGAACGCCATCTACAACAACACGATAAAAAACAACGAATGGCGAGGCATTGAACTGATGACGGGTTGCAGTCAAAACAACATAAGCGGAAACTCAATAACGTCAAACATTCCAGTACGAACTTCGAGTACTCCTTGGTATATACCAATTTTCACTCCAAGAATGGGGATTGGCCTCTGCCTTTCTGGATGGTCCCATGAAAACATTATCAGGAACAATTGGATTGCATTAAATGGGTATGGCATCTATATAGGTTCGGAACGGGATTGGGACCCACTACATCGCCCCGATAACAACACTGTAAGCGAAAATACAGTAGTACACAATTATCTTTATGGAATTCAGACTTCATATTCCTCCGGCAACCTTATTTTCCACAATATTTTCCTCGACAACTGGAGACAAGTGCAGACTATTGATTCAACAAACATCTGGGATGATGGCTATGCTTCCGGCGGCAATTATTGGAGTGATTATGCAGGAGAAGATGTCGACAGTGACGGAATTGGCGATACACCATACGTCATTGATGAGAATAATCAAGATCGTTATCTACTCATGGCTCCTTGGACACTTCCAGCTGAACATGAACTCGCTGCAGTTCTCCGATCCCCGATTCTTCTTCAGCTTGGTGATTCAGCAGTGCTTAATGCAACAGTTGCTAACAAAGGTTTATACGGCGAGACTAATATTGTGCTATCGATTTTCATTAACGGCACCGTCGCTAAGTCAACAATTATTGCATCGTTACAGCCAAACTCGCATTATACATTGAGTTATCTCTTGATCCCCCACAACGAAGGTGTATACAATGTAACTGCCTATGCTTCTGCATTGTCTAGGGAAAAGAACATCGCGAATAATCTATTTAGCTTGTTTGTAAAGGTCAAAACTCCCATAGTGGTTCCAGATGATTATACGACGATCAAGGAAGCAGTAAACGCAGCGAACGCGGAAGGCACAATATTTGTCAGGGCAGGAATATATGACGAAGATGTTCTCATCGATAAATTTGGTCTGAGAATTGTTGGACAAAATCCAGAAACTACAATAGTAAAAAGAGGAATTAAGGTGACGGCACCTAAAGTTTCCATTATCGATTTGAAGATACAACGCGGCGTTTATCTTGAAATTTCGTGGGGTTGTACCGTTACTGGAAACATGGTAGGAGGTATCGGACTCTGGTATTCTTCAAACAACGTTCTTGCAGGGAACAACATAACATATAACTATGGGGCGGGCATCGAGTTCGATGAGTCAAGCTACAACATCGTATATGGAAACAATTTAACAGACAATTCAGGACCTGGTATCGATCTCTATAAGTCTTCTGCAAACACCTTCTCAAACAACAATATAATCGGCAACCGCGGTTGCGGGGTTCTAGGCAGCGGTTCTAATAATAAAATCTACAGAAACAAAATAGCGAACAACAGTGGATATGGCATCAGACTCATGTCTACCTGTAAAAACAATGCAGTTTCCGAGAACAAAATAGTAAACAATGAAGGTGGCATTGACTTGTCGGGTGTTCTGAGTGATTGGTATAAGGAGTGTCCCGAGAACAACCTAATTAATGAGAATATTATAGCGAACAACAAAGAAACAGGTGTTAGAATCAGCGGTTCTTTAAACAACATTTTCTACCATAACAGTTTCGTGAACAGTACGAATCATGTGACTCTTTCCAACACCAGAGGCAATGTTTGGAATGATGGTTATCCTTCTGGTGGAAACTATTGGAGCGACTACAATGGCACAGATTTGTTTAGTGGTCCTTATCAGAATGAAACTGGCAGTGATGGAATTGGCGACATCCAATACGTTATAGATGCTGATAATTTAGATAGATATCCCCTTATGGAGCCTTATCCTCCAACAAGAACAGTGGGCGTTAACATTGGTGATTGGGCTATGTACGATGTTGCTTTCAGCTGGACTGGTACTTATCAACCGGATTACGAAGATATGAACAATACGGAATGGCTAATGATTGAAGTAACGGCTATTTCAGGGACAGTGATAACATTTGACGGAACCTTGCATTTCAGAAATGGGTCAGGGCAAGTCACGACTGATTTAACATGGGATGTGGCTCCTCCAGGAAGCTATGGAATGGGCTTCTGGTTTATTGGAGCAAACCTTAGCGCAGGCGACAGCATCTACCAACCGTCTTCGACAAGGGTAATAAATGAGACCGTTATTCGCACCTACAAGGGGTTGCCTAGGGAAGTAAATCACTTTAATGCCTCCATACTCTATTACGATCACTACAACGTTGATTGCTACTGGGACAGAGCAACCGGGATTTTGACGGAACAATCTCTTGAATGGCAGTCAATCAGCACACCGACAGACAGTTTTTCACTTTGCTTGAAAATGATTGAGACCAATATCTGGAGCCCAACCAATGTTCCACTTGTGGGCGATTTAAACCATGATGGAAAAGTTAACATACAGGATGTCATGGTAGCAGCCCTCGCATTTTACTCCTATCCAAGTCATCCAAGATGGAACCCTATAGCCGACATCAATAACGACAACACAGTAAACATAATAGACATAGTCCTAATCGCAAAGAACTTCGGAAGGAAACTGTAGAATAGAGCGCGCACCCTAGAAAGACCAAACTTATAACACTGAAAGCGCCAGCGCATCCGCTCGATTGCATTCGCAAATGAACAGCAAACGAAATGTTGTGCTTTATCTCGATAGAGAACTAGTCGAAAAGTCGCGTAATCCTGGCTTCTGAAATTTAGAAG
>Ga0315307_1000621_pt1 | contig 15301 bp, 14 predicted proteins | sample TDP2_MG_FD_203079 | JGI IMG/M metagenome (GOLD analysis project Ga0315307, IMG submission 203079) | Freshwater sediment microbial communities from Lake Towuti, South Sulawesi, Indonesia - TDP2 | ecosystem: Environmental > Aquatic > Freshwater > Lake > Sediment | place: Indonesia: South Sulawesi... | reverse complement strand
AAGGCGGCAGTTGAATTTGTTTTGGAAAGCCAAGCTGGAACAAGGGACTTTCACCGCTACTACGACATAACGCAAAAGCAGTGGGTCATGTCCGGATCCTTCTACTACTGGAACGCCCATATAATGGCCCTCCTTGCGCAAACCGCTTTCATCATGCACAAACTTCCGCAGACGAGCATTGAGTACGAATTCTGGGATAGAGTTGTCCAAAGGATTCGTTCTTGCATCGATTCGTGGATCGATAACAGCATGAGGTCAGACGGAAGCTGGGTCTTTGCCTACCCAGAGCCGCGCCCAACACGAACCGAGGATGTTGGAATGATGCTGAATGCACTGTCCTGCATGTCAGGATACGAGCAGAAATGGGGCGACCGGAGCCAGGCAGAGAAGTTGTCTAGAGCAGCACAGAAGACTTGTGAGTGGATTCTTCGCGAGCAGGAAACCGACCGAAACTCTTGGGGATATGGAGGATTCTACGATGATGATTCCAAAGCCCTTCAGACAACTCTATCGAATGGACGAACAGTCTTCGGTGTTCTCGCCTATTGGACGTTCATTGGACTGACGGTCACTCAGCCAGACTATGAGGCGTTGCGCAGGAGGATGATCGCCTGGACGGAGGGATTTGCCGTCGGAATGATGGATCGCTTCGGAGGCCCTGGGGAGGGTCGCACGCAAGCTTCAGTCAGGAACTACCCTAAGAGAGCCTTGGCTGCTGCGGAATTCATTAGGGACTTGACGCTCATCTGGGTTGATCTCGGAGGATCATACTACTGGTCTCTGGCTGAACAATCATACCATTGGCTTGTTGGAAAGAATGAGATGAATCTTGACATGCAACAGGTGAACAATACAGCTGCAGTCAGAGGAGGATTCTATGCTGGAATGGAGAACAGCACTCATGTCAATGGGAGATCGACTACTGAGATCACTGCAGAGTGCGTGGAGGCGATGCTTCACGCTATGTCAATCGATATACCGGAGTTTCCTGCCCTCAGATACTCTACAATCTTCGCGGTCGAGGCAGTGGCGATGTCACTTATCTTTCAAGTCGGGAGAAGAAGACGTAGGGCACATGTAGTCTTCCCAGGTGGGCTCCTGAAAGTTAGCTATGCCCGAGATCGCGGGACAGACGACTATGGGAGATCCCATTAGAAGGCGAAAGCGCTCTTATCGTAGGATGGAGAAGTTCATCTAGGCTTTTTCAAGAATCGCTTAGTCGGCAATGGAGCGCTTTCTAGACTTTGACTTCAGAAACCACAGATTCAAACAGAGGAAAGCGCCCAAGACTATTGAGACGATTATTGGGAAGAGGAATGAGGGTGTGGCCGGCTCGTGGGGCCGAAGCAGAATGATTTTTCCAGGGGAACTATACACACCGCAGACCAGGGACGCATCTATACTGGCAAAGGCGTAGACTCCGTCCTCGCCTTCTCCAAGGCTCAACGTATCCAATCTCCTGAGATCTAGGTCCAGCCTTATGATCTTCCCCGGACGCGTGTCCAGTCCTGCATACACCGAGCCAAGGTGAACGACGAGGCTCCAGACATTGTCCTCCCCTTGGGAGAAAAGTATGCTAGAACCTAGTTCTTCGAATGTCGTCAGGTTCACTTTTGCGATTCCTCCTGGTTTTGAGTAGAATCCGGCAAACAGCATATCATCCGAAATGGCGATCGGTTGGGAATAGTCTTCTCCAGGTCGAAATCGAAGCGATTGCACCTCTCGGAAGGTTTCTAGGTCTATCTTCGCGACACCTCCAGGCCGCATTGCTATGCCGACGTAGAGATATTCATTCTTAGTCGCCATTGAGTACACGTTGTTCTCTCCCGAGGCCAGCTCAACAAGATCGACCTGCTTGAAGGTCCTGAGATCAATCTTGACGATCTTACCGGGCCACATCCTCAGGCTTGCGTAAAGGAAACCATTTGATGATGCCAAGGAGCTTACCCAGTTTTGTCCGCCTGGAAGAGTAAGTGTTTCGACTATGGAAAAGCGATCTGTATCAACCTTCACGACCTTTCCAGGTGAGGTGTATAAGCCTGCGTATAGGTAATCTCCGACAACTAGCAGAGAGTAGATTGAATTCTCACCTTCGGACAGCCTCAGGGGGGAGCTCATCTTCTTCATTGTCCTTGCGTCAACCCTGACGATCGTTCCCGGTGCCGTGTTCATGCCCACATAGAGCGTGTCGCCTTTCAAGGCTAAAGACGTCACCTTGTTTTCTCCTGGAGCAAATGAGAGAGAGTTCTCTATTGTCAGACCAATCGTCGCCTTTGAAGACAGAGAGAAAAAGAGCAGAAAGCATGATGCTACAGCTGACACGCGAGAGTCTTCAAGAAAAGTGAATCCCGCATCAGAAAGAGACGTTGTTCTTGACACAGGAATCTCCTAACTACGGTCAGTCCTTCCCAGTGGGCCTCGACTCAACAACTCGGTTCAACTTTGGCGCATCTGATTCCTCACTGTCAATTTGCTGTAAACTTCCCTGGGAAGGCAATCGCCAACGCATCTATCTCAGGATATGCGGACCCATATTCTATCTTTGCATAGTCATGAATGATTGGCAGATTATCTGCTCAAGGTGGCGCAAAACCACATTCAACCTAGCGACCGTATGTTCGCTTTCTCTTTTGATAGATTCTTATCGCGCGTAGCAGATCGATCTTGCGGAATTCAGGCCAGTACACATCAAGAAAGCAGAGTTCACTGTATGCGGACTGCCAGAGAAGGAAGCCGCTGAGCCTTTCCTCGCCTGATGTCCTTATGATGAGATCTGGGTAAGGGTTCGGGAGATGCGCTGTGTATAGGTAGTTTCGAAAGCTTTCTTCATTGATATCGCTTGGAGAGATCTTTCCCATATCTAGGTCTTGAGCTATCTTTTTTGCGGCATCGACTATCTCAGCCCTGCCGCCGTAGGCTATGGCTATGTTCAAGAAGCGCTTGTCGTGGTTCCTTGTCTGATCCTCTATCTTCGCAATCAACTTCTGCAGCGTTTCCGGAAGAAGTTCAGTCCTCCCAATCACCTTCACCCTAACCTCGTTTTCTCTGAGCCTGTCGTCACCGTCAAGTCTTTGCGCCTCTTGTTGCATGACTTCAAAGATGCGTTCAACCTCCTTTCGAGATCTTTGGAAGTTCTCGGTCGAGAAGGCGTAGGCTGTTACTGTCTGTATCCCGAGTTCCAAGCACCATTCAAGGAAAGCCTCCGCCTTTTTTCCGCCCCACAAATGCCCCTCCCATTTCGGGAGTGACTGTCCTAGAGCCCATCTACGATTCCCATCCAATATCACTCCAATATGTTGGGGCATCTCTTCACTCTTAACTTGGTCAAGAAGCCATTTTTCGTAGATCTTGTAGACTCCTGTTGCTTCCAATAAACTGCGAAGCATCCCTGATCTCTACACTCCCGGGCCGACTGATGCCTTGCATTTACACCGTTCTGCATAGCTTAGTCGAGCGATTGATTGTGACACTATTGCCTCTATAGTCGGCATGACTTTCGAAGCAACCTCTCTCACTTCCTCATGACTTACTCGGGCCTGCATTCCGGCCGCCATGTTCGATACAAGGCAGATTGAGGCATAGCATAGGCCTGCCTCTCTTGCAAAGAAAACCTCTGGAGCTCCAGTCATTCCGACCAAGTCGCATCCTAGCAGCCTGAACATCCTTATCTCTGCAGGAGTCTCAAAGCGCGGCCCTTCCGTACATACCATCACTGATTCTGTCCAAACCTGCGTTGTACACTTCTTTGACGATTCGATCAAGACTCTTCTTAGAGTGGAGCAATATGGCTCAGTAACATCTACATGTATCACTCGTGGCCCATCGTACAAAGTTCTGGGCCTAGTCTTTGTGAAATCTACAATGTCATATGGTATCGCTATGTCTCCTCGTTTATACTTCTCGTTTATGGCGCCTACTGCGTTCGTTGCGATGATTCGCTCGACGCCGAGATTCTTCAGTCCAATGATCAACGCTCGATAGTTTACCATATGAGGAGGGACTTCATGTTTTGGGCCGTGTCGCGGAACGAAGGCAACCTCACGGCCGTTGACAATACCTATTGTCACGGGCGGAGGCTTGCCGTACTCCGTTTCCACTTCTGTAACCTTTCCTCTGTTCAGCATCTCCTCAAGGCCCGAGCCCCCTATGACAGCTACCTTGGCCAAGGGTTTCCTTCCTCATAATGGAGCCTTGGAACGTGAGGCGTTCCTAGATGGAAGAACGGAAATACTTCCCGAGATTTATACCGCTCCTTTCTCAACGAGAGCTCTGAACTCGTCAAGTGAAAGTTTCTCTCCCCTCTTCAACTTTTCCTCAGCAATATCTTCGACCTTTTTCCGCACTTGTTGCTGTTTCTTGAGCCGTGTCATTTGGTCCTCCATGATCATCTTCTGTCTTGACTCTTTCGCCTTTATGTACTCCAAATGAGCTTCGTCCGCCTGTCGCTTGATCTCAGCGTAGCCCAGATGCGCTTCATCGGCTTTTGACTTCAGATCCGAGGCCTGCTTCACGACTTCAATCATCTTCTCATGGTAGACCTCGCTCTCTTTCGCGACGCCACTCAACTCTTCATGCGCTTCATTCGCCACAATTCTAGCCGCATTTATCTCCGCCTGAAGCATGATCATCTTGTCTCTTAACTCACGGATCTTGTCGTAAACCACAACTTGAGCCTCAAGTTTCTTGATTTGGGCTATGAGTCTGGCCTCTTCCTTAGTGGACAAGGGATTTGTCTGAATCTTCCACTCTAATTCTTGCATTCCTTTCTTCAAGCCAGAATAGCTTCCTGAGGCTCTTTTCTCAAGGCTGTTGATGGCGTTCTTAACAGACTCTGCCTCATCGCGCTTGGCGTCGAGCCTCTTTCTTGCCTCCTCCCTCTTCTCTTTCAGCTCCCGCACACGTAGATTCAGCGAGTCTCTTCTTTCCTTCAGTTCTTGAATTCTCTGCTTAAGTCTTTGGAACTGCTCGTTCAAATCGTCTCTCTTCTGGGCCAGAAGTCTTGCCTGATCGTCTAGTTGATTTCGCTTGGTTCTGGACGAGACAATCTTCTCGTCGAGGTCTTCGACCGTGTCCACGATCTGCGTCATCTCTAGCCCTCAGCCAAGCCCAGACACGTGTAAGACGGAGAATCGCTTTTCTTAATTAAGCTTTGGCGAATGACATCGGCGCAGAAACAAGCAGGCAGATTGCCAACACTATTCCCATTAAGAGACAAACCTGAGTTTGAAGATGCCAGTATATCTGAGACAGATCATCGCATTCAGCTACGGGTAGAGGAATGGACGCTCTGCCAAAGACGCAAGATCATTCTTGCGTCAACTATGCTAGCGCCCTTGTCATAAACCATAACAGGATTGAGGTCCATCTGATTGATCTGCGGGTTCTCCATGGTGAGGTCTGAAGCTCTCAGCAGAATACCCACTATCGCATCCTCGTCGACCGGAGGATTACCTCGGTAGCCCTTCAAGATCGGATACGCCTTGATCTCACGAATCATCTCCCTAGCATCCTGCTCAGTGATAGGCGCGATCCTGAGAGTCACGTCCTTCAGAATCTCCACAAATACTCCTCCAAGACCGAACATCAAAGTCTGGCCGAACTGGGGGTCCATCAGACCGCCTATAATCACCTCAATTCCCTGAGGAACCATCTTTTGGACTAGGACACCCTCAAGCTTCGCCGCAGGACTATACCTTCTTGCGCTTTCTGCTATTCTCACGAATCCGTCCCTAACTTCGACGGAGTTTTTGATGTCGAGGAGTACACCACCAGCTTCAGTCTTGTGCAGAATGTCTTGGGAGACTATCTTGAGCACAATTGGGTACCCCAGCCTTTGGGCAGCATTCGAGGCTTCTTCAGGGCTTTTCGCCAACTCGGACTGAGGAATTGGCATCTGATAGTCTTCGCAAATCGCCTTAGCTTCGGTCTCGAGTAAGTTTGCACGGCCGCTCTTTAGAGCAGTTTCAATGATCTCCCTTGTCCTCTTGCCCATCATCATCGCGCTCCCTCGGCAATATGAAAACCGAGCAAGTTGTTATAATCCTAATGAAGAAAGAACATTCAGCGCTATTGCTCCTAACCTTTCCAAGCGTGGTGAGGGATTGGTCAGCGATAGGACTCTGATTCACGCGCCTAAGGATCGACAAAGCAAGTCACGTCAAACAAGGCTGCTTTCCGGTTTATTGTGGAAAACTAGACGCCACTAGAGCCCGTACTTGGGGGTTCTGGTGGTTGAGGCGGCCATGACTCGAATGAGGTGTAGTACCATATCACGATGTCGCCGTTTCGTGGAAGGAACTTGTCAGGCCCAGTTTCGCCGAGCAGCCAGCTTTTGGACTGTTGGTTCCAGTGATACCAGAGCCACGCTATACTCTTGGTATTCGCCACCCCATTGATCGAGACCACAAGGACTCCGATAGCGTAGACATCGTATTTCACTTTCGCCAACCTGACAGTCACAGATAGTAAGGAGTCGCCAGCAAGACTCAGCGTATCTACATGTTGCTTTCGGTAAATGGAACCGTTGCCGTAGTCAAAGACCACACTAATCCTAATGGTTGTCGATTCAAATCGATGCAGAGTCTGAGCGTACTGGTACCAGTAGTAGGACGCGAGCATGGACGCCAACAGGCCCCAGCACAAGAAGATGCCAGCTACAGTTTTCCAGAAATGCCTATCATCTTGTGACATGAACTTTGCCTCCAGCTATCTTCTCTATGGAAGAGTCAAGAGGGCCAACTCCCAGAAAGAAGAGGATGCCATTACTGAGTTCATGAATCAATGCGAATGGGATTCCGGAAATCATCACTGCAACGATCGTTTCGAGACTAGTCTCAAACCAGCTGATAGTCAATGCGCTTAAGAGGTTTGTGGCAAGATCATAGATGAAGGTCAATAGAAATCCTGTTACTGCCATCTCCCATGCCACTCGTCTGTGTTTCATGGCATTGACTGAGAAAGGCTTGCCCATCAATCCTCCTACAATGCCAAACACAGATTCGGCAGCCATACACCCAAGCCATATGGGCATGACGAACCCACGTGGGTTAATTGATCCATAGATCGCCCACACCAGAACGCCCACCATTCCCCCGACATGTACGCCGAAGTGCAGTCCGCTAACGAAAACAATGAGATCCATCACCTTCACGTTAGGCAACCAGATCAGAGCGTAGTTGCTAGCCAGACATGTCGATACCAATACAGCGATTACCGAGATCTCGCGGGCATTCAAAGCCTTGGTCAGTAGGACGAAGATCAGACCAGTGAACGCCAGGGCGATCACAAGCCATACCACTGGGGGCAATCCATAGAGGCTGATTGAAAGGAACATCGGCACGCTTCCAGGTTAGTTCGCTCAGCTTCTCAAAAGACTTTGGAATCTTATGGTGTTGGCTCCTCACCTTTCGTCAATACGCGAGTCAGCTCTGCGTAGAGGTCAACTAGCCCTGTGTTATCTTTGGCCGATACTGGAACAGGATCGAATTCAAGGCCTGATGAGACAATCGATCGTGATAAGTCACGGATCACAATCGAAGCTGTCTTGCCAAGTTTCATCTCGATCGCCGATTCCAATGAGTCCAAGTTTTCGGATCTTGACAGTATGTCCTGCAGCTCTTCAGGGACAATGAGGTCTGTTTTTGTCAGTGCGTATACCAGTGGTAGAGCCAGCCTGCTGTATATCGCTGTGGCTATGAACATGTTGGATACGTAGTTGAGGGGGTTTCGACAAAATGGTGCATCAAACAAGTAGAGTATGGCCTTCTCTTCGCTTCCTAGGGCTTGAGACAAGAAGGGCCCTCCTTCTCGAAAGGCAAACAGTTCCATCTGGCCTGGAGTATCGACCAACAATAGATCAGTTCCGCTCTCATCTATTTCTTCGTTGATCTCCTCGATGTACTCTCCAACCAGGTCTGTGGCCATGATCAAAGCTCCGTTCGGTCCAAGGCAGTATTGTGACATTAGGTTCTCTATGTCGACATAGGTGCGGACATCCACATCGGGTGTGTAAGGGAGGTTTTGAGCTCCGGGATCTGCGTTGAGAACCACCACGTTCTGATCACGAAGTCTCAGCCATTCCTGAAGGCTTGCCGTCAGCAAAGACTTTCCAGATCCTGCCATCCCGATTATGAAGACAACTCTCAACGCAAACTCACCAGTATGTTCTGCCGAAGGTTGGCGAGGCTTCTTAACCCAGATTCCTCCACATCACTTTTTCAGAGTCTAGCCTGAAGCTTCATCGCCACGCCAACCATACGGCCTAGAGCTGGAGAGGGTGAAAAATCTTGCGCATGATGCACTCCAAGGCTACTTGGTCATTCGTGCCTTGCTGATCAAGAGGTGCTTCATCTGGGCGATAGCGTGCGATACGATCCTGCGACCCTCTGCAACGTCGCGACCGCTGAACGAAAAGTCCAGTTCTATCCGAGAATTAGCTCGCCCCTCGCCGCCCTGAGGATGAGACTTGATGTAGACCTCTGGGTATCGCTTCATTACGCGATTTATAAGTGGAGCAAGCTCTGACTCGAAGAACCTTTGCACGTGAATAGTCCGCGATATGTATCTATCCATTCCCGCCTTGAGTCTAATCATCGAGGCAACGTGTCTGGAGAAAATCGCGCGCAGTTCTCTAGGGACTCCCGGAAGACATACGATAAGGGTCTTCCGAACTTGGAGCGCCATTCCCGGAGCCGTGCCTACAGGGTTGAGAAGAGGTTTCGCTCCTATTGGGAAGGTAGCCATTTTTGTCCGAAATCTTGTGAGCATACAGTGTCGAGAGGGGAGGATCTTCTTGTATCTAGCCCTGATTTGGTTCAGAGCCTCCGTGTTGACCTCTAGCGGAAGCCTCACCGCGCGACATAGTCCCTTGATCGTGGTATCGTCGAAAGTAGGGCCTAAGCCTCCTGACGTCAAAAGCAAGTCTGGCTTTCGAGCCAAAATGCCTCTCGCTGCTTCTTGGATCTCCCTAACATCGTCGCCGACTGTCGTAACTCTTTGGACGGATCCGCCAAGAGAGGTTATCTTCCTCGCAAGCCAAGTCGCATTAGTGTTTACGGTTCTACCAACCAGGAGTTCATTTCCTACGCAAAGAAGCTCAACGCTACAAGCCATCGCCAGGCATCTCAGTGAGTGCAGCGCCTATTTCTTCGAAAGCCACCACTTCAAGTAGTCTTTCTGCTTTCGCTTCCGTTCCTCATCCAAATTGCCTCTTCCTTCGAACAGCTTCTCTCTTCCTTCCATCAACTCCTGGGCCGTGAAGGTCATCCCACAGCTACGGCACGCATATTGTTTGAGGACGGAATCATAGGACAGGTTCCCGCCGCATTCAAGGCAGTAGTTACGCATCATTGCCATCTGCCACCAAACTTCCGCGGCAGGTAGTTAAAGGTTCTCAATGATCCAGTTTTTCCTTGTGCTCTCTATTCGAACCCGCAACTTCGGTTCGAGCGATCTTCGAATCGCATATCCAACTGCAACCCCCACTATCAGGAAGCACATGGCCCAAAATGGCACAGCGTTCGGAAAGAGATCTATGTCGATTGCAGCCTCGTGCACAAGTTTTCGCGCCTGCAGAGCCCTTTCCAAAGCAGTGACGTAGTCCATCGAGACATACTGTTTGTCCGCATTTGCGAGCAGTTCTTCAGCTCTGGCAAGCTTCGAAGACGCTGTAGGGTTGGTCAACTTGGTTGCTGCCGCTGCCTCGACTTCAGCGATCTTAGCGACAGTCTGCATGATTACGCTGTCCACGTGCGCTCTACGCAACGCGTCCTTGTCAAATTGGCTGAAGTTGTAGTCATAACAGAAGTAGCTCATGGCTGAAGCCACGAAATCATTAGGGTCGCCGTATTGATGAGGATGCATAAGACCCAACATGTGACCCACTTCGTGGATGATGAGCTGGGAGAACCCGATTCCCTTGTTCGGTTGGGGAGGGGTCACAATCGCCCCTCGGTCGAATTCACTTGCCTGTGTCAGGGCAAGGAGAACCATGTCCTCTTCGGCTAATCCCCAGAAAGTCTCCTCAGCCGGCGGCCGTTGACTGACATCCCACTTGTATGTGTAGCCCAGGTAAGACTTGCTGAAAGCGAAGGCAAAGACCGGTATCGTGACCTCGTTCTCAGTCCTAGATATGTTTGCGACGTAATGATCCAGCTTAGTTTGAAGATACTTGTAGAGAGGTCTGAGGTCAACGTAGCGAAGGGCCGGGTCCTTAGAGTACCTGTAAGCCTTTGCCAATTCCTTTGAGAGGCTTTGATCATCGGAACAGTTTCGAAAGGCGACAGTGACATCGAAATCACTGTATGGAACAAGATCCTTGTAAGCTTTCTTTATCAGTTCAGCCCTGACAGTCTTGCGTATGGAAATTTGGTCTCCATCTTCCTTTGTTCTGTTGTCGAAAACCGTGATGGCGATCCTATACTTTTCGGAGTATGTTGGGGCGTACACGAACTGAGGAACAGCTAGGTTCCAGACTGATTCCCATATGTAGTCGGACAGGTATTGAGTGAGCCAAGTGCCGCCGTACAGCGTGCGTATGTCGATCTCCAGCGCTGTCAGCACCGTCTGGAGAGGTGCGTCGCTTGGTGTGTTAAATGAAGGCCCTGCGCTAATATCCAAGAACCAAAACCTGTGGTGTCCTCCCCACGCTGTCATGAAGTCTCGGTTTCTGATTCGGTACTCCAAGTCAAGGTCATAGTATTCAACGCTGTAATAGTGGGGTGAGGGGGAGTTCTTCAGCCAAGGCCGAGCTATCTGGTCGTAGGTCACTGAAGGTAATTGAGTTAGATTCGCAATGAAGAATGTATAGCCGTTAGGTGGAAAGCTTTGGTACATTTCTCGTCTTTCGTACAGCCAGTCTTCCAGTCTATTCGCGTCATAGAAAGTGTTGTTCGTCTCGACTCCAAACCACGGATTGAGAATCTTCTTGGAAACCTCGATCTTTCTCAGAAAAGTTACTAATTCCTTCTCGAATTGCGGGTTTGCGAATACGAACTCGTAGTCTAGTTGGAATACTACTCCCGTGTCCTTCGGTTCCGTCAGGATCTGGTTCACTCGCCTCAATGGAATGTTCTCTTTCCAAAGCAGGTAAGTTGTATTGATCGTGGATTGGTTGAATCCGATGAAGACAACCTTGATAGATAACGGTACGGCTCTAGTAGCGATCACTGAAGCTTTGACCGTTGCGCTCTGTGCGCACAAGACCTGTATGATGGATGTTGAAGCCAGACATGCAAAAGAGATAAGCAGAACAAGAATCAATGTTATTCGAACGATTCTCTTCATTCGTGCAACTCCTGAAGACCACGGTGCTAAGCCTTCGGTGCACGATATAAGCCATTGCGCTATGACGATGTCACCGAAAGTAGCCGACTTACCTGCAGAATGCTTTGCTCTTATGCATTCGTGGGAACGTAGTAGTACTCTCCTGCTTCCTTCTGACTTCGGTCTGTCTTGCTTCCAAGTTTGTTGACTCGCGGTCGTCCAGTTTCAGGATCTCTTCGGAAGGTTATGTCCATCTCTTGCAGGAACTCGTTCATACTTTCTCTCAACGGTGAAGGCGATGCCGCCATGCCATTGACTCCCGGTCGCCCAGAAAAGATCATCAGTCTATCTGCAATGAAATCCTGGATGGCTATGTCATGTTCGACGACATAGGCGAAAGCCTCATTGTCTTCTACGACTTTCCGTATCGCCTTTGCAACTGACAGTCTCTCCTCGACATCGAGGTATGCGCTTGGCTCGTCTACAAGGTACAGCTGTGCCTTCTTCGCTAAGCAAGCGGCGACAGCGACTCTCTGTAGTTCTCCTCCGCTCAAATCTTTGACATCTCTTTCCAGAAAATCATCGAGATCCAAAGGATGGGTTATTTCATTTTTGAAGTATTCCGTACTGTATCTGTCTTCTGCGATACTTGCCAGAAGCGAGTCTACGGGACCTTCATATTCCGCTGAGATATATTGCGGTTTGTAGCTGATGGAAAATCCGCTGAGTGCTGGAGTTAGGCCTAGGTCAGGCTTCTCCAGTCCGGCAAGAAGCTTAATGAACGTGGTTTTGCCGATACCATTAGGGCCCACTATACCCACCACCTCTCCTCGCTTGATGTCACCACGTTCGACCCGCAGAGAGAATCCTCGAAAGCGTTTCTCCATGGCGTCCCATTCAATTTTCCATGAGTTGGCCGGAGGAGCTTCTCTTGGAGGTTTGGTGTGAAACCTGATGGCTTCAGCTCTGAACCTCATGTTCTCGTCTGAGATGAACCCGTCAAGAAATATGTTCACACCGACTCGCACGCCGTGGTTGTGCGAAACAATTCCATAGACCCCTGGTTCTCCGTACAAAACGCAGATTTGGTCCGAAAGATAGTCAAGCATCGCGAGGTCGTGTTCAGCTAGGATGACGATTTTTGTCTCGTCGATGAGTGATCTGATGATCTTGGCAGCTCTCATTCTTTGGCCAACATCAAGATGGCTGGATGGCTCATCGATCACGTAGACATCAGCGTCTCTGCAGACAGCGGCAGCTATTGCCACAGCTTGGAGTTCTCCTCCGCTCAGTACACCTATCTGTCGGTTAAGTATGCTCGTGATCTGAAGTTCACGGGAGACCCTTTCCAGAACTTTTCTATCATCACCCTTTTCCAGAATCGTTGCAACTTTTCCTTTGATCCTTTGTGGTATGGTGTCAACATACTGAGGCTTGTGAACGACCCTTAAGCTTCCCTTGCTAAGACGTTCAAAGTAGTCCTGGAGAACGGAGCCCCGAAAGTGCTTTGTGATTTCCGGCCAGTCAGGTGGTGAATCGAACATTCCCAGGTTGGGCTTTGCCTCGCCAGAAAGAATCCTTAGCACCGTAGACTTGCCGGTGCCGTTCCTGCCTATCAAGCCCGTAATGATTCCTCTCTGCGGGATGGGGAGCCGATACAGCTTGAACATGTTCGCCCCATATCTGTGGCTGCACTCGCCTTCGAGTTCCTCGGGCAAGTTGATTACCGTGATGCAGTCAAAGGGACATTTCTTTACGCAGATTCCGCAACCGGTGCAGAGTGACTCCACGATAATAGGTTTATTCAGTCCCTGCTCGAATCGAATAGCTTCGATTCTCGAACGCACGGGCGGACAGAATCTCAGGCATGGCTGGCCGCATTCTTTGGGCTTACACCTATCTGTGTCGATGACTGCAACACGGGCCATTACCAATCACTCAAATGCAGAACGAAAAAATGATAACGGTTGTCTCGTTGAGTGTACTAAGAAGATAGAGAATGGAGGAGACTACCACTCTTCCTCCTCAAGCCCTTCCTCTTCGCCCCACTCCTCCTCTTCTTCCTCACTTGGTTCTTCTTCCAGCAATGTTTGATCCTCCCAGAATTTCGGGCTGAGACTTGCGTGTGGCATGGTTGATTTAAGCCTTTTGGCGATAGGAAAAGACGGATATTTCCTGAGAAAAGAGCAACGGGGATAGAGTAGAACCTCATGTCTCCAGAGGCAACACTCTGGCAGTAACCCGGGCCTTGGGCTCATTCATCTTTTCTCTCATGTATGCCCAACACATGGCTGGCGTGTTTTGGGTAGCACCGATACTTCCCTTTCTGTCAATGGCGATCAGTCCCATCGACATACGGATCGTGCGGTTGACCAGTCTTATTGCGCGATCGGTCGCGCTTTGAGCTTTCAGTCGGTCTTTCATGTAGCCGCAAACTGTTTTTGCGAGAACTAATCTCATAGCTACTTCGCCAGTTCCGGTCGCCGAAACAGCTCCTGAAGAATTGTCCGCATACGTTCCACTTCCGATGAGAGGAGTGTCTCCGATCCTGCCAGGAAACTTCAGAATCATTCCTCCAGTTGATGTCGCTGCTGCGAAATCACTCGAACGATCAAGTGCGACGGCGCCAACAGTGCCAATCGACAAGAACTCGGGCCGGTCTTTCACTAACTCCGCGATCTTCCCATAGCGAGGAGTTTCTCCTCTGAGAAAGCGCTCCTTGGCTTCTTGCCATCGCTTCAGCGCTCCCTCAGTTCTAGGATCTCTCCGTTCAACTCCAAGGAGATCGGCAAGTTTTTCTGCTCCCCATGCGCCTAGAAGAACGTGATCGGTTCTTTCCATAACCTGTCTTGCCAAGCTGACAGGATGCTTGATGTCTTTGACCAAGGTCACGGCTCCTGCTCTTAGACGCCGGCCTTCCATAATTGAGGCATCCATCTCAATTCCCCCTGTCAAAGTTATTGTAGACCCATATCCCGCGTTGAAGACAGGGTCATCCTCCATAGAGTTCACGGCTGCCTCAACTGCGTCTAACGCTGCGCCCCCTGATGCGAGAATCTTGAAACCTGTTTTTGTTGCCGAGGCAACACCTTCGAGTCCAGGTTTGATCCGATCCTCGGTCCAAGCTCCTGCACCGCCATGTACTACCAAGCAAATTGGCATTGAACGACCATTCCGATACTGGCGGCAATGAGTCGTAGTATTCACCTTAAAGCTTTGGGATTGCTTTCACTCTACCTGAGAACTGGGAGGATACGCGACGGTTTTTGGAATTAATGTGTTGGATTGGATGAGAACGTATGGAATATGAGCGTGATGTTTGTTGACAAATGACAAGCCGACACATTAGTTGCCTCATTGTACAGTGGTGAGTCCTGTTTGATGTCGAGGATAAAGCTGGCAGCAATTGCCGTTTCAGTCGTAGCCCTCAGTAGTCTTGGTTACGGTTACTATGTCACTTCCCGCCCCCCGTCAGTGAGGCTGGGATATCTTCTGGGCGACATCCATCAGCTTGCTGTACCCGTGGCCGTGGAGAACGGGTATTTCGCACAGGAAGGATTGAACGTGTCTTTGATTGGTCCCTTCGTAGCTGGTCCGGCCTTGATGAAGGCGTTTGCTGCAGGAGAGCTTGACGTAGGATATGTAGGCACACCACCGGCCTTGACTCATGCAGCCAAGGGAGTAGACATCCAGATCCTTGCCTCAGTCAATAGTGAGGGGTCAGCCCTCATCGTTCGGAAGGGCATAGGCAAGGTCGAAGATCTTAGAGGCAAGAGCGTAGCGATACCTATGGTGGGTTCGATTCAGGATATTCTGTTAAGGATGATCCTGCTTCGCCACGGGATGAGCTTCAAAGACCTGAACACCTTGGAGGTTCGCAGCCCCGATATGCCGGCTCAACTCGAAGTAGGCAGGCTTGACGGCTACATATCATGGGAGCCGTATTGCGCACAGGCTATCGTCGCTGGAACAGGCCAACTTCTCGCCTCTTCTAATGATATTTGGCCAGGTCATCCATGTTGTGTCTTGGTTGCGAGTC
>Ga0315307_1000619_pt1 | contig 15343 bp, 16 predicted proteins | sample TDP2_MG_FD_203079 | JGI IMG/M metagenome (GOLD analysis project Ga0315307, IMG submission 203079) | Freshwater sediment microbial communities from Lake Towuti, South Sulawesi, Indonesia - TDP2 | ecosystem: Environmental > Aquatic > Freshwater > Lake > Sediment | place: Indonesia: South Sulawesi... | reverse complement strand
GTCCTGCGAACGGGCGGCCGGCTCGCCCCAGCGTGATCGCTCAGCACGAGTGCGAGATCCGGCCGCCACTGGAGTCTCAACCGCCGGCTAGAGGCAGCAGCACACCTACCTCGTCGCCAGGATTGACCCGAACCTGGTCGCTCTCGCGCACTGGCTCACCGTTCAGAAGCAGGATCACGCTCAGCCTCTGGCTGCCCTGTTCATCGAAGATGAACCTGCGCACCGCGTCTCCGTGGTCCTCTGCGAAACGAGCCAGCGTCTCTCTCAGGCTCCGCCCCCCACCGCGAACCTGCACTTCGCTCCGTCCAACCGCGGCGCGCAACGGACCAAACAAGCGCACCGTTACTACAGCCCTATCCTCGCTCACGGGGCGACCTCCTGTGAGGCCATCCTTCGTGGGGTCATCTGGCAGAACTCCTCGTAGGCGATCAGCTCGGTGATCCTCGCCTCGTCGCCGCAGACTACGCAGTCAGGCTGGCGCGCCACTGGGACCTGCTGAAACGTCATCGCGCGCGTGTCGCACACAAGTAGCCGACCCACGAGGCACCCGTCAATGCCAAGGATTAGCTTCAGCACCTCGACGGCTTGGATTGACCCCACCACACCGGCCGTCGCCCCCAGGATTCCTGCTTCCTGGCAGCTCGGCACCGCGCCAGGCGGCGGCGCATCAGGGTAGAGGCAGCGGTAGCACGGACCCCTGCCCGGCACGATTGTCGTCACCTGGCCCTCGAAGCGCAGAACGCCGGCATGTGAGAGCGGCCTGCCGGCCAGGACACAGGCGTCGTTGACCAGGTAGCGGGTAGGGAAGTTGTCGCTCCCGTCAACGACAACATCGTAGAGCCGAACGAGATCGAGGGCATTCTCCGATGTGAGTCGAAGGTTGTGGACGAAGACGTGGACGTCCGGGTTGACGCCCTCCATCGCCTCCTTCGCCGACAGACACTTCGGACGGCCCACATCCGCTGTGCCATGCAGCACCTGGCGCTGGAGGTTGCTGAGCTCGACGACATCTGAGTCCACGACCCCGATCATGCCCACCCCGGCGGCCGCCAGGTATAGCCCCACCGGAGAACCCAGGCCGCCAGCCCCAACGATAAGCACCCTCGCGGCCAGCAGTCGGCGCTGTCCCTCCCCGCCGACCTCCGGCAGGATGATATGGCGGCTGTACCGTTCTGTCTGGTCCTCCGAGAAGGCTGTCATGCGGAATGCTCCCGACGACGCGAGGCTGGCGCCGATGTCAGGCTCTCTCGATCAGCAGAGACACCCGATCCCCGAGGGCCGTGGCCTGCAGCACCTTGTGGCCCTCCAGCTCGGCGCTTCGCGGTACGTTCTCCGCGGGTCGTCCGTCGTCCACTATCACCTCCAAGAGCATTCCGGGCCGCATCTCCTCCAGCCGCAGCTTCGCCTTGACCCAGTTGAGCGGGCATGGATTCCCCCGCAGATCAATGCTCACGTCCGGCCGCCGTCCCATTGGCCTCACTTCAGGCCGCCGGTGCGCACCTGCGAGGCGCCCATCGGCGACATGCTCCTCAGGCGCGCGATGATCGGTGGCAGGGCCTGAAGAAACCCGTCCACCTCGCGCCGGGTGTTGCCTCGGCCCAGAGTCACCCGCAGAGATCCACGCGCCCTCCAGGGAGGAATGCCCATCGCCAGCAGCACGTGAGAGGGCTCGAGTGTGCCTGAGGTGCAGGCCGACCCGGACGAGACCGCGAAGCCCGCCGCGTCGAGGCTCAGCAGGACTGATTCGCCCTCAACTCCCCCGATGCAAAAACTCGCGCTGTTGGGTAGTCGTTGTGTCCGGTGCCCAGTGACGGCAACATCCGAGATGCGCTCCACTACCCCGTTGATGAGCGCGTCGCGAAGCTCTGTCGCGTGTTCGATCTCCCACTCCATGTCCCCCAACGCCAGCCGGGCCGCCTCCCCAAGGCCCACGATCCCTGGCACGTTCTCCGTGCTCGCCCTTCTGCCCAGTTCTTGGCCCCCGCCGCGGAGGAGGGAGGCGATCCTCACACCCCTGCGGACGTACAACGCTCCCACTCCCTTGGGGCCGTAGAGCTTGTGACCGGAGAGCGAGAGAAGATCAACCTGTATTGCCCCCACGCCAATGGGTACGTGCCCGACAGTCTGTACCGCGTCACTGTGGAAGAGGATCCCGTGCTCCCGGCAGATGGAGCCGATCTCGCCCACCGGCTGGAGCGTGCCCACCTCGTTGTTTGCGTGCATCACGGAGACGAGAACAGTGCTGTCGGTGATGGCCTGCCGGACTGCATCAGGATCCACCAGCCCCTCTCGATCAACCGGCAGATACGTGACGGCCTGCCCTCGCCTCTCCAGGAACTTCGCACTATCGAGCACCGCGTGGTGCTCGACCGTGGAGGTGATGATGTGCCTCCCCTTCTGCTCGAGGGCCAGACTCGCTCCGATCAATGCGTGGTTGTCCGCCTCCGTGCCCCCGCTGGTGAACACGATCTCCTCTGGTTGCGCCCCAAGCAGGGCCGCCACGTGCTCTCGCGCCCGCTCCACACCCTCGAGCGCTCGCACCCCGGTGGCGTGCAGACTTGAGGGATTGCCCCAGCGATCCTCCAGGTAGGGCAGCATCGCCTCCACTACCTCTGGACGAGGCGGTGTGGTGGCAGCATGATCGAAGTAGACCTGGCCCATCTGCCACCTCCTCACCAGCGCCCCGCAAGCCGCGTCGTTTCCAGATAATATCCTAGTGGAGCCCGGTTAAGCCGCTGTGACGGGCATGGGAAGATTGTGTGGCAGCGGTCCCCCGGGTGTCACTCGGCCCCGCGCGGCCCGCCCATCCCCTGCCGTCCGGAGACGTCTCGCCCTCCCGCTCCAGGGAGCGCGCTGGGTGGCCCGGGACCTCCTTCAGAGCGCCACCTCCATGGCTCTGGGCGGACAGGCCGGCGCACACAGCTCGCACGCGATGCACCTGTGGGGCGGGAACCTCACCTCCTGCTTGTCGCTCTGCTTCCAGAGCGCACCAGGAGGGCAGATGGTCACACAGGCGCCACACTGAGTGCACCGCCCCTCATCGCGGCGCACGTCCTTGTCCAGCAACTGGACGCCGGCACCCTGCCTCCGGACCCGGTCCAGCGCCTTCCCAATGCTGTCCTCTCTCCCCTCCAAACCCGGCACCATCACCCCCTCCTACCGGGGTGTGATGTTGGCGCGCAGGATGTTGAACTCCAGGTCGAACTGGCGCGCCATTCTCGAGACCAGAGGCACGTCAATCAGGCGACGCCGATAGTGGACGACCACGCGGCGTGTTGCCATCTACCTGGCCTCCTCGCGCGCGGGGCGCTCACGCAAGGGCCTGGATGTCAGACCTGAACCGGCCGAAGGCAGAAGCTGGGCCGGCTCCGTCAGCAAGAAGTGACCCGTCCTGATCCAGTCCTTGAGCAGTTCCGCGATCTCCCTTGCTGTGGGATAGCTGGATGGCGAGCCCGTCGGTATCTCTCTGTCCTGCACTCTGACCCTGCCGCTCTTCAGCTCCTTGTAGGTGACGCGCCCCAGGGGTCTGCCCTCGGCGCACAGATAGGCGCGGCTGTAGTCCACAACCGGGGCCATGATGTCCTCGTCTTTCACCGCGGTAAAGCGGGCCATCTCTTCGTCGAGCACCGGGATGGCGGCCCCGATGCCCACTTGCAGCCACACCCCGTAGCCGCACATGCTTACCCCGACGATCCATTCCGGCTTCATCTGCTTCATGTCGCCAACGACCGAGAGCGTGCCCGCGCCAGCCCTGGGCACACCGCCCTCGGTGCGCGGCACCTTCGGGTTGTGCTGGGTGCCTTGCCAGAACACAGAGCCTTGTGCTCCACCGAGGAAGATGCGTGTCCCTATCCCGATGGTGCGATAGTACGGATCGTTGAGCAGGCGCATGTACGTTTATATGTCCCGCGTCTGATCCAGGTTCACCGATACATTGTAGTTCTGGCACCCATTCCGCGGGTTGCGCAAGATGCACTCGTTGAGATCCGCGATGTTGACCCAGGTGTCCAACTCCCGACCGAGTAGCAGTCCGTGCCATACGCGGTGGCACGGAGCCGGACGTCCTTGCCAGCGATGAGGTCTTCGATCACGTGACCCCTGCCATAGCGGAACTCTCCCGGATGCTCTCGGTTGAGCGGATCGCCCTCCGCCATCTCCGTCGCGCCGGTGTATATGTCTACGGCAGCGAGGCCGCGTAGGCCGGCACATCGTTCAGCCCAGCCTTCTGGACCTTTATGCGCGGATTCGCGTGGCCGAGGTTGATGAACGCTCCCGAGGAGCACATCGGCCCAAAGGTCCCTGTCGTGACGACGTCAACCCGCTCGGCGGCCTTCGCCGATCCTTCCTCCTCCACAATCTCGATCATCTCCTCGGCGGTGACAACCACCACCTCGCCGTCTGCTATCTTCTCGTTGATCTCGCGAAACGGCATGGCGATTGCCTTCTCCCTGAGTTGCAGCGCTCTCCCTCACAGACTCCCATCCCCCGCCTGCCCGGCATCCTCCATAGCATGACCATCACCTCCCTCAGCTCAGTGGCCAGATGCCCTCCCCGTCGAGGCAGGAGACCGGAAGCCTCGTGCCGCGGCTGGAATCCTCGGTCCTGACACCGTCGGCCGATCGAGCTTCCAGAGCCCCGACCCGGTCCTCGAGCCGCCTCTGATCCTCTCTCAGCCCGCGGATGACCTCTGCCACCGGATCCGGCAGGTCGGCATGCTCCAGATCGTCGTCCCGGCTCTCCCTCCCTTTCACCACCTTCCCGGGAACACCAACAACCGTCGAGTGGGGCGGAACGGGCTCGATGATCACCGAACCGGCGCCCACCCTCGAGCCCTCCCCGATGGTGATCGAGCCGAGGAGGGTAGCGCCCGCGCCTATCACTACGTTGTCCCCTACGGTCGGATGGCGCTTTGTCCTCTGCAGCGAGGTCCCGCCGAGCACAACCCCCTGATACATGAGGACGTCGTCACCTATCTCCGCGGTCTCTCCGATGACCACGCCCATGCCGTGATCAATGAACAGCCTCCTTCCGATCTTCGCGCCCGGATGAATCTCGATGCCCGTCAGGAGCCGGCTCAGGTGCGCGATCACCCGTCCTAGCAGCCGCAGCCTGCGCCGCCACAGCCAATGCGCTATCCTGTGCAGCCAGATCGCATGCAGGCCGGGATAGCACAGCAGCACCTCGGCGACGCTCCCAGCCGCCGGGTCCTTCGCGAACGCGGCGCACACGTCTTCTCTGAGCCGGGCGAACATGGCCGGTCACTCCCCGCGCTAGCCCTCGAACAGGTCGCCCGACAGGTATCTCTCACCCGTGTCCGGAAGCACCACCACCACCGTCTTCCGCGCATTCTCCAGCCGATGCGCCACCTGGATGGCAGCGTGCGCCGCGGCCCCAGAGGATATCCCACAGAGAATGCCTTCTTCCGCTGCCAGCCGCCGGGCCGCGGTCACGGCATCCTGTTCCTCGACCTGGACGATCTCATCCACCAAGTTGAGATCGAGGACATCCGGGATGAACCCCGCGCCTATGCCCTGGATCTTGTGACGGCCCGGGTGACCTCCCGAGAGAACCGGAGACTTGGCGGGCTCCACCGCGACGTACCTGATCTCGGGCTTGCGCGGCTTCAGCGCCCGGGCGACACCGGTGATCGTGCCCCCAGTGCCCACCCCAGCCACGAAGACATCCAGGCTCCCTCCCGTGTCCCGCCATATCTCCTCCGCGGTCGTCTCTTGATGGATCTGCGGGTTCGCCGGGTTCTTGAACTGCTGGGGCATGAACGAATCCGGAGTATCGGCAACCAGCCTCTCGGCCTCGCGTACGGCTTCGCTCATCCCACCTTCTGCCGGCGTGAGCACCAGCTTCGCTCCATATGCTCGCAGCAGCCGCCGGCGCTCGATGCTCATGCTCTCAGGCATGGTCAGCACCAGAGCGTACCCCCGGGAGGCGGCTATCATCGCTAGGCCGATGCCCGTGTTCCCACTCGTGGGCTCGATGATCGTTGTCTTGCCCGGCTCGATGAGACCGTCGCGCTCGGCCGCGTCCACCATCGAGAGGCAGATCCGGTCCTTCACACTGCCGCCAGGGTTGAACGACTCCAGCTTGGCCAGCACGGTCGCACCCGCGCCGTCTGTCACGCGCCGCAGCTTCACCAGCGGGGTACCGCCTATCAGCTCATCCACTCGGTCAGCGACTCTCAGTTGAGACATGATGAGATTGCTCCGTTCTCCGGGAGCGCAGCGGGCAGGACTACCATGGAATCGCTGTGCTGCTCCGGCTCCACAATGTCATTGGGAAAGGAGCGCGCTCCACAAGCGGCAGGAGGAAAGAGAAAGGTGATCGCGAGGAGGGGGAGTTAGGATAGTTGCGCGAGGAGCCTGCTGGGCCTCGTCCCTCTCACACCCTCCGACACTGCCGCTGGACGCGCCGCGCCAGCCCGCGGCCCATCAGCGGCCCCTACATGCACATCTGGCGACAGCAGTCTATGCGAGAAGGGCTCAGCATCACACCAGCATGGTAGCAGCAAATGGGGGGCGCCGTCAAGAGGCGTTTCCATCTTTTCTTCCGCCACCCGGCTGGGCCTCCTCCCCAGACCACTCCAGAAGGCCTCCCAGACGCCCTGGGGGAGCCGAACGCTGCGGCCGGGCCGATAACCTGGAGGTGGACCCTGACTGAGGGCCCGAGGGCCGCTCGGAGACGCGCGAGGCTGGAGCGGCAGGTGCGGGCTGGGGCCGGCACGCCCGCTCAGCCCGACGGCCTCCCGGGTCCCAGACGGTAGAGCTGGCAGCTGCGACAGGTGTCACCCCGGCCCTCGCGGCGGGCCATCTCCCAGCACCGTTTGCCCAGGGACCTGGCCGCCGGACACCGCGCCCGCTGCTCCTGGGGGCAGTCCTTCAACTGCCAACACGCGGGCAGGGATATCAGACGAGCAATATCGCCCAGATCATAGCCTTCTCTGTTCACCAACTCCCGTATCCGCCCAAGCCAGCGAACATCATTGAAGCTGTAAAGCCGTTGCTTGTTCTTCCGAGCCGGCTTGACCAGACCCCGCTGCTCGTAGATCCTGACCATCCTCACCGAAACGCCCAGGAGGTCGGCCACGGCCCCTATCCGCATGACGGGCTTGTCGGTGTCAGGCCCATAGCCTAGCTCCGCAGTCTCCACCGGCATCTTCCTGCCTCCGGCTAGAGCGCGATACGGTCGCGGCCGTGCCTGCCGGCCGCTATCGGACCCCACGCATCCGTAGAGGCCCTACTTACAGATATGCTACCACTCGGGCCGGCAACTGTCAATGCCGTACAGAGTCTCGTGAATCATGGTCTCTCACCAAGATTCACGAGACTCTGTAGGGAGGCAATTGGCAGAAGCCCGACCGCTCGGTGAAGGCGCTCCGGCGCCCGATTCGGCTGCGGCACTTCGGCGAGGAGCGGATCACCCTCTATGAGCTGGCTGCCTGAGCCACGTCGCTGGCGAAGGGCCTTCCCAGTTGCAGTCTCATGAGGTCTCGACACCCACAGTCGGCCGGATGGCATCGAGTGACGGCTCTTCCCCGACACGCGAGTCGCTGCATTCCGGCTGGTGGCGTGGCGTCAGACCCGCTTCACGGGTCCCTGACAGGGACAACTGGGACGGCCAGCACCGGGCGGGAACAGTGACGCGGGTGTTCGGCCATCAGGTAGGCGCCGGAGGAGCCGGATTGGCGATCTCGTAACACCTCGCGCGCAGGAGGGCCTGCCCCAGCCGCCGGTGCCGGGGCAGGCCCATTGCCGGCTGCGGTCGCCCGCTTGCGGGCGGTGCCGCAGGTTCACGAGCTACTACTTGCTCGATCCCAGCGAGGACATCGTCCCCTCCAGGACGATGTCCTCGCGTCCGTCGAGCCAGACCAGGCCGCTGCCGGTCTCGTGGCCGCTGGCGTTCTCGAAGTGGCCCGTTCCGCCGGTGATCCAGAGTTCCATGGCGACCTCGAAGGCGCCCTCGGACTCCGTCGAGGGGACAAGGTCCCCCTCGTAGTAGCCCTCCATGACGTCGCCGTTGTCGGCCGTCTTGGTGAAGAAGCCGCAGAACTGGATCGGAAACACGCTGAAGTCGAGCAGGCTGCGCTTCGAGTTGACGTACTCCCCGCAGTGGGTCGCGTCGCCGGTGTGCGTAACCTCCTGGAAGATCAGGGGGAAGGCCTCGGGCTCCACTACTAGGCTCACCAACTCCCCCTCCATGGTCCTCATCGCTACCATCTTGCTCTGCAGGTCTGCCAGCGAGAGGGTGCCCGCGATGACCGCGTCCTCCACCGTCACCTTCACCGGAGTGACGTGGCCGTGTCTGGCGATCGAGGTCGCGCTGCCGCGCGCGCCCGCGAACGGGCCCGTGCCCCCGACGAACTCGAGGTCCATCACGCTCTGGAAGCGGTTGGGGTCATTGGGAGCCTGAGGGTCGGGGTACAGTTGGCCCTCCGGCAGACGTGCATACAGCACGTCGCCACCGCCCGTGATGAAGGCCACCTGGCCCTCCGAACATGCGCGGGTCACCGCGTTCAGCCTGAAGAAGGCCACCTCCTGGACAATGCCGAAGGGGTTCGGGTCCACCTCTTGCACGCAGCTAATGTCCAGCACCGGGAGATGGCCTGGTATGCTCGGGCCGCCTACCACGGCCCACCCTTCGACATGGACCTCGAACGGCACCCCGGCGGCCGCGGCGTAGGTGATGGGCAGCATCGCGCCTGCGGCCACGAAGACAAGACAAAGCATCCTCAGACGGCGGTCCATCTCGATCTCTCCTTTCGAGCTTTCGCTGCTAATGACCACTCGAAAGGCAGGCTGACCGTGCCCTGGCTGCGTGCCTGCCTGGCTGAGGAGGCCCTGGTTCCCGACACTCACCTCCTTAGTGGAGTCTACAGAGGGACCATACGCGACGGGCGTGGCTAGCAGCGTGACTAGACCGGCAGGAAAAGCGTGACCAGCGGTGCAAGAGAGGTCCCAACACGGCAGTTCGCACGCGTCTTCTAGGGGGACGAGACGATGCCGGAGGCCCCGCTCACCATCCGGTTGTTTGGCCCGCTGGAGGTGCGCCTCCGAGGCGAGCCCCTGCCGCACCTGCCCACCCGTAAGGTCGCCTGGGCCCTCGCCCTCCTCGTCCTGCGCCACGACCGCGCCCTCGAACGGGACTGGCTGGCCGGTACCCTCTGGCCGGATTCCGCGGCCGACCGGGCCTCCTACTACCTGCGTCGCGGCCTCTCACAGTTGCGGCGCGCCCTCGGGGCCGAGGCCTGGCGCATCACCACCCCCACCCGCCACGCGGTCTCTCTCGATCTCTCCGGCGCGGAGGTAGACTTGGTCTGCTTCGATGAGGCCCTGCAGAGGGGCGACGCCGACTCCCTGGCGCGGGCGGTCGCTGTCTACGGCGGGCCGCTGCTGGAGGGCTGCACGGAGGAGTGGGTGCTGCCGGAGCGGGAGGCGCGCGAGCAGGCCTACCTGGGGGCGCTGGAGCGCCTGGCGTCGGAGCTGCTCAGTGGCGGTGACGCCGGCTCAGCCGTCGCCCACCTGCGCCGCGCGGTAGCCGTCGATCCCCTGCGGGAAGGCGCGCAGCGGATGCTGCTGGAGGCGCTGGCGGCCCAGGGCGAGTATGGCGAGGCGGTGCAGAGCTATCGGACATTGCGCCTGCTGCTGTGGGACGAACTGCGGACAGAGCCCTCCCCGGAGACGCGAGCAGTCTACGAGCGAATGCGCGAGGAGGCCCGTGGCAGCGCACACCGAGACGTCTCGCGCGCCCGGCGCGGCAGTCGGTACTCCAGTGTGCCCCCGGCCGCCCTGCTGCCTCCGATCTGGAATGTCCCCCACCGGCGCAACCCCGACTTCACGGGCCGCGACGAACTGCTCGCCGACATCGAGGCCAGTCTCGCCTCAGATGGCCATGCGGCCCTCACGCAGGCGATCGTCGGACTGGGAGGTATTGGCAAGACTCAGCTCGCGCTGGAGTACGCCTATCGCCATGCCGGCGACTACCAGGCCGTATGGTGGGTGCGCTCCGAGGAGCCGGCCCAGTTGGCCGCGGACTACGCCGCGCTGGCGACTCCGCTGGAGTTGCCTGAGCGAACCGCGTCTGACCAGGGAGCGATCGTCGCGGCGGCGCGCCGATGGCTGGAGCGGAACACTGGATGGCTCCTGATCCTCGACAACGCGCCCGGCCCAGAGGCGGTGGCGGACCATCTGCCCCGGGCCGGCGCGGGTCACGTGCTGATCACCTCGCGGGATCAGAACTGGGGCGGCATGGCGGCCGCGGTGGAAGTGCCCGTGCTGCCACAGGAAGAGGCGGTGGCGTTCCTGGGGAAGCGCACCGGCTGGTCGGGGCCGGAGGTGGGGGCGCTCGCGGAGGAGCTGGGCCGGCTCCCGCTCGCGCTTGAGCAAGCGGCCGCCTATGCAGCTGCCACCGGTTGCAGCGTGACCGGCTATCTTGAGCTGTTCCGCTCCCGGCGCCAGGCACTGCTCCAACGCGGGAAGGCGCGACGGGGCTACCGCGGCACGGTGGCCAGCACCTGGAGTCTGTCCATGGCTGAGGCGGCAGCTCAGTGCCCGGCCGCGGCTGGGTTGCTCAGTCTCTGCGCCTATCTCGCCCCAGACCACATCCCGCTCTCCTTCGTGCAGGAAGGGGCCGAGTTCTTCCCTGAGCCGCTGGCGGAGGCGGCGCGGGACCCCCTCCTCCTACATGACGCGGTGGCAGCATTGCGGCGCTACTCCCTGGTGAACGTGCACCAGGAGGCGTTGTCAGTGCACCGGCTGGTGCAGGCGGTGGTCAGGGATGGACTGAGCAAGGAAGAGCAAGAGCAGTGGGCGCTCGCCGCGGTGCGCGCGGTGAACCTCGGTCTCCCCCAGGAGAACTACCAGTTGTTCGATACCCGCTTCCGACCGGCGTGCGCTCTGCTCCTTCCCCACGGGCTCGCCGCCACACAGCTGGCCATGCAGCTCGTGGCTGCGGAGGAAGTCGCTGCCCTCTTGTACCGGGTCGGCATCTATGTCGCGAGCGTCGCCCGGTTTGAGCAGGCCCAAGCCTGCTTCGCCACCGGGGTGGAGTACACTGAGCGGGCTCTTGGGGCCGGGCATTTGAGATTGGTCGGCCTTCTGGTGGAGCTTTCCGAGTTGGCCGAGGACGCGAGGCCCCTACGCGAGCGCGCGGTTGCTGTTCTCGAAGGGGCCCTCGGGCGCGAACACGTGCACCTGACGTTCCCGCTCCTCTACGTCGCCCGGGCCTTGTGCCGGGAGGGCGACGACTTGGGGGCCAGGGCTCTCTGCGAGCGAGCGGTGGCAGTCGCGGAGCGCGGCGGAAACTGGGACGGCGGCGTGGCGTGGTGGAGGCGGGATTACGACGAGGAAGGCTGGGCACGCCTCCACCTCGCCCACATTCTGGTCCGACTGGGCGACCTCCCCGGAGCGAGGGCGCAGGCCGAACAAGGCATCGCGGCCATGGCGGCGCTCTGCGCGGCCGACTATCCGACACACGGCTGGGGGCACGTCGTGCTGGCCTATGTGCTGGGACAGCAGAGCGACTTCAGAGGCGAGCGGGACGAGCTGGGCCGCGCGCTGGACTTCTGGGAGAGCGTCTATGGCACAGGGCAAGGTAGGCCGGTGATGTGCCTACTGCCCATCGGGCTGTATGCGCGGCCGGCCTTCGGTGATCTCACCGGAGCGAGGGGCTATCTAGAGCGGGCGCTGGCGCTGACCGAGGCGGACCTGGGGCCAGACCACCCGCGGACGGCTTGCTTCGTCCTCGCTCTGGCGCGCCTGCTCCAGTTCAGTGCCGACCCTGCTGCCGCCAGGCCACTGGCCGAGCGCGCCCTCGCTATGGCGGAGACGGCGCGTGCACGGAGTCTCCTGCGCAGGTCACCTTGCGTCGGATGGGAGCTGTACGACTTCGTGCTCGGCGGGCTCTGGAACCTGCATGTGTCGGTCCGCGGGAGCCTCACGTTGCTCGGCTCAGTGCTCCTCGACCTGGGCGATCTGGCGGCCGCGCAGTCATACCTGGAACGCGCCGCGACGATCGGCGAGGAAGTCGTGGGCGAATGGTCCGGCCCCGACTACGAAGGCGTGGCCGAGGTACTCCCCACCGTCGGCCGGCTCCGCCGTCTCCAGGGACGGCTGGAGGAGGCGAAGGCCTGTCTCGAACAGTCCCTCGCTACTCCCGAGCATCTCGGCCCTCCGCATCAGTGGCGGATGGCCGCCACCCACCTGGAGTACGGCCTCGCGCTTCAGGAGATGGGCAACCTCGCCACAGCCAGGGAGCACCTTCAGCAGGCCATCGGGATGTTCGAGCGCCGCCTCGGGTCGCAGCACCCTCGGACGGAGCAGGCCAGGCGCGAGCTGGCGGCTCTGGACACGAAACGCGCATAGATGCGGCCGGCTGCCCACGTCAAGGGCCCGTAAAGCCAGCTGAGAGCATGCTACAGAGTCTCTTGAATCATGGTCTCTCACCATGATTCAAGAGACTCTGTAGGTGGAGCGCCACGGGCGCGAATGGGCCCCCGGATCATCCGGGCCGTCTCCGCACGATCGAGGTGTTGGTTGCGCGGCCTCCTACGTGACGCTCACCCGGCATCCGTCTGCAAGGCCCTGCGCTGGCCTCCTACCCAGCCCGGTGCAGCAGTATCGTCTCGCTCAGCAGACGAACATCAGGCCCCACGAGAAGTCGGCCTTTCCAGGGAATGTGACCCATCCACGCTTGCCGATGACCTCTCCCACCAAGTCCCCTGCAAGAGTCATGCACAGCTCGACGGAGTCGCTGAAGTTGCAGTCTGTGAAAGAGCAGCGAACCATCCTTCCGCGCAGATCGTCCGCCGCGTTGCTCACGGCGCCGACGATGCGCCCGCCAATGCGGTCGAGGTCGCGCAGAAACGGCTGCCACATAGCGTACGGCACCACCGGTACTGATAGCTCAATGGAACCGTTATGTCTCGTTACTGCATGGAGTTGCTCCAAGTCCGCCAGGAAGGTGCCCACATCGCCGACCTGAAGTCCAAACTCCACAGCACGATCGCCCACGGACTCGGCCGAGATCGGATCATAGTTGAGTGAGCACAGGAACCCGGTCACGCCCCGTCCCGCCACTGGCTCCATCACCTCCATCTCCTCTCCGACCGAGCGGGCGAATCTGGCCAGATCACTCCTGTCGGTTCCCAGCGGCCGCAGGAAGTAGTGGCGCCGCACCTCCGGGAACTGGTCCGACGTCCACTCCCCAGTGTTCATGCCCCCGCTGTAGCCCTTGGGCCAGCCTTCCTGGGCCGAGACGGCTGCTACGCTACGCTTGCCAAAGTCCCCCCGGTCAACGTCCGAGGTCCTCATGGCCTCGGCGATCAACCGAAAGGGCCGCCTGGCTGCTTCGGCGTACAGCCCCGCCGCGATGGCCGTGTCCCTAGCAGAGGCGGGGTCTGCTTGCTCGGCAATGACTGAGAGCTGGCCGTACAGGTCGTCCAATGCCGCGGTGACCGGAGCTGTCACCTCCTGGGCCCAGGGGCGGATGATCTCGAGGTCCTTCTCGTTCATCACCGGCATGGTGCAGCGCCACCGATCGCCCTCCGGCGCGATCAGCTTGCGCGCCTGTAGCCAGGCTAGCTCAGAGTCCCTGTCCTTATCACCCATGCCCAGAGTGCGCGCTGCCCCCTGGGCATCGCCGACGGGATACAGCTCCATGTAGAAGCGAGCTGTACGGGAGTCATGCTCGAAGAGCAGGTCATGCCGCGCGGCCCGTGAGTCTCCGCCTGACATTGTCCTGACTATTGGAGGTTTGCCCGTCTTCTTCGCAGTGCTGGCTGCCATCGTCCTCATCTCCCTTCGCATCCGCATTCTTGAACGGTGCAGGGCCATCTTGACGCTGGCGGGCGTCGTCTTCAGGAAGTCGGCAACCTCGCGGCAGCTCATCTCCTCGAAGTAGAAGAGCTCCACGATGAGCCTCTCCCTTGCCGGCAGGCCTTCCATTGCGCGCCGCGCTTGGGCAGCGAGAGTGCGATGCTCGGCGGCCTCGGCCGGCCCTGGAGCAGGCGCGGGAAGGCGAGAGGCGGCCGAGAGGGGCTCTTCCCGCCGCTTGGAAAGCTTGGCATGATGGGCGAAGGCAGAGTGGTCGACGATCGCCTTCAGCCAGCCGAGGAAGGCACCCGGCTCCCTCAGCCTGGGCAGTTCCCGGACGGCCGACAGGAGTGCGTCCTGCGCGATGTCCCAAGCACGGTCGGCGTCACCGGTGAGCCTAAGCGCCCTGGCATAGGCCAGCCTGGCCCCCCGCGCCCAGAGCACCTCGGCCGCCTGTCGGTCGGCACGCTGTGCCGCCAACACCAACTGCGCAATCCCAGAACCGTTCATCGGGAAGCCGTCCCACCGCGCCTACACATGCCCTGCTATAACATAGATTGGGGAGCCGCGTCATCGGTAACAAGAGGAATCGCCACGCGCAGGTACCCGCCTTGCCCGCTTTCCTCGACCGTGCCGATCAGTGCCCCGGCCTTCGACGCCTTCGGGACAGCACTTCGCGCTGGGCAAACCAGCAGGCTTAGCAGCACTGCCGCGAGCAGCAGGCAGGATCGTCGAGAGCCGCCCTTCATGGTTGATGCCCCGTCGCCCTCTATCCCGCTCTCTGCCCCTCACTGATGCCTCGCAGAAGACGCTGGGCGGGAGCGTGCAGCGGGTCTCCCTTCTTGCGGGAGAGTTGGTACAGCTTCGGTAGCGCGCGCCGGGCTGGTACGTCTGGTCCAAGGTCGAAGCCGATCAGTTCGGGGACGCTCTGCCACACCTTCTGTGGCTGGTGCTGCAACGCCACGAGCAGCGCCCGCGGGTCCTTGCGCGCCACCTCATGGAGCATCACCCCCATCCCCTCTGACAGGTGTGCATCGGTGTATGGCGACAGATCCAGCAGACCAGCCAGTAGTTTCGGGTCTCGCCGCCTCTTATAGACCTCAAAGACCAGTCCTGCAACGTCCTCTGACGCCACCCCGCTACCATAGCTCACCAGCGGCTGCCGTTGTCGAGGTCACAGGTTCGGATCGGGGGCCTGTTTTGGACCCGATCGGGAGCGCGAGAGGGTGCCGGTGGTCACCGCGCACTGGGTCTATGCGGTGGCGGAGCCACTACAACGCGGAGCGACCCCACAGCTCGTTCGGGAACCTGACCCAGGAAGGCTTCGCCCGCGAGTCGGCCGTGGCGGCCGCGGCCGCGGTCTACAGCCAAGGGCTCATCTATCCCTTGACCCGGAAGACTGTGATCCTACAGATTCTCTTGCATCAGGGTAAGACCCCTGATGCAAGAGAATCTCTCAGAAGGGCGCCAGACGCTCTCCTGGGGAGTCTCTTGAATCATGGTCTCTCACCATGATTCAAGAG
>Ga0315307_1000614_pt1 | contig 15370 bp, 16 predicted proteins | sample TDP2_MG_FD_203079 | JGI IMG/M metagenome (GOLD analysis project Ga0315307, IMG submission 203079) | Freshwater sediment microbial communities from Lake Towuti, South Sulawesi, Indonesia - TDP2 | ecosystem: Environmental > Aquatic > Freshwater > Lake > Sediment | place: Indonesia: South Sulawesi... | reverse complement strand
GTTTATCATCTTCGCCATAAACAAGCATGTATCCGTCTCTCTGCACCTTAAAAGAGAGACCTGTGTCTTCTGCCAACTTTTTGATTTGCTTTTCAGGCGTCTCCTTTGAAACCTGAACGCGCACCCACTTTTGCCCTCGTGGAAGACCTGGCACAAACTTTGAAGAGGGCGCGGGTTTTTCTCCCACAGCCTTGGTCTCTCTGGCTTCCTTAATTTTCTTCATCCACTCTTCTACAAAGTCTGAGCCAAAATTTTTCTGCGCATGGAACATCAGGTACGACTCGACGTTTCCGAGATACATCTCGATGGAAGGGACATTTTCAACGCGAGACGGGTCAGCCCTCAAAACCTCAATCATGGTCTTTGCAGCACGAAGATCCTCCATCACCTCGGATGGAATGGATTCTCCCTTCTTTCGAAATTCTGTAATCAAATCAGCAAGCGTCTTCCAGACTTCGTCGTGCCCCATGGTTTGCCTCAATCATGTATATATGAGTCAGCCATAATTTAGGTTTCGGCATGGGCGTCGCTCTCGGCATACTGAAGCATAAAGCGGAATGTGCGTCTAGAAAGATTGAGAAGAAAGGATGAACGCCGAGTACTTTCTAGAATGAATAGAGCTTGCATAAGATTCATATATAGTGAATCGGACGAAACACTAATATTTAATAGCGAGACTAAACATAACAGAGAATGGCATGGAACCAAGACATAAAAGGGGTTTTTGATTGCCTCAAACCAATCAAATTGCGCACGCACAGCAAGATCGGAGACGGCGCGATACAAGTTTCGGATTGAACCCAATAAAATTGGGCAAAAAAATGGAGCTACGGTACATACCCTTTTCAGAACTAGTCATTCCGTGGGAGGTAGGAATCGACTCTGACGCAGAACATGATGGCTACGGCGCCAAACAACTAAAAGCTTTGACCTGTGAAACGCCTGATAACGCAAGAGCGCTTAAAACCATGAAGCGGGAAAATTTAGAAGAATTAAAAAGTTCAATAGTGAAATTCGGCTTGTTGAAGCCCTTTGAAGTTGCGGAATTACCCGAACAGTTAGACTTCTTTTTCGGCAAGGGTAAGTATGTAATAATTGACGGACAACGAAGATACTTCGCTATAAGAGAATTGTTGAAGCTACCTACGGAGTACGATGAAAGAAGGCAAAGAGACAGTTTACGAACACATTCCAATTATGAACATGTCGATAAAGCAGAAGTGCAAGCTCAAGAACAGTTTGAGAACCTGAGCACTCGAGACTTTGTACTGATTCCGTGTTTGGTTTTTCCTTACAAAACGTATCTGCAGATGCTGAGACATAGCACGGAAGACAAAAGATTGAGCGTGAAACCCTCAAGAGAGTTTTTAGAAATCCTTGAGAAAATGCACAAACAAGGAATCGCAGACCTAACTCCAGACGATTTAAGCAACCTCTGGGAAATACAAAAAAGAATTGAAGAAGAACGGCAGGCCATAGAAAAAACACTTCAGGAAATTCGAAATGCGAGAAAAGAAGAAAAACACAACGAAGACAGTCAAACTTGAAGATCTAAAGCGAACTGCGTGATGTGCGCGATCAGGTTCATACAGTATTCTTACTCAGTCTTTGGGATATCGATTGTCACTTCACAAAGCTTTTTCAGAAGGATTATGAAGTGACATTGGCTGAATGCACTTGATTCTAAGTCTAGAAGTGATATTTGCTTCGATTGCGGCTCTTTTGGGTGTATTAAGTATTACAACTCATAGGTCTATTAGGCATCTCGGCGTTGGCAAATCATTTTGGATTCCAGTTTTTGTTTCAAGCGTCTTCTTCCTCATCGGATCTGTTTTTGCAGTTCTTTATGAGATGGGTTTCTCCCTGGCGTCTCTAATGCCTGTCCCCTTCGATGCACTGCAGGTGAGTCAAGTGAGTCGAATCCTTGCCATGTGCATTCTGTTCATCGGCGTCTACAGCTATTCAAGAACGGTCAGAACTATCCTGCCAAAAGAATCCCCAGCCAAGCAAAAAGCCAAAGAGAAACTCAAGATACAGGTTGTCTCAGTGGAAGACAAGAAAACGGAAGCTCCTGTCGAACGGAAGAAAACTTTGGAAGAAAGAATCCAAGAGAGTCAGAAAACAAAAACTGCTCCAAGATGCCAGCATCAATTGGGGTATTTGCGCGCTCTCCCAAAAGATACTCCTATTCCAGATGAGTGTTTAAGCTGTGACAGAGTAATAGAATGCAAGCATTCCATGGTGAAAACACTAGAGTCGCCCACTTGACCAAATAAGCGCGTGTAGATTAAAATCATAAACGTACTTAAGTCAGCGCTCTAATAGCGCGCGCCTAAATGTTAATAGGAGAGTTCTCTTTCGAAGTGTCTACATAATCCAGTCCTGGTCAGAGTTTTGTATAGTCGAATCCTCTATTTGGTAGCTGTAATAAATTCAAACATTCCTCTACCAATAGTCATTCGTTGGACGTTCCTAAAACCAACTTTCGTGAGCATTTCATTCTGTTCCTTCATGCTAAGATGAATGGTACCAGTTACAACTTCGTAGAATTGATCGAGGATACCATAATCATACATAGGGTTTCTGAAATCCTCTAATTTGCTTGGATAGGAAAAGTCAAGAATCAAGAGTTGTCCGTCACTTTTTAAAGCACGATAGGCCTTTTCTACAACCTTTACGCGAACATCAGGTGGGATTTCGTGAAGAGTCACAACCATACAGGTCGCATCGAATTCGTCAGTGTAAGGGATATTCTCTCCTCCTATATTCTCTACAGATACCCGTTTCTCCAATCCTAATTGCGAGATTGTATTTTTGGCTACTTCAATTCCATAGGGATTAGGATCTACGCCAACAAATACACTATTTTGGAAGTTTTGAGCTAACTGGATAATAAGATCTCCTCTTCCACACCCGATGTCTAAAAATCTGATGCCCCGTTCAAGTGTTTGGCTCAAGTGTTCGTTTTTTGGAAAAATACTGAAAAGGAAGAGCAAATGAATGTTTTTTGTTGTTCCGTAGGCTACCTTGGAAAACTCATTTGTATAGGGTGTCTCTAAGGTTCTTCCTGTCCTAAAGTAGTCAGGAGCTTCTTCGAAGCCTTTCCCTATGAAGTCTACAGACATTGTAATATTGGCCAAATAATTTCTATAATGCGATTTATCACTAAGGATCTCATCGATAAATGGTTGAAGTCTAAATCGGCCTTGACTATCACAATCCAAAATTTCAAAATGGTAAGCCGTCTGGCACCAAACTTTCAAATAGGGTTCGTGAAGCCCAAGCTTTGAAGCCAAATCTGGAATTGTCATCCCCTCTTTTGCCTCATAGAGGGCTTCAAATACTCCGAGCTTTGCACCAATGTTTATCAAATGGGTTGCGAAAAAACCCCTTTCGAAGTTACGAATCTTTGCCCACTGGCTTCTTACACTAATTTCTTCCATTAGAAATCGCCTACAAACAATACAGTTTAGTTCCTTAAATTATTTCTCATGAATATGTCTGAGACCGATGTTTCTTCCAAATTCTATTAGTTCTATCCAAACTTTGATAGGTGATGTAGCCTTCCAATCTGGAAGGAACATTCTTAGAGCGCGCGCTTTAACCAATATTCTAAACCTATACGAAAAGGTTTTTAGAACAACCATTGGAGATATCCCCCGCAAACTCCCTCCTTTTTTGTCAGTCAATTCCAGCGTCTCCTTCATGTCTTATTTCCATTGTTTGGCGGAACCGCTGACGAGAGTTCGAATCTCTCCTGGGCTACCAATAAACCCTAGTCAGGGCAACGTTCAAATTCTTGGTTTTTCACGTTTGGGGCTACCAGCCTTTTTTTATATATGATATAAACTTCTAACAGCATTGTAAATCCTCATTATTTATCGCCGTTATAGAGGATTGAAAGAGAATTGTATCAAATTGTGTTTCATATCTCCAATCCTAAGTACATTCCGTCTCCGATAACCTAAACCGATATTTAGGGCATCATTGTTTCGCTGCTTTCACTATACAAAGAAGAGGCGGAATCTTTTCAGGTTCTTCTATCCGTTCTATTGCTTTGAAGCCAGCGAGACTGAACATTTCCAGTAGCTTTCCGGCTGAGGTCAGATTCCATTCGTGTAGATGACCAGCTATATGTCTGAGCATGTCTCTCTCTGCAGCTGGAAAGCGTTTGCCCCACTCCGCTAGTGTTTCCTCCGTGTCTTCTGAGGGTACAGCATCGCAGACCACCGCTCTGCCGTTGGGCTTGAGAACCCTGTAAAACTCGCTTATTGCCACCTGCTTTTCATTCTCAGAGAGAGCGTGTAGCATAAAGTTGCTGAGAACTAGATCGAAAGTTTCGTTAGAAAAGGGTATTTCGAGAGCGTTTCCTTCTCTAAATTCACAGATTCGACTAACGCCCTCAGCAGAGGCGTTGTCTATGGCTCTCTTTAACATTCCCGGAGTGATATCGATACCGAAGACTTTCCCGTTTTCACCGACCCGTCTTGCCGCTTTTATCGCCAGCCATCCGGGGCCACTTCCAACATCAAGAACGTTCTCACCAGGCTTCAACTCACCTTTCTCAATCAATGTTAAGAGTATATTTTCGTAGAAGCTCATTCGAGCGAGTTGTTGAATTCCTTCAGCGTGTTCCTCAAAATGTTTTCTAACATCCTTCATATTCCTCACCTCATTTTCTTACATGCTTGACAGACCACTATCCTCCTTTATGTCGTTGTATCATTTCAAGTCCTCCGCTTAGTAGGTTCTTGTAATGCGGTGAAGGGTCCGGACGGGGACTCATAGGTCTTGACGACTTGATGCAGGTCGACTAACGGTTCTTTGTCTGCGAATTGACCGCCAAATTTCTTAATTGCATTTTTCACTTTAATCATTCTCATCATGGTTGTTTTATTGAATTAAGATTTCTTGTCCAAAAGACGTGATGCGATTTTCCTTTGTAATCGTGCGTATTCCTCTAGTTCACTATCGGTTAATGCATCAAATAGTCCTGCCATTTCGGTTATGCGCTTTTCATTCGTAGCGGTAATATGCTTCTTACCTTTTGGAGAAAGTTCTAGCCGCACTGAGCGGCGGTCTTTCAGGTCCTCTTGTCGCGTCACGTAGCCGCTTCGCACAAGGCTATCCACAAGTTGAGTTGCGGCGCTTGAAGATATTCCCAGCGTTTCCGCTATATCTTTAATACTTCTATTTTTGTAGTGTTCGATGATTTTCAAAACAAACCAGTGGGAGTGGGCAATGCCATTTTGATGCCCTAAATGGGCAGCTCTCGCTTTAATTTGGTTCCCAATAGCGTGAAAGCTGTGCATAATTCCCTCAATGAGTTGTTTCCTGTTCGTCATACGAGTTACCAGTAATATATGTAAGATTCTTAATATATAAGTATCTTACTTATATATAAAAGGATACTGTTCACTTAAGGATATGAGTTTTCTGGAGGAAGAACATCAAGAACACTTTGATCTACACGTAACTCATCGAGTTTGAAGCCATGGACCAGTACCATGTCCGAGTAGCCAAAACATTGGAAGAAGCCTGCGAATTCGTGAAGAGCGGCTTCGAATTCGTCACAGTGATGGATGGAGCCAAAATCTTCAGAAAACGCAAGTAAAACTTATCCTATTATGCCAAAACCTATACGAAAAGGTTTTAGAGCAACCATTGGAGATATCCCCCGCAAACTCCCTCTTTTTTCTGTTTGAAGAAAAACTCGGTCCGAATCCCATTAACGAGCCAAGGGCAAATTTAAGATGAGAAAACGAAATAAAGATGTGAGAAAATGTATGGGCAAGAAATGAAACAGAAACGATGTTGATGCATGATGAGTGCTGAAGAAGCGTGGCATTCTCTTGAAGTTGCTGAAGTCTTAAGCAAACTGAATACAAGTGCAAGAGGGTTGACACCGGAAGAAGCAGCAAATAGGTTAAAACAATATGGATTAAACGAATTGGTTGCTGTGAGGAAGGTTTCACCCTTAAGCATCTTTTTCAGCCAGTTTAAAAGCATACTCATCCTAATACTTCTCGGCGCAACGATTATCTCTCTAGCCACTGGGCACGATGTTGACGCTGTAGTCATTTTTGTTATAGTCATCGTTTCTGCTTTGGTTGGTTTCACACAGGAATACCGTGCTGAAAGAGCCCTTGAGGCATTGAAGAAAATGCTCACTCCTACAACTATGGTTCTGAGAGATGGAACGGAGACAGAAATCTATGTGAAAGAAATTGTACCTGGTGACATTCTTGTGCTGAAAGAAGGAGACAAGGTGTCTGCTGATGCTCGATTGATTGAAGCGATAAATTTGCACGTCAATGAAGCTTCTTTGACTGGAGAATCCATGCCTGTGGTAAAAGAAACAGCGAGAGTCTCAAAAGACGCTTTTCTTCTCGATAGAAAAAACGTGGTGTTTTCCGGCACTGAAATAACCTATGGGAAAGGAAAAGCCGCCGTAATAGCAACTGGCATGCGCACAGAATTCGGTAAGATTGCAAAGCAAGTAGCAACGGTTGTTAAAGAAGAAACGCCGCTGGAAGAAAGAACGAAGGAATTGGGTAAATGGCTTGGTGTCGCGGCTTTAGCTATCAGTGTATCAGTGATAATTCTTGGAATGATAAGAGGCTTGCCTTTTCTGGATATGCTGTTGTTTGGTGTTGCCTTGGCTGTAGCCGCTGTTCCTGAGGCTTTACCAGCAGTTGTTACGGGGAGTCTAGCTATCGGCATGTACAAAATGGCTAAAAGAAACGCCTTGGTTAGGAAAATGCCAGCTGTTGAAACACTTGGCTCTACCACAGTCATTTGTTCGGATAAAACTGGCACATTAACCAAAGGAGAAATGACAGTGCGCAAGATTTACGCAGGTGACAGAATGATGAGCGTTAGTGGGGCAGGCTACGAGCCGAAGGGTGAATTTCATGTAGAACGAGACAGAGATATTCTTCAAAGCGAATACTTCTCACTCCTAATGAACGGTGCTCTTCTTTGCAACGATGCGGAATTAATGTTAGAAGGAGACAAATGGCTCATTAAAGGTGATCCAACCGAAGGGGCGCTTGCAGTAGTTGCGGTGAAAGCTGGCTTTCACCAGAACGAGGTCAAGAAACAGTACCCACGCACAGGCGAATTACCCTTTAGTTCTGAAAGAAAGCGCATGACCTCTATTCACTCCACACCACATGGTGATCGAATTGTCTACATGAAAGGTGCGCCTGAAGTGATTTTGGAGCGATGCGTTCAAGTTCATGAATCGAGCAAAGTGGAAAAGCTGACTGAAAAGAGAAGGAAGGATATTTTAAATATAAATGAAGAAATGGCTGGAGAAGCTCTCAGAGTTTTAGGCATAGCTTACAAGAAAATATCCGCTGGCATCACTAATCTTAACGAAGAAACTCTAGAGAACGATCTGATATTCCTTGGTTTGATGGGAATGATGGATCCGCCAAGGGAAGAGGCAATAAAAGCTGTGGAAGTATGTAAGCAGGTCAAAATCAAGCCAATTATGATTACAGGAGACCATAAGCTCACCGCAATGGCTGTTGCCAAAGAGATGGGCATTTACCAAGAAGGAGACATTGTGCTCACAGGAGAAGATTTAGAGAAGATGGTTGAAGAAGAGTTTGAAGAAATGGTTGAAAAAGTAACAGTGTACGCACGAGTTTCTCCGCTTCACAAGTTAAAGATTGTTGAGGCATGGAAAAAGAAGGGACAAGTTGTTGCAATGACGGGCGATGGAGTTAACGATGCTCCCGCACTCAAGCAGGCGGATATTGGCGTGGCAATGGGTATAACTGGAACAGAGGTAACCAAAGAGTCTGCAGATTTGGTGCTGGCAGACGACAACTTTGCTACAATAGTTAATGCTGTAGAGTTGGGCAGATGGACGTACGACAACATAAAGAAATATCTCACATACCTTCTGCAAGCAAATCTTGTGGAGATAGTCATTCTCTCGATTGCGGTTTTGGCTGGATTTCCATTGCCACTTCTTCCCGTGCAGATCCTTTACATCAATCTAGCTACTGATGGTCTTCCTGCAATAGCGCTTGGTTTGAGCCCTTCAGACCCCGATGTAATGAAAAGACCTCCAAGACATCCGAAAGAAACCGTGTTTACTAAAGAAGTTAAATCGTTCCTCTTGCGTGCGGTTTTAATAGAAACCCCGCTTTTGCTATGGGTTTTCCTAAGCTCTTTGCCGCAAGGCATCCAAATAGCTCAAACCAGACTCTTTTTGCTATTAGTGTTCTTTGAATTAGCTCTAGCAGTGAATTGTCGCTCATTAAGGTATACGCTGTCAGAGGCGAAACCGCATAAATTCCTTTTGTTAGCAATTTTATGGGAAACTGTACTTATACTAATTTTGGCTAACATACCATCAATGCGGCAAGCATTTGGACTGGTTCTGATCAGTATATTTGAGGTTGGACTCATAATTGGCTTATGCTTAATAGTGTTCCTCAGCATAGAGATAACAAAACGTCTTTTACGCGCTGAAGAAAACAGGATCGAATGAACGCAGGATCCAACTGAAGTCATGAAAGTTAGAGAAGCGTGTTCACACTTGTTGAGATTGGTACCCATTGCAAGTAAAAACTATAACTATTATCCAGAAACCTATACGAAAAGGTTTTTAGTTGCGTCTCTACAACTGAAACAAGCAAAATGTGTTTCGATTCGTGTAAGAGGTGAAAATGAAACATGTCAGTGTTTGCGGCGCCAGGAGCATACGACCGCGCCATAACAGTGTTCTCACCCGACGGGCGATTATTTCAAGTTGAATACGCCCTCGAGACGGTCAACCGTGGAGCAACAATATTAGGGATAGCGTGCTCTGAAGGAGTTGTGTTAGGCGCTGAAGAAAAACTTGAATCCAGTCTGCAGGATCAAAACTTCATTTGGAAACTCTTCGAAGTAGACGACCACTTGGGCGCTGTTGTGGTTGGTTTAGGCTCAGACGCGCGCATATTAATTGACCAGGCTAGAATCTATGCTCAGAGCAACAGACTCATGTACGACGAACCAATAGACGTGGAAATCGTTGCCAAGAGAGTGGGCGACATAAAACAACTCTACACCCAACACGCTGGAGTGAGACCCTTCGGCGTTTCAATAATATTCGGAGGCATGGACAAAACGGGCAGCAGACTCTTCGCAACCGACCCGAGCGGCTCAATAAGAGGCTGGAAAGCCGTGGCAGTGGGCATAGGACGAGAAACAGTTGAAGGCATACTCAAGACCGACTACAACGAGAAATTAGACATTGATGCTACAACCAAACTAGCCATAAAAGCCTTGGTTAAAGCGCAAGAGGCGAGAGGCGAGCCACCCAGAGTCAAAATCGCCGTGATACCTGCCACAACCAAAAAAATGAAGATGCTCACCGACGAAGAAATCGAAACTTATAGGAAGGGCATCGAGGGCAGCTGAGCCCAATGAGCCAGCAGCGCTACACGGTTGCACGCCTAACCCATGAAGGCGAACACTTCGAAATATTGGTTAAACCAGACCCGGCACTTTCCTTCCGTCTCGGAAAAGGCACAGGGTTATCTGAAGCGTTGGTAAGCGACACCATCTACAGCGACGCCAACAAGGGAACAAAACCGTCTGAAGAAAAACTGCGAAAAGCCTTCGGCACAACCGAAACGCTCAAAATCGCCGAAACCATACTGAGACGAGGAGTGCTCCAACTAACCACCGAACAGAGGAGACAGATGACCGAAGACAGACGGAGACAAATAATAGCCTTTATCTCAAGACACTGCGTTGATCCGAAAACCAATCTGCCGCATCCACCAACGCGCATAGAAAACGCCATGGAACAGGTTCACTATCCAATCGACCCGTTCAAAGAAACCGAAGAACAAGCAAAAGAAATCATAAAACTCCTGAGACCAATTCTCCCATTAAAAATTGAACAAGTGCTCGTCAACGTTCGCATACCACCCCAATACGCCAGCAGAGCCTACGGTTCAGTAAAGGGATTCGGCACAATAAAAAAAGAGGAGTGGCGCGCCGACGGCTCATGGTTTGCAGTCGTGGAGATGCCCGCAGGACTCTACGGTCCCTTCCTCGAAAAAATCGGAGAAATAACCAAAGGCACCGCAGAAGCAAACATTGGTTAAAAAAATAAACTGTTTAGGAGGTAAAGAACATGCCTGTTTTTTATGAGAGAAGACAACTTGTGACGCCAGGCGATTTGCTGGCAGAAAACGATTATATGGCTGGAGAAAACACCCACAAAGAAAACGGAAGAATCTACGCCACTCGTGTGGGACTTGTCAACTACGACGACAAGCGAGTCTATGTTGTGGCTTTGAAGTCATTCTACGTGCCCATGGTCGGGGACACAGTAATTGGGAAAGTGACTGAAGTGACCTTGGGCGGCTGGGTGATTGACATCAGAGCGCCTTACCTAGCCATGCTAAGAGCCTCAGACGCTCTTGAAAGACCCTTCAAGCCACAGAAAGACGACTTGCCCTCACTATTCGACGTTGGCGACATGCTCATCGCCAAAATAGTGGCTTATGACCGAACACGCGACCCACTCTTAACAGTTCTCGAGCGAGGTCTAGGAAAAATCACTAGAGGGCAGCTCATAGAAATCACGCCCACGAAGATTCCACGCGTGATTGGAAAGCAAGGCTCGATGATAAGCATGGTAAAACAAGAGACGGGCTGTCAAATCACCATAGGCCAGAACGGAAGAATTCTCATAAGCGGCAAGTCGCCCGAAGATGAGCAATTAGCCGTCATGGCAATTCGCAAAATCGAGCAGGAAGCTCACACGACTGGATTAACAGACCGTGTGACAGAGATGTTAAGGAAAGAGAAAGGAGAAAAGGAGGTTGTTAAAAATGTCACAGAAGAAACCACAAAAACTGATTGATGAAAACGATGTCCGATTGGACGGAAGAAAACTGAATGAGATGCGACCCGTAAAGATAGAGGTCGGAGTTTTAGGCAACGCCGATGGGTCCGCCTACATTGAACAGGGAAAGAACAAGATTCTTGCAGCGGTTTACGGACCAAGAGAGGTTCACCCCAAACACTTGGCTCTGCCAGACCGAGCAGTGTTGCGCTGCCGCTATCACATGGCGCCGTTCTCGGTTGAGGAAAGAAAGTCGCCCGCACCATCGAGGAGAGAGTTGGAACTGTCAAAGGTGATACGCGAGTGTTTGGAGCCGTCTGTTTTCACCGAGTATTATCCGCGAACCTCAATCGACCTGTTCATCGAAGTTTTGCAGGCGGATGGAGGAACACGATGCGCCGGCATCACTGTTGCATCAGTGGCGTTGGCAGACGCAGGCATACCCATGCGAGACTTAGTGAGCGCGTGTGCAGCTGGGAAAGTTGAGGGTCGCCTCGTTTTGGATTTGACTGACGTTGAAGACAAGGCAGGAGAGGCTGACATGCCCTTGGCTTACCTGCCCAGCGCGAACGCCATAACACTGCTTCAAATGGACGGAATGCTGACCGGCGAAGAATTTGAACAAGTGGTCAACCTAGCCCTAGACGGCTGCAAACAGGTAGGTCAAATCCAGAGGGAAGCCTTAAGAGCAAAGTACACGGTTGCGAAAGAGGCTGAAGGTGAAAAAGAAGAAACAGAGGCAGGTGAAGAATAATGTCTTCCATAATGACTTCGAGAGTTAGACAAAAACGAGTCGCCCAACTGATTTCACGTGGAAAAAGACTCGACGGAAGAGGACTCGCCGACTACCGCGAGGTCCAAGTTGAAGCTGGCCTCATCGAACGCGCCGAGGGTTCGGCTCGTGTGCGACTAGGCAAAACTGAGGTGTTGGTCGGCGTCAAATTTGAGATGGGTGAACCGTTCCCGGACACGCCTAACGAAGGAGTTTTGACCGTTAACGCCGAGTTGGTGCCCTTGGCTTCGCCCACGTTTGAGCCTGGACCCCCAGATGAAAACTCTGTTGAATTAGCAAGGGTTGTTGATAGAGGAATCAGAGAGTCTAAGGCGATAGCTACTGAAGAACTCTGCATCGAACCTGGGAAGAAGGTCTTTGTTGTTTTTGTAGACGTCTACGTGCTCAATCACGATGGAAACCTCATCGACGCCTCTTGTTTGGCTGCTTTGGCGGCTTTGCTCAACACAAAAATGTTCAATTACGAGGTGAAAGAAGGCGAGGTTAAAATCAAGCCTGGGTATAAGCCCCTACCCATAAGCAACTATCCCGTAGCAGTGACTTTTGCCAAATTCAACGACAAGTTGGTGGTTGACCCGTGGCTTGAAGAGGAACAAGTGATGGATGCTAGGCTTACGATGACCGTGGAGAAAGACGGAAAAATCTGTGCCATACAGAAGGGAGGCTACGGCTACTTCACCGCTGAGCAGTTGTTTGAAGCCAGCAAGATAGCTCGGCAAAAGGCTGAGGAACAGCGCAAACTCGTGGTGAAGGAGTAAAAATGGGACGACGAACAAAAAAGATAGGTTCGACCAGAGGCTTAGAGGCCCGCTACGGCGCCACCGTGCGAAAACGCTACATAGAAGCGATTTCTGAACTGAAAAGGGCGCACAATTGCCCTCAATGCGGTTCTGAATCGGTTCGGCGCCAGAGCGTAGGCGTTTGGAAGTGCAGAAAATGCGGCTCAGTCTTCACTGGCGGCGCCTATACGCCAGTCACAAAACTGGGAGTAGTAGCCAAACGGGCCGCAAAAGGATTGCCGCCTGAAGCCGTTGCAGTTGAAGAAGAAGGCGAATAAAACGCCTCTTCTCTATTATTTTTCTCGTTTTTTGGCAACTTGCCAAGCTTGCATGTTTAAAACTTTCGGAACAACATATTTAAATACTTAAATATGTTTTTATTCTAATTTCTCGAGCTGGTTCACAAATGGCCTCGAATCCCAGAGGGGAAAGGAGAAGACTCGCCCGACTGATTGAGTCGGGAAGGTGCCCTGCTACAGAGGCGCCCAAATACGCTGGCGAACTCAAGAGTTTAGCTGAAGAAGTTGCAGACGCTCAGGTGGCTGACAAGCAGGGTAGGTTTTTCAAGGCGTTGGCTGATGAAACGAGGCTTAGGATTCTGAAGCTTCTTGAGGCTAGGGAACTGTGTGTCTGTGAGGTTATGGTTGCGCTTGATTTGACTCAGCCAACTGCGTCTCATCACCTGGGGTTGTTGGAGAACGCTGGGCTGGTTAAGGGCAGGAAAGAGGGAAAGTGGGTCTTCTACAAGGTTGCCAATCCAGACCTAATCCAAAAGATGCGCCAATTGAATCTCTTTTAGTCACGGGGAAAAGTAACTTGACTGAGCAGAAGGAAGCTTCGCTTGGACTGTTTGAAAAGTATCTAACTTTGTGGATTGCCGTCTGCATTGTTATAGGGTTGTTGTTAGGAAGGTTCTTACCCGACTTCGGCAAGTTTCTGGATTCCCTAAAGTTCAGTCAAATCTCGATTCCCATCGGGATATGCCTATTCTTCATGATGTTTCCTACAGTTATTGAGATTCGATTCAGCGATGTGGTGAAGGCGACTAAAAGCCCTCGCCCATTGTTACTGACCACAATTGCCAACTGGGTTATAGCGCCGCCTCTCATGACTCTATTAGCTAACTTGATACTCGCTGGGCACCCTGACTTTATCGCTGGTGCAATTCTCCTCGGCATTTCACCTTGCACAGCCATGGTTCTTTGGTGGATTATGCTGGCTCGTGGCAATCTTGGGCAAGGACTGGTGAACACGGCTATCAATGCACTGTTGATGGTTGCCCTTTACGCGCCGTTGGCAGCATTCTATTTGGGTGTGAGCAGCATCCCTGTTCCTTGGGACCTCATCGCCTACAGTGTACTATTCTTCATCGCTTTACCAGTAAGTTTAGCAGCAGTATCACGGAGAGAAACTATCAGAAGAAAAGGCGAAGAATGGTTCAAACAATCGCTTGTACCTAATACTCGCAAGGTTTCCATCATCGCCTTATTAATTACGCTGATTGTCATGTTCTCGTTAGAAGGTGAAGTTATTCTCAACTATCCTTTAACTGTAGCCTTGATTGCCGCACCACTTTTGATTCATTATGCTATGATGATTACTCTAACCTATAGCACCTCATACATGATGAACCTTGACTATGAAAGTTCCATTTGCAACACACTCATAGGTTCAAGTAGCCACTTTGAAGTTGCAATCGCTGTTGCCACCACGCTTTTCGGAATAGGCTCGGGCGCTGCTTTAGCCACTGTCATAGGACCGTTGATGGAAGTGCCCCTCATGCTCTCTCTAACTAAGTTTGGTCTGAAGACCAGCCATTTCTTTCCTAGAAAGAAAGCCAAAACATGAACAGAGGTGACAAGATGTTGAAGAAAATTCTTTTTGTTTGCGTCGAGAATGCTGGCAGAAGCCAGATGGCAGAGGCGTTTGCGAACCATTACGGAAAAGGAAAACTTGTGGCGTCAAGCGCTGGCGTAATGTTAGCAGACAGAGTCAATCCAGTTGTGGTTGAAGTCATGAAAGAAAAGGGAATTGACATATCCATGAAAAAACCCAAGCTGCTCACAACAAAAATGGCAGAAGAAGTTGACCAAATCATAACAATGGGCTGCAGCGTCGAAAAATTCTGTCCAGCTCCACTGCTCAAAAACGTGATAGATTAGGGACTAGAGGACCCTAAAGGCAAGTCTATAGATGAAGTCAGGCAAATAAGGGATGAAATAGAAAAAAGAGTGTTGAAACTGATTTCAGAGCTTCAAAGTTAAGAACAAGTTAAGGCAATATTAGCTCATGGCTTCGTCAAGTGCCAAGGCGAGTGTTCGCTTGAAGTTTCAGTCACAGAGGCAATTAGAATCCGTGTACAAGGCGTTGGAGCCTGAAACACGAACCTCAGTGACGAAGCGCTCTAAAGTCAGAATGACGAAAGAGGGCGACAGCCTGAACTTGACCTTTGAGGCAACCGACACTTCAGCGTTGAGAGCCGCCATAAACTCCTACCTCCATTGGATACTATTAACAAAAGAAGTCTTAGAATCGTTGCCTTCCTGAGCTGTTTAATCGTAAAGACTCTTCATGTTCCATGACCGCTACCAATATTTTTTAAATCCGTTTACGCAATAATATTCTTCTCAGAAGCGTTTAAGAGTTGTCGTAGATTGAAGATTAAAGAGACAGAACTAATCACGCTTGAAGAGGCTTTGGCTTCAACCCGACGTCAAATGGTCGATAGGTTCTCCAAGCACGTTAGCCCCATAGAGGCGAAGAACTTTAGGCTTCTAAATGCAGATAAACGGTATGTGAAAGCTGAAGGGATTCGCATTTTCGACGAGCATGGTGAGGAATACCTCGATTTCACTGCAGGCTATGGCGCCCTTAGCCTCGGACATAATCCGCCAGAAGTACTGAGAGCGGTACAACAAGCTGCCACTCTGCCAA
>Ga0315307_1000612_pt1 | contig 15381 bp, 15 predicted proteins | sample TDP2_MG_FD_203079 | JGI IMG/M metagenome (GOLD analysis project Ga0315307, IMG submission 203079) | Freshwater sediment microbial communities from Lake Towuti, South Sulawesi, Indonesia - TDP2 | ecosystem: Environmental > Aquatic > Freshwater > Lake > Sediment | place: Indonesia: South Sulawesi... | reverse complement strand
TTACAGTCAACAACCGAATCTGGAGGATGATGAAGAACTCTTGGCAGCCCAAGGACTTCATTGAAGAAACCTCAACAAACCTGCTGAGAATTCTGTTGCACGGTTCGGACGCATAGAGATGTTTGCTCGGCAGGAGACCCGCGGATATTCTAGCGTAGGGTGTAGCGAGAGAGAATTGTTTATGAATGAAAACGACGTTTCGGTTGGGAAATTGTCAAACCATGCTGGGAGACTACATTGAGAAGATTATCGTCTTGGGCTTTGCATTCCAGGAGATGGTTCATTGCTCATGATATATTGTCCGTTCTCATGAAGGGGTGGCAGTAGTACTTTGACGATCGATCGTATTGCTGTCACGATTATGTGGCCCAAGTCTTCTTACTCTTCTCTGAGCAGTAGAAGCAATAGTGATGAGGCTGCTATTAGGATTGCTGAGGCCCAGAAGGGAGTTGTGGCGCCATAAACATTCCATAGGATGGCTCCGAGGGTTGGTCCGACTGTGAAACCTAGCCTTACGCCTGTCTGTCTCATGCCTGTAGCAAGGCCCCATTTTGACCTTTCAACTATGTTCATGAGTATCGCTACAGAGGCTGGCCATGTCATGCTGTATAAGGCGTAGAGCAGAACGTATGTCAAAGTGAACAATTCATAGTTGGTTGCGGAAGCGCATGCTACGCAAAGGAATGGGATGAAGGTTAGACACAGGATCATGAATTTCCTTAGACCGAACCGCGAACTCGCAGAACCACCTATTATCTGGCTTGGGAAAAGTGCGAGTCCAGTAAGCGAGAAGAATAGGCCTACATGGAGTTCGTCAGCCAGGAAGGTGGATTCCAAGTAGATAGATAGAAGTGAATAGCTTGTGCCAATCCCAAGAGAGACAAGGAATTGGTAGAGTGTGAGAATAGCCAGAATGCAGATTGCCTTTCGTGAGAATCCGTTAGTGTATGATTTTCTTGTACTTGAATCCGATGATAAAGAGTCACGAAGAGTCCGTGGCTCGACAACAAGTGACGCTGGCACCAAGCAGAGCAACGAGACAGCAGTCGCAAAATAGAAAGGATGGTAGAAACCCCATGAATTGGCTAGTATCCCTGCTACCATAGGACCTATGAAGTGGCCAATGGGCAAGGCAATATTCATGTAGCCATAGATCTTTGTTCTGTCTTCTGAAGTCGTGCAATCTGCTATATAGACCATCCGTGCAGGTATGAAGACGGCGAAGCTTGCTGAGAAAATCATAGTCCATGGGATGAGCTGACGCCAATCAGTCGTGAACGTATAAAGTAAGGGCGGGAAACACGCCAGGATGACGCTTAAGAACATGGTGCTTTTCCTGCCGAATTTGTCACACATGTATCCGGTGAAAAGCATTAGAGAAGTTGACAGTAGCCCAGACGCCGTTAAGAGAAAACCAACCTCTGGGATTGAAGCGCCGAGACTTTGGACATAGAGAGGGAATAAGGCGTTGACGGATTCCATGCTCAAAGAGAAGCCCGTGTTTAATAAGAAGAGGGTGGTGAGAGCTCTACCAGGATTGGGAAGAACCTGTCCATGTTTTCCTCGGTCAGAGCTACTTACTCGCTTCAATACATCATCTCTGGTGGAGTAAAGGCAAATGGTTGAAACGGAGAATAGAAAGGAGAGACGGATAAAACCCTTATGGTGATCTAGCATTTGCTTTCTTAGTTTTGTCTAGTCTGAGTCATTGTAGGGTTGACGTACTCAGAGCTTTTCTTCTTTTGCACTTCGCGATAGCATTATTGAAACGGCCCTTCGGAGAGTGTGAATCAGATGAAGCCGCAGCCTATGTCTATTTATGCCGTTCCATAGACAGTAACGTAGTATGCTTTGGTGATCAGTCATGATTCGCGTACTGGGCATCGTCGGAAGCCCAAGAGTCGGCGGGAACACAGAACGACTCGTCGCTGAGACGCTGGAGGCCGTTGAAGAAGAAGGCGCAGAGACAGAGCTCGTCAGGTTGGCAGACAAGGAGGTCAAGCCCTGTGATGGGTGCCTTGTCTGCAGGGAGATTGGTGAATGTAGGATAAAGGACGATTTTCAATCGATCTTCGATAAGATGGTTGCGGCAGACGGGATCATCTTGAGTTCACCTGTCTACTTTGGTTCAGCAACCCCGCAGATCAAGGCCTTGATTGATCGGGCTGGATATGTGTCCGGAGCCAAGGGCAGGGTCTTCGAGAACAAGGTGGGTGGACCTGTCGTTGTGGCCAGAAGGGCTGGGCAGAGCTTCACTTTCGCTCAGTTGCTGTTCTTCTTTATTCAACAGGGCATGATTGTCCCCGGTTCCTCCTACTGGAGTGTGGCCTTTGGCAGAGAGAAGGGCGATGTCGAGAGGGATGAAGAAGGCATAAGGACGGTTCGGAACTTCGGAAAGAAGATGGTCTGGGTCATAGGAAAGATAAAGGGCATAGCGTAGGCTCGCGCTTCGAAATCTTCAATCACAAAGAGGTCAGCGCTCAATTTCAGCTCGTAGCAGCATCCCCTCTTCAGCCGTAAGCGGTGGTTGATATTTGTTCATTCGGGTAACCGCTATAAGGTTCAACCTGCATATTCTAGCTCAGATTGAGGACGACCGAATTTGCCGCGCGCCTTTAACATTCCTACCCGAGAGAACGTTAAGCTGAAGAGGCTCATAGAAAGCGTGAGGAGGGACACCCGTCTATGGACGTTCTGGAGATGCGCAAACGTCATGGCAATCGACCGCATGGGCTACAGCGACCATGGTCCCACGCATGTTAGGATTGTAGCCAACTCAGCGCTGAGGATTCTGAGAATGCTGGTTGCTCATGGAGTTGTGCCCAGTATTGTTAAGAACTACAACATGAAGAACGAAGACGCGGAAGTCGTTGTTGTTCTGGGCTCAATCTTTCATGATCTGGGCATGAACGTGAGCCGAGACGTCCACGATGAATTTAGTGCGTTGCTGTCATTTGAGTTTCTGGACAAACACCTTCGGCCAATCTACAACGAAGAAGAGCGAGCTATAGTCACGTCTGAAGTGTTGCATGCGCTGGTCACTCATGAGAGAGGACGGAAGCCGTTGACGGTCGAGGCTGGTGTCGTGTCGGTCGCTGACGCCTTGGACATGGAGGAAGGCAGAGCAAGAATTCCGTTTGAAGCTGGCAAGGTTGGAATCCACTCGGTTTCGGCGCTATCGATCAAGCAAGTGAAGATTGAGAAAGGCAAAGAGAAGCCCATAACGATTCGCATAATGATGGCCGACGCCGCCGGAGTCTTCCAGATTGACCAGCTGCTCAAGCCGCGGATTGAAGTCTCGGGGCTTCAAGATTACATACGAGTCACTGCCGAGGTCACAGGCGAGAAAGAGAAGAAGATACTCGAAAAGCTTGAAATCTGATATGTACAGCCCCTTGACAGTGTGCAACGCATTGAACAGGGCACACGCTCCATCCTATCTAGGGAAAAGCCTAACTTGGAGGGACAGTGCTAAGGATCAGCAACCGCTCTTCCATGTATCATACTCCTTATGGTCTTTGATTGCTTCATGTAGTTTCAAAATGATGGCCAAGGACAGTATCGATTAACAAGGCCTGCACGATCAGCGAAACCGAGCTCACACAATCCTAACATGGCGGTTTTTCTCCTTTCCCAAAAAGCATGGGAAAATGAGGCAGGTTGTCGAACCTATGTCCTAGTCTTGGGCATGACGTTTAATAGTTCTCTTCACAGTAGTCAGTCCATGGTTCGAGAAAGATAAGCTGTGAGTGGATTAGGTTGGAATGGATGATTGGAAGTTTCACAAGATCATATGGACCGTTTGGCGTTCAACGAGCGCTTAAAGGGATTTCCTCTGCTGGCTTGAAGTATGTTGGACTTATGGGATTCTTTCCTCCCACTATAACTGGCCCTCAATTGGCAGAGATATCTTCGCTGCTCAAAGAATGCAATCTGAAACCCATCGCAGTTTGGGGAACATCTAAGGGCTATGACGAAGAAGGAACAAAGGAATTCAGAAGGATCGTTGATAACTCTGCAACCCTTGGAATAAACCGTGTCCTCATCGCAGGTCCATGGCCGTATCTGGAGGACATCAAGGTCAAAAAGCCAACAAGCAGGTGGATGCAGGAGGTAGAGGAGTTTTTCAGGTGGGTGGAATCGATACTGCCATACTTAGAGGAAAGAGATATCAAATTAGCTCTCAAACCACATGCAGGGATAACCGCGACTGCGAAAGAATGCCTAGAGACCATGGAAAGAATAGGGTCGGAGAAGGTGCGGATCTGGTATGACCCGGGAAACGTCGTCTACTATGAGGGAGTAAGGCCTGAGGACGTGCCTGATGACCTCAAAGTCATTGTTGACTACGTTGATGGGATGTGCCTGAAAGACATTGTTGGAGGACGAGGTGGAGAGCTCCGTGTACCAGGTCAGGGCACCATTGATTTTAAAGAGCTCTTTGCAGTCTTGAAGGAGGCTGGTTTCAGAGGACCCTCCCTCATCGAATACGGAGCACCCCCTGGAGCTTCAGCCGAGGACATAGACTTAGCACTGCGGAAAAGCAGTCAGTACTTGCGGGAAACATTGCGTAAGCTCTAGGAACACGAGAGTCTTTGACGCCCCGCCTATAGGTTGTAGTAGTCATTGATCTCCTTCTGATAGCCCGCAACTAAGCCATCCATAACATCCTTAACCCTTACTGTACGCTTGAGTTGGCTCGATTCCGCTACGGCCATTGTTACCGCAACATCCCTCAACCCCCGAAACCTCTGGATCGCGTTCCTCTTTTATTGACCTCAACCAATCCAGTGTCTCAAGAGCGAACCACTCTGTGATCCCACCGGGAAAATACTTCTCCTTCATAGAATCAGGTATCTCGTGCTTCAAAATGTCTGAAAACAACATTCTTTCACCGTTATCGGTGATGATCATATCGCCCTTCAGACATCCTTTGCTCCCGTAGATTACTCGCCCCCCGTCAATGCTACTGGATTCCCCATGCCCAGCAGTAGAGAAGCTTATGATACCGATTGCGCCTTTCTCAAGTTTGAAGTGACAAAAGTAAGTGTCATCAACGATTGGATGGTCCGCGGCATTTTCAGTCTGCCCCATGGTCCTGATTAACCCGCTAACCTCCTCTACCTCTCCACAAAGGTATCTGATCGCATCGAAATGGTGGACGCCCATATCAAAGAAGACGCCGCCCCCGCCCAGCAGCTTACTTTGCCTCCAATGAACCTCAGTAGAAGCTTTGCTCGTAGTCGGCGAGGACGAAACCAAGGGCTTACGGGCGAAGACGTTGTTTTGGACGATCATCTGTGGCTCGCCAATGTACCCGTTTTCAATAGCCCATTTAGCCACTCGCGTACCAACATCGAATCTCACAACCTCTGCCACGGCTAGTCTGACGTTGTTAGCCCTCGCAGCATCAACGATCTTTTTGCATGCGTTAACTGTCACAGCCATCGGCTTCTCCAGCATCACATGTTTTCCAGCTGCAATGGAGTCAAGAGCAATTGAATGGTGCGAAAAGACAGAGGAATAGACGTCCACCGCAGCTATGTCTGCGTTTTCAAGCATTCTCCGATAGTCGTCATACACCTCAACCTCAACATCTTTCTGAAAATCCTCAACCCAAACATGAGGAGCTCGAAGCGGATCTCCAGGCCCTCCTATTGGCGATCTCGGAGGAGGACCTTCTCCTCTTCTTCTAAAACGCAATGCATCCGACACCTTACGGGCAACAAGAGCTTTGATTCGCACATCTACTATGTTCTTTTCTTCCAGCTCCTTGTATCCCCAGAGATGGGCAGGCATAATGCGGCCGCATCCAACAAGAGCAACGTTAATTCCTTTAGTCATCTCCGAACAGCCAACATACTACTCGACAGAACTCGCCTAGTAAAGCTTACGTGTCTCTATACCCAGAGCCAACTCCTATCACTAAAGCTAGATCCAATCAGGTTATGTAAAGAAGGATATTGCATGGCAGTGGAGATAGTTTAGTCCACACACTCTGGCATCACAAATCTTCAGCTTTTAGACTTCTTAATGCTTCTTCCACTTCCTGAATAGAGCTTAAGCCAACCATGCAAACCACGTTTTCCCTCAGGTTGAATATGTAATTGAAGGCTTCTCTCGGCTTTATTCTACCTCCAGCCAATGGTTTTATAGCAATGAGTGGTTCCTTCATTTTCACAAGGTGTCTAAGCATCTGTTCCTGAGTTGGCGCCATCAGAAAACCTATCTTGTTCAGGGGAGCATAGTATGCTTTGAATCGGATTTTCTCTTTCTCCAAAATCTCAAACACATCTGCAATGTGAGAACCTGCACAAACCTTGTATCCCAGCTTGTCGAAGATCTGAAGAAATACTTCAATAAGGTCAAATCGCTGGGTCAAAGCGAAGATTTCGACACAGGTCATAGCTAGCTTGACGCAACCTTTACTATCAAACCACCTGAGAGCTCTCTCTAACCTCCCGCCGTCAATATCCAGCTTGTCTATCTCCTCTTTGCTAAGCGGAAGGGCACTTGTAACTTCTCTGTACATCGATGTTTTGACAAACTCTTTGTAAAGTTGGTTTTTCTTCCAATCAATGTGTCTGAAAAAAGTTGCTTCAATTCTTGTGACTGGAATAGGTTCATCCCTAACTTTCAAAGGAATCTGAAAAACCAGGGGTACGAGCTTCATTTCCAGTCCACGCTTCTTGATCTCTTCAACCAATTTGACAAGATTCTCGTGGCGACTGAAGTTTAGGGCGTTAATTCCTCCGTCCAAAGCTGCAGATGCAATCTCGAGCATGGTCCCGGCGTTTAAGAAACGTTTCGAATATGCGCTCGATTTCCTTTCAGGACTTGGATAGAAATATGTATAACATTCAAAAGGATCGCAACCAAGAATGATTTGGGGAAGATAGGTTCCGTCAAAATTCACCTCAAGCAGTTTTCGACTCATCTCAAGCCACGCCCCGACTCCCTTTTGTATTCAAGAACTCAAAGAAAAGATTATGGACATAAGGCTGAGGTTGAGGTGTCCCCCGACTTCAGCGTCTTACCACTTCATGCAATAATTGAAGGCGAATATCGCTCACATTATTAGGGTACATGCTGAAGTAAGATTGGTGCGAACGGAAATGGCAAGCAAGAACATAATCTCGTGTAGACTGGCAAGCTATGGTAGATACGGTGACCTGGCATATGAGCATCTAAAGAAAATAGGCATAGACCATATTGAGCTCACAATTCCAGACCCGGAGAAAGTTGGTCTAGTACTCGAGGAGCTAGAAAAACACGATCTTGCCGTAGGAAGTCTTCAAGCCCTCTGCGACATTCACAAAGAGAATATTCGTAGAGAGTTCAAACCCATTGTGGAAATAGCCGATCGTATGGCTACTGAAAGAATACTTGTGAGCGTTCGTGCAGACGAAATGGACAGGAAGGTTGCTTGTAGGCGTCTCAGAGCAATGGGCGATCTCGCAGCCCAAAAGGACATTGTGGTCCTACTTGAGACCCATCCTGACATGGCCACGAACGGCGATGTCGCTCTCCAAACTATGAAAGGAGTGAACCATCCCAACGTACGAATAAACTTCGACACCGCCAACATCTACTATTACAACGAGAGAGTGGACGGAATAGAGGAGATGAAGAAGATTCTCGAATATATTGAAGGCGTTCATTTGAAAGACACAAACGGAAAGCCTCGAACCTGGTATTTCCCAGCTCTCGGCGAAGGAATCGTGAACTTCATGAAGGTTAGAGAACTACTCAACAAACGAGGTTTCTTCGGTCCCTTCACAATAGAGATAGAAGGCATCGAAGGAGAGAACCTCACTTTTGAACAGACACTCGAAAGGATGGAAAAGTCTGTTAACCATCTTAAGAGATGCGGATTCTAAGCCTTTCAACCTCCAAGAAAGCATAAGATGATTGGGGAAGGATAAACTTGACCAGAGTCATCGAAGTCGGCATAATCGGTTGCGGCGGAATGGGCACCACACTGGCAAGGACAGCTCTCAGAATGCCCAGCATTAGGATAATGGGCGCATGTGACAAAGTCGAGGCACAGGCGAAAACACTTGCCACGGAGGCCAAGTGCGATTATTACACTGAGATCAACGATCTTCTAAGCAAGCACGATTTTGATGCTGTAATCGTGGCTACTCCGAACTACACTCACCGCGATCTCACTATTGTTTCACTAGAAGCTGGAAAACATGTTTTCTGCGAAAAACCAATGGCCCTTACGCTCGAGGATTGTGATGCAATGATCGATACAGCGAGAAGAAATGGATTGACGCTAATGATTGGCCATGTCATGCGATACTGGCCCGGAAATGCATCAGCAAAGCAAGCAATAGCAAATGGAGAAATAGGCAAACCTATCCACTGCCAAGCGGTCCGCACTTACTGGGCCAAACCGGGAACAAGAAGCAAGAGCTGGCGGCAAAGCAAAGACCTATGTGGCAATGGCCTGTTCGAAGTCATGATTCACGATATAGACCTCATGAGATGGTTCACAGGAGATGTGGAATCGGTTCAAGCATATGGCGCCAACTTTGCCCACCCTGAATATGACTACGAAGACTGCTTTACAGCCATCTTAAAATTCAAGGACGGCGCCTTGGGAACGTTAGTATTTGGCAACTCCTTTAGATCAGGAGATTGGAGAATAAAAGTCAACGGGACCACAGGTTCTGTCTTGGCGGACTTCGCCGCTTCCCCCATGATCATCAAAATAGCCTCTGAAGGTGGACCTGAACATACGGAACCTTTGCTTGCTGGTAGTGAAGCAGACCTCTGTATACCCGAGTTGCAGCATTTCGTGAAATGCATTTTGGATGGAACTGGACCCTTGACAGATGGGTGGGAAGGTAGGAGCGCTGTTGAGATAGCCACAGCAATAACTCAATCAGCAGAGAGCGGAGGGCCTGTGAAATTCCCATTACGTGGATGAAGCCAGAGCTTTGGAATACTTGTTTGCAAGATGAAGGAAGATCCATCTAAAGTCGCAGTTCCAAGAGAGGCTGCATTTCAGCCTTGAGCCGAGAAAGGAGGCAAGTTGTTTACGGAATGCTAGGTTGTGTGAAGTTTTCCGAGTGAGACCCAGCGAAGATATGCAACAGCAGTCGGCCAGATGCCGAGGCCGCAAGTTGTTGAATGAGCTTTACCCTCAAAGGAATCGCTAACCAACGAATTCAAGCTCGCTTTCCCGGTTTGAACACTAATCCAACTATGAGGTTTGATAGTAGATAGGTCAGCAAAACGTAAGGCCACATATACCCCGCCAAAATGTTCCAGCCAATCAGAATCTCCTCAACCGGCCTAGGTCCCTGACCTTGCCCAATCGTGAGACTTCCAACCCACTCAAACGTCAAAGTCAAGCCCAGCCATAGTAATCCAACATGCAACAGATCCTTAGTTTCGTACTGTTTAGCAGATCGAAGCGAAAAATAGGTAAAAGCAAAGATGTACACAATCCGGGTTGACATGCCGATCTGATGCGCCACGAGCTCGCCCCACTGGGGTTCATAGACAAGGTTCATGAGCACGAAAAAGTTGAAGCCTGAAACAAGGATTTCCATCAACCAGACACGGACCGAGGTCCTCAGCAATTGCGTGTTCATAAGCCTGGCTTCGGTAGTTCATTCATCAAGTCATTAGCAGAAACTGGCATTATGAGGACCCCTTTATCGGTTGAAATCTGTTCGACTTACCTGCCTTGTTTCAGCGTTTCAAGAGGGAACGCGCGTTTTCAATAAGAGTAGAAGCTCTCTTTTCTGAGACGCCGATTGTCTTCGCTATTTTCTCTGGACTAGATGCTGCTAGGTCATTAGCATCCTTAACTCCTGCTTTTGTCAGCTTCTCTGTCAGCTTTGGACCGATACCTTTGACCTTAGCAAGTTCCACAGTGACCTCAGGCGTTGCGGCCTTTTTTCGCCTTGAGGCTTTTTCCGTTTCAATGGTCAGGTATGGTTTTAGGGCTTCTACGTTCTCTTCATGTTTGGTTTTTCTTCTAATGTCGACAGGCACTCCCATCCTCAATGCCCGACTGAGGCTCAACCCTGTCTCCTTTAGTTCCTTTCGGCTGAAACCTCTTCCTTTTCTGGTCTTACCTTTCTTTTTGACAATCGCCTTAATGCTCATTTTCGTTCTCCTCAGATTATCGGTGCCTTCAACATAAATCTACCTAGCAGGTCTGAGCGGAGACTCTGTGACGATCGCCTCATACATGTAGACTTCTTATTGGAAAAAGTACTCTCTCTGATTGTTGCGGTGGCACTGGTCCTTGGTATAGATCCAAAAGGTTTATGGAAGGACTGAAGTATAAGAAGTACTCGAGGCGTTGAGGTGTCAAGAACCAAGTACGTAAAAAGCTCGAGTGAGATCTTGGCCTATCGGTTGACTCAGCCTGAAGGCAACAACCGCACCGTGGCATTGCTCTTGGACAAGCTTGTTGACGGTTCTCAGAACATCTCCATGGGGTTGTGCGTCATTGACCCAAAAAGCCAGATACCTTACCACATGCATGAGAAGGAGGAAGAGGCCATGTACGTCCTGAAGGGAAAAGGCAAGGCCAAGATAGAAAGCGCTGAATACGATCTATCCGAAGGCTCAGTCATATTTATCCCGCCAAAGATGGGTCACCAGATAGTCAACACAGCGAATAAAGAGCTGCGGTTCCTATTTGTGTACGGCCCTTCCGGCCCAGAGCAGTCTGTGAAAGCTAAAGGAAAACCTGAACCATTCAGATGACACGACGAGTCGGGGTGACCTTTTGGCTTACACCAGTATAGCGCTTTGCGGCTCTTCACGCGTGAGAGGCTAGTCTTTCAGCAATTCTTCTTCGCCTTTTTGACTGTAACATTTTTAGGTGAGGAGAAAAATCTATCCCTAAAGGAGTCTTTGTCTATGGCTCAAGCCTTTCAGCTTCCGGGTATATCGCCGCTCATTGAACTCATGATACTCATATTCCTTTTGGTTATCGGCCTCATCATAATCATTGCTATCGCGAAGGTCATCTTCTTCTTCCTGCCTGCAGCCATATTCGGACTCGTCGTCTGGTTCCTCACTCAAAGCCCATTCCTAGCCGGCGTAGTCTTCCTGATCGTAGCCTTCATATCCCTTGTGAAACGCAAATAACACCCCAGAAGGCAGAACTGGAATTCTCTAATGGCTATTGCAGGCTTGCTTATTTCTGACAGATCTGAACGATAGATTCTTTAGCAAACTCGAAGATCAAGGCTACAGAATACAAACTGCCTTAACGACATCCAATGGTAGGTCTAGGTGAAACGATAGAATGGTAGGAGAAGGAAGGGTGGCTTTGAGACACGGCCTGCTGCCACGAGAACAATGAACAGAATGGAAGTAGAATATGGTTTCAACAAAGAACATCATTCCCATATTTCTTTTGGCGTCGTCAGCGTGCAGTATCATCGTGTCATATTGCGCCCTTACGGAAGCTTCCCAGACCTACCTTGGCTATGAGAACCCTTACACCTACGCTCCCATGCGACCTCACATCGGCATTGATTCAAAATACGAGAGGGCTCAGCTCGTCAAGTATACACTCATCTTTGTCATAGACGGGCTGAGATATGACGTTCTGCACCAAGTTAACCCAGAGACTATCAGCCGACTAATAGAAGAAGGCACCGAATACACGAATGCACAATGCTTCACCCTATCGAGTTCAAGTGTACCTAGCGCTTGCGCCATAGGATCAGGCGCATCACCTTGGATATCTGAGGTGATCGGAAACGAATACCGTGGAAACATAACAATAGACAGCATCTTTTGGGTGGCGAAAAGAAACAATAGCACAACAGCCAGCGTTGGATCTGGTTCTGTCCTTCAATTATTCCGAGAGCATGTTGAATACAAACTGGGCGATCCCTCTGCCAAATCGGGCGAGTGGCAATCTGGCGATTCAGTCATAGGAGACTGGGCTGTGGAAGTTGCTTACAAATACCAACCGAAGGTGATGTGGGTTCATCTCGGCGACACGGACCATATGGGTCATGGGTATGGAGCTCTCAGCCCCAACTATGCCAACGCTGTTGTTGCAGCAGACGCTCAAATTGGGAAAGTGCTCAAAGCTTATGAAGCATTGGGCATCTTGGATTCCACTTTAATCATAGTCACAGCTGATCATGGACACGTAGATACTGGTGGACATGGAGGTTGGGAACCCGAAGTCTTGCATGTTCCACTAATACTGTGGAGCCCCAGAGTAGTTAAGGCCGGAGTGAAGAACAATGACACGGCCCATCTGGACACCATCGCTCCCACTGTCAGTATGCTAATGGGCTGGGAGGTCCCGTCAGACTCATCTGGGAGAGTTCTATTTGAAGCGCTCGCATTAAGCAATAATAAGTACATAGCTTCATACAAGATACATCTTGCTGAAATCCGCCTGGCTCAAGCGAATATTACTCTTCAAAAGACCAGCATGAAGGGAAAATATGAGCATTTCTTGGCTGATGCTCTTTCTCAGCTTGAGATTGCTGAACGGAACTATGGTATGGAGCCAGCAGAGGCTATCGGCAACGCCGAGCAATCTGAAGCATTATCAATGAATATTTCGTCGTTTGTGCAGTTTGGAGCGGCATTACTTGATAAGAGCAATTCTGAAATTGCCGTTAGATCAATGGGTGGCACTTTGGCAATCATTGTGGTCGCTGTGGCTGCGCTTCCGTTTCTAACTAGAGTCAGAAGAAGGATCTGGACTCGACTCATTACCGAAAAGGAGTATTTCATGGCCACGTTAGCCGCACTATTACTCTATTACGCTGTACTGGTTTTCCTACTGCATCAGGCCTTTCAACCAGCCTTATCCATCCAAGGAACCACCTGGAAGATCTCCCCCAGCTACCTAAAATCATACGAAGCTTTCTACCTGACAACCTTTGCTGTTACAGGATTCTCCCTAATTGCGTCTGGATCCTTCCTTTTCTCTTTCATGTTGAATAAAGCGCAATCTGAAAACCCAGTATGGACCGTTGCGTTCCTGACCTCCATAATGATCCTGAACATGTCTTTGATCCTTGGTCTGTCTGTGAAGGGAAGCTGCGGACTATTCTGGTTCACAACGGACCTCGGTGAAGTACTAATGTGCGGCTTTCTCATAGTCTCCAATCTTCTTTTCGCACTTCTATCCATCTTGTTCTATGCTGCGAAACTCGGATTCGACATTCTACTTCGTAAAGGGCGGAATATAGGAATCTAGACTCGTCCTTCTTTGCCTGCCCGTTTCAAGTTCTGAGTAATGATTATATGGGACGATGACCGTGTTGTATAACTACGTTATGAGAGAAACGGGCCAACCCTGAGGAGCAGGAGACTGATATGTGGTACAATTCGATCTTGAGGTGGATGCTGAGTTCACCCTTCCACGGTTCAGTCAGCAAGAACACTATGCTGATCACCTTCAAAGGAAGAAAGAGTGAAAAACAGTACACCATTCCAGTGAATTACGTCCGAGATGGTAATCTCTTCCTAGTCACAAGCTACCGCCGTCGCAAGTGGTGGAGAAACCTCGTTGATGGTGCTCCAGTCACTTTACGCGTGCAGAGACAAGATCTAAACGGAATGGGAGAAGCAATCACAGATGAAGCAGATGTAGCAAACAACCTGCTGATCTATCTGCAAAACGCTCCCAAGCAGGCAAAGTACTTCAAGGTGAATCTAGATCTGGACGGGAAACCCAACGCATTAGACATCGCCCGCGCGTCTCAGGAAAGAGTTGTTGTGCGGATCGAAGCCAAATAGCGTACAACCATAGAGAACATTGTACAAGCAAAAGGATTCTCCTTCACCAGCTGTTGGAAACTCTTGCATTCCAAAGTCTGGTTGACACTAGCGATTTGAAGACCGTACATATTTCTGCGGAAAGAACCTGATCAATGTTTTGTGACTCTTGCTGAAAGTCTCGTCCTATACAGTAGTGACTCTCAGCAAGAAAAATGAACGCATCTCTTATCTTGCTCGAGTATGCTTGTGTAGGTGAGAGGATCTGTTGAAACAGGAACATCTCGCTTCTCTTGTGCGGGGCAAGCCGCCAGATTCGGAGGAAGAGAAGACCGCTAAGAGAGTCAGAATAGGCACTTTCAACGTGAACTCAATAAGAGCGCGAAGCGATCTGATGATAGATTGGCTGGAGAAAAGGAGCAGCGATCTGGATGTTCTCTGCTTTCAGGAACTGAAAGTCGTTGAAAAGGGTTTTCCGTATAAAGTTCTTGAGAAGTATGGTTTCGAATGTGAGGTCTACGGTCAGAAAGGCTATAACGGTGTTGCCATCTGCTCAAAGCTTCCGCTTGAGGATGTTAGAAAAGGTTTCGGTGATGATTACTGGGACAAGCAACGAAGAATAGTGTCAGCAAAGGTCTGGAATACCTTCTTAATCAATGTGTATGCTCCTCATGGGGATCTTAGGGGAACAGACAAGTATCATTACAAGCTTGAATGGTTCGCCAAGTTCTTGGACTTCCTAGCTTCAAACCAGAAGGCAAGCGGGGAGATTGTGGTTGTGGGAGACTTCAATGTTGCATTAAGCGACTTGGACGTTTTCGACCCTGAGATCACAAGGGACGGCATAGGAACGATGGCTGAAGAAAGGGAAGCATTTCGGAAGATTCTCGACTGGGGACTGATAGACTCATTCAGGTTTCTGTATCCTGAGAAGCGGCAGTTCACTTGGTGGGACTACATAGGTGGAGCTATATGGAGAGACGAAGGGATGAGATTAGACTATGTTTTATGCACGAGACCTGTGATAGAAAAGCTAAAGGATGTAGAAGTGGACTTATGGGCAAGGAAAAGGAGGACCACCAAACCTTCTGACCACGCACCAGTGATTGCGACTCTAGAATCGAAAGGTTGAAGAGGGATATGGCAAAGGAGATACAAGTATATCTGGACATTGAGACAAGTTCCCTTGACGCCGACTCTGGCATGATCGTGGCGGTAGGATACGCTAGAGGAGAGAAGAAGCCGGAAGTGGTGTTTGTCAGAACCTTCGAAGACGAGAAGACAGTAATAGCTGAGACATTCAAGAGGATGGAAGGTCAGAAGGTGGTCACCTTCAACGGAACGGACTTTGACATTCCATTTCTGGTCGCTAGAGGCCTGAAGTACGACTTGTACTTACCAGCTATCAAGATGATTGATTTGTATGGTTGGGCGAAGAGGTTCCTGAAGCTCCAAAGTAGAAGGTTTCATGAAATCTGTGTGTTCTACAGCATTCCTCATGAAGAGATATCCGGGAAGGAGGTCAACGAGCTGTTCATCAAAGCGGTCTCAGGAGATCAGAATGCGAAGGACAGGATAGTGAACCACCTGACCCAAGACGTCAAGGCACTCAGAGCTTTCCATCAAAAGATCAGACCACTCCTAGCC
>Ga0315307_1000610_pt1 | contig 15405 bp, 15 predicted proteins | sample TDP2_MG_FD_203079 | JGI IMG/M metagenome (GOLD analysis project Ga0315307, IMG submission 203079) | Freshwater sediment microbial communities from Lake Towuti, South Sulawesi, Indonesia - TDP2 | ecosystem: Environmental > Aquatic > Freshwater > Lake > Sediment | place: Indonesia: South Sulawesi... | reverse complement strand
TTTATCAAAGAATCCCAGTTGGTCATATTGAGGCGGGGCTCCGTTCTTACGATAGATTCAATCCCTATCCAGAAGAGATAAACAGGACCCTCACAGACGCCCTATGTGAGCTCCATTTCGCTCCCACTCTGACCGCGAAGAGAAATCTTCTTAAAGAGAACGTAAAAGAGGGGTCAATTTTCGTAACCGGAAACACTGTGATTGATGCCCTCTATTCAGCCTTAAAGAAACCGCATCGGTTCAGGAACTCCGTTTTGAAAAAAATGGATTTCAGTAGCAGAAGAATTATCTTACTAACCGCTCACCGCAGAGAAAATTGGGGAATTCCATTGGAGAATATCTGTTTAAGCATAAGAAAACTCATTCAAAAATACGATGATTTGGAAATTGTGTATCCAGTCCATTTGAATCCTAACGTGAAGAATGTTGTCTATAGAATACTGAAAGACTCTCCTCGCATCCATCTTATTAAACCATTAGATTATCTCGATTTCGTAAATCTGATAGATAGGTGCTTCCTAGTGTTAACTGATTCCGGTGGGCTGCAAGAGGAGGCACCCGCTTTAGGTAAACCGGTTTTAGTGCTAAGAAAAGTCACTGAAAGGCCGGAAGGAGTAGAGGCTGGTACTGTAAAGATCGTTGGCTTGTCTAAAGAGAGCATATTTAGAGAGACCTGTAAGTTACTTGACAATAAGAGAACGTATAACAAGATGGCTACATCGGTTAACCCATATGGCGATGGAAAGGCATCCAAAAGGATAGTCGACGCCATTCTATACTACTTTAAGGAAAAAGGTGACAGGTACTTTTTTGAAAGGTAATCCCACACAAAGCAAGATTTACTATAGAGTAATGAAGTAAAATGTACCTGTCACCTTTTTAAAGATGATAGAATCTTACAGTTTTGGCAGGATAGTTGTCAATGGGAAAGAATACACTTCTGATGTGATAATCTACCCCGATCATGTTGACAGCAGCTGGTGGAGAAAGGAAGGCCACCAGTTGCAGGTAGTCGATATTGAGAAAGCTATAGAAGAGAAGCCCGAAATTCTAATTGTTGGTACAGGAGCTTCCGGATTAATGGAAGTGCCTAAGGAAGTAGAAAGTTATATAACTTCCAGAGGAATAAAATTAGTGGTAGATACGACAAAAGAGGCTTGTGATGCATACAATCGTCTTTCCAAATTGGGTAGAACCATCGCCGCTTTACATTTAACCTGTTAAAAAGGTGACAGGTACTTTTTTACAACCGAAAAGTACAGGAGGCCACTGTGAAAGTAGATCTATCGTACTGGTACAAGATTCTAAGTCCGAGGGCTGTGGTTCTGATTTCCACAGTAAGTAAAGAGGGCGCCTGTAATGCCGCACCCTTTAGCTTCGTAATGCCTGCTTCAGTGGAACCGGCAATGATAGCCTTCGCCTCGGACCCCGAACACCACACCATATCCAATATCAGGGAGACCGGAGATTTTGCAGTCAATGTTCCCGGCGAGGCCATGCTTGACCAGCTGTGGACCTGCGGCGAAGATTTTCCTAAAGGAGTCAGCGAAATCAAGAAGGCGGGCCTTACGGAGAAGAAATCGAAAAAGATAAAATCACCGAAAGTGTCGGAAGCGCTGGCTCAATTTGAATGTAAACTGGAAGCAATGCATGAAGCAGGAGACCACATAGTTGTGGTGGGAAGAATAGTGGATGTGGAAGTGAAAAGAGGACTTTTTGTAAAAGGGAAGTACAACCCCCTAAAGGCTAGGCCACTCTTGCATGTGGGAGGCGATGAATTTACTCTGCCCGAGAGAATCATCCGGGCAAGATAGCTTCTGAACGCATGTTAGTAGCTCAAGAAAGACAGTTTATCGTCGGACGTTCCCTTATTTACTTGACAAACGAAAAAGTAATTTTATAAAATTCAAAGCAGAAGTTTTTTTATTTTTTAGGTGCTATTTGTGAAAATTTTCACAAAATCACCGGGGAATTGAAGGATCTGGGCTTAAGGGATGAAGATAGGAATTGTGGGCGCTGGAGCAATGGGTGGGCTATTTGGTGGGATGCTTACCAGAGCAGGGCAGGATGTCTGGCTGATTGACAACCATAAAGAAAGAGCGGAAAAGATAAATAGTGAAGGGTTGGTTATAGAAGCGAGCGAAACCCGTGAGGCCAGAGAGCCTAAGAAGAGGGTGGTAAGGATAAAGGTCACGACGGAGCCCGGACAGGTGGGCCCGTGCAATTTGGTTATTCTTTTTGTTAAAGCATATGACACGGAAGAAGCCGCCAGAAATTCTTTGCCTTTAAGAGGAACTAAGACAGTTTGGCTTACTCTTCAAAATGGACTGGGGAATATTGAGAAGATGGGTAAAATCGTAGGAGAGGATAGAGTGATTGGTGGTATCACTTATCAGGGTGCTACTGTCTTAGAGATGGGAAGAATAAGGCATGCGGGCTATGGAAAGACGGTGATTGGGGAAATTGGCGGTAAGAGAAGTGAAAGAATTGAATATGTTTCAGACATTTTCAATCAGGCTGGCATAGATACTGAGATTTCCGACAATATAGAGGGTATGTTGTGGAGCAAACTATTAATCAATGCAGCCATAAATCCTTTGACAGCCATTACCAGAGTAAGAAATGGCCAGTTGCTGGAATCTCCCCTTCTGAGGGAGACAATGAAACTCATAGTCGAGGAGGCTACGCAAGTGCCTCTGAAGAAGGGGATTGAACTCCCTTACCCGGGAGTATTTGAAACAGTGGAGGAATCTTGTTACGCTTCCAGAGACAATATTTCTTCTATGTTGCAAGATATATTGAGAAAGAAGAGAACAGAAATAGATTTTATCAACGGAGCACTAGTTTCTGAAGCTGAGAAAATAGGCATACGAACGCCGCTGAATAGGGCTCTTTGGAATCTGGTTAAATTTTTAGAAGAAGGGAGAGAATACGATGTTAAGTGATTTGGAGATTGCCCAGAGGGCGAAGATGAAGCCCATTGCGGAAATCGCTGAGGAGCTCGGTATTAGAGAAGATGAGATCGAACCTTACGGGAAGTATATGGCCAAGGTTTCCCTGGAAATCCTGGAGAGGTTGAAAGATAGACCCAGTGGTAAATTTATTACTGTAACAGCAATTACTCCTACTCCCTTAGGAGAGGGGAAGACGGTTACTGCCTTTGGATTAGGGATGGCTTTAGCCAGGATAGGAAAGAAGGTCTGTAACACCTGTCGCCAACCTTCAAAGGGTCCTACTTTTGGCATCAAGGGTGGGGCCACAGGCGGTGGTTATTCTCAGGTTCTTCCTATGGAAAACATTAATCTAAACTTCACTGGTGATGCTCATGCTGTAGAGTCAGCTCACAATCTTTTGGCTGCAGCAATAGATGCCAGCATTCTTCACGGAAATAAGCTAAATATAGATCCTCTTAGTATTACCTGGCGAAGGTGTGTTGATGTCAGCGATAGGGCACTGCGAAATATAATTATTGGACTCGGAGGTAAGGCTAACGGTTATCCACGGGAGTCGGGTTATGATATCACGGTAGCTACTGAGACCATGGCTATCCTTGCTCTAACCACGGGGCTTTTTGATTTAAGAAAGAGGTTGGGAAGGATAGTAGTCGGCTATACTTATGACCGCAGACCAGTGACTGCTGAAGACCTTAAGATGGCTGGAGCGATGACGGTATTAATGAAGGATGCCATTAAGCCCAATCTTGTGCAGACAACAGAAAATACACCTGTTTTCGACCATGCTGGGCCTTTCGCCAATGTTGCTCATGGGAATAACTCGGCAGTCGCCGATATGGTGGCTCTCAAACTGGCAGATTACGTAGTTACAGAAAGTGGCTTTGGCGTGGACTGTGGCTTTGAGAAATTGGTCAACGTCAAGTGCCGGCAGAGCGGTTTGAAGGTCGATTGTGCTGTAGTCGTTGCTTCCATTAGAGCGCTGAAAATGCACGGCGGAGCCTTCGACATTCGTCCCGGGGTGCCCATAGATGAGAAGTTGGTTGCCAAAGAGAATATGGAAGCCTTGGAAAAAGGATGTGAAAATCTTGCTAAACAGATAGACAACGTACACATTCATGGAATTCCTGCAGTAGTGGCTATCAATAGGTTTACTTCGGATACTGACAGGGAGATAGAATTGGTGAGGAGAAAGGCTCTGGAAGCGGGGGCGGAAGATGCTGTACCCGTAGATTGCTGGGCTCAAGGAGGTAAGGGCGCCGTTCAATTGGCCGAAGCAGTGGTGGCAGCAGTGGCTAAGCCGCACTCAATGCGCTTCCTCTATCCAGATGATGCATCTATTAAAGAAAAGATTGAGACAATAGCTACGAAGATATACGGAGCAGATGGGGTAGATTATGCTCCTCTGGCCGAAGAGAAGATTAGGGTGTATACTGAACTGGGTTATAGCAAAATGCCCGTTAACATGGCAAAGACCCATCTATCTCTTTCCCACGACCCAAATCTAAAAGGTGTGCCTCGCCGCTACAGGATACCCATTCGAGATATCCGAGCCTCAGTAGGTGCTGGATTCCTTTATCCTCTCTTAGGTGCTATGAGTACTATGCCCGGGCTTCCCTCAATTCCAGCTGCCACTAAAGTGGACATTGATAGGACCGGAAAGACAGTGGGATTGTTCTAAGTCATTTTTTGGGAAATCATAGCCACTGTAAAAATATGCCGCTGAGACAGTAATCATGGGAGGGACATTAATGAAAGAGGTAATTTTGCCGGATATGGGTGAGGAGGTAGAGGAAGCAACTGTGTCTTTCTGGCATCACGAAGAGGGAGATAAAGTAACTAAAGGAGAAAATTTAGTAGAAATTACCACGGAGAAAGCAAGTTTTCAAGTTGAGGCTCCGGTTTCTGGAATCTTGAGTAAAATTTCTGCTGGCGAAGGCGAAGTAGTAAAATCTGGGCAAGTGCTTGGAATTATCGAAGAAGAGTAGGTATGAATTGAAAAAGATAGTTTGTTCATCGCTTGAGGAATTTCTAAACGCCAAAAAACTTCGGACTTTACAGGGCACAAAAATAAGCTCCTCCGATAAATCGGAGTCGAACAAATTTTCGCTTGAAAGCAAATGAGTTGTCCTCGTTTTTTGGCTAAAATTCCGAAAGCTGCTCGCAAAATATCTTTCAATTGTTGCCAGTGGCAGGGTGAAAATATGGCTTACAAAGGAGTAGAAGATGGTAATAATGGAGCAGAAACCGTTAGAGGAAATTCTTTCATTCTTAAAGGATGAAAAGGATATATTTATTGTGGGTTGCGCACAGTGCGCAACTGTATGTAAAGTTGGCGGCGAAGAAGAAGTCAAGAGTATGAAAGAAAAGTTGGAAAGCCAAGGCAAGAAGGTGAGTGGTTGGGTTGTTATAGATCCAGCCTGCCAGAGCATTGAGGTGAAGAAAAGTTTTCAGGCCAATAAAGACAAGGTTACCTCAAGCGATGCTGTTTTGGTAATGGCTTGCGGTAACGGAGTCCAGTCTGTAAAAGAGAGCGCAGAAAGGATAAAGATGGAAAAACCAGTCTATCCCGGATGCAACGCGCTTTTCCTTGGAGAGGTGGTAAGGGCAGGCTATTTCGAAGAGAAGTGCAGTCTTTGCGGCGATTGTCTGTTAGAAGTAACGGCTGGCATCTGTCCCTTTACTCGCTGCTCAAAAGGACTTCTCAATGGACCTTGCGGAGGGAGTTCTGAAGGGAAATGCGAGGTCGATCCCGAACGCGATTGTGGCTGGTCACTTATTTATGAGGAATTGAAAAAAAGAGGAAAGCTTGATAAAATGAGAGCAGTGCAACCAGCAAAGGACTATTCGAAACTTATAAAGCCTCGTACACTGACGCTGGGCAGCTGAAAGGGGAAAAGAATGGCCTCAAACGAAAATTACGACATCGCCATAATTGGCGCCGGGCCGGGTGGTTATGTGGCGGCAATAAGGGCTTCCCAGCTGGGAGGCAAAGTAGTGGTGATTGAAAAGGACGAACTGGGAGGAACCTGCGTGAATAGAGGTTGTATCCCAACAAAGGCGCTTTTGGCAAGCGCGAGCCTTCTTAATTCAATTAAGAAGGGAAGCGAGTTCGGGATCAAGTCCGGAGAATTCAGTGTAGATTTCTCTATCGTAACTAAAAGAAAGGAAAGAATAGTCAGACAATCTGTTAATGGAATAGCTCAGTTATTCACAAGTTATGGTATTGTGTTGATGAAGGGAAGGGCAAAATTAACGGAGAGAATCAAGGATGGGATGATCGAGATAGAGGTGGAGAAAGACGATGGTTCAGTAGAAAAAGTCATAGCCAAGAAATTAATCATTGCTACAGGTTCTATCCCTGCCCAGATTCCCGGAATTTCCATAGATGAACGCGAGGTGATAACCAGCGACCAAGCTCTGGAGTTGGAGGAAGTTCCGTCTTCTCTTCTTATTGTGGGAGGTGGGGTTATCGGAGTTGAATTTGCTTCCATATTTAGTAGCCTGGGAAGTAAGGTAACAATTGTTGAACTCCTGGAGCGGATTATTCCCACTGAAGACGAAGAGATATCCGAAGAACTGAAGAAATTTTTGGTCAGGTCTCGAATAGAAGTAATTACAGGAGTGAGAGTTAGAGAGATTGTATCCGATAATGGCAAAAAGAAGGCAATAATAGAGACCCCTGAGGGAAGGGAGGAGAGAGTTGCCCAGAAGGTCCTAATTGCTACAGGCAGGAAGCCTTATACAGAGGGATTGGGTCTGGAGAAGGTGGGAATTAAGTTGGAAAAAGGAAGGATATTGGTAAATGACAGGATGGAGACAAATCTTCCAGGAGTATTTGCCATTGGAGATGTAGTAGGTGGGGTTCTTCTTGCCCATGTCGCTTCAGGTGAGGGTATTGTGGCAGGCGAAAATGCGATGGGTGGTCAATCGAAAATCGACTATAGGGTTATTCCAAACTGCATCTATTCGATTCCAGAAGTTGCCAGCGTTGGTCTCAGCGAGGAGAGGGCAAAAAAGATGGGTTATGAAGTGAGTGTGGGCAGATTTCCCTTCCTAGCCAATGCCAGGGCAACTATTCTGGGGGAGAGGGTAGGCTTGGTGAAAATATTGGCAGATAGAAAAACTGATGAGATATTGGGGGTACACATAGTCGGTCCGGATGCTACTGAATTGATAGGCGAGGCCTGTGTAGCCATGAAGGCGAGAGTTAGCACTAAGGCTCTAGAAAGGATTATCCACGCCCATCCCACTTTGAGTGAGGGAATATTTGAAGCAGCGCACGATGTCCATGGAGAGGCTATCGATTTGAGGAAGAAATAGCCGAGAATATGATGGTTGGAAACATGGTTAAATGTAGAGTATTAGACCTGGGACTGGTTGATTATGAGAAGGCCTACGATTTGCAGAAGAAACTCAATAGATTCAGGAGAGAAGGAAGAATTGCCGATCTTTTGATTCTACTGGAGCACGAGCCAGTGGTAACTATTGGAAGGGCCGGTAAAAAGGATAACATCTTAGTTTCAGAAGGGTTCCTTGAGAGCGAGGGAATCAGAGTTTTCGAGATCGACCGGGGTGGTGATGTTACTCTCCATTGTCCTGGACAACTCGTGGGCTATCCAATCCTCGATCTAAAGTTTCATGGGAAAAATATACACAGGTATTTAAGAAATCTCGAAGAAGTAATCATTCGCTTATTGAAGGTCTATGGAGTAGATGCTCAAAGGATTGAAAACTTTCGTGGAGTTTGGGTAGGAGAAAAAAAGGTCGCCTCCATAGGAATCGGTATAAAGGGCTGGGTCACCTTCCACGGGTTTGCCCTCAATATAAATTCTGACCTCTCCTATTTTTCATTTATTAGACCATGTGGATTTGAAGGTAGGATAGTGACCTCTCTCAGCGAGATATTGAGAAGGGCAGTCGAGCCCGCAGGGGTTCGCCGCCATTTGATAGAACAGTTCGGAAAAGTATTCAATTTGCAAATGGAGGAAGATGGTAAGGAAATTTCCCCCTTGGATGATAAAGAAATTGTCTCTTGCTCCCTCTGACAGAAGGGAAGGACAAGAACAGGTACACAAGCTGAGAAATCTACTTCGCAGGTTGGATTTGAAAACTGTCTGTGAGCAAGCCCGTTGTCCAAACCTCTGGGAATGTTTCAGCGGATATACAGCCACTTTCATGATTTTAGGTAATATCTGCACAAGAAACTGTCGATTCTGTGCTGTGGCTAAAGGTCGACCTTTGCCAGTGGACGAGAAAGAGCCCAAAAGGGTAGCCCAGGCGGTGAAGAAGTTGGGCTTGAAGCATATAGTAATTACCTCGGTTACTCGTGGCGATTTGCCGGATGGAGGAGCTTCCCAATTTTTCTCCATAATTATGGAGGTTCGCTCGATAAATCCCGATGTAATTATTGAAGTTCTCATACCTGATTTCGCAGGAAGTAAAGAAGCTATTGAGCAGATATTAAGGGCAGAACCTCACATTGTCGGCCATAATGTAGAGACAGTGCCATCTCTGTATCGGGAGGTGAGGCCCGGGGCATCTTACGAGAGGTCTCTTGGCTTGCTGAAGATGGTAAAGATTTTGCGGCCTCATACCTATACTAAATCGAACCTGATGCTCGGCTTAGGGGAGGAGGAGCGGGAGATTTTTCCTGTAATGGAAGATTTGAGAAGAGTACATTGTGATATTCTCACTATGGGACAATATCTACAACCGAGTAGTTCTCATTTGGAAATTCGTAGACTCATTCCACCGAGCAAGTTTGAAGAATATAAAAGGGTGGCGGAAAATATGGGATTCCTATTTGTGGCGTCAGGACCCTTTGTTCGCAGTTCATATAGGGCAAGTGAATTTTCAAACCGATTTATTCATAAATCTTTAGTCTTGGAGTAGGGAAGCGAATCTTCGCACTCTGGAGTCCTCCCGAAAGGGAGGGTGGAGTGTCAAGCGAAAGCTTGACCAGGGGTGCCCCCATTTGCCAGGGCGTTTCACACTCCAGAATTTAGTTGCCCCGATTTAATCGGGGGACTCCATAGATTTTTGTCATTAGCTGTAACGCGAGCTTCAAATCTCCTGTTAGTTTTTGTAGGGAAGTCTTTACTTTTGTTAAATATGAAGGAGGAAAACAGTGCTTTCCGAGGCTTTGACAGCGGGTAAATTTGTGGTGACTTCTGAAATAGGGCCACCTAAAGGCGTAGATACTAAAGAAATCCTTTCCGAAGCCGAATTCTTCAAAGGTAGAGTAGAGGCTGTGAATGTAACTGACCTACAAAGTTCGGTTATGAAGCTAGGTTCTTTAGCTACATGCCGCCTATTGGTAGAGAATGGCCTTGAGCCTGTGTTTCAAGTAACCTGTCGTGATCGCAATCGTCTTGCCCTGCAGTCGGACATCCTGAGTGCATATGTTTTGGGAATCAGGAATCTACTCATTCTCACAGGAGACCATCCCAAATTGGGTGACGACCCAAGAGCGAAGCCTGTCTTCGACCTCGATTCGGTACAACTACTGGAAGCAGTCAAAAAATTACAGGAAGGGGAAGATATGGCGGGAAATAAATTGGAAGGAGAACCGCCAGAGTTCTTTGTGGGAGCAGTGGTAAATCCAGGTGCTGACCCCATAGAGCCACAAATAATAAAAATGGAAAAAAAGATAAAAGCTGGAGCACAATTCTTCCAGACCCAGGCGGTCTACGAGCCTGAGAAGTTTGCCCAGTTTATGGATAGGGTTAAGGGTTTTGGAGTTCCTGTTCTGGCGGGAATTGTTCTTTTGAAATCTGCGGGAATGGCAAGGTATATGAATAAGAACGTTAGTGGTGTGCATGTTCCCGACCCGATTATTCAGGACATGGAGAAGGTAGAGAAAGAGAAAAGAGGAGAGAAGAGCGTAGAAATTGCTGCAAGGCTAATCAGGGAACTTAAAGGTCTCTGTCAGGGCGTGCACATTATGCCTCTCGGTTGGGGAGATAAAGTCCCTAAAGTCTTAGAAGCAGCCGGTCTATGAAATTTAGAAGATAGTTTGTTCATCGCTTAAGGAATTTCTTAACGCCAAAAAACTTCGGACTCTGCAGGGCGCAAATCAAAACTCCTCGCTTCGCTCGTCAAACAATGATTTGCTTGAGAGAGAAGAAGTTGTCCTCGTTTTTTGGCTAAAATTCCTGATGCTCTTCAAAACTACCTTTCAAATTTCCTGTATGAATATATTTGTAAGGAGATATGATGGGAGATTATAGAAGTGAACGGTTAGAGAAGTATATTGATGATTTGGCGGCGAAACTTCCCGCGCCCGGAGGGGGAAGTGTGGTAGCTCTGGTGGGGGCACTGGGAGTCGGGCTTCTGAGCATGGTTTCCAATTTTACTTTGGGAAAAGAGGCTTACAGGAAAAGTGAAGAAGAGATAGAAAAGATTCTAAACAGAAGCGAAAATTTGCGGAAGAGACTGACTGATTTGGTGGATGAGGATATCAGGGTCTATGGTGAGGTTTCCCGCGCTTATAAGTTGCCGCGCGCAAATGATAAAGAGAGGAATGTTCGTTCCAGATCAATTGAAGAGGCTTGTAAGGATGCGCTAAGTGTTCCTCTTGAAGTGGCTCGTTCTTGCGTCGAGGGTCTAGACCTGGCAAGAAGGCTTGTGGAGATAGGGAATGTTAGGCTAGTCAGCGATGTGGGCGTTGCTGCTGGATTGTTGGAGGCTGCTTTAAAGGGAGCAGAGCTTAATGTAAAGATTAATCTAAAACTGATCGAAGACAAAAATTTTGTGGAAGAGAAAAAGAAGGTGATACGTTCCCTTGTGGAAAACAGAGCCAAAATAAAAGACGAAATATTAAAAGAGACCGGAGATAAAATATAAAACATCGGCTAAGAAGCCTCGGAAAAACTATAATCAAAAATTGCCTCTCCTTGTGAGGAGATGATTAGGGTGAGGGATCCCGGCAAGTGGGGAGAGCCCGAAAATCCTTCTTCTCCCTGCGAGAGGGTCTAGAGGGAGATTAATGTGGCAGCGAAAATGATTGATGGTAAATCTCTGGCGGCAAAGTTCAAGGAAGATATTAGGAGAGAAGTTGACCAGTTAAAAGAGAGACATAAAGTGGCACCCCTATTAGCAGCAATACAGGTTGGAGAGAATCCTGCATCGGCAGTCTATGTGAACAGCCAGAGGAAAAGTTGCGAAGAAGTAGGGATCAATTATCAACTCCACGAATTGCCAGAAGGAACCAGCGAGGAGGAACTTCTCAAATTCGTTGAGAAATTGAATAGTGATGATAGGGTAACAGGTATTATCTTGGAAATGCCTCTTCCTCAACAGATAAATACTCGTAAAGTACAGATGGCCATTACTCCAATAAAAGATGCTGAAGGTATGAGTCCTTCCAATATGGGTATGCTGGTGTACGGAAGTCCCAGGCTTGCTCCCTGTACGGCACTGGCGGCTATGGAGTTACTAAAGAGTACGGGAGTGGATATAAAGGGTAAAGAAGTGACTGTTGTGGGACATAGCGAGATTGTAGGAAAACCCATAACTCTTTTTCTGCTCTCTTCGGTTCTGGAGTCGGCTACTCCCACTGTTTGTCATATTGCCACCAGGGACTTGGCTTCCCATACCAGAAATGCTGAGATCCTCATTGTCGCCGTGGGAAAGGCGGGATTGATCAAGGGAGATATGATTAGAGAGGGGGCAATTATAATCGATATCGGTATAAATCGAGTTCCAGTTCTGGATGAAAAGGGGAAGCCTGTTGCGGATAATGAAGGAAAGCCCAAGATGAAGACAGTTGGCGATGTTGTCTTCGAAGAAGCAGTAGAGAAAGCTTCGTATATCACTCCTGTGCCTGGGGGAGTCGGCCCGCTTACCGTTGTGATGCTATTAAGAAACACACTTACTGCTTACAAGTGGCAAATGGAGAAGAGAGAATGAGAATAGTTTCCAGAAAGATTCGTTTTTCCACCCAAGGGAATGTTGATGTTGTCAACCTTACCGAGCGGGTAGCCAGGAATTTAGAGGAGACCGGTCTGGTAAAGGGGGTTGTTAATATCTTTGTTCCCGGAGCTACAGCGGCGGTAACCACTATGGAATATGAGCCAGGATTGGTGGAGGATTTTCCCACCGTGATCGAGCGAATGGTTCCTAAAGAGAAAGCCTATCTCCACGACGAGACTCACCTTGATAAGAATGCTCATTCACACCTGAGAGCAACTCTTCTGGGACCTTCTCTCACAGTCCCCTTCGAAAAAGGTGAACTGATTCTGGGAACATGGCAGCAGATTATCTTTGTCGATTTTGATAATAGACCTAGAAAACGAGAAGTGATTCTACAGATAATTGGGGAATAAGAATGAAACCTATACTTCAGGTAGCATTGGATTTCATTGATTTGCCCAGGGCATTGAAACTCGCCGGGGAGGCTATGGAAGGTGGAGCGGATTGGATTGAAGCAGGGACACCCCTTATTAAGAGTATTGGCCTGGATGGGGTAAGGGAATTGAGAAAGAAATTTCCCAGGGTCACGCTGGTGGCTGATATGAAGACAATGGATGTGGGAAGGATTGAGGTGGAGAGTGCTGCCAAGGCCGGTGCCGATGTGGTGATTGTTCTCGGACTCGCTTGCGACTCGACTATAAGAGAATGTGTTGAGGCGGGGAACCATTACGGAGCAAAGATAATGGTAGACCTCTTAGAAGTTGATGCCCTCTTGGAAAGAGCAAAAGAGGTGGAAAGGATGGGTGCCGATTACATAGGTCTCCATACCTCAATAGATGAGCAGATGGAAGGAAAAATATCTTTTGAAGGAGTGAGAACAATTTCGGGCAAGATAGGAATTCCCATTGCTGTTGCCGGAGGGGTCAATTCCGAAAACGCACACGAAGCAGTGGAAGCAGGCGCAAGTATTATTATTGTGGGGGGAGCGATTATCAAGAGTGTGGATGCTAAAAAGGCGACTGCAGAAATTAAGACGGCAATAGAGAAAAGGGTTAAAATCAAAAGCGAACTGTTTAAAAGGGTTTCTGAGGAGAATATAAGAGAGTTGCTTTCCAAGGTCTCTTCACCAAACATCTCTGATGCTATGCATCGCCAGGGAGACCTGAAAGGCATTCGCCCGGTATGTTCTGGCGTTAAGATGGTCGGACCGGCGTTCACAGTGAGGACTTATCCGGGAGACTGGGCAAAGCCAGTGGAAGCAATAGATGAGGCACCAGAGGGCAGCGTCATTGTGATTGATGCAGGAGGAGTTGGGCCGGCAGTATGGGGAGAACTGGCTACGTACAGCTCTGTGGAGAAGAAAATAGCCGGAGTGGTAATTGATGGGGCGATTAGGGATGTGCCTGAGATCAGGAAGGTAAAGTTTCCAGCTTTTGCTCGAATTATTATGCCCACAGCCGGGGAGCCCAAGGGATTTGGTGAAATGGGAGTGCCGGTGGAAGTTGGTGGAGTAAGGGTCTTTCCTGGAGACTGGGTCTTTGGAGACGATGACGGAGTCGTAGTCATCCCGCAAAAGAGAGCAGTTGAAATTACTAATCGAGCAATGGACTGGTTAGAGAGGGAGAACAGGATACGAAAAGAGATCAGAGAAGGCGGGACTCTGGGAAAAATTACAGAACTTTTGAAATGGGAGAAGAAGTAAAAAAGGGGACAGGCTACTTTTTGACTGGAAAAATTAGCCTTCCCTGTTCCGTCATGGGAGCGATAAAACGGGAGTGCCGAGAAGAAAAAGTAGCCTGTCCCCTTTTCTTCCCTTTTCTGGGAGGTTAGTGGATGGAATTAAAAGGATTGGCTACAGCAATCGGTAGTTTACCTCATCGAGAAGCTGAAAGAGCTTGTGAGTTAGTCTTAGAAAATTTTCCTCAAATACCTGCCTGGCCGCAACTTCCCAGACGTGATTTACGGGAGAATATGTACATACAGGTGAGCGAAGGGATGCCTTGCTTGGTCTTGGATGAAAAGAAAGGGATGGTCTACTTTCAGACAAAAGGAGATATAAGCGGGGAGTTAGAAAAGTTCTATGAAAAGATAATAGAAAAAAGAGTCGATTACTTTAAGATTAGTCGAGAGTATGCAGCAGGGTTCTATTCTCTTATGGAACATTTGAGAAAGAAACTCTCAAAGGAAGAAGGAGGAAGTGGTATTCTGGCGTTTAAGGGGCAACTTATTGGTCCTATTAGTTTCGGGCTAACTGTTACCGACGAAAATAGAAAGTCTATCTTCTATCACGAGCAGCTTGTGGACGCGGTAGTGAAGACTTGCGCAATGAAAGCTCGCTGGCAGATTACAAGGATGAAAGAGGTCTTTCCTCAAATTATTATTTTTATAGACGAGCCCTATCTTGCATCCTTTGGTTCTGCTTTCGTCTCACTGAGTCGAGATGAAGTAGTAGATTATCTGAATCAGGTTATCGACTCCATTAAATCAGAGGGAGCCATTGCCGGGATACACTGTTGTGGAAACACAGACTGGTCGATTCTTATGGATACGAAAGTGGATATTATAAGTTTTGACGCATATAGCTACCTGGAGACTATTGGTTTGTACCCGGAGAAGTTGAAACAATTTTTTACTCAAGGCCGCTACTTAGCCTGGGGTATTGTGCCTGCATCATCCAAAGCGATGGAAGAGGAGATAGACAGTTTAATTAAAAGATTCGAAGAGGGATTGAAACTCTTAAACAGTAAGGGCTTGGAGAAAGAAAGGATTCTGGAGAACTTATTGATTACTCCCAGTTGCGGTACGGGAACTCTACCGGTGGAGGTTGCTGAGAAAGTAGTAAAGTTGACCAGAGGAGTTTCCGATAATATTCGAGCCAGCTATTTCCGGGGGTGAGTGAGTGAAGGAGTTAATCGAACCGTTACAGTGGATAGGAGAAGTTTCCACTCTATCTCCTCCACATAAGTTATTCCGGAATTTCCTGAATAGCCGGTATAGTTTTTTCCTGGAAAGCGGAGGTTCTGTAGGCGATTTCAGCAGGTATTCGTTCATCGGTAGCGAGCCCTTTCTTGTGTTCAAGAGCAAGGGACAACAGATTGAAATTTATGGAGGAGGTAAGAGTGAGAGATTCTCCGGAGACCCGTTTGATGTTCTCAAAAGGCTCATTTCCCAGTACAGCTTAGCTTCTTCTGTCTACTCTCCTTTTCCGGGTGGTGCAGTGGGTTATTTTGGTTATGACTTATGCCATTTTGTGGAGAAGTTGCCTAGAAAGAGCTTTGACGATTTAGGACTTCCAGATTGCTATTTGGGTTTCTATGACCTGGTGCTATCTTTCGACCACTTGACGGGTAGACTGTTCATCTCTTCTTCAGGTCTTCCGGAAAAAGAACCGGCGAGAAGAAGGGAAAGAGCCAAGATGCGCCTGGAAGAGGCGCTGGAGACATTGAAGAAAGCTTCCGGAGAAGATTTTTCATTTGGGGAAGATGATAATATTCCAGATATAGGCTCAAATTTTTCGCGTTCAGCTTATGTTGATGCT
>Ga0315307_1000609_pt1 | contig 15437 bp, 2 predicted proteins | sample TDP2_MG_FD_203079 | JGI IMG/M metagenome (GOLD analysis project Ga0315307, IMG submission 203079) | Freshwater sediment microbial communities from Lake Towuti, South Sulawesi, Indonesia - TDP2 | ecosystem: Environmental > Aquatic > Freshwater > Lake > Sediment | place: Indonesia: South Sulawesi... | reverse complement strand
AGTCTATTTCGGAAGAATAGCCCAAAGGCACAAAGCGAAAAGGCGGATTATCGGGGTCGGTTCGTTAGCTTTTGGTACATTATATTTATTTATGGGCATATTGTTGCTCCCCGAGAGTGGGGGTGGTCTTCTTATGGGTTCGGGGGTAGTCATGGGGGGTCTCGGAATATGGTGCCTCAAAGCCCGTAGTCAGGCAGAGAAGGAGTTTGATAGTCTTTTAAAAATTGAGGACATTCAGGAAAGGGAAAGAGTTGGACGGGAGGCTTTATTTTCGTTCGCTGATAAGGCTCAGCGAGGGCGGATTCTCTCGGCTATCTCCTGTGGTGCACTGGCTATATATTTTTTCGTTGCCAGGCCCTATAAGTCTCTCGAAAACAAAGATAAAGACGGAGATATAGAAATGATGGAATATTATGATGTGTTAATAGGTTCTATTTTTGGAGCGGTGACTCTTTATAACTTTTTGGTAAAAAGTGGGGAAGAAAAGGCTCTCCAAAGGTATTTAAAAGAAAACGGAAGAGAAAATCGAACAGAGATTCGTTTAGGTATAGACCCTTATGGCAATGGAAAAATCGTCCTCTTATTTTCCTTTTAGCGGAGGTTCAATATTAAGATGAGGAAAGGACTTGTAGGTATTTTCCTATTAGTCCAGATAATCGGGCTCTCAAATCTGGGCTACTGTAAGTGGAGATTGATAAACAAGACGCCACCAATAGAGGGAAGAGTGACTGATGCCACGACAGGTCAGCCAATAGAGAATGTGGTTATAAGTTGTGAATGGGTGAAAGAGGTCCCTGCATTTGTGGATACTGTCAGGAAAGGATTTGCCCATGAGGTAGCGATAACGGACAAACAGGGAAGATATAGAATACCGAGTAAGAGGAGCATTCATTTCCCACCCATACTTTGCGTAGGCTCATCGTTCGATGGGATATCAATAAACATAGCACATCCACTATATTCAACACCGCAATTTGTCGGAGCAGGGAACGAGTGTGTATTTATTCCTTTCGAGAACAGGAGGATATACAAATCCAAAGACGGCATCATCCATTATGATATTTCTCTACTGAGTCTGGAGGAGAAGTATGTAAAAGCATTTGAAAGTTTAGAATTGATACAGAATGCCGAGGAAAGAAAAGAAGTAATGAAAAAGTATGAATCCGAATTTTATGGGTTTTTAGACAGTTATGGAGATGTAGGATACTTTATGGTAATAAGAAATGAAGGCATTAAATATGATTTTGAAAATGTTTCTCGTGTTTGGGATTCTATAACAAATAAGATTATGGGAATGTTAGATTATCCTAAAGATTGTGATATAAAATGGAAATTAGAAAAAACAAAAAGAAGAATAAGAGAAGTAATAAAATGAAGAAGTTATTGTTGTGGTTATCAATTCAGATACTTGTGGTTTCAAATGCCTGTTTGGCCCATAACAATAAGATTATTCACCCATTTGTTTTAACAGGTAAGGCTTGGATTTTATTAAAAAATAAGACAATGGTGGGTGGTAAAACTGCCTATCGTGAATTGGACGACTCCTTCTATACAGAAAATATACCTTCCGGATATTCCTTGGGCAATGACAATTATGACATAAGTAAGATTGTGAAACAAGGCACCTTGGGGACGATAGAGGAAGATGGGACACTTGGTATTCGGTCTTTGAACCACTTCTATAACCCCTACAATCCGCCCAATTATGAACCCTTGTGGGGATTTGCACCTGGGATAAAGAATGCAGTGGAGTGGGGAAGACCGATCTGGGAAGAAGCAATAGAGAAGTATGGTGAGGGAAAGAAAGGTGAGGGGTTCCTGGCTTTAGGGAGAGTCATACATTTATTGGAAGATATGTCTTCTCCTCCTCATGTGCATAGTGATGCACATATTGATATTCTAGGGAGTAATAGCAATAATTTTGAGAAATGGTGTTATACTTCGGTTAATGATAATCAGCTGGAGTTTTTGAGGCAACTGGAAGGGAGGAATATAAAAGGAGGATTCACAAGCTGGGATAGATTTCTCATAGACTTAGCGGAATACACATATGATGCGGTAAAGATAGAGGGTCACTTGATTCGAGACCCCGAACACCCGGGAGAAGGAGACTTAGTGGAGATGTTTCCTGAGATTGCGTATTTGAAGTACATACCCCTGAAAGAGGAAGACCCTTCCGTTGGTTATTGGTGGATATACGGTGTTGGCTACTGTTACAGTGGTCCAAAAATCAAGACTATCTGGGAAACCATATTTGGGAAAAATGATGATTGGTGGCGATGCGGGCCGGCGGATGGTGGGGAATACTATTACATTGAGAATCCAAGGTATGCTATTGCTTACGATTATCGTCTGATTCCTCACATAGGTCCCTGGGCAAATCAACCGAAGGACTTGTGCAAAATCTGGGTGGAGGATTATGCATTGTTTCCCCTGACCATTGAGCATACTTCTGGGCTTATGAAATATTTCTATGATATTATCAATGAGCCCCCTTACGTTAAGGAAGTGAGTATTAAACAGGAGGGAACGGAAATTTATGGGGCTTACTGGAAAGACCAATTTGATTCCAGTGGAAAGTTGATTGGCAGGACTTTGAGACCTTTATCTGGAGAGGAAATAAATCCGAAAATAGCAAAAGCAGGTAAGATTGTAATCACGGTAACTTTTAGCGAACCTGTCTATGAACTCTCAGCAAGTGATATTAGGGTAGGTGGCCGCAATTTAGATACATATCCAATATTGATAGATGGAAATGTAACCTGGCAGGGAACGTTTACGATTCCATCGGATGGCTCAATGGATGGGCAACAGCAGATAAGCATTTTGGCGGGAGATAAAAATGAACATCTGACTACCAGGAATTATGCTGGGGACAAGCTGGATAGTAATCCGTCAACCATAGCTAAGGCTAAAAGTACTGGAAATTATGACTGGACTGGTTACGAGCCGGGGAGAGATAGTAATCATAGGTTCCATATCATAACTCGGCCGATTATTATTCAACATAGTACTCTTCCCAGTGTCCCTGCCAATTTAGATTTGAATGTACCCGCTTTTGTGTTACAGACTCAGGAGGGTTCTATAAGTTCTGTTAGCCTCTACTACAGGAAAGTAGGTAATGGATTTTGGTATACAAAATTGGAAATGACTCCCGAGGAAGAAAATAAATTTTCTGCAGTTATTCCGGCAGGAAATATTAGCGCAGAGCGTGGATTAGAATATTACATTTTTGTACAGGACAGTGATGGCAATACCTGCAGTTGGCCTGAGGGAATAGCAGATCCTTTCTTTTATAGCGGACCGGGGCAAAAAGTTACTGTGCATACAGTCAGCAATGGAGGGATAATTGTGCAGGGAGACGAAGATAAGAGCAATGATTCAGTTGATATCAGTTTCTATCTGGTGCAGGATACTGATGTGAACATAGAACTCCATCGGGCTACTGATAACTGGGAATATTTGAAAGGAAGCGATTCTCCAGATAATGCTTATGATACCATAGATTGGTACTGGGTCACCGGAGGAGGCGGACCCGGGCAGAAATACACAGTAACTTGGGGCGATGGATGTGAGTCGATAGGGAACTATTTCTATATCCTCAGAGATGCCAATTCTGGAGAAAGGATTGCTCAAGGGAGGCTGGTCGTAGTATTGCCACTACTTGGGGTGGTGGCTTATTCGACGCAGAGTGGAGATTACGATAATGTGACCGTTGAGGCTTCAGGATACAGTGAAGGTCTTTTCAGCGCCAGTGCTTTTCAGGATAATAGTTTCTATAAAGCATATAACCAGAGAGGTTTGGGACCAGAGTACACAATAAGCATACCCAGACAGGGAAAAGACCACCAGTATCGGGCTGGCGTATATGCCAGTTCCTGGGGAGAGCAAGTGTTGATAGGTATGTCGGATGTAAAATCAATCAATGAGAAGGGTGCTCCCTTTATTAGCCACCGCGGGGTGGAAAGTCCCCAGACTCACAACTATCCAATAGATGTTTCAGCCGGAGTAACTGATGGAGATGGCGTAAGGGAAGTTCTCATGTTTTACAAAGGAGTAAAAGATAGTGAGGTAAAAGATGACAACTGGACGCAGGCAACTATGTCAAAGTCCCAAACTGATGATAACATCTATCGCGGGCAAATCGAGTCCCAGCCATATGCCGGCACGGTCTATTACTATCTTCAAGCGACCGATAATGAGGGCAACGTAAGCACCGACCCTTGGTATAATCCCAAAGGCAAACCTTATAGCTTCGAAATCATTTTTGATAATGTTCCACCTGTAGTTACTCGGACAAATCCAGAAAATGGGGCTACCGGAGTTAACCTCGACCTAGATGTTACAGTTACCTTTAGTGAAAAGGTAAGAAGTGGTAATGGGGAAACCATTAGGGTGAAAGACGCCAATGGAAAAGAAAAAGAAGTTGCCTGGTTCGATTATGGTCCCACACAATTGACATTTAAACTTAAAGGCCTTAAGGCTCTTACTACTTACTTTTGTGAAATTACTTCAGGGGTAGTCGATCGATCAGGAAATTCCTTAGTGCCCTACCGGTGGTCGTTCGTGACTAAAGAGGTTCTCCCTCCGGCGATTACTGAGGTTTCCCCAATCAGTCCAGAAAATTTCCTGGCAACTACAGGGAAGATGGTCTTTTCTTGTAAGTTCTCCAGGCCAGTGAGCGAAGTGAAAATCATCTTCAAGAATACATCCACAGATGAGGAATTTACAGTCACAGAGTCTAATCCAATTCTTACCTCTCGTGACGACCGCTACAGTTATATTTATGCTTGGAATGGAAAAGATGATACAGGAAAATATCTCCCTGACGGTCAATATAAATTCAGAATAGAAGCAACAGATGACAAGTACGGCGTCCTAGGAAGTTCAGAATTCCAGCCATTCAACTGGCTGGTAAGAGCTAATGGGACAATAACCTACCCAAAGGTGTACAAGTATTGGGGTGGGGGGACAGAGAGGTCTATAACACTTAATTTTCCTCAAACTATTCACGTACATTATAATTATCTGGCTGACCCGTTCGGTCCGATGATGAAACTTCACATAGGCGACGAGACCAGAACTATAGGAGATTGGTGGGACAGGGCATTTGGCAAACCGTGGGGTTTGAGCACCTATGTTCCAGCGAATACTAATGTTTCAATTTCCGGAGGGATGCGCTATAAAACGTTGTCTGGACGAATTTTTGGACATGAAGATCCTGGGTCGTATGTTTATGATAAAGCCAGCATCGAATATGAAATGCGTTATCTTAATCCTTACCCCTGCAAATGGATTCCTCATCCGGATTACATAATAGGTATCTGGGGGGTCGACCTTCGGGAGTACTTAGATATGGAGAATCCAAAGCACAACGAAGTCTATGAAACATTAGACTATCATGCAGGTTCCACTATGGTTGCTCGAAATACAAATATCACGGAAGATTTTAGCATAACTCTAGTCCCTGATGAGCGTGACCAGATGACGCCTCATGACAAGGAATTTGACTGGGGAGGTGACAGTGCAGGAAAGCCAGTTCTGTTTGGTGTCCACATAGTTCATTCTGGGAGTCTAACGAAGGTTTGGTATTATTGGAACCTCTGGTTTGAAGAGCAAAATTATGGTTATGGAGAAGATAAAGAGATAGATTATGATGACAATCCGGAAGTGGAGACCTGGGTGGATGGTGTGGCAAGTTTCGAGGACAAGATTATTGGTGTTCTCCGTGCCCGGAACATTAGTCCGCCGATCAGTCCATTTATATTCGACCGGACGCCGCCAGAAATTGATGTTTACGTCTCCTCTTCTACTTTCTCACCAAGATTGAAACAAGAAGTCGACATCGCCTTTACCGTTACTGACAATTTGCTCTTTCCTTTGAAAGATGTCAGCCTGAAAATCTACGATTCTAACAACAATCTGGTTAAGAACCTGTATGAGAAATCCTCCGATTCTCCTGGCACAAGGAAATTTGCCTGGGACGGGAAAGGAAGCGATGCCTACAATGGAGGAGAAATAGTAAGCGATGGAGCGTATACTTACGCAGTTCAGGCGAAAGATGAAGCTGGTAATCCAAATTCATTTTCAGATACTCTAATTGTGGACACTACTCCACCTGAAATATGTGATGGTTCTTTACTAGTAATTCCAGCCAATCATCCTCGTCCCGATACCTTTACCACAAAAGATGATGTTATCCAGATGACCTTCAATTTATCGGATAATCTATCCAGTTCAGTCAATATGGTAATGGTCGTTGAATCGACTTCATTTGGGGTGTTAATGACCCGGCAGAAACCTTACGGTGTGACAGCTACGCTACAAAGAATCAGCGAGCAATGGGATGGGAAGGATGACCAGGGCAATTACCTTCCTGATGGAACCTATAAGATTACTCTTATTGCCACTGACCTCGCTGGTAATAGGAGCGAACCGCTTGTTCTTTCCAGCTTTAGTATTGACCGAACTCCCTCTGTTCCCACAACTCTCTATGTAGATAACCTTCGTTTCACTCCTGACGACGGCCCAAGAAATCAAGGAGACGGTTATCAAGACACTGTGACGTTACATTATATTCTTTCAGAAGAGGCCTTAGTGTCAGTAAGAGTTGATGATGTCCTTGGAAGAACTATTTTAAGTATTAGTGAATCAAGTAACTTCGGAACCGAGGGAGCCCATCTCTGGGATGGTAAGGTTGATGGTAATTTTGTAAGTGATGGTTCTTATATTTTCAGGATAAAGACAACCGATGATGTGGGTAATATAGCTTATGGCAATATTTCTGTAATTAAGAACCAGATTCCTGCTCAAATAGTATTTCCTTCCAAGGATATAGTTCCAGTTAAAGTTAGCGGGCTTGTCACTATTAAAGGCATAGCGCTCGACCCTGGAATAAATAATCCTGCCAATTTTAAATGGTATAAGGTTTGGTATCGGGGAGGGAAAGATATTGACTTTAGTTTATCAGAAAATGAGCCTCTCCGTCCCGATTTAGGAATTTGGCATCCAGTACCTGTTCCTGCCTATAACCAGAATGGACTGGACCCCAATTATCCGAATTCCAATGTCTCCTGGCGAGCAGTGGCATATACTACTTTGGCAACATGGGACACGACAAATTTAACTTCAGGTAGCCACTACACGATCCTTTTAGTTACTGAAGACACTGAAGACGAGGAAGGTAACTCCAGTTACGATTTCGTCACTGTAGAGGTTGACCAAGCTATTGATAATACAAGACCACAGGCTAGTATTACTCATCCTTCCGACCTTTCAGAGTTCAGAATAGTCTCGGACACTTCCACTTTGAGTATAGTATATGATTTAGCCCAGAATAGCGGTAAACAGGCTGATGTCAGCCTCGTAATATTCAAGATGAGTGATAATGGGGCAAATTACGGTCCAATAGTTTACCATCGGGATTACCTCTCCAGGAGTGAAGGACAGACAATCAGGTGGGATGGCAAAGATAATTTAAGACGGTATGTTGAGAATGGGCGATACAGGATTCGGTTGACTGCCCTGGATAGGGATGGTCTGGGAGGAAGTGTGGCGGAAGTAGATATTACGGTTAAGGTGATTGTCACTGAGCCGCTTAAGATTGTGAAGTTTGCTGCCTCAGATTCTGTTATAGATGTTGGAGATATTGTGGATATAACCTGCAAGTTATCTAAAGAGGCGTCGGTTACATTAGCTATTTATGATGCCTTAGAGAATTTGGTGGAGACTCTGGTTGATTCGGTAGTAACTCCTGGGGAGGCAGAACAAAGGGTTACCTGGACTAGCCAGATGGAGGGATTATATACTTGTAGGATTATTGCCATCGCTACAGATGCTGATAAAACGAGAGATGAAGCTTCCCTTTCTATAGCAGTAACTGGTGCTGACGCAGGGACAGGTATTGCAGAAATCACTTCCCCACAGGAAGGAGCGATTGTTAAAGGAGAAGCAAATTACAATTGGCAGGCAAGTGCACAAGGAGAGCACTATCCACCCCAGGTTTTTAGTGCTACTGTGGCAGCCCGAGGAAAAGAGTGGTTAGGTCCTTATGACTGGATTCAAAGCACCAATTCCGATTTCAAGAGTGGGACAAAAAGTAATCTGGTAGTGATTAATAACGAAGTCAAACTTACATATGTCTCTGAGTCCAAATTCCTCGAGCAACAAGAATGGGATTACCGCTTCAGCTCACGTTGGTATTTGTATGACTATCAAACTTTTATACCGAGAATCAACGTTCGGCTCAAGAAAATTAAACTATTCTTTGCTAACTTGTTTGATGAACCTCAAGCCACTACAGTTACTGTTCAGGTGCGCAAAGTCATCAGTTCCTCTGGAAATATTTTAGAACTTGGAGGCGTTTTAGGTGAAAAGTCCCTCTATATAAGTCTACCCGCTTATCCTGAGGGCGCAGGGAGACATCCATTTACGTTTAATTTCAGCTTACCTATCGACCTCTACAGGAATCAAGCTTATTGTTTCCGGTTGAGCTACGCCGAGAATGACCAGATACTTTTCATCGGGATGTCGGACAAGGATCCCTATCCTGATGGAAGATATTACTGCTATAATCATCACATAAATAAATGGTACGATAACGACCGTTATAGGTGGCTGGATTTTACTTTCGAGTTGATTGGGGACTACTATGAACCCTATGGTTATATAATTTCCTCTGAATTTGATACGGGAACAGATACCACAATATGGGAAAAGTTCAATATCAGGCAAGACCTTCCTTCGGGAACAAAAATAACTTATGAAACCTTTAGTTATGATGCCTCAGGCACACCTTGGGACGCATCGAGAGCTGTTCCTGCTCTACCCGGAGAGATGATAAAATCTCCTTCCAAGCGATATATTCGCTGGAAAGCAAATTTTTCTACTTCGGAACCTTCACATAGCCCGGTATTAAAAGAAGCTAAGGTTTCTTTCATAAAAGAAAAAGATTGGGAATTTACTAAGACCTTTGAGGATAGTCAATACTACTGTTGGTATGAACATCCCCTGTATGTCCCCAAGGCAGGTGATTTATCAGTTTTTTTCCCTGAATTAGAGGGTAAGAATATTACAAGTGGCCCATTTTATTCTATTGTGTCGGAAACTAATCCACAAGTTGCCAAAACAATTACAAATGAGAATGGATATTATCAATTGATGGCAATGACGGAAGTTGTGGACCGAGACTGGGATACTGCAGATGACCGGGGGCTAAGTGGGGGAAGAATTGTAAGTATAGACAATGAGTTCAATAACAGTCTGAACCCTGAAGATTTTATAATTGAGTCTTCGCCAATAACTATCTCAACAGGATATCCCAATGTGAATATGTGGGTAGCTGATGAAGTTAAGAACAAATATACTTTCTGGAGGAATGCAGAAGGATCTCTTATTGATAATCCCTACGTTTCAGTGAATACCAATAGCTGGGACATTCGGGTCTCCTATCCCGATAGAACTGAAAACAGAGACCTCATAATAAATAGACAAGCTGATAAGCCATCGAATACCAATACCACTGCCCTTGACGATGATTTTACGGTGAGGCTATCTTCTAGTGTTGCGCCTAAAGTGTTTGTAGAGTTAAAAGGCAATACTTCAACGCTGGCACAGGGTTTCAAGGGATATTTACTGTTCTACAAGAAGCCAGAAGAGACTGTATGGAAATCGATACCTTCTGCTTCCAAATCGCCAGTAATAAATAGTGGAACGCTGGGATGGTGGGATGTTACCGGGCTTAATGGAGAGTATATAGTCAAGATGATTGTGCTTGACGACAGTGGCAGTAATGAGTTAACTAAGAATATGATAATAGGAACGAAAGTTCCTAGTGCAGAGGCAACTGCCTCACCACCAAATTATGTAACTTCGCCCTATAACAAGGCCTTCCTTTCATTTCCACCAGACGCATTAGAGAAGGATACGATAGTTACTATCACGCCGGTAAGATTAGAAGATACTGGCGTTTCTATTGATCCCCATATGCCTGAGCCGATTGGAGCTTTTTATAAACTCCAACCTAAAGAGATCTCGTTTAGCAAAGATTCTGCTGGCAATGTGCTCTACCCCGCTTCTTTTTCCGTAAGATTTACTTATGAAGAACTTCAGGGCGTAGACCCGGGGCACCTGACAATCTATCATGTTAAAGACGATGGTAGTTTAGAATCCTTGGATGTGAAAGTTGTCTATGACGAGAATGGGAATGGACTATTTGACCCTGGAGAAATTGCGACAGTTACCAGCCCGATAACCAGTTTTTCATACTATTTGGTTATTCCAATGATTTTAAGTCCTACTCTTGAGCAGATTCCTTCGCCGACAAATCAAAAATCTGTAACTCTAACTGGCCAAGCTCAAAATGCCTCTTCGGTAGAAGTTTTCATAAATGGAGCCTCTTTGGGAAATGTTGACGTCAATGAAGATGGAAAATTCAGCATGCCTCTTTCTCTTGTCACAGGAAGTAATCGTATTACCTGTATTGGCACGGGATGGTTTAATGATATTAAGCGCACGAGCAATCCTTCTGCACCCATTGAGGTAGTTTTAGATATGGGTCCGCCGGAGATTACTGATGTCTATGATTCTCCGGATCCTTTCACTCCCAATGGTGATGGAATCAGAGATAACGCGAAGATATTTTATACCTTATCGGAAGAATCGCTGGTAGAGCTTAAGATATATAAAGAAGAATCGCTGGTTAGAACACTTGTTGATAGTTCAAAGATAGAATCCGGGCCCCACAGTGAGGTCTGGGACGGCAAGGATGATGAAGGGTCAATGGTAGAAGGGGGAATATATACTTATAAAATAGATGCTACTGACCTGGCTGGTAACACTGCCTCTCAGCAAGAAGGGCAACTTGAAGTTAGTTACCAGACTATGGCTCCACCAGCGCCGACCCTGTTAGCTCCGCCTGATGAGGAATATATTGATTCAACCACGCCCACGTTCCAAATCTCTCCCGACGAGACCGTAGAGAGACAACTGAGATACAGTATAGAAATAAGTACAGATGATTTTAAAACGATTGTTAAAAGATATGACCAGACTGTCTCCACTGAGGGGTGGACATTGGAAGGGGAAATTATTCAGTATACAATTAGTCAGGAGAATGCCTTAAGAGATGCCATTTATAAATGGAGGGCATTCTCTTATGATGACTTCCAGTGGAGTGACTCTTCAGCGGTATGGACATTTAAGTTAGATATGGAGCCACCAGCAAAACCAAAGCTATTGTCGCCAGAAGAAGGCGCTTCTGTAAATAGCCCAAAGCCAACATTCGATTGGGAAGATGTGGTAGACGCTGTTTCAGGATTAGATTGCTATGAGATACAGATTGATAATAATAGCGACTTTGGCTCTCCAGAATACATTGTCATAGTTACTGCTTCTCAATTCATCCCTCAGAGCGACCTGGCACAAGGGGAATATTACTGGAGGGTGAGAGCAAGGGATAAGCGGGACCATAATAGTGATTGGACTGACCCGTGGAGATTTACAAGGACCAATTCGCCTCCCGATGGGCCCACGCTGATGAGTCCAGAGAACGGAAAATTCATCATGACAAAACTTCCCACTTTTCAAATCTTTTCCACAGACCCTGACAACGACCCTCTGAAGTGTAAAATAGAAATAAGCACAGATAATTTTAGCACAATAGGAAGATACTATGACCAGAATATCTCCACAACAGGATGGAAAGTAGTTGAAGTCCCATCATCTCCACAAGGCTTGATTGTCCAGTATACTATTCAGCCAGGAGATGAATTAGCAGAAGGAATCTACTATTGGAGAGCATGTGTCTATGATGGAACTCTTTGGAGTGACAATTCTGCTATTTGGAACTTTACTTTAGATATGAGTTCGGCAACAATATCAGTGGCTTCACCTGTAAAAGGAGAAGTTTATAATGCCAGACAGAGAATGATAGAAATAGAATTTACTGTTGCTGACTTAGATCCCAATCCAACCATTAATGCCTATCTCCAAAATGGAGATAACATTCGAATCGTTGTATCTTCGGGAGAGACAATTGAACCCTTGGATATTGAAGATGGTTTATGGAATCTAATTGTGGAATCAACAGATTGGGCAGGTAACGTCTCTTCTATGGTAGCGGGGCCATTCGAGGTAACCCATGATATTAGACCTCCGCGCACCTCTATCGTTGTTGGAGAGCCTAATTATGGCCAGGACCCTGTTTATATTACTAGTGATACGCAGTTTACTTTAACTTCTGTTGATGACTACTTCACCATAGGAGATGGGAAGGGATTAGGACTATCTCTCACAGAGTATTCTATAGATGGAAATGATTGGACAACCTACACAGGAACATTTACTGTCACTTTGGGGGAAGCTCCCCACACAATTTATTACAGAAGTATTGATAAGGGAGGACTGAGAGAGGAAACAAAATCGCAAGACATAGTGATAGACAACAAAGTTCCTCAGATAATTCTCATTGCTGAAGGCAACCTTTCCACTAATGGAATTGATAATTTTGCTTCTCTGTCTTGTCAATACAGATTAGCAGTAATAGGCGATTCTTCCTGGGTTGACCATACCGAATTCAAAGTGGACGGTACAGAATGGAAGACCTATACTGCTTCCTTCGGCTTCGATGCTGCTGGAGAGCATATAATAAAATATAGAATTGTTAGTAAAACAGGTAATCCGGAAAAAGAGAATGTGTTCGAGGTGATTGTCGACAATACCCTTCCGGTGACGACACTTAATTCAAGTCCTCCTTTGTACAATGGCCTGTATGCTTCCACTTCCACAATCTATTCCATAAGTGGGATAGATACTTTAGTGGATGGAAAGGCTTCAGGTATGGCAGAAATAAAATACAGAATTGATGAGGAAGAATTCAAAACTTACTTCCAAAACTTTGTCTTGACTGGAGGCCAACATACCATCCATTACTATGGGCGGGATAATGTAAATAATGTTGAAAAACCGAATCCTTTCAATGTGGTCGTCGACACTGTCCCACCGCAAACAACACTCACTCCCAGTGAATCCCTGTACGAGGATGGAGAAAATATTTTTGCATCTATTTCTTGTATGTATTCATTGAAATCTTTCCAGAATTTATCTGGAGTAAACCGCATCGAATTCAGTATAGATAATGGCGATTGGCAAATATACAAATCTTCAATATCTTTCTTAACAGAGGGAATACATGCAATAAAATACAAGGCTGTCAGTAATACCGGTGTATGGGAGGAAGAGAAAAGGTTTAGTTTTATTATAGATGTGAAGGGACCAAAGATAGCATCAGTCTATCCAGAAAATGGCGCATATGTAAGGGCACCTGACCTAACGGCTATAAGGATATGCTTTGCTGAGCCTGTGAAAATAGGCGACGACAAGTGGGAGAACGGTGTATCTATTTCTGAGACAAAGAGTGGTGCTCTCGTGCGCGGCAATATTAGATACGATGATATAGAATATGCTGTCACATTCAGTACAAGGTTTGAGGACCACACTCCTTACAATATAAAGCTAACTTCAGAAATTAGAGACAAAGTGGGCAATCCATTGAAAGAATTCGCTAGTTCATTTACCACATTGATGCTTAAGGAGAAAGGAGGAAAGGTAGAAGAAGGAGAGGTTTGGTTAGATATTCCGCCCAATGCACTTCCTCAGGATGCAGTGATTATCATAAATAAAGAACAGGATGAAATAGTGAATAAAATACCACGGCCTCTTCAATCTTTCGAGAAAGACACGTTATACCATATTGTTGCTTATAATCAAGACCATCAAGAAATTCAACAGAAACTCAAAAAGCCAATGGAGATGAAGATATCGTATGGCAAACTGATTAACTCGCAAGTGAAGGATAGCAGTGAAGGGGGAGGAAAAGGAGTAGCAGACTTCAGTCTGCGTCTGGATGGGGTCGACCCCAAAACTTTAAAACTATACTGGTATAACCCTGAAAAAGAGAGATGGGAAATTGTGGAAAATTCGAAGAATGACTCTTCGGTAAAGGAAGTTATCGCTCAGGTAGAAAGATTTGGCAGGTATTGCCTGATGGGTTTTGTTCCATTTGGGGATTCCCTGGAAGGCCTCTCAAATTATCCTAATCCATTTCCCGCTTTTGGCAAGGATTATACTACCATACAGTATTATCTTAAGGACGATGCAGATGTAGCAATAGCAATATATGACTTGATGGGAAATCTGGTAAAGGTGTTTGAGAAAAAGAAGGGCGAGGAAGGCGGTAGGGGCGGAGACTTAAATAGAGTGGAATGGGATGGCAGGAACGGAAGAGGAGATAAGGTTGCTAATGGTGGTTACATTTGCCGTGTCCAGATAGACGATGGCAAGCGAGTGAAATCCAAAATCAGAAAAATTCTTGTAATAAAATAAAAAAGGGGACAGGCTACTTTTTTCACCCATAATTGTCTTCCTCTCCCCTTGTGGGAGAGGGTAAAGGGTGAGGGGTCAAACTTTTGTTTGACACTCCAGCACCCGAGAGGATAATAGGATGGTACGGTTGTTACTAATCTCATTTTCTGCTTTGGTCCTTTTGTTTAGCTTTAATCTTTCCCCTGTCTATGCAATGGAACTGGGATGGGCCAGACAGGATGGGGGTAAACCCGGGGCGTATCTTTCCTGGGGGGCAGGTGCCAGGTCGTTGGCTATGGGCAAGGCATTTATAGGATTGGCTGATGATGCCTCGGCTACATACTGGAATCCTGCAGGGCTTGCACAGCTCGAGCAGAAAGAACTAACCTCTCTCTACTCTATTCTCTGGGAAGATACCAGCTACAGCTTTCTGAGTTACGCTCATCCACTATCGACATCTAAATCGCACTCCAATTATGGCACTATAGGAGGAGCCGTGGTAAATTTAAGGTCCACAGGCTTTCAAAAGACGGACGACCTCAACAACCCTATGGGCAGCGCCTCAGATACCGAAACTGCGGGCATTATCTCATATGGCAGAAGATTTACTGGTAGCCTTATGGGTGGAATAAATCTAAAGATTGTCAGCCAGCATATCGATAAATATTCAGATATCGGTTATGGAGCTGACATCGGACTTTTGTATAGACCTTACAGGCGATGTTCAATGGGATTGAATCTCCAGAATCTTATTTCACCCAGGCTAACGCTTAAGACGTCGACAGATAGGTTCCCTCTGGAAGTCAGATTAGGAGTTGCTTATAGAATCTTCCTGGATAGGTTAACCTTTGCCATAGATGGTGACAAGACGGAGGGAAGGTATTTCAAACTACATTATGGGGCCGAATACCTGCCCCATAGAGTACTGGCATTGAGGGTGGGTTTGGATGAGACAGAGTTTGCCGCTGGATTGGGTTTCAGGTGGAGAAATTTACAGGTAGACTATGCCTATGCTTATCATGATGCCTGGGGTAAATATAGGGATTTGGGTTCTTCCCATAGAATTGGATTGAGTG
>Ga0315307_1000606_pt1 | contig 15469 bp, 14 predicted proteins | sample TDP2_MG_FD_203079 | JGI IMG/M metagenome (GOLD analysis project Ga0315307, IMG submission 203079) | Freshwater sediment microbial communities from Lake Towuti, South Sulawesi, Indonesia - TDP2 | ecosystem: Environmental > Aquatic > Freshwater > Lake > Sediment | place: Indonesia: South Sulawesi... | reverse complement strand
ACTCAGCAACAGATATAGAAAACCAATAGGAATAAAATGCTATCCAGATATTGAAAATAGAGGAGGAACAAAGATGCGCCCAAATGAGTTTGTGAAATGCGCAGACTTTCCATGCCAAGATGTGAATAAGAAATGCTACGTGATTCCGAATATAGAGGTTGAGACTGGCAAGATTAGTGTGTTTATGATTTCGGAAGCACCCCCAGAAGACTTAGGCGACTATTTCTATGCTCCAAACAATCCTTTCTACGGACAAACAACTGTGCAAGCATTCAATGCTGCAGGGTTCAAGGTTTCTTCTATGAAAGATGTACTAGACCTAGGAGTATATGTGACTACAGCGGTAAAGTGCGGAAAAACTGCTTATTCCCCATCTCCAAAAACCATAGACAACTGCTCTATCCGCATTTTGGAGAATGAGATGAACCTGTTTCCTAAGATAAAAGCTATCCTGCTTATGGGAGACACTGCTATAAAAGCAATGAATTGCATTGCCAAAAGAAACTCTGGCAAGGCCATAATTCCCAGCGGTTCCACATACAAAATCAGGAAGGATAAATACCTCTACAAGGGAGTAAGGGTCTTCCCTTCATACTTGCAAACGGGGAAAAGCTATCTGATTGAGAAATCCAAAAGAAAGATGATAGCAGAAGACATAAAAAAAGCTCTCGAACACCCTTGATCCTTTTTCAACTGGCTTTCCGCTTTTAGTATGTCGCGTATCTCACGTAGAGTGAGCAATACTTCGTCGTCTAAGCCCTCCATACGTGGCACTGGTTCTTCAACTGGACGAGCGACTTCTGTACCAGTCACACAGGGTGTCCTGAACTCCCTGAGTTTGTTGAGTATGAAATCTCGGATTTGTCCGCAACCCCAAGACTGACCCCGAAACAATCCTCGAAGAGGTGGGAAAACACAACTGCGCTGAGGTCTTAGGATGCTATTGCGAGCAACTCCAGAAAGGGCACATCTAGATGGGTATAGGCTTCAACCATCGTAAGACAAACATTCTATTGTTTTTGATCATTATGGCACTTCAGACATGGATACAATTAATGTTACGACGCTAGATCATGTACGAAAACGCTTAATAGTCTACGCAGGAACCCTTTCGGGGTAGCGGTTAGATGAAGCTTGGGATAACAAGTTACGCCTACCGGTGGGCGTTGGGCGGATCGCACCCATTTCTGCCCTCAGAGTTCAAGATTGAACAGCCACTAAGCGTCTTCAGTCTCATAGAGAAGGTCTCAAACCTCGGTCTGGAAGTACTCCAAATATGCGAGAACATTAGCCTTGAGATGAGCACTGAAGACTACAGAAGGGTAGGCGAATTCGCGCAGAACAGAGGGATAACCTTAGAGTTGGGAGCCGCCGGAATGGACCTCTCAGTTCTAGACAGATATGTGCGGATTGCGGACATGACAGGTTCGCGACTTCTGAGGGTATATCCCAAAGAGGCGGAACCTATCCACAGCTTGGTCAAAAGAATACGCGGCTATCTGCCCGTACTCGGAGATAGAGGATTGACGCTTGCAGTCGAAAACAGCAGTTTGTGTTTGTATACCAGTCGCCAACTGGCAAAGATGCTGAATCGGATTGACGATCCTCTGGTTGGGGCATGCGTTGACGTCGCAAACTCTTTAGGGCTTTTAGAGAGACCCCTCGAGACAGTCAAAGTTCTCTGCCCTCATGTTGTTTCGCTTCATCTAAAAGATTTTTGCGTTAAGCGCAAAAGTATCGGCGGCTTCATGGCATTCGGTGTTCCCTTAGGAAAAGGGATACTAGACGTGAACGCGGTGCTCAACATCATTGAGAAATCTGGTCGCGATCCAAACATCCTACTGGAACAATGGATGGACAGAAAGGCCAACATAGAGGAAACCCTCAAAGAGGAGGAAGAATGGTTAACGGAAAGCGTTATCTTCCTGCGTTCCATCATACAGCGCCCCAAGGCCGGCCTACTTCGCACCTCGGCTTTGCCACACAAACTCCGTGAAAGAGGCTACTCGAATCATAGCCCATAATATCCAGATCGGAAAACTCTAAGACTCATCACCTTAACTCCGTCAATGATTCAGTAACCGAAACATTGCTTTCCTTCATAAACAACTCTCCTTGCACATGCACTAGGATGTCCGTGAATTCCCTTCCCTGAAAGGACATCTCCGCATTCGAATTGTGCAAAGGTTTCGCAGCAAGCTTGTTAAGGATTCTTCAACGAAATCCTTGTTCCGTCAAGGATTCTTTAACATTCAGGAGCTTCAGCTGTTGACTTCAAAGTTTCCAGCCTTTCCCGTTGAAGTTTCAACGAGTATTTAAGGAAAAAATTTTTTTTCTGTGCACAGTGTGAAAAAAGTCTGGATCAACAGATGCTTCCATACGCCTCTGCAAACTGCCCTCTCCACAAGAACCAACCAGCACCTCGCCACGTTCAAACCGAGCTTCAGATCCCAAGTGTACGAAAGAGCCGGAACTCAGTAAACTATAGATTCCGGCTCATGTCATTGAAGATCATGAAGGTGTCTTGAAGCATTGACTGACAAGAAAAGGAAGATTCTGATAACGCTTGCCCCTAGAGGCTACAAAATGTATAACGAGCTTTTCCGACCTGAAGCAGAAGCGAAGCTCAAGCAAGCAGGCGTCGTTATTCGAAACCCCGAAACAGAGATGCCGCTTGAAGAGATGATGAGCCACATAGAAGACACCGCCGCAATCATTGGAAATCAACCCTTGTCTCGAGAAATCCTTCTGAAAGCCAGGAACCTCAAGGTTGTGGCGGAGACCTCAGGAAGTTTCCGGATGAACATAGACTACGAGACAGCCTTTGAGAAAGGAATAGTCATCCTAAGATGCGGAGCAGCCTTTGCCAGCTCCGTTGCCGAGATGGCGCTAGCCTTGGCTCTTGCTCTGGCCAGAAACATCGTCAGATACAATGAACAGATGAAGGAAGGAACAGAGGAGTGGAAACGGCTGCCAGACGACTTTGAGCTTAGAGGGAAAACGGTGGGCCTAATAGGCCTAGGCTCTGTCGGGCAAATGCTGGTCAACCTGCTGAAACCCTTTGGTGTGCACATATGCGCCTACGACCCTTGGCTGCCAGAAGATTACGTGAGAATGTTGGGCGTCGAGCCAAAAGATCTAAACCCGGTTCTAAGCACTTCCAAGGTAATTTTCGTCCTTGCTGGAGTAACAAGGGAGAACGTTCACATGATCGGCGCAGACGAGTTAGATCTGATCAAGCCTGGATCAGTGTTCGTGAATGTTGCGCGCGCGGCGTTGATCGACTATGACGCCCTAATGGAGCGCCTGGAGCGAAGCGATATCCGAGTGGCACTTGACGTTTTCGAGAAGGAGCCTCTCCCGAAGGATCACCCGCTAAGAAAACTCAACAACGTCATTTTGACTCCTCACCGGTCTGGAGGGCTAGCCGAATCCTATTTCCGAATCGGCGACTACATAGCCAACGATGTCTGCCAAGTTCTCAAAGGGTTGAAACCAGTTTTCCTGGACGAAGCTAAGAGAGATATGATCTCAAAGCTATTGTGATGCGAAGGTTCTTCTATGAAATGTGATCACTCCTCATTTCGCACATGGCAAGGGATGTCTTCTTTGCCAAAAGCCTAGTCTTGCTCTCGAAGACAAGTCTTGCTAGGGCTATAGTTGTAAGGCTTGCTGTGGTCAAGACGAAGACAGCTGTCGAAAACATCATTAGGCTAGAGAACCTTGCAGTCTCCGCGGCCACGATGCAAGCAAGGTTCAAAGCCCAAACTAGCGTCTGGAGATGAAGCCACTTAACTGAGATTGCCACCCTCTTGATGAGACAGGCAACAATAGCAAGCGGAGCAAAATATACGACGCCGATGAGAGAGCTTGCGACAAGTCCTGACGTCAAGACTGCCAGTTCAGCGTTGAAGCTCAGAAAAGAGTTTGTAGTCGCGGAAACGTGAAGTACCCCAATCAAAGGGTAGAGGACGAATCGAACAAAGCCTCGCATCGCCTCACTACCCTCGATCACAACAGCGAAACTTGGGCTGAAAGAATAATACCAAGCATCGAAGACAGCCATAAAGTTGGCGCCCGCAAAAGTGTTGAGCACTATGTTGTCACGAAAAGCCCTGAGGAACTGCACTTCCGGAGCGAGTTCTGACCCGTAGGTAGCCGTGGCGATGATGCATCCCTTCTTCCTCACTGTATAGCTTCCATTGAGACCGTTGACGCTTACCGAGAAGGCTCCCTGCTGGCTTGTTGAAACACTAAAGCTAACCGTCAGGCTTTCCCCAGGATTGAGACTGACCGTTCTCCCATCTTCTACTCTGCTATTGATCTTAAGGGTGACATTGTATGCTCCAGGTTTGCCGCCAACATTGGCAACATCAACTGAAATAGTCACAGCGGCACCTACATCAACAGCACTTGGCCTAACAATGAGGTTGCTTGTCCTAAAGTGTGCTGGAGTCTCTCCTACCACCTCCACTTTCAGGAGAAACGCATCTTCCGCCCCCACGCCGAAGCTTCTCGTTTCACCTGCTATGTAGACTGATCTATCAGTCACTGCCATTCCGTGGGACTGATCCAAAGCCCGTCCGCCCCACGTCTTACTTAGGAAAAGGTTTCCGTCTTGGTCATAGCCAAGCAGAACCACATCGAAGTCTCCTTGGCCATAGCTCATCGTGTTCCCCGCTATGTAGATGTATCTCCCATCGACGCTGACGCCAACCGATCTGGCAAGCTCACTGCTTTTTCCTCCCCAAGTCTCATTCCAGATCAATGACCCATTCTTGTCGTATTTCAGAAGGAAGATTGCGTCTCCGCCGAAGCTATTAGTAATGCCTACTGAAAAGATGGACTTCTCGTCCATCGCCATTCCAAAGGCGTCATCAAGTCCAGAACCGCCCCATGTTGTGTGCCAAGCACAGCTTCCATCCGTCTTTTTAAAGGCCACCAGAACCGCATCGCCGCCAAAGCCTGGGGGTGCGGCCTTGTACCTTCCGACAACATAGATGTACTTCTCATCCACACCGATCTGCCCGTTCGCCTCATCAACATCCGATGTTCCCCAAGAATGGCTATAGACAAGTGTGCCATTCACGTCATACTTCAAAACAGCGATGTCAAGGTCAGTCGACGCCCCCGTAACCCATCCTGCAACGTAGACGCTGTCACCATCAACAACAAGACCATCAACCTCATCGTAGCCAACCCCGCCGTCCCAAGTTCGGCTCCAAACGAGAGACCCGTTTGACGCATGGAATTTCAGAACGAACATGTCAGCTGACGTCAGCAGGAAGCTCTTGAAGGTTCTGCCACCGACGTACACAAATCCATTCTGAACAGTGACGATGAAGGCTTCATCATCGAAAGCCCCGCCCCAAGAAACATGCCAAAGTTCAGTACCATTAGGTGAGAACTTGCGGAGGAACACGTCCGCTGTCACACGGGCAATCCTATCATACCCTGAGAAATACACATTCCCTTCACCGTCAACCGCCACGGCCCAACCCTCATCCGCGCGTGGCCCACCGCGAGTGATGTTCCAGAGGGGGAAGATAGTGCCTACAGAGTCTTGACTGCCAGATGCGACTGCATGAATATCAAATGCCAACATTCCAAAAACCGCCAACAAGACGATGGACCAGATCGTCCCAAAGAATCGCGGGTTCACATCTCTGCCTCCGCCTCGGCGAACAATATCAGTCTACAGATTTAAACTTTGGCAACAATGTCACTGCCAGTCTATCCAGCAGCCCGTCTGTAGCACCCTCTAACATAAAGGATTGCTCGCACGCTCCAACCTCAAGAAGCAGAGCAGGGGATGGGAAGAAACTTATACTTGCAGCCTTAACTTCTCTTCCGTGATGACTCATGGTTAGGATGCGGTTTGCAGTCACACTTCCAGGAGGAGTCTACAAGCCCGAAAATCTGATTCTCGCAAGGCAATTGGGCTGCACAGACGTCATCGGCCATGGTCCCGCAACTCCTCCTGACTCTGAAGTATGGGAGTACGGAGATCTCGTTCAGCTGAAGAGGCACGTCGAGAACTTTGGGCTCAGACTAGACGTGCTAGAGGACGGACCGCGAATGCATAGGCTTCTCTATGACATGCCAGGCGCTAATGAGCAGCTCGAGAGCTTCCGCAAGTCCGTTGAAAACCTTGGCAAAGCTGGAATCAAAGTAATCAAGCCTCAACACATGCCGCCTGTGCCGAACGCAATCTTTCGAACCGAAACCGACAAGCCGACTAGGGGCGGAGCTACCTCAACAGCGTTCGACTATGCGTTGGTCAAAGGCTTACCTCCAACACTGAAGTTCGGCGTGGTCAAGGAAGAGACTCTGTGGAAGAACCTGGAGTACTTGCTGAAGAATGTTCTACCCACGGCTGAACAAGCCGGGGTCGTGATCACTTTCCATCCTGACGACCCGCCTATCTCTCCGATCCAAGGCTTTCCAAGAATCTTGCGGAGCGTAGCGGCCTTCGACAAGCTGCTCAGCCTTGTGCCAAGCGACAATTTGGGCATAAACTTCTGCCAAGGATGCTTCGCAGAGATGGGCGAGGACGTTCCCGCCGCAATCCGACACTTCGGCAGAAGAAAGAAGATATACTTCGCCCACTTCAGGAACGTCATCGGCACCGTGCATACGCCAGGAGGGTTCCAAGAGATATTCCACGACGACCCTTCCGGTGTGGTTGACATGTTCGAAGCGATGAAAGCCTACTACGAAGTCGGCTTCGAGGGACCCATGAGACCCGACCACGCACCAAAGCTCACGGGGGAAGAGGTGTTTGGAGGACGCGAAGGATACCACATCCTCGGGAAAGTTCTAGGATTAGGATACATGAAAGGACTAGCAGAGAGTGTAGAGAAAACAGGCCGCTAGACATGTACTCACCTACTTCGGATAATCCATGTCTATGGTAGCCGTGTTCGAAAGGACATCTCTATAACGTGGGTACATCTTTCCGTCTTAGAATATCTCTGAGTGCCTCCATGTACTCGCCGGAAGGCGGCTGAATGCCCGCTTCTAGAAAGTATCTTCTGTCTAACGCCCTGTATTTGGCTACTCCAAACTCGTGATAGGGCAAAAGCTCCACCCTTACGCCCTCTCCCAGGCTCTTGACAAATTCTGCGAAGCATAGAAGATCGTCCACATCATCATTCAACGAGGGAACAACAGTTACCCTTATCAGCAGCTCCTTCTTCTCGGGCACGATTCTGTTGACAACCAGCCTAATGTTTCTAAGAATCAGGTCATTAGACATGCCAGTCAGCTTCAAGTGCTTGTGTGGATCGATGTGCTTCAGATCGAAAAGAACCAGATCGACTGATCCAAGAACGCGCTCAATGACATCGGGCTCTGCATATCCAGAGGTCTCAACCGCAGTGTGCAAGCCGTATTGTTCCTTCGCATTTTCCAGTAGCTCTCTGACGAAGTCTGGTTGAGACAAGGGTTCGCCGCCTCCTACAGTTATTCCTCCGCCGCTCCTCCAGTAGAAAGCCGTATCCTTCTTCGCAATCTCCAGTACCTCGTTCACAGTGTAGTACTTGCCAAAGACCTGTCTCGCTTGACGAGGGCAAACCACAACACATTGGCCGCAGTTGTCGCAAAGCTCTCTTAGAGTCCTGAGTTGACCGTCTTCGGACACTGTTATTGCCTTCTTCGGGCACGCAGCTACGCACTTGCGACAGCGCGAACACAGACTCTCGAAATACGCCATCTCTGGATATGGATTCTGCCCTTCAGGGTTACAGCACCAAAGGCATCTCATGGGACAACCTTTCATGAAGACGAGCGTACGGATGCCTGGGCCGTCGTGAACCGAGTACCTCTGGATATTGAAGACAAGCCCCATGCTGTATCTTCCGTTCATCGTATCGCAAGTCCTTGTCCGGGTCAGTCAGACCTCCCTAAAACAAAGCGACACTAGAAAGCTCGGTGTTCCGTGCGCGCTATGACTTGGTTCTGCAGCTTCTCCTCCAAGGTGACGAAGTACGCGCTGTACCCTGCTACCTTGACAACCAAGTTACTGTACTTGTGGGGCTCCTGCTGAGCTTTCCGTAGCTCCTCAGCTGAGACAACGTTGAACTGAACTTGGTTGCCCTTCAGATCCACCAGAAACGTCCTCACCATCTCAGCTAATCTGAGAATATTCCCTCTAGAGTCGACCATCGACGGATGGAGCTTAAGATTGAGAATGTTGCCGTTGACGAACCGGGAATGATCGATCTTCGAAACCGACCTCAAAACCGCGGTTGGACCGTTCACGTCAGTCCCCGCAGACGGCGAAATATTATCAGCCAAAGGCTCACCGGCCAACCTACCATCTGGAGTGGCCCCGGTCACATCGCCCTCAGGCACATTGGCTGTAAGCCCCTGAAGAGAACCGCCGAATACTCCGCCCCGCCAAGGCGTGTACTTCTTAAGCTCCTCTGCGAACACATGTGCGACCCTGGTGACGAAGCTATCCACTTCATCAACATCGTTCCCAAACTTCGGGAGCTTCAGCACCTCGCTTTTCGCGAATTCCCCCAATGGACCGCAGTAGTTCTGTCCCAAGATTCTCACCAGTTCTCTGAGGCTCAGTCTCTTCTCCTTGAAGACGAGTCTGTCGATAGCGTACAGCGCGTTACCGACGTTCGCCGCTCCGTGACCTTGGATGATTGTGTGAGAGTAACGAGCATTCGGTCCGCCGCCCTCCGAGATGTCCCTGCCCACATGTAACCTCCAGTCCAATAGCGCAGAAGCAAACGGAGTTGGGTTAAGATCCGCATCGGTCGCAGAAGTCACGGAGGTTAAAGGAACGATGAACCGCATGTAATGCGACGCCCGCTCACAGAAAGCTTCGAAAATATGCTCTACATCCTTGAAACCTTCAGGCTGCTCCGCACGCCAGAGACATGTTCCTGTCCGAGGATTCACTCCTCCATTGAGCGTTATCTCTAGCATCTTCAGTAGATTAAAGTAGCACGTACCCCCGACTATCGACAAGCTTTTGCCGGGAACAACTGCCTCTGAGCATCCCACGATAGCATAGTCTCTTGCCTCATCCGGCGATATTCCCAAGCGCGTCAGCGCTAGAACAACTACTTCGTCACCGAAGAACGCTGGTAGCCCTCCCCCGTGCTTGGCTAGAGCTTCGCAAGCGTGTGCAACCAGTTCATGGGGGGATTTCGAGTGCACTCTGAGGATTACGGTTGGCTGAGGTAGCCTAGTCTCTGCCAAGGCATCTAGAAAGACGTATGTGAGTTCGTTGGTTGCATCATCGCCATCTTTCGTCTGACCGCCTAATGTTATTGTCATGAAAAGGGGATAGCCGCTCTTGTAACGCGTCTCGGACCATGGTCTAACCTTGCTGAGCTCAAACAGCTTCAGGTAGAAGCACTCCACAAGCTCAACTGCTTCATTCCTGGTCAGCCTTCCTTGGTCCAGATCGGACTTGTAGTATGGATAGAGGTGTTTGTCCATTCTCCCCAAAGAGACCGAATGCCCATTACTCTCGATGTGAATCAAGAGATGGATGAAGTAGACTAGCTGCAAGGCCTCTTGGAATGAATGAGGTGGCCGGTCAGCTATGCCTTGGCAGACGTCAGCTAGCTTCCGTAGATCGTCTCTGCTTTCTGTGGCTTCCGTAGACATCTCTTTTGCCAGTCTGGAATAGCGAAGGACGAAGTTCACGGCCGCCTCATAGCTGGTCTTGACTGCTTCCAAGAACAGCTTATTCCTGTAGGCATCTGGGTCAGTGGCTAGGTCAAGAGATTCAGCGACCTTGCTCGCTTCTTGGATTACACCCTGGAACCCTTGGGCAAGCAGCTTCTCGTAGTCTGGGATTATGTGCCCGTCGCCAGAAGCTTTCCTGACACCTACATAGACCACGTCATCGAGCACGAAGCTTTCCTCGTCCCAAGCTACAAGTATATCATGCGGCAAGACGAGTCTTGTGAGCGCCATAACCCGATCTTCATGAGTCTTGCCTTTCCAGTATGGAGAGATCTTCTTCACCACAGCTCTCGTCTCGTCGTCGACCTCGAACGCATCGAACGGTCTCTCCGGAAAGTCCTCGAGCTCTTCCTCTAGGAAGGATATGCTGAACTCAGGAAACAGTGGAGCCGCTCTTGGCTTACCTGCCTGATTGCCCACTATCAGCTCGCCTGGGGCTATGTGGATGCTCATGTTTTCGAGTGTGTCCTTGAAAGCAGCAGCCCTTCTAGAAAGCTGCGGCAACCCCTCTGTCTTCTCAAATGATTCAGTAACAATTCTACCCCGTTCAGAGCATAAAGAGGGTCTTATATTCAGAACTTTGTCCTTAAGAAGTCTCACCCTTTCTTTCAAAGAAGCTACCTTCAAGCGCTTCCAATGATCACCATAACGTCTCAGGAGCTATTTATTTGATCGCCTCCAAGTCCTTGCTGCCCTCGTCCAAGTCAGACGCTACAAGAAGATCGACACCAAAAGCCGTGACTTCTATGACGGGCTAGAGAATGTCGTACTCAGCACTCAACACTGGACCACTCGCAATGATCAACACGAACACGGTTACCCGACAGACAATCTTCGAAGTCGATAAAGAGTTTGGCCGTGAAGAGCTTGACCAAAAACGATTTAACCTCGTAGCCATGATTACGTTCGGGCTGGCATGCGGTTCTCGTCGAAAAGCATCGCACTAGTAGGAGTTTTCTCTTCGTTGCACACGGTACTCTATGCCTCATCCTTTGGCCTGTGGCGAAACTGGAGCATATACCTGGAACCGCTTGAAGGAGTGATCCTAGGCCCAAAGGCGGGTTTCCTTTCGGCTCTTATTGGCAGCGTCGTTGCAAGAGCTTTGAAGCCAACTGATGTCTGGATCTTTGGGGTGATCGCTGAACCCTTGGGCGTTCTGGCATGCGGGCTCGTTGCAAAGAAAAGGTGGAAACCAGCACTAGCGCTGTACGCGGTCATGCTTGGGGCTTACTTCGCCCACCCCTTTGGCAGATGGCTTCCGCTGTGGACGATCTTGGACATTCTGGCCGCCCTGTTTCTGATATACCCTGCGGCAAATCTGTGTAAGGATCTTTTCGAAATAGATTCTTCGCATCTGCCGTTGATAATGCCAATTCTAGCCTTCATTGGCACAGTGACCGACGCTCTGACTAGAGTCTTCCTGCTTGTTCCTGCGGGACTTTACTTGGTTCTAGGTTGGTCACCAGACCTACTCTACCTCATATTCGTGGGAGGAGCCATAGACTCCTACATAGAGGGCGCATTGGTCGTCCTAGTCTCCTCTTTGATAGGCGCTCCTTTGCTTGTTGCCTTGCGAAAGGTCCCCGGAGTCAGATACCCCTTGAGCTAGGAAGATCAATTCATCTCAAACCGATCATCACCGGTCTTGAGCGACATCGACAGGGGACCCAGCAATGAACAAGCCATGAGTCAGATTGCAGAGACTGCTTCTGCCTAGTCCTGCAATTGCGCCCAGATCCGAAGACGATTGCCTGCGTAATCAGCGATACTCACGGCTAGCTTTGCGTAGACAATACCACAATGCTGTTGAGGACGTATATTCCCTTAATAACAAGTAGAGCTTGCCGCATTTCCTCGGAACATGGACAAGCAGCAGGAAGAAGCATGAAAACAGTCAGCATTGGGTATAGCCCATTATCAGTTTGAGGCAGACGCCTGTTCCCAAGATCAACAACAGAACAGTGAAGCTTGCACAGGAGGAAGACGAGGAAAAAAGTGATCCAGTACACATGTGAATATATGATATACAAAGTATATCGGTAGAATGCTTAGGACAATATGCATCGTTGTGATCTTGGGACTTGCACGAATGACTATCGGCTTAGCTCATTCAAGAGGGTTTATCCACTTGTTGGGACGGTAGCAACCTGGCCAATCTCATTTCAAGATAGTGACGTGTCACTGACAAGAATAACAGCTTAAGATTACTGATACCATCATAAGCTTGGTCTGTATCGCAGGCATATCTTGTTCATCTGTCGCGCAGTTGTCGCGCGATGAGCCAGAAATTACGTACTCTTGGCGGTCTGGACGTTCTGGACCTCGAACTTCCGAAGGCAACGTTCCCACTGCCCCTTCTCCCTTACGTTCCTTGCAGCTTGCCGCGCAGAAAGAAGATAACCATTGAATACCAAGGGCCTCTAGAAATAGAAAAGGGGGCGTGCATGATACGTCTCCATGAGGGCACAATTCTTATAAAGCACTGTGCGTCTGTTGATTGAAAGTTGGTGAATCTGCAGTGCCAAAGTGGGGATACTCGGTGCTGGACTTAGATCCGGATACAACCGTGAAGGCCAGCGGCAGAGAGCTAAGAGTCTCCCCTAAAGTTACGAGAGAGGTGTGCGCTGCAGTCAAAGGGATGAGGCTCGACGAGGCGAAAGAGTTCCTCGAGCTGGTCAGGCAGAAGAAAAGGGCTGTTCCTTTCAGAAGGCACAAGAAGACTGTGCCTCATCGAAGGGGTCTGCAGAAGGCTTCTGCTGGTAGATATCCTCTCAACGCGGCCACAAAGGTTCTTCAGGTGCTTGAGAGCGCAGAGGCGAACGCCATGTTCAAAGGACTTGACACCGAAAGGCTTAGGGTAGTTCACATCGCGTCATATCCGGGAGCAAAAATAAGAAGGTATATCCCCCGGGCCATGGGAAGAGCGACGCCGCGGTTCGAGACATTATGCCACATCGAGGTCGTTCTACAGCAGGTTGGAGGAGAAGCCTGATTGTCCTCCGTCAAGCATTTCATAGACGAATCAATAAAGAAGACCGGCGTAAGCGAGTTCTTGTGGAAGGAGTTTGAGAAGGCAGGGTACGGAGGCGTCGACATTACGAAGACCCCGCTCGGCACCAACATAGTCGTTTATGCAATGAGACCCGGAATAATAATCGGTCGTGGCGGCATAACCATAAAGAACCTCGCAAAAGCCTTAGAAGATAACTTTGGGTTGCCGAACCCGCAGATTTCAGTCGCCGAGATCGAGGTCCCTGAACTCAACGCAAATGTAATGGCCTCGCGCATCGCTGCCACCCTCAAGCGCGGTGTACACTTCCGAAGGGCTGGTTTCTGGGCTTTGAACCAGATAATGGAGGCTGGAGCCTTGGGAGCGGAGATCAGCATAAGCGGTAAGCTCAGGACCGAACGAGCTCGTAGTGAGAAGTTCCGGCAAGGATACGTGCCCAAGAGCGGCGAACCAGCGATAAAGTATGTAAGGAAAGCCGTTGTTCACGTTCAACTTAAACCCGGAATCTTCGGTATCCGCGTTTCCATAATGCCTCCTGGGGCCGATTTCCCGGACCATGTGGAAATGCTGGAAGCAGAAACGGAGGAAACTGTTCCAGAAGCTCCTCCGCAGGGTGCTGAAGCGTCTGTTGAAGCTGGGACTTTACAGGCAGAAAGAGAAGGCGAACCGGAGCCTGAGGAAGAGGAGGCTGAGGCATAGATGCCTATCATGAGGATGAAAGAGGTCCGTGGGATGACAGCTGAGGAGAGAGGAAAGAGACTGACCGAGCTTCGGACCGAACTTGCCCGGATGCGAACAATGGTGGAGGCTGGGGGGGCCGTAGAGAACCCCTCAAGAATCCGCCTTCTCAAGAGGGCCATAGCTCAGATTCTTACGGTAGAGAACGAACAAGTCGAGGCGAAGAAGCAGCGATGATGATTACGCCATCGATACTTCAACATGAGTTCATAGGGCTAGAGGCGAAAGTGGCTCATAGCACAAACCCCGACTCCATAGGCGTCTCAGGGAAAGTACTTGACGAGACCCAGAAAACCTTCACAATACTTCACAAAGGAAAGGAGAAAGTCATTGGAAAGGAAACTTCTGTCTTCAGATTCACCTTGTCAGACGGGTCAGTTGTTGAGATTGACGGCAAGGTTCTCTTGGGGCGTCCAGAAGATCGAGTCAGAAGATCGATTAGGAGACATTGGTGATGGTCCAGTCCGCCGCCAAGAAACCAGAGAAGTCTTGCGACGATCCCAACTGTCCCTTTCACGGCTCTCTGAGAACTAGAGGAAGAGTTCTGGAAGGAACTGTGACAAGCGCAAAGATGAACAAGACCGTGATCGTTAGGCGCGACTTCCTGAAATATGTGCCAAAGTATAAGCGTTACGAAAGACGACACAGCCATATACCAGCGCACAACCCGCCCTGCATGAGCGCCTCCGAAAAAAGTCGCGTGAAGATTGCGGAATGCAGACCGGTAAGCAAGACTGTCTCTTTTGTTGTCGTAGAGACTATGGAGAAGTGAGGTAGGCCGTGGCTGCCAAAGCAAAGGCGCGGGGTCCGCTCGCAAAAGGCGCGATCGGCTACAGACTGAAGATTCCAAGAGGGCTGCCAGCGGGGTCCTTGATCAAATGTACCGACAACTCCGGCGCGAAAGTCTTAAGACTCGTGCAAGTCGCGGGATACAAAGGAAGGCTAAGACGCGTACCAGCGGCGGCAGTGGGAGACATGGTTGTAGTGTCAGTGAGGAGAGGAACACCTGATATGAGGAAAAAGCTGTTCAGAGCCGTCATAGTCAGGCAAAGGCAGCCCTACAGACGCCCAGAAGGAAACTGGGTCCAATTCGAAGACAACGCTGCAGTGATAATAACGCCAGAAGGCGAGATGCGGGGCTCAGAGGTCCGAGGCCCAGTGGCAAGAGAAGCTGCCGAAAGATGGCCGAGAATAGCTAGCGCCTCAAGCACAATTCTGTGAGATTTGAGAGGGATGCCTGTGAAGACAAGGAAGCCACAAAAGCAGAGGAAGATTCTCTACAATGCGCCTCACCATATGCGAGGGAAGATTCTGTCCTCGCATCTTTCGTCGGAGCTGAAAGCGTCCCATAGCACCCGTTCAGTCCCAGTGAGAAGCGGAGACACTGTGAGGGTTCTGAGAGGCGACTACAAAGGACTGGAAGGAAAAGTTCTGAGAGTTGATCGGAACAACTACCGCATCTTCATTGAGGGCGTAACCCGGGAGAAGGCTGACGGAAGCTCAGTTCAAGTGCCCATCCACGCGTCCAAAGTTGAGGTTCAGCGCATCAACTTGGCCGATAAGTGGAGAAGCAAGATCATGGAAAGAAGAGGAGCCGCCAAAGAGGCACAGCCCACAGAGGTAGAGACAGCCGGTGAGAAAGAGACTGCAGAATCCGCTAGAGAACGGGCCGTCAAAGAAGTGAAGAGTAAAGAAGGAGAGTAGAATGGGGAAGAAAGGCGGAAAAGGACATATGAAGCGGCAAGCCGCCCCCGGCTTCTGGCCTATCCACAGAAAAGAGTTCGCGTGGGCTGTTAGGCCAAGCGCGGGTCCACATCCGATACATCAGTCAATACCATTAGTTCTGGTTGTTCGCGAAATGCTGGGCCTAGCGAAGACGAGAAGCGAGGCGAAGAAAGTCATCTCCCAGGGCCAAATTATGGTTGATGGAAGAGTCAGACGCGACGAGCGTTATCCAACTGGTCTGATGGATGTCGTCTCATTACCAGAGATCGGCGCGAACTACCG
>Ga0315307_1000605_pt1 | contig 15481 bp, 12 predicted proteins | sample TDP2_MG_FD_203079 | JGI IMG/M metagenome (GOLD analysis project Ga0315307, IMG submission 203079) | Freshwater sediment microbial communities from Lake Towuti, South Sulawesi, Indonesia - TDP2 | ecosystem: Environmental > Aquatic > Freshwater > Lake > Sediment | place: Indonesia: South Sulawesi... | reverse complement strand
TTCGATTTACGTGAATCCACCCTATGTCAACGACCCGACTAAGCAGGTCGGTAGCTTCTTTACGGTGTATGTTAATATTTCAGGCGTTTCTGACTTGTACACCTGGCAGATAAACATAACATGGACAAAAGACAAGATTGTACCCACAAAGGATGTAATACAAGTTAACAGATTAATCGGGAATGAGTTTCTCGCCAGATCTGCTAATCCGACGTCCACTGAAACTCTTGGCTTAGTGATAAACTCCACAGACAATACTCAACGCACTTCGGGCTTTTCTGAGACTATTCTAGGTGATGTCGGTGGGATTAGTGGGAATGGTGTTTTGGTTGGCATAGAGTTTAAGGTTATTGGATATGGCAGCTGTGACATAGTTATTAGTACAACAGGTACTCTTCTGACAAAGTTACTCGACAGTGCTGGTGGAACCATTACAATCACAACAAAAACAGATGGATACTTTAGAAACAAATATCCAGGCGACATAAATGGAGACAAGACTATCGGTTCCGGCGACTTCAGCATTCTTGCAGGATGCTACGCCACTGCTCCTCCAAATCCACTCTACAACAAAGAAGCTGACTTCAACCTTAACAACTACGTGGGATCTGAGGACTTCAGCGTGCTGGCAGGAAACTACGGAAAAACATATCCATAATCCTCTTTTCTTGACATCCTGAAGTTTAGAATCATGCTTAAAGCTTCTTATGAATACTTGTGGGCTTCTTAGTGGGTAGGCTTGGCATTATCAAGTGATTCGGCATGCGCACCAGATTAGGCTACGAGAACTTAGTTCCATAACTCTTAAATCTGCGGGGACAGTAGAGATACGTTAGTTAAGAGTGAGAGAGAAGACAAGGTGAATAGAATGAGAAGTAAACTAGTGCTGTTCATAGTAGCGATCCTCGTAATAGGGTTTGCAACTTCAACACAGATTAAGCCAGTGAAAGCATACACAACGCGCATTTACGTCAACATGGGCGGATTACCTTACATACCAGGAGTACCTCCAGGCCCAGCGCCAGACATACGTGTAGACGTGGACATCGACCCATTGTTGGATAAACTCCCTGGCGGCTGTGTTGGCTGGTCTTGTTACATCAAGGTTGACCCTGCCGTGCTAGGTGTATATGGTATTGTGGGTGCAGCGACGGGATATTATCTCTATGACTTCATCAGAGAAAACAGATACGCAACTACATATTATCCTAAGCTGCTCTACGGTATGGACCCAGCTAATGGCATCTTTGTAGATGTTGCGGAATTCATCACGGCTTACCAAACGCTGGCAAAAGGAGCTGGCTATCCCTCGACAGACAAATATGGAATCGAAAATGGATTGTGCACGTTGCAGTATGACTCACTATCTCAGACCGCCTACAGTCGCATAGACATATACGAAGCCTATTGGTATGATTCAACTGGAGCCAAATACCCCTTCGATATCGTTGAGGACGGTCACTACAACGCACCTCCAGATCCAGAATTTCCGATTGGAATGTATCCACTAGTGATGCTGGCAGCAGCGATACCCATTGTGTACATTTGGCGCGAGCAAAAGAGAAAGGTCAGGTGAAAACCATGAAAGCCAAAATCCTAACAATCGTATTCGCAGTTGGGTTGCTCGCCATCATAGGCGGAGCATACTTGATAAACACAATGGGACAAGAACCGTTGGCAGCTCAAATCAAATTTGAACCCCGCTTCATCGAATGGGACGGAGCAGGACCAAGTACTTGGATTGCATACATACAATCAGAGGTGTGGAACCCACTCTGGGTCGATAACGCATCCGTCAGGTTCGAGCATGGGCTTCCCGCAAAAGGAGGCTACTACGAGAAAGGCAGGTGGGTTGCCGAATTTGACGGAGGAACAGTCTTCAACATATTAAGCGGACAAGTTGAACACATGGGAATACCTCCAGACATCTCATATAAAACACCAGTTCACTACTACTTCACTGTGTCAGGCACACTAAAGGGAGCCAAAGATTATCCAGATGGAACACCGTTCGAAGGCGAAGGCTGGATAGCAGTAAGATTCGTACATGGATTCCCCATTCCACCATAATCCACCCCCCTCCTTTTATATCTAGAAACCTCTCTGCGAGGAGACTGCGATGAATGATAGGGCACGTCGTCTACAACTGCACTTTACGCTTACCTAAGAAGAAACCCCGTTTCAACACCTTACCAATAATTCTTTCGCTTTTGTTGTTAACAGTTTTTCAAACGTTGTTAATCTATGATGTGTCTGCACCCCCGACTACACGCATAGTTCCAAGCGCCAGTTACCCAACGATCCAATCGGCTATAGACGCATCCAAAAGAGGAGACATAGTCCAAGTTAACCCCGGAACATACTATGAACACTTACTCGTAAATGTAGCCAACCTACTACTAAGAGGAACAAACAAGTACACAACCATCATAGACGGAGACGCAGCAGGAACCCCTGTAACATTGGAAGCAAGCGGCATCACCGTAACAGGATTCACAATAACAGATCAAGGAACCAAAGACTACGGCATCAAATCATACACCTACGGCGGACACAACATAACAGACAACATAGTACAAAACATGTCCGAAGGCATCTACTTCTCACAATCAGACTCAAACATCATCAGAGGCAACACCTTTTTCAATAACAACATGCGCGCCATAAACGTAGCCAGTTCGCAAAGCAATCAAATCACTGACAACATCATCTCTGACAGCGCATACGGCATCTACCTCCGCTACTCAGACAACACACAAGTTCTACGCAATAGCATCTCAAGAACATCCTTCGGAATATTATCAGGTGAAGCCACACAAAACAACATCAGCAACAACACCATGCAATCCAACTCATGCGGCATCCAAACCTACTACTCAGACCACTTCACCATAAACAACAACGCAATAACAGGAGGCATGTACGGCATCCAACTCCAAAGAACCAGCTACTCCACGCTTGCCAACAACACGCTCACCCAACCTCAAGGCTATTGCATGTACTTCGCCTACTCCAGTTACAACACCTTCGGCGGCACACGCGGTAATCTTGTAACAAAAAGCGACTGGGGAATCTGCATTAGCAACTCCACAGGTAACCAAATCATCGACGGCAACATAATCGCAGAAAACACATGGGGCATCTTCATAATCAACAACGCCAACGGAAACACCATATACCACAACAACTTCTACAGCAACGTAAAACACGTATACCAAGACACAGACAGCTTTCAAAACACCTGGTGGAACGGCGTGCCTGAAGGCAGCTACTGGAACGACTACAGCGGCTACGGACCCGCAGGCGGCGTAGACTACTACCCACTTACACAACCTTGGCCAATGCGAAACCTTGCCATAACAAGCGTCACACCCTCAAAAACTCAATTCTACCCAGGAGAAGCAGTCACAGTGCAAGTCAACGTCAAAAACTTCGGAGTAATCACCGAAGTCGCCAGAGTAACAGCTTACTACAGCACAAACATCATCGGAACCAAAACCACAACACTCACACAAAACGCTGCCCAACTACTCACCTTCAACTGGAACACCCTAAACGTACCAGTAGGAAACCACGTGATATCCGCCAGAGTAGAGCCCATCCCATACGTCGAAAGAGACTACACCGACAACACACTAAACGACGGTACAGTTCAAGTCGGACTGCAAGGCGACATAAACGGTGACCACGTAGTCAACAATCAAGACCTCATCCTGCTCAAACAAGCATACGGTGCAGTCCCAGGCGCTCCCAACTGGAACCAAAACGCTGATCTAAACTACGACCTCCTAATAGATGCAATTGACCTAGACCTACTCGGCAAAAACTACGGCAAAACCGCATAAAACCAAGACACCTTTTCCAAACAACAAGCCTTCATAGAAGTCAATTCGACTTGTCTTAAATATGCGAATGAAAACAGAATACTGGAGGATAAACCGTGAAAATCCCAATAGCCCAACCGGACATAGGAAAAGACGAAATCAACGCTGTAACACAAACAATGAAAAGCGGCTGGGTCACCCAAGGCAAGAAAGTTGAAGAATTCGAGAAATCCCTTGCCCAATACTGTGGAGCCAAACATGCAGTCGCAGTCAACAATGGAACAGCCGCACTTCACATCGCCCTAACTGCCCTGAACATCAAAGAAGGAGACGAAGTCATCACAACACCACTATCATGCGTAGCGACCACAAACCCCATACTCTACCTAAAGGCAAAGCCCACATTCGTAGACGTAGACCCCTCAACCTTAAACATCGACCCTCAACTAATCGAGAAAAAAATCACCAACAAAACAAAAGCCATACTTCCTGTGCATCTGTTTGGGCACCCAGTTGATCTGGACCCCCTAATAGAAATAGCTGAAAAACAGAACCTGTACGTGGTTGAGGACGCAGCTGAATCACTCGGGGCTAAATACAAAGGCAAGCGAACAGGCTCATTTGGCGACATATCCTGCTTCAGCTTCTACGCCGACAAACACATCACAACAATAGAAGGAGGCATGGCTCTAACCAACGACACAAAACTGGCTGAAAAAATGCGCATGCTACGAAATTTCGGAATGCACAAACACAGAAAATTCATCCACCCATTTCTAGGCTACAACTACAAAATGCCAGACATAAACGCCTCCATAGGTCTTGTTCAACTGCAAAAACTCAACCACTATGTAAGCAAAAGACGAGAAAACGCAGCCTACCTCAACGAAAAACTAAGAGACCTAAACCTCAAACTCCCAAACGAACAAGAATATGCTTACAACGTATACTACGTCTACCACATTCTCACACAGACAGAAAATCTTAAAGAAAAAATGGTAAAACGCTTAGAAAACCAAGGAATCGAAACAAGACCCCTGCTTTCACTCATACCTGACCAACCACCATACGCCAAACTCAGATACAACGCAAACGACTGCCCCAAAGCCACAGAAGCCCACAAAAAAGGCTTTTACATATCCAATTCACCGCAGCTCAGTCAGAAAGAACTCGATTATATCGCTACAACAATAAGGAAAGCAGCGTGCCAACCCTGAAACAAACCTTGAACAAAATAAGCAGTGCTCTCTTATCACCTGAAAACAGACACAAAATATTCTACGCCGCAGCCTTTGCTCCGTTCACACTGATTATCTACTCCTACGCTTCTTGGCCTTTCGACATCGCGATCCCTCTCTACGGCTTCATCCTATTAGTCATAAAAGAGCCCAAGCTTTTCTCACAAAAACCTGCAAGCAGGCTTCAGAAACCGTTTGGCTTGCTGCTAATGGTTGCCAGCTTCTTCCTCTACTATGCGCTTGTTCCGATATTCCCAGATGCAGCCTTCTACGGTGTAGCAAACTATGCACTATACATCCTTGGCCTCTTCCTCGCGTTCTTTAACATCCGCGCTCTGAGAGAAGCATTCTCACCCCTCTTCCTCATCGTCGCCACAACCTCAACCTCCCTTGCTTCAGCACTAGCCGAACCCATTCTTACCCCCTACATACCCAACCTTGTAACAATAATCGTCACCATAGTGAGACTGATCGGTATCGAAACCGAAGTAACATACTGGTACTACCCAATCATAACAATACACACGCCGAGAGGCTTAGTCTCTATGGGGTTCATCTGGGGATGCGTCGGCTTCGCAAGCGCCCTGCTCTTCTCAATCATACTAGTAGTCATTCTCTTCGAAGAAACATGCAGCCTCAGAAAGAAGATACTATGGTCCATCGCTGGCATAACAGGAATGTTTCTTCTGAACATTCTCCGGTCAGTCATGATTCTGGTAACAGACTACTTCTACGGATATGAAGCAGGAGCACAAGTCCACTACTTCATAGGCTATGCTATCTTCTTCACATGGACTGCTATATTCTTCTACATATTCTCCCGAAGACAAACCAAAGCACCAAGAAATCAGGAAACCAAAGAAACTCCTGCTCCCCAAACTGTTCAATGACCCACTAAGAATGAAAAGCTACCTTTTCTCACCCTTTCCGACTATTTGGAAACCAGCAAACTCACCTAACAACAGACCCAATCTTGTGTTTCGGAGCCTTATATACGCTCGATACAACAGCCTATAGACTGGGAAAGGCATGTATCTAGCAACTCCATAAAAAAGACCAATCCCATGAACCTCAATATTTCTCAAACCCAAAAGCTGCAACATACCATAAACGTCACTCTTATGAAACGATCTCTCAAATCCGTACGGTTTTGAGATGGAGATAGATCCAGATCTCATCAACTTTCCAAAGGTATGAAAGGAAAAAATGTTGGGAACACTGAAAATGACAATGCCCAGCTTTCGAGTCACCCTGACCATCTCACAAAGAACCGGATATGGCTGCGGAAAATGCTCAACAACCCCCTCATTATAGACTACATCAAAAGCACCATCCTTGAAAGGCATATTCAGAATATCAGCTCGAATAACTTCCAACAACCCACCAGACTCACGCCCTAAGTCTAGTATACGATTAACAGAACTGCAAGACAAATCCAAAGCCACTACTCTCCGCGTCCTTTTCGCCAAATAGTAACCGAAACGACCACTACCAGCGCCTGGCTCTAAAAATAGCAAGTATCGCATATCCAGCGACCAATTCACCAAGTAATGCAAGAACTCCTCTGCAAACCAGTGAATATCAGGGCTTAGAGAATGCTTCCACACTTCATCCCAAATCAGGCTCGACATTCAACCAAACCAACGTCTCTTCCAACAATAACTCCTTGCCAAAACATGAATATTTATTTACATACTGCGAAATGCGCGCACCCAAGATAATATGGAAATCCAAATATAATGGTTTCTACATAGAAACTCACCATGCCATACAAGAACAGGAAGCAGCAAGCTGAATACTTGAGGAAATACCGAACTCCGTATATGAGGAAGTGGAGAATGCAACAGAAGGATATACGTGAACAGCTCAAGAGCGAGCTCGCAAAGCCTCAGCCTAGCATAACTGATCTTCGCCAACTTCTCGGAGTGACTATCAACATGGATTTTGACACGCCTCAGAAGAAGAAGGTGGAGAGCTGAATGAGGCGTCTCATTCTTCGAAAGCTACTCCTAGACTGCATCGTTGGCTTGTTGATTTTGAGCATAACTCCGAATCTTGTGCCAGAAGTCAAAGCTGCTCCCACATTGCAGAGCCTTGTTAAAGCCATCACAGCTGCTCCATCGAATGTCACCTCTGTGGATGTTGATTCTCAAGGAAGAGTGTTCATAATCGCTGGCACTGCCTATGCTGCCGGAAAACTCTACAGAAGCCTTGATAACGGGCAGACATGGATTCAAATAGCAGCGTCACTTTCCAACCTCTACCCTCACTTCGTGAAGATAGATAGCCGAGACTACATCTATGTTGCCAACGCAACCTATAATTCATACAACAATGGCACGCTTTATAGAAGCATTGACCATGGAGAAAGTTTTCAAATTGTTGTGCCCAAGGGCGTGGATAATCTCTGGAAGCTTACAGAGATGGCAAATGGCACGATCATGGCAAACACCTATGACATAAGTGGATTAATGAAAGGCGAGATTTGGAGATCAGATGATGCAGGCTTAAACTGGTATAGATGGTTTGTCTGGGATAACGGCACGATCCACCACTTTCATACAGTACGAGCCAATCCGTACAATAACGATATTTGGATCACAACTGGAGACACTGGAGCTTATGTGAAACGATTTAGAGCTGATCTTGGGCAATGGGAGAGTGTTACATCGGGCATGTTCACTGATGTCATGTTTGATTCAAACTATGCTTACTTGATACCCGACACGACTTACAAAATGCTTAGATTGCCACATAGAGGAAATTCCTTTGAGATGAAAGAAGTCATTGATTTGTATTCCGATGAGACAAGCGGTGCCCAAGGAGTGGGCTATTCTATGATGGCTGTTAACTATGGAGACATTATGGTGATGGGAACAGACAAGAGCACTATTCTTGCCTCTATTGATGGAGAGCGATGGATTAAAGTCTTGGAAACCGCCGGCTCAAATCTTCCACCGCCAACAGCTTGGAGATTCACTTGCCTAAGCTCGAGAAAACCCATCTATGCTGTGAATTTCAAGTATGGCTTGCTCTATAGACTAGACATCTTCAAGGAAGATATAGCGCAGCAGTGTGGAAACATCTGGATAAACATCTTCAAAAGAGGCTCTATCACAGATGCAACAAACTATGAAATGGAGCAAGTCTTAGTTAACGGCACTAACCAGCTGTCCATGACTAATGTTGCATTGAAGGATGCCAAAGTCACCTTGAAAGGGTTATGTCACTTGAAAAGCGAGATGGTGAACCCAAACAACGGGTTTGAGCTTGGCGATACATCTGGGTGGGATTGGACAAAGACTGGCAACCCACATTATGCAGTGACCGCAGAACACAACAGTGGAAGATACTCCTTGAATGTTTCTATGACAGATGCTGAGGAGCTCTATTTTCAAAACAAGACTACCAAAGTCTCCGTAAGGACTGGTGAAAGAGTCTCCTTTGGGCTTCACTACAAAATGCCTAATGAGATAGATGACCAAAACATAGAGTTCACAATTTGTAGAGTATCCGATGATGCAGCTCTGAAAACAACCGCTCGTTATTGCGCTGGTAGTTTCTGGCAATGGCTTGGTGGAACATGGCTTTCCACAACCTCCACAGATGTTTATCTGAGAGTTAGAATCTATGCCCCAACAATTGCGACTTCTATCTATGTTGATGACATATACTGCAACTCTGGCCAAGAATATGAAGTAGCAAAGCAAGCAGTATATGGTGGAGACACCTTCTGTTTCAAGACGCATACGTGGAACTATGCTCTGATTCCGGCTGCCAACCCCACTTTGAACCCTAGTGTCACAATAGGAGATACAGTTCTCAGCCACAATGGGAGTATAGCCAACAACACAGAAGTTACTGAATCAGTGACGTTTCCTCTGCTGACTGGAGTGAAGCTAGTTAAAGCGATCATTCAAGGAAGTGGTTTAGCCATTCTGAGAATTGTAGGCACAAGGCTACTTTCCGACAATGCAGTATCCCTCACTGGAAGTATTGGGCAAAGTCTTGTCTATGGAAGATACAAGTCGATGCCTTCAATCTCTAAGAAGGTTGACCAGACTATTCTGCTTGCCAACAGCGTGTCTTTCCTTAGCTCTGTGGACTTGATTGATTCTCCAGACGGCAGCGGAAAATTGTCTTTCAAGATAATGTCTCCTCAAGGCACAACTGCGACCACATTGCTTTATGTTGGAGATCGTGGCAAGCCGAATTATATCACTGGAGCAACTTCATGGAGTTATGATACAGGCAAGAAAATGCTTTCAATTGTCACCATTCATTCAAGCACAGTTTCCCTAGAAGTGTCTTGGGCACGTGGTGGGCACTATCACAAGAAATGCTATGCCCGCTTGTTCTTTCAGCATCTCTGGAACTTGAGTGGAAGCAAAACAAGATAGAGCGTGCCGGAATGAAGAGAGAGATGAAAAGCTTCAGAAGCTAATGCGTGCTTATCGAAAACTGTCCTAAAGATTAATATGCCCTTCACACAGCTATAATCAATGGACAAAGAAATGAAGCTTGGGGAAACCATAGCAATTGGTCTGATTTTGGTTATCGTGGTATCCAACGGAGTGCTTGTTGAAGCTGAACAAACGGCACCCGACTTGATTATCGAAGGCATTTTGTTGCCCTACTGGTCGCCAATATACGCATATTGCCTCGTCTATCCCACTCCGCCGCCTTCCCTTGGCTATAAGATCAATGTCACTGTAACCAATGTGGGCACAGCTGACGCCGCGGGCTTCAACGTGTCTTTCACTGTACATTTTGAGGAACAAATCATGCCTGAGCTTGGGCGCAAGAAAACGCTTGTAGGGCTTCAACAAGGTGCCAAAACAACTTTCTTGTTCGACTTTGGTCCACAAGACTATGGCAATTACACGCTAACAATAACTGCAGATTCTGACAATGCCATCTTTGAGTTGGACGAAACAAACAATGTAAAAATCGCGTGGGTGAAGTGCTCACGCCAAGGCGACGTTAATGGCGACGGCTATGTTGGCTCTGCCGACTTCAGTTCCCTAGCAGCGAACTACGGCAGGCGATTCCTATCTCCACCCTACCCCACTGCTGATATAAATTGGGACGGTTATGTTGGCTCTGCCGACTTCAGTCTCCTAGCAGCGAACTACGGCAAAAGCATCTAAAGAGTGCGTGCGCTTCAAATCCGAGCGCTGTTTGTTGATTTATGAAGTTGTGAGTCTTCACCAAAGAATAGGTGAAGTTGTCACCATAAGACATAAGTCAAGTTTAGTATCATATACATGATTGGAGAATGAAAGGAATGAAAATCAAAAGAGCATAGGCTCTCCTTGCTTTTTTGATAGTTTTCGGTTTTTCGAGTATTCACATAAATACAGAGATTGCAAGGGCAAGCAGCACAATATACATTAGACCTGACGGTTCAGTCGATCCACCAACAGCACCCATTCAACGTGATGGAAACCTCTACACGTTCACCGCAGACGTCTACGATTCAATTCAAGTCCAGAAACCTGAAGTAGTGATAGACGGAAACGGCTTCAAGCTGCAAGGAGCTGGAACAGGCAGTGGATTCAGCACCAATATTGCAGGGCGCCTCAAGATCCTGAACACTAGAATAACGGGATTTCAGTATGGAACAAACACTGCTGATTGCACTTTGATCAAGAACAACGTGATAACAGGCAATTCGGTTGGGATATATGCGTGGGGTGCTGGGCCACTTAACATTTCTAATAATGTGATAACCGATAATTCGGTTGGAATCCGTTCGGGGCAGGGCATCTTTCTGCCAGCAACAAACATGAACGTTTCCAGCAACATTCTAAGTAACAACAGCTTGGCACTCGACTTACGCGCCGCAGGATGCACCTTTGCCAACAATACAATAACAGACAATTACCAAGGCATCTTTGGATACGTCCTACGAGATAGCAAAATCATGGACAACGATCTGGAAGGCAACATTGACTTCGCAATCAAACTTCTCAGCTCGTACAACAACGTCATAAGCGGCAACGTCATAAAATACAGCAGTGCTGGCCTTAATCTAACAGTGGTTTCCCCAGACGGTCCGTCCACAGGCAACACAATAGCAGATAACGTTTTTTCCTACAACAGCGTGGGAGTGTGGATGGGCTTCCGAGTGGAAACAGTCCAGAACAACCTCTTCTATCACAACAACTTCAACGACAATGCCCCGCAAGTTTATTCCCCCCTGGTCGATTATTGGGACAATGGTTATCCATCAGGAGGTAATTTTTGGATCGGATACAACGGCAACGACATTTATAAAGGGCCTTATCAAAACCTCACTGGAAGCGATGGAATAGGTGATACGCAATACACAATTGACGTAAACAATCAAGACCATTATCCACTGATGAATCCTTTTGGTAGCCCTTCGCCACCCATGTATGCATTAACAATCGCAACTTCTATTGGCGGAACAACTAATCCCTTGCCTGGAACTTACTCGTATTCTCAGGGACAAACTGTTCCAGTAGAAGCCACACCAGATCCAGCGTATTATCTTGACCATTGGGAACTGAACGGAAGCAATGTCGGAAATGGTCTGCATACTCAGTTATAGTGAATGCGCCTCATATTCTGAATGCCATTTTCGAACCTTTGGGGGGGGGGAATTCCAGAGTTTCCCTCAGGTTTTGTGTCCGAAGTAGCCTTCATACCATTAATCATTTACATCTGGTTTAGGAGAAAGCACAAACCACTTCAATAAACCTCTCTTTTTGTTTGGCGCGCACAACATCAAATGACTTCGACAAGATAGTCGCAAAGAGCAACAACTGCCAACGTTCAAGAAAAGAATACACATGCGTTAAGTATTGAATAGTTATAAACGTTACCACTAGAATTCGGGAATTAACCTTTAATAGAACGCTTTCCAAGTAAATTATGGAAAAGAATCATAACGAGATAGCAGATTCGGTTTCAGAGAGGAAGGAAGCCGTAGCTTGCTGACCAAGCAGGGTCTGATCAGAATAAAATACAAAGCCTTGAGACATAGGGTATGGTATAAGGTGCTTTCAAGAGTGGAGCGCTCCATCATAGATCTAACCATTCGATGTGTAGAGAGAGTTCGAAGCCCAGCGCTGATTAAGACCATCTTGGAAATCACAGACAGGCTCTTCAAGACCCTAAAGGATGACTACTTGCAGAGAACAGAGAAGATCGGACGGAAAGTTGCTGAAAACGTAAGCAAGATCGCACTGAGATGGGGTAACAACCAAGCATGGTCCTGGGGATCCGATTTACGTTTCGTCAGGTTTCTCGGGATGATTGCGCTTAATATTTAGCTGATGAAGAAAACGTTGGAAGTCAGGGAATGAAAGGCAGCGTCCTAATCACGGGGGGCTCCGGGTTCGTAGGTTCGCATATTGTTGACGCATTCTCTAAGAGGGCCAATCTAACGGCCATAGTGTATGACGTGAGCTCAGCGGACAGAACGGCTGGAAGCGTTGTTAGCATAAATGGAAATGTTTTCGATTCTGATAGATTATTGAAAGTGCTACGAGACCGAGAAGTTGATACAGTTATTCACTTGGTTGGCCTTGTATCAATACCTCAATGCAGAAGCAATCCAGATGTGAGTTTTCGATTGAACGTTTCAAGCGTCCAGAGAGTGTTGGAAACCATGAGACTTGCCGACGCTCGGCGCCTAATCTTCCCATCCACGGGTGCCGTCTATGGTGCAGTTAAGGATCAAAAGGTTGGTGAAGAAACAGAACCGAATCCGACAAGCGTATATGGTTGCCACAAGTTGGCTGCGGAATCTCTTATCCGTGGATATGCTGAGAACTACGGTTTCAAGACCACCATTCTGCGCCTCTTCAACGTATATGGCGATCTGGAGAAAGAGCAGGGAGTAATATCCCTCTTTATTAGAAGCGCGATGGTGGGAAAACCTCTAGTCATTGAAGGGGGCGGACAGATCCGGGACTTTGTCCACTTGAACGATGTTATCAAAGCTTTTACCACGGCGCTAGACAATCCAGCGGCTTGTCAAAAGACTATAAACATAGGATCAGGATTCGGTCTATCCATCAGGGAAGTTGCAGAACTGGTTAAATCTGGCTTCCCTAAGGTTGAGGTTGAGTACAAGCCCCTTAACAAGAAAGACAATAGCTACTATGCGGACGTTTCGCATATGAAGGCCCTTCTGCGCTTGGATCCTATCAATCCAAGAATCGGCATACCCAAGTTCATTGAAGCGTGCGCCGAGAGATAGTGAATGAGTATTCGCGATTCTAGCTTAAAGAGCCTAACCAATGAAAACAAGGCAGACCTGAGGCGTCTACTATGCCAACCTGAGCGCTCTATTGGCAAATCCAACGTGGATTTTGAGGTTTCCGCCCATGTCTTGAGAGAAAAAGATCTAGATGAGATATTCGTTCTTCTCGGAAAAAATGGGTTCCACAAGGCGTTAATGCGTGATGGCGACGTTTCAGGAGTTATTCTAGCAGAGAAATCTGCTTGGGATTCTACGCACTTCGGCTTCGGAGTTGGTAGAATCAGGCATATGATGGTTTCGGATGCCTTTGAGGAGCAAAGCGCTCTCGACATTCGAGATTGCTTACTCGAGGATTGTTTAGATTGGATGAAGCAAAATGAGGTGAAATGTGTTATAGCTCGGGTTGATCTTGATTGCGTTCATGACATCGCTGCCTACGAACAAAGGGGTTTCAAGCTTGTTGACGTCCTAGCGACTTTTCATCTGAGTTTAGACTCAGTGAATTCGGATTCGCATTCGCAGTCGGAAAGACTAATCACTATTCGTCCGTCATGCGCCAAAGACGAACTGAAGTTGATGGAAATCGCGCGTAACGCGTTCATGAATGATCACTTTCATAGAGACTCTCGCTTCCCTCGGAACAAGAGCGATGAGCTTTTCGCGAAGTGGGTATACAATTGTTGTCACGGAAGGGTAGATGCCGTACTCGTTGCAGAAACAGAAAGTGAAGAACCTTGTGGCTTCATCACATGCAAGATAGAACAGCTGCAACGAGGGCTGAAGTACGGAGTTATTGATCTCGTCGCCGTCTCACCATTACGTCAAGGTAGCGGAATAGGATCTCAACTTGTAACAGAAGCTATCAGATGGTTCTCTCAACATGTTCAATTAATATTCGTAGGCACACAAGCAAATAATCATGCATCTATTAGAACTTATGAAAAGGCGGGCTTCAGACCATTTCGTACAGAGTTGACTTTCCATAAGTGGCTTCGTTGATGTTTCCTAGTTCAACAGACGAAAAGACTTGAAACGACCATGCGATTCGAGAATAGTAGAGCGTTCAAAGCCTGAACGGGAAAAAGAAATGACCAAGAACACGATTCCATTTGCGAAGCCTTTTTTCAGCGGCGAGGATGTAGAAGAAATCAGCGCAAGAATCAAGGAGATCTTAGGGTTAGGCTGGCTTACGTCTGGTCCTCTCGTGAAAAGCTTAGAGAGAGGCTTTGCAGAGTTCATAGGGACAAAAGAAGCCGTTGCTTTGAACTCGTGCACCGCAGCTCTTCACACGATCCTCTTAGCGCTGGGAGTGTCAGGTGGAGATGAAGTCGTCGTTCCATCAAACACTTTTGTAGCCACTGCAAACGCAGCGCTATACGTGGGTGCCAAGCCAGTATTCGCAGATTCAGATCTGGAAACGTTCAACATCTCGCCTCATGAAGTTCAGAAAAAGATCTCCAAGAAAACGAAAGCAATAATCGTCGTTCATCTCGGGGGAAACCCCTGCGGCATGAAAGAAATACTCGAAACGGCTGGGGATAATGGCATTCCAATTATTGAGGACTGCGCTCATGCTCACGGTGCCAAATACATGGGTGCCAACTGCGGTACGCTCGGTGTTGCCGGGGCCTTCAGCTTCTACCCCACAAAAATTGTGACAGCCGCTGAAGGCGGAATTGTAACTACAAATGATGAGGCTCTGGCAGCGAAAATCAAGATTTTGCGCAATCACGGAAGAGCTACGTTTGGCCCCTCAGAGATTGTGGAGTTGGGCTTTAACTATCGTCTTTCAGAGATCCATGCAGCAATAGGATTGGCTCAATTCAAGCACATACGGAGTTTCATTTTGCTCCGAAACAAGCTTGCCCAAATGTATGATCAGGAGCTAGCTAAGATCAAATGGATTGAAATCCAACATGTAAAAGATGGAAACTTATGTTCGTATTATGCTTATGTCATAAGATTGACTGATGAAGCGCCTATAAATCGAGACACGCTCATGAGAAAGCTAAGCGAGAAAGGAATTGAGACAAGTGTTTTGTATCATCCAGTTCATCTCCAGCCTTTATACGCCAAGCTCTTCGGCTACAAGAAGGGTGTACTTCCTATCTCTGAGGAATTGGGCAAAAAAAGTTTAGCACTTCCTCTCTACAACGGAATGAAGGCTGAAGATGCCATGAGAG
>Ga0315307_1000601_pt1 | contig 15581 bp, 13 predicted proteins | sample TDP2_MG_FD_203079 | JGI IMG/M metagenome (GOLD analysis project Ga0315307, IMG submission 203079) | Freshwater sediment microbial communities from Lake Towuti, South Sulawesi, Indonesia - TDP2 | ecosystem: Environmental > Aquatic > Freshwater > Lake > Sediment | place: Indonesia: South Sulawesi... | reverse complement strand
GCAAGCTTCACCGTGGGGTAGTGCAATATCAGATTGAACATGTCGGCAGAGTTCACGATCCGGATGTCGGCCTTGACTCTCCCGTCATCTTGGATCAGACGCCCAAGCTCCTCGGCATAAAGCGGAGCCTTGGGACAGTAGATGAGGATCACCGGCGCGCTTTCGATGCCAGCGCTCATCGTAGGAACGAGCAGGATACCGCAGAGCGCCAACGCCACGGCCAAGACTCCCTCTTTCAGATAGCTCTCCCTCGCGGGAGAATCTCCCACAGGCTCATAAGTCTTTCGAACGGTGAACCGTTGCCGGTGAGGCGTCAGGGAAACGAACACGGAACCGGGTGGGAATCCCCTCAGATTGCCTCCTTGAGCCTTGTGACCCTGACTTCGCGGTACAGTCTCCTCCGGATCATCAAGGTCCAAACGACCACACCGGCAAGAAGGCTCACGCTCATGACGCTGAGCCATTCGACCACGTAGACCCAGAACAGGGCTTGGTTCTTTATCCTAATGGAGAGCTGCTCGATCTCCTTCACCTTCTCGGTCGCGAGCCGGACCTTCTCCAGGGCTTGGTCAAACTGATGGTCCAGGTAGTACTCCTGCGAGTCGGCCACCATGGCGTTGAGCACGATGATCTGTCTGTCGATCTCCCTTGGGCTCCCGCCGAAACTGTCCACAAAATCGATGAGCGACATCAACAGCCCCTTGCTCACCGCTATCGAATGGATCGACGATCTATATTCATGCACAACCAGAGAGTCGCTGGGCAGCTGGCGCCCCGCCAGGTAGAGCATGAGATCCACTACATAGTCGCGATAGTAGTCCCATCTGGACATCTCGTAGCCGCCCCCGGGGGTCCAGTCGTGCATCATGGCGAAAGTCCTACCCTCACCAACCTCCCACGTAACGTAGCAGGGGGGATTGTCGAAGGTGGTCGATATCCACCGGGCCAGAAGCTCCGATCCTTCCTTTTGTGTGACTTGATTGCCGTCGGTCCCGATCTTCATGTACTCGGGCAGCGGCTTGAACGGCAGACTGGCGATGAAAACGTTGTCATACTTGACGACCTCGATCTTCACATTCCCGCTCACCCAGGCATTTGGCACGGGAACGACGACGGGCAGCACCTCCTCCACTGGGGAGCCTCCCCAACTGGAATGGCCGAAGCCTCCGCCATAGCTCTCGTAGCCCCCGACCATGATCAGCCCGATGCCGTGGTCGAGCACCCCATCCCTGAACCAGAAGATCTGGCCCGAGGTGAAGACGCCCCTGTTCGAATCGCTCAGTATCATGACGTCGTACTTGTTGACGTAGTCATCGTAGCTGCGTGCCATGTAGATCCGCATCGCCTTCCTTATGTCGTCCGAGGTGATCCCTGCGTAATGCTGGGCGGAGGCCTGGACCGGCGTAACCGAGATGAAGGCGTCCTCCTTCATGGAGAGATAGGGGGTGATGCCCGGGTAAGGGTCGCCCGTGTAGAGCACCGACACCTTGCGGGGATCTATGTTCGCTGCACTAACCCCAGCTGACAGCAACAACGTCAGGGCCACAGCAGATGCCGAGCACAGCCCTGATCCCATTTTTCCCCGACAGCGGCAATATGTGAGCCAGCTGATAAACAATTCGGGAATCCCCAAACCGAGCACCAGTATGATCCGACGCCGGTGGAGACCTTTTCGACCCAGACTGGTAGCCCGAACCAGAACCGGCCGGGAGTTCATCTCCAGTCGAACACCACGCCCAGCAGCTCTGAAGGCCGATCCCTCAAGGTCGCATAGATCTCCGGCGCTTTCTGGATCGGCTCCCTGTGCGAGATCATTGGGGCGATCCTGATGACGCCGCGCCTCACTAGATCGATCAGTAGCTTCAGGTCCCCCAGGCCGAAGTGGCAGGAAACCTCGATCGAAGCCTCCGTCCCGTGCAGCATGGACCATATGAATGTGGTCTCAGACCGCACCGCAACAAGGCCAATTGCGCCTCCGTGCGCGAGAAGGCCAAGCCGCCTGATATCCTCAAGGAGGCCGCCTGTGCCGCTTGCGTCGACTATGCAGTCGTAGGGCCCTCCCTCCTTCAGCGCTGCCTGGGCGTCCTTGTCGGAGGCGTCTATGACCCTGTGGGCGCCGAGTTCCCTGGCAACGGATAGCCTTCGGGGGATGAGGTCCGTCACGGTCACGTGGGCGCCGAACGCACGCGCGGCCTGCGCCGCAAACAGCCCGATGGGCCCCGCGCCCACGACCCACACCTTCTGACTGGCATCGACCCGAAGACGTCTGACTGCCCGCAGCGCAACGCCGCCAACTCCGAATAGCGCGCAGAGCTCCCGGTCGACGTCGTCCGGCAGCGCGATGACGAGGTGAGAGTCGTTGGTCTGCGGATCAGTTCGGGACATCTCTTGGATGTTCCATCCGCGGTGCCCCACGTACCGTCCGTAGAACACCCAGTCGCCGACCCGGAATCCCCTGACAAGTTCGCCGAGGCCCCTGATCACCCCGACGTGCTGGTAGCCGTGCCTGCTTGGGAAAGCGCCCTTCCAGCCATGCTCGCCAAGGAGCGCGTGCCGCTCGGTGCCGTTGGTTACGCCGCTGTACATGGTCTCTATCAGGAGCTCGTTGGGGCCGGGCTGCGGGGGCTGGCCGATATCCACAAAACGCATCGTCCCGGCCGACGCGTACTCTATGCCCAAAGCCCGCATTCAATGTGCCCCTTTGTAGCGGTCGGAGGGATCCCTTCTCACAATCAGGGTCGGCATGTAACCCTCCTTCTCCATGTAGTAGTGGCCGGGCTTGTGGGACCCTTCGGGTATGGTGCCGGAAAACGGGAATATGAGCACCTCATCGATCGGATCGCACCCGTGCTCCACGCCCGCCTCGACCATCCATATGTCCCCCTTCTCCAGTATGAACTCGGATCTCTTGCCCGCCCTGTCGATCATGAAGGCCCTGGCCTTGCCGCCCATGATGACCCACGTCTCGTCATGGTCGTGGAAGTGCTTCTCGACGGGCATCTGGGCCGTGTGCTTGTTTGGCCTCGCGTTCTTGTAGACTACCATGGTTTACCGCTGTACGGCCTGCCGCGTGATAGATATTTGTTGCCTGGGCGGTCCGTGAAGGCTCTTCCGGCGTTCCCTCACACCTCTGGGACGTTCCGCCCCCGGCCTGGGCCCTCGCGGCACCGAGGGCAACGTCGCGAAGATATCGGGGGCAGAATAAGAGAGACTTAAATCATCTCCCGATTCCCTACCCAAGCAAACCAGAGTCCCCATCGGGTGCGGTTTCGTTATCGGAGTTCTGGGAATGGCGTACAAGTTCTCATTCGACCTAACCGGATTGTCGCGGTCATTCTTCAGAGAGATGGCCAGGGTTTCCGACCAGAGGGATCTGCATCGCAAGCTCGGAGCCATTGCGGAGCATGTGATCACGGCCTTCAACATCCCGGAGGCCACCGGCCTGCCTCTGAGCGACGCGGTGACCCTCATCAACGACATGATCGACATCTATGCGCGGAACCTTGCCCAGCAGGAAAACTTCAGGAGGTCCAGCAAGCGCGCCCTGGTCCTTCCCCACTGCTCTAGGAAGTACATGGACCACAGGTGCCAAGCGGAGTTCGACCCGAAGCTGTCAACATACTCCTGCAGGCACTGCTCGCAGGACTGCATGGTGAACAAAGCGGTTCGGATTGGCGAACAGGAGGGATACGACGTCTACGTCCTGCCCGGGGGCTCCTGCATCCCCAAGCTTCTCGCCAACAGGCCGTACAACGGGGTCGTGGGCGTGGCCTGCCCGAACGAGATCCAGATGGGCATCCGACAGTACGGCAACGTGGTCCCCTATCAAGCTGTTCCCCTCCTGCGGAATGGCTGCGCCAACACCGAGTTCAACATGGACACGCTCAGGGAGGTCCTCGTCAGCGGGAGAAGGCCGGCCGATTCGAGCTGACCCTGCCTTCCGGCCTTCGGACACCAGCCGTCCGTCGGGCTGCCCTTCGCCGAATCAATACTGGATGATGCCCTGGCCCCTCATCCACTCGAAGTTCCGCCTCAACCCCTCGTCAAGGAGGATCTTCGGGGCGAAACCCAGCTGGTCCATCGCCTTTCCGACATCCACGCACATATGCTCGCAAACGAACTTGAGGCCAGCTGACGACTTGAAGTAGTCCGGATGCCTGGCGATCAGATCCTCCATGGGCATGTGGACTACCCTAGACGAGGATCCCACTATCTCCATCATCATCGACAGGTACTCGTTCAGGGTCACGCACCGCTCGCTCGAGATGTTGTAGATCTGCCCGATGGACTCCTTGTTGTCAAGCGCAAGGCAGAACGCCTCCCCGAGTTCCTCGACGTATCCAGGCTGCAGGAGAGCCCTCCCGTCGTTGGGGACGATTATCTCATCGCCGCTGACGATGCGCCTGTGCAGGTTCGGGTCCCGCCCTCCCCAGATGTCAAGTGGGACGTCGCCAGGGCCGTAGATGTTGGTGGGACGCAGGGACGTGGCCGGGAAGCCATGCTGCCGGAACGCATCCATCAGGACGTTGTCCTGCTCGAGCTTGGTCCCGAAGCCGCCCAGCTCGGGAGGGGGATTGCAGGGATCGTCCTCCTTGGCCGGGATGTACTTCATGGGCGCATAGACGCCCGTCGAACCGCAGTGTATGAAACGCTTGATCCTTCCCTTCAGGATCGGTATGGCGAATCTCAGGTCGTCGGCGCTCAGTATCGTGTCGATCACAGCGTCGCAGCGCGCCCCGCCAAGAAGATCGCCGAAGGCCTTCCTGTCGCTCTTGTCCAGGAGCACCTCCTTGACTCCCCCGGCCTTGAGAGCCGTTCGGCCCCTGTGGACGACGGTGACCTCGTGACGCCTTGCGAGCAGACCGTTCACTATCGCCTTTCCCAAGAATCGGGTTCCCCCGATAACCATCACTTTCATTGTGGAAGCAGCCCCCCGAAGAGTCAGATAAAGGTTTTTTCCAGAGCCACCCCGCCCAAAGATCGCCATTAATATGGCAACGCGAGGGCGAGGAACTCCAAGTAGTAGATGGATGCGGAGAGTTCCGATGAGCCCAAGACGAACCAAGCAGGAGATCGTGCGCAGCGACGGCCCCAACATCCTGTTGATCATGTCCGATCAGCACAGGGCCGACTGGCTCGGATGCGCCGGGGCGGACTGGGTCAGGACGCCCAACATCGACCAACTGGCCAAGCGGGGAGTTCGCTTCACCATGGCAACGTGCGACTCCCCCGTATGTGCGCCGAGTCGGTCCGCCCTTGCCAGCGGGCAACGGTGCAGCACCATCGGCGTGCTCTCGAACCATGACCTCTACCCGGTCGACGTACCAACCTACTACCAGGTCCTGAGGGCGGCCGGATATCGAGTTGGGTGCGTCGGCAAGACGGACCTCCACAAGATCGATCACTGGGAGGGCATCCACGGAAATCGCCCGATCATGTACCATCTCGGATTCACCGATCCCATGGAAACGGAGGGAAAACAGAGCGCCGGTAGATACGCCATGCAGGGCGTGTGTCCCTACACCCACTACCTTGTCGAGAACGGGCTGGCCAAGATCTTCTACGAGGACTACGAAAGCCGCCGTCAGATCTGGTCCAGCGGTGATTCGGCGCTACCGCTCCACGCCTACCACGATGACTTCGTGGGGCGCAACGCGTGCCGCTTCCTCCAGACCGTCACCGACGAGACCCCCTGGCACTATTTCGTGAGCTTCGTGGGACCCCACAACCCCTGGGATGCACCGAAGGAGTACTCCTCAAGGTACCGCCCAGAGGACATGCCCGCCGAACGCGCGATACAGGATCAAATGGAGGATAAGCCCCAGATCCACAGGGCCCGACACGACGAGCACAGCCGGGATCTTACAAGGGAGAGGCTCGCCTCCGCCATGCTCCACTACTCCGGAATGGTGAGCTTGATCGACGACTACGTGGGCAGCTTTGTGGGGATCCTGAAGGAGCGGGGACTTTACAGGGACACCGTCATCATCTACTCCTCGGACCACGGCGAGATGATGGGCGACCACGGGATGTTCGCGAAATCCACCTACTTCGAACAGGCGTTGAGGATCCCGCTGTTGATCGCCGGGCCGGCAATCAAGACCAGAGAACCCACCGACGCACTGGTGCAGCTCTCAGACCTAGCACCCACGATCCTCGAACTCGCCGGCCTTGGCTGCCCCGGCAATCCGCAGGGCCAGTCCCTTGTTCCAGTCCTTCGTGGGGAGGCAGAAAACGCACGGGAATGCCAAGTGAGCGAGCTTGCCGATTCGCGCATGCTCTTCGACGGGCGGTACAAACTCGCGGAGCACGACAACGATCAAGACGAGCTCTACGACCTGAAAGAGGACCCGTGCGAGCTGCGGAATCTTTCGCGCGATGACCGGGCGAAAACATCCGAGATGAGGAAGAGGCTTCATCGACTTCTGAAGTGAAGCCAACCAGTCATACCTGTTTCAGTCCATCAGGCGCGCGGAAAGCCTTATCACGGTTCCAACAATCGAGCCCACGAAGGCTGTGAGAGCGATGAGATCCTACCTTGATCTATTCCCGCAGGAGAAGGAGAAGATTGCGGGGGAGTCGAGGATCCTGCTCATGACCCTCCCCTCGATTGTCGGGGTTGGTGAGCCGTTCCGGCTCAAGATGACGATGCTGAACGTGTCGGGCATGCCCGACGAGGGGTTCAGAGGAACCGTGAAGCTCAGCGCATCTGAGCCCTGCCTCAAGCTTCCCAGCGCGGCCAAGTTCTCGCCCAAGGATCATGGAATCAAGATAGTGACCGGGCTCCGTTCCACCAAGCCCGGCGTCCTCTACGTTGAGGGCGAGGTCGGGGGATCCCCAAGCAAGCCACCGCGAAGCAATGCGACAAAGGTGATGGACAACCCCTCCGAAAGGCTCTACTGGGGCGACATTCACGTCCACTCCGTACTGGGCAACTGCCACACCGACCTTGCAAAGGAACCCGCCTTCGGCTACTGGTACGCCAAGCAGGTATCGCATCTGGACTTCGCGGCCGTCACGGACCATCTGCGGGGCCTTGACCGGGAGAGGTGGGAAAGGACCAAGGCGCTGGCCGAGGAGCACAACCGCCATGGGGACTTCGTCGCCCTGCTCGGGTTTGAGTCCTCCCACTCCAAGGACCACGGAGGGGACATCAACGTGTACTACCTGGACTCGGATGCGGGGTACTTCTGGCTTGACAGGGAGGACATGAAGGGGACCTCGCCCAAGGTCGGCCTTGATGTCCTCTGGGACTGGCTGGACCGGCAGGGCAAGGCCTACCTCACCATCCCGCACCACACGGGTAGGGCGGCAAAGTATAGGGACTTCGGCCTACCCTACCACAATCCAGAGAGGGAGCCAGTCTTTGAGATATTCTCCATGTGGGGAAGCTCGGAGGCAAGGCACGACGATTTCTTCATGAGGGGCGGCAAGTCGGATGCCCGGGCCTACTTCCAGGATGCACTGAAGCTTGGCTACCGGTACGGCGTGATTGGCTCAAGCGACACGCACCACACGATGCCCGGTAGCCCATGTTCCATCCTGCCGAGTCCTTACCACCATCCCGCCAACTCGATGGTCAACCAGGGACTGGCCGCCGTCTATGCAGCGGACCTATCGAGGAAGGCGATCTTCGACTCGCTGATGAACCGGCGCTGCTATGCTACGACCTCAACCAGGCCGATCCTCGATTTCTCGGTGGGTTCAACTCCGATGGGAGGGACATTGGAGGTCGGCAAGGGCAAGCTGCCCGCTCGCACAATCAGGATTGAGCTCTGCACAAGCATGCTGCCAGCAACCTGCGAGATCATCTGCAACAACGACGTCCTGCACGCCTTCCAGATCAAAGACCTGTACACCCTCTACAGCTTCGTTGACGACAGGGAGGCCGACGGACTGTGGATCAGGGGCTCCCCGAAGGATCCCTCGCCGTTCATCTACTACTACGTTCGCCTCAGATACCAGGGTCTGCAGACTGGCATCACGGCATGGTCAAGCCCGATCTGGTTGCGCCGAGGCCCTTCTGGGCAAGCCGGTTGACTACGGGGTCTGCCAACGACGCCTCAGGCAGTAGGTCCAGTCAACGACACGGTAGCCGAGGTTGGAGTAGAAGAGAAGGGCACGGTGGTTGTCCCAGTCGTTGCTAATCGCAGCATTGCGATATCCTATCCTGTGCGCCTCCTGCAGCGAGCGGCGGAGGATGTGCTTGCCCAGTCCACGGCCCTGGTGTTCATCCTCTATGCGGAGCTGGTCAGTGAAAATCCAGTCCTGGACCTCGGGCGACCGGGAGAACTCCCCGCAGGATATGGAGCCGCAGAAGCCGACCTGATCCCCGGCCCTCAGTGCCCTGACCTCTACGCCCGGCATCTTGCCCCTCCCTTCCCGGAGCTCAACGCGCACCTCGATTCCGGCTTCGATGGGGTCGGGCCGAATGGGCTCGAAGTGAGGCCAGTCGAGGAAGACCTCGCCTCTGACGCGATCGTACCCGTTCATCCCCAGGAGGCCCTGTACATGGCCAAGGTGCTGCGAGAGATAGGCGTGGCGGAAGCCGTAGAACGGGTACCGAAACTCCTGCTCGTACGCCCTGATCTCCTCGACGCCTGATCCCAGGAGATGGTGCTGCATGGCATCGAGAAGCTTCTGTCCGACTGACCTCTTTCCGGGCTCGTACCAGAGGAAGATGATGGTTCCGTGGGTCCGCTCGCGTTCGTCCTTTGCTTCTGCGATGGCTCCGTGGACGAACCCGATCATCGACCCATTCTTGCTTGCAGCAAGGAGAGCTTCGTCCCGAAGCTTGCCCTGGACCGCCTTGCTGGCGCCGACCCCATTGAGGACCTTCGCGAAGTCCTCGTCCTGGATGGGGAAGCAGTGGGGCACGCCGCGAATGGCTTTGTTGTAGGTCGAGACCAGCTCCCCGACCATGCCGGGTTCGTAACTCTGGATCAGCACGTCACCCCGGATGGATGGCCCCTGAAAAATGGAACAGCGACAGGCAAGGGCCCAACCCACCCTTGGGCCGAATGCCATTCTCCACCCGCAGTCTCACTCCATCAGTTCCCTTGGCACAGGGCCTGAGCCAAAACCGGCGAGACGCCAAGGCCTCGTCTTCTTCGGCGATATCGTTAATAGCACCTGTGCACAGTTGTGTTGGGGCGATCCGAGAGAGCGTGGCTTGGCTGGGGATGCCGGCCATGGACCTCGGCCGCCCATGAGGGTTGAGAATGTCCGTAGACATCGGCATGTTTGCAGTCATCGCAGTGCTGACCATCGCAGTCGTGCTCACCCTCCTTGGTCTGATGATCGGGAGGAAGCCGGTTGTGACTGAGTTTGAGGCCCGCCAGAGGGGGCTGCGGATGCCAGAACGATCCGTGGACGAGAGAACTAGCGACAAGGACAGATCCGAGGGCACCATGAAGACTGCCATGCAGCTCCTTCTGGTCTTCCTGGCGGGGCTTGCCATCTTCTCCGCCATCGCCTACGTTCTGTGGCGGGAATACCTGGTCTACCTGACCCCTGTCTACGCTGGGGCCCTCGTGTTGCTCTTCTTCTTCGTTGTGTGGCTGGACGAGGAGAGGATGAAGGCCCGCTACGCAGAGGTCGAAATCAGGAGGTAGGCCGGGGGCCAGCATTCGGGGATGGAGACCAAGGACGGGCACAGGATCAAGCGATGAAAGGACGGAATCGCCGGTAGTGGTTGCACCGTCGGGGAGTCGCACTAGGCCGAACCCTTCTTCTTCCCCCGCGCCTCCTCGAACTTCCTATGAATCGCATCCCGGATCTCGCCGTCCTTGACCGCCAGGCCGCCCTGGTAGCCGCATTCCTTGCACCTCCAGGTCGAGATCAGCCCGGGTAGCACAACGGTCATCTTGGTTGAACCGCACCTTGGACAGAAGAAGATCCCTTCAAACTCAGCCTTTGCCAGCTCCCGCTTCATCCACGCCCGCTCGCATTCCGCGGAGCAGAACAGCTGCTCCTCTTCGATGGCGCGGCCGCAGTTTGGGCACTTGGCTGCCTCGTATGGTCGAGTGGCGTCCTCAGAATCGGGCATGTACAGTTGCCACCAGGCCGAATTGCCATATATCTGCTTTGTCTTGGGAAGGCATGGAAGAGGAGAGGCGCCGTGATGCGAAAGCCAGCTCCTACAGAGCTGAGAGGATCCATGTCTCCTCTGTCAGGCCGTCCACGTCCGCCCGGCAGGTCCATAGCCAGCTTCTGGCGGCTGGCACAAGATGGCCCTTGAGAGCCATCGACACGAAGACCTCCTCGTCCTCCAACAGGCCCCCGAGGGTGAAAAGGGCCTTTGCCGGTAGCTCCTCGATGGAACGCTCCTTGCCCTTTGGATTGGCGGCGTACAGCTCTGAGGCATCTCCGGATTCCATCTTGAGGGATTCGACAGTCGAACTGCGCTCAACGAAGAAATCCGCATACCCCCAGAAGGCCTTGCTGAGGTTTCCGTCCCTGAACAGCAGGGCGAAGACTGCCATGCATGGTTCAGCGCCCGACACATCCCTGAAGTCATAAACGTAGGCATCGTAGTCGGTGTTGTTCACCGATGCCTTTGTCCTCTGTGGGGACGCCCGCGAACCTCGGGCAGCGGCCTGCTCCAGCCACAGGTCGATCGGAATGAGCCCTGTCACGCCTTCCCCAAGATCCCCCTCATAGACCCAGGACCCGGCCTCGCTCAGCCAAGCCCTGGGATCTGCCTCAAGCATCACGGAGAAGGCGAGCTTCATCTCGACCATGTCGCGGTTGGCAACGAGGCCGAGGGAAATTACAGGCCTGGACCCGACCGATCTTTCGAACCTCTCCGGACATGTTGAGGAGACCATGCTGACCTCCGTCTTGGATCCCCGTCTAGGTGCCAACCCAACCACAAGGAGTCCCACGACCAAAGAGATGCTGATGATCCCGGCTGCCTCCTTCATCATCAAGGCAAACACCTAGGCTGCTCTCGTTGTCGCGACGGCACGGTAAAGCTTCCTCCGGACCATGAGCGTCCATAGGATGAAGCCCGTGACCATGCAGGTGCCCGAGACGGTCAGGTACTCGGTGACGTACACCCACATCAGGGCGGCCTTCTTCAGGTCGCCCGAGTCAAGCGCGATCTCCTTCATCTCCGATATGGCCTCTTGGATCCTGTCGTACGAGGCCTGATACTCCTGTTTGACGTATAGATCCTCGGCTTCCTTCTTCACCTCATCGGAATCCCCGATCCGCAGTTCCAGGCGCTGGGTGTTGGCGCCGAACCTCTGGATGAACTCCATGAGGTTGTGGGCGAAGACCTTTCGCGTGACGTACTCCCTGAACGAGTCCCTGATCTGGTGCACCATTTGGACGTCGTCAGGTATCCCCAATCGGCAGGTGTAGTAGAGCATGTTGGAGACATGGTCCAGGAAGTACTCCCACATGTCGAAGCGCTGAAGCCCATGGCGGCTCTCCCACATGTAGGCGGTGAAGGCCATTGTCCTGGACTGCTCGATGTCGGCGTATGTCCAGACCGGCCACCTCTCGTTCCTGCCGGGCACCTCCTTGGCCATCGCGAGGATGTGGGCTCCCTGCTTCTCCGTGACGTAGTTCTGCGGGCCGAGCACGGGTGCCGTGTCGTAGGGCAACCCGCTGGTGAGCACGTGGTCGTTGTCCGTTATCTCCCAGGGTAGGCTGTAGTTCGGCAGATGTGTCAGGGCCCAGGTCATCTGATGGTACATCTGGACGGGAAGCAGCTCCTCCAGTGGGGTGCCTACGTACCCCACGCCATACCCCTCGACGCCCCCGAAGCTTTCCCCGCCCGCGGTCATCACGAGGCCCAGCTTGTCCTTCAGGACGGCATCCCTGCACCACACCAGCCACAGATCCCGATAGTTCGACGAGCAGGTGTCGTCGAAGACCAGAACGTCATTCTGGACGAGCAGCGAGTATGAACGTGGCATGTAGATCCTGAGGCTTCTTTGTACCTCCTCCCTCCCCATGCCGAACATGTATGCCGGGACCCAGGCGAACTTAAACATAGGGTCGTAGGGGTAGACCCGGGACGGGAATCCCCCGGCGCCGAAATGTATGATCCTAATCTTGCCGGTTTCTGGGTCGACCTTCGGAGATGAGCCTTCAGTGACGCTGAGCGGTATCGATACGGCAAGGGCCACTGAGAAGATGACCCAGATGCAACACCCGCGCATCTCACGACCAGCAAGCGAAAGCCGTTGGGTAGAGAAAAAGCTTGGCCTACGCGCCATCCCCTAGGGACCATGCGCTCTGGCCGCCGAGCACTCGTGCAAGGTGAGTGCAGACCCTTGAGCAGACCCTGCACGAGGATTGGGACGATGACGGCAAGAAAGGAAATGTCAGGATGGAGCCCGTGGCTGGGACGAGAAGCGCCTCGAGAGCAACTTCCTGAGCTCCTCGGCGGCTATGACCGCAAATGGGAGGATTAGCAGGTAGAGCCAGTCCTGGAGCTTGAGCGAGGCAGTTCCGAATATCCGTTGCAGGGGGCCCAGGTAGACTATAGCCACCGTGATCAGGGCCTGGGCCGCCATGCACACCCAGATCCATCTGTTGCTCGTCCAGCTCGTGCGGAACAGGGATGCCTTGCTGGTTCTGCAGGCGAGGACGTTTCCCATCTGAGCCATGACTATTCCCACGAAGGTCATCGTCGTCCCCTTGAGGAAAAGCTGGCTGTCGGCATCAAGTTCAACTCCCAATCTCCATCCACCGGATGACCATGCCCCAAGACAGCCGTACAGTGCACCCGCCGCTATTATGGTACCGATGTACAGGGAACGGGCGAAGACGCCGGCGTTGAAGAGCCTCTCCGTTCGGCTTCTCGGCGGCTCATCCATGATCCCGGGCTCCGACGGCTCCCTGCTGAGGGCAAGCGACGGAAGGACATCGATCCCCAGGTCTATTGCCAGGATCTGCATAACCAGGAGTGGGAGCGGGATCTCCGTGACGGCGTACACGATGTAGGGGATCAGCTCGGCGAAGTTGTGGGAGAAGACGTAGACTATGAACCTCCTTATGTTCTCGTATATGGTCCTGCCGCCTTCAACGGCCTTGACTATGGAGGCGAAGCTATCGTCGAGCAGGACCATGTCCGAGGCCTCCCTCGCCACATCGGTCCCGGAGAGCCCCATGGCCACCCCGATGTCCGCCTCCTTCAGGGAGGGAGCATCGTTGGCCCCGTCACCGGTCACGGCCACCACCTCGCCCATCCTCTTCAGGCTCCGGACTATCCGCAACTTCTGCTCGGGCGAAACACGGGCAAAGATCACCTCGCGGCCGGCCAGCTGCTTGGACAGGTCCTCCTCGCTCATCTTGTCCAGGTCAACTCCCCGGATTATGCGGTAGTCCTCGGTCTCGACTATCCCCACCTCCTGGGCAATGGCCTTCGCGGTGGGACCGTAGTCGCCTGTGATGATCATGACTTTCATGCCGGCGCGCTTGGCGAGCCTCACCGCATCTTTGACCTCCGGACGAGGAGGATCCTTCATCCCCACAAGGCCCACCAGGACCATGCCACGCTCGATGTCCTCTGGTTCCCCCTGCGGGCTAGCCTCCAGTTCCCTGTATGCGAGCGCTATGACCCTGAGGCCTCTCTCCCCGAATTCGAGAACCCTTCTTTCCACCTCGGCAAGCCTGTCCGGGGCCAGCTCCTTTTCCACGCCCCCAACCAGGATCCTAGTGCTGACCGACAGCACGCTCCTCGGTGCCCCCTTGGTGTAGGCAACCAAGGGCTCGCCGACCCGATGAATCGTCGTCATGCGTTTTCGATCCGAGTCGAAGGGCAGCATCCTGACCAGGGGCCTCTTCCGAAGGCGGTCGTCCACATCCAGCCCGTACTTCAGGGCGGCCACCAGAAAGGCGCCGTCGGTGGGGTCCCCTATGACGCTCCAGGTCTTCGTCCTGTCGTCCGGAGGCTTCACCTTGGAGTTGTTGCAGAAGGCGCCCATCTCCAGAAGTATGTCCAGGGCCCGGGCATCGGTGCCCTCGATCTTGCCATGATCGGAGGTGAACTCCCCGAAGGGCGCATACCCGGTGCCTGACACACCAATGACCCTGTCACTCGTCCATATCCTGGTGATCGTCACCTCCCCCTGGGTTATCGTCCCGGTCTTGTCGGTGCAGATCACCGTGACGCTCCCCAGAGTCTGTACGGAGGAAAGCCGCTTGACCAACACGTTCTCCTTTGCCATCTTCAGGGCATTGATGGCCAGGGCGCTGGAAACGGTGACCTGGAGCCCTTCCGGCACAAGGGCGACCATGACCCCTATCACGAAGAGTATGCTGTCGAAGATGGCGATGTGGAGCAGGAAAGAGCTGACGAGGAAGAAGATGATGCCCACCGCCATTGCGAGGGCGAAGTCGTATTTCGCTGCGTAGGCGATCTCCCTCTGCAGGGGGCTCAACTCGTCCCCAAGCTCCTGCGTCAGGTGCGCGATCTGCCCGAACTGCGCCTTCATCCCGGTTGCGAAGACGACCCCCTTCCCTTTCCCCCTCGAGACGCTCGTGCTCATGAAGGCGATGTTCGGCGCCTCCAGGAAGGAGCTGTACTGGACCGTGGCGGGCTCCGATGTCCTGGCCTGCGGAGTTGACTCCCCGGTCAGCGGCACGTTGTTGGTCCACAGATCGAACGCCTCGACCAACCGGGCATCCGCCGGAACCCGGTCGCCCTCCTCCAGGACTATGACATCTCCGACGACTATGTCGCTGACTAGGATCTTCTGCAGCTCGCCATCTCTGATGACCTTCGCGTGTTCCGGCATCCAGCCCCTGAGGGTCTCCATCGCCTTCTCCGCCCTCCACTCCTGGAACAGGCTCAGCAGAGAGTTGACGATCACGATCGCGAGTATTACGAGGCCCAGCTCCACCATCCCGCCCAGTGCGGCCAGCACCCCTGCGAGGATAAGGAGCAGGCTGAAGAGATCCCTCAGGTGGAATGCAAACCTAGCTAGCGGGGACGCCCTTCTCCTCTCAACCAGAACGTTGCTCCCCTGCTGCCGGAGCCTCCTGTCGGCCTCCTCGCCTCCAAGTCCCCTCGGCGACGTGCCCAGAGCCACGTAGACCTCCTCGGGCCGCAACTCCAAGACGCGTTCCACCGACTCACCTCCCTCAGCACCCAGCACTGGCAGCAGGAATCCCCTATGGCTCCTTTCCCCGCTCCGGTTTTCACAGGAATCCGTGAACGTAGCAGTTAAAGCTTTGCTGACCACGGCATGCAGGCCTACAGAGGACCATAGCCCTATCTATAGGGCGGGTGAATCCGGGATGCTGAAGGACTTCGGCTGGATATGGGAGGGCCAGGGTCTGGACCCGGGCGTCTACCCCTCGATATTCGGAGTTGGCGAGGGAGCAAGGTACTTCGGACTTGAGAGGGCCTGCTACATGTTCCACCCCAACGACGACCTAGCCATGCAGAAGATGGCGGATCTGAAGGAGATCGTCTGCGACATCTCGAAGTGGAAGTACCGCCGGACCGAAGACGGGGGCACCGCCCACTGGGTGGACTCATCGCCGAAGTCGGTCAGGGAGGAGGCGCAAAAGGTCAGCGAGCTCTCCCTGCGGTACCCGAACATAAGGGGGGCCATCCA